>Ga0116159_1000445_pt1 | contig 47681 bp, 37 predicted proteins | sample AD_JPNAS1_MetaG_FD_89878 | JGI IMG/M metagenome (GOLD analysis project Ga0116159, IMG submission 89878) | Active sludge microbial communities of municipal wastewater-treating anaerobic digesters from Japan - AD_JPNAS1_MetaG | ecosystem: Engineered > Bioreactor > Anaerobic > Digestate | place...
GGCTGCCAGGGTCCAGGGCGTTGAGCTGGACGAGGCGGCGATCTACGAATGCGTGCGGCGAGGGCTCAGCGTTTTTCACGGCGACATCCAGAGCGGGCTCGAGGACTATCCGGCCGGCTCCTTCGACTACGTGATCCTGAACCAGAGCATCCAGGAAGTCGAAAGGGTCGATTTCGTGATCGGCGAGGCCCTGCGGGTCGGGAGGAAGGTCGTCATCGGTTTCCCCAATTTCGCCTACTGGAAAGCGCGTTTCATGCTGTTCTTCCGCGGACGTGCCCCGATCACGCCCTCGCTCCCCTATCACTGGTACGATACGCCCAACGTGCGGTTCCTGAGCGTCACCGACTTCCGCGAGTATTGCGGGCAAAAGAACCTGCACGTTCTTTCGTCGCGCTACCTCGGCGAGAAGAAAGAGGTGTCGCTCTGGCCGAATCTGTTCGCCCTGAATGCGATCTTCCTTCTGACGAAGGCCGAAACCCCGCCGGTTTGAAAAGAAGAGAGGAACGAAAAGATGCCCGACAGGCCCAAGGCGATCGCCCTGTTGTCCGGCGGTCTGGACAGCACGCTGGCGGTGAAGATGATCATCGAGCAGGGAATCGACGTGCATGCGGTGAATTTCACGAGCCCGTTCTGCAACTGTTCGTCGCGCAAGGCGGGGTGCGTGCACCAGGCCCGCAAGGTGGCGGCGGAGTTCGGCGTGCCGATCCGCGTCATCGCCAAGGGCATGGATTACATGCGCGTCGTGGAGAACGCCCCCCACGGATACGGGCGCGGCATGAACCCCTGCATCGACTGCCGGATCTACATGCTCAGAAAGGTCCGCGATCTCATGGCGGAGATCGGCGCCGGCTTCGTGATCACGGGCGAGGTCCTCGGCCAGCGGCCGATGTCCCAGCGCCGGCCGGCCATCGAACTGATCGAAAGGGAGAGCGGCCTTGCAGGCAGGATCCTGAGGCCGCTTTCGGCGAAGTTCTTTCCGCCGACGATTCCCGAAGCGGAGGGAATCGTCGACCGGGAAAGACTGATGGCGGTCTCGGGCCGTTCACGGAAGGTCCAAATCGAACTGGCGGAGCAACTCGGCGTCAGGGATTATCCGTGCCCGGCCGGCGGCTGCCTGCTGACCGACCCGGTCATTGCCGAGCGTCTCCGGGATCTTTTCCTGCATACTCCGGACTACACGCAGGCGGATCTCGTCCTGCTGACCCTCGGGCGGCAATTCCGCCTGCATCCCGAGCTGAAGATCGTCGTCGGACGGGTGAAGGAAGAGAACGAAAGGATCCAGAAACTCGCCGGGCCCGGACAGTACCTCTATTCCCCCGGCGATTTCCGCGGTCCGTCCGTGCTGGCTGTCGGCATTCCGAGAGAGAGGGATGACACGACGATCGGGGAAATCATGGCCGGCTACAGTCAGGACGAGCGGAGCGAATACCTCGTCGAGAAACAGACGCGTCGGGCGCAAAGATCAAACTTTGCGGTCAAGGGGAGATTCCCGCGAAGGCGTCTGGAAGCGTATCGTATCGGTGCGGAGGTGAAGTTTCCGGACTGTCCAGCGGTGGAGACGCTTCCGGTGGGCGGATGAACGAGACCGCGCCACGAACCGCCATGGGCCGCTACCAATCCACACCCGTCTTCACGGTTCCCGGACTTCGGGGATCCGGGCCGGGCCGCTGGAAAAATCTTGTTTGCTTTGCGGGACGCCGGGCCGGCGCGCAGCCACCGGGTCCTTGCTCGGATAATGGCCTGCTGGGAGGACATCTTGAAGATCACCGTAAACGACAGGGAAGAGACGGTAGCGGAAGATTCGACCGTGGCGGATCTGATCGAAGGAAAAGGGCTGCATCCGGGAACCGTTCTTGTGGAGCATAACGGGACCATTGTCCTGCAGGGGCGATGGGGCACTACGTTTCTCAAAGACGAGGACCGGCTGGAAATCCTGCGGTTTGTCGGGGGAGGATGAGTTGATGAACGATGTCTTGAAGATCGGGGACCGGGAATTGACCGGCAGGCTATTTCTGGGGACCGGGAAATTTTCTTCCAACAGGCTGATTCCGGATGCGGTCAAGGCTTCGGGAGCGCAGGTTGTGACCGTGGCTTTGCGGCGCGTGGATCCGGAATTTGCGGAGGAGAATATCGCCGCCTTCGTGCCCAAAGACTGCGTTCTCATGCCCAACACCTCCGGGGCGAGAAACGCGCAGGAGGCGGTCCGGATCGCCCGGCTGGCCAGGGCGGCCGGCTGCGGCAACTGGGTGAAGATCGAAGTCATCACGGACAACCGGTACCTGCTTCCCGACAATTATGAAACAGTCAAGGCTACGGAAATTCTGGCTGCGGAAGGTTTCGTCGTCCTCCCGTACATGAGCCCGGACCTCATGGTCGCAAAGAAACTGGTCGATGCGGGTGCAGCGGCGGTGATGCCCCTTGGTGCGCCGATCGGCAGCAACCGCGGCCTCCGGACAAAGGAACTGATCAGGATTCTGGTGGAAGAAATTCCTCTTCCCGTCATCGTGGACGCCGGAATCGGACGTCCTTCCGAGGCGGCGGAGGCCATGGAGATGGGCGCGGCGGCTGTCCTTGTGAATACCGCGATTGCCACCGCCGCCGATCCCGTAGTCATGGCCGCTGCGTTCGGAATGGCCGTCCGCGCAGGTCGAATGGCTTGCCTCGCCGGCTTGGGCGAAGTCCGCGACGTCGCCAGTGCGTCATCGCCGCTTACGGGGTTTCTGAGGAGTGCGGCATCTCCGGCTTCCTCTCCCGAAAGCACCGGGCGGTGATGAAATAGGGGATTCCATGAGCTTCCACGAAGAAATTCAGCGATACGCGACTTTCGATTTCGACAGGTTTTTTGCAAAAATTTCAGGCTCAGAGGTCGAAAGAGCGATCGGTAAAGACCGTTTGAGCGAGAGGGACTATCTCACGCTGCTTTCGCCTGCGGCGGAAGATCATCTGGAGGAGATGGCGCTGAAGGCCCACCGATTGACCGTCAGGAACTTCGGACGCGTCATGCTGCTCTACACGCCTCTTTATCTTTCCAATTACTGCGTCAACCGTTGCGCATATTGCGGCTTCCAGGCAGGCAACCGGCTGGAAAGAAAAAGATTGGCGCCCGCCGAACTGATAAAGGAGGCGGAGACCATCTCCGCTACGGGACTGAAGCATGTGCTGATCCTGACGGGGGAGTCCAGAAAGCGTTCCCCGGTTTCCTATATCCGGGAGTGCGTAGACATTCTGAAGAGGTTTTTTTCATCGATCAGCATAGAGATCTACCCGCTGGAAGAAAACGAATATGCGGAACTGATATCCGCGGGTGTGGACGGATTGACCCTCTACCAGGAGGTGTACGACGAAACGGTATATGAGGAAGTGCATCTGTCCGGTCCCAAACGGGACTACCGGTTTCGGCTGGAAGCTCCCGAACGGGCATGCCGGGCGGGAATGAGAACGGTCAATGTCGGAGCTCTTCTCGGCCTGACCCGCTGGCGGGCGGAGGCTTTTTTCGCCGGCCTGCATGCGAACTATCTTCAGAACAGGTTTCCAGAAGTTGAAGTCGCCATGTCGCCACCGCGCATGCGTCCCCATCTGGGGGTGGGGCGGCCGAGGGTCGAGGTTGACGACAGGAATCTGGTGCAATTCGTCCTGGCCTTTCGGCTCTTCATGCCCAGAGGGGGCATTACGATCTCCACCCGGGAGTGTCCGGAGTTGAGGGATCGGTTGGTCAAATTGGGAGCAACCAAGATGTCCGCCGGTTCCTGCACTTCGGTTGGCGGCCGTTCCGACACGGCAGCGACAGATCAATTCGAGATATCTGACACTCGGAGCGTGACGGAAATGGCCGGAATGCTCTATGCTCAAGGATACCAGCCGCTGTACAAAGATTGGCAGTTCTTGCCTGCGGAAGAGCCGCCATCGACGTACGGTGCGGACTTTTCTTGAGAGAACGGGAGAAAGGATAACCGTCATGGGGAAAGAGTTCGCGCTCACTCGTCTGCTGAAATCGGACCTCTACGGAATTACCGCGGAGGAATACTCCCTCGGCAGAAGCAACATCGAAACCGCGGCGCTCATGATCCAGGCGGGTATCGGAGTGATTCAGTACCGCGAGAAAGAAAAGGACGACCGGCGGCAATATCGGGAATGCCTCAAGATCAGGGAAATGACGAAAAAGGCCGGAGTGGCCTTCATCGTCAACGACCGCGTCGACATTGCCTTGCTGACGGATGCGGACGGCATCCATCTGGGGCAGGACGACCTGCCTCTTGAAAATGTCAAACAGCTCGTGGGAGACAGGATGCTGGTCGGCCTTTCCACCCATTCTCCCGCGCAGGCCGAGGCAGCGGCGAGGACGGGCGCCGATTATATCGGGGTGGGACCTCTTTTTGCGACCGCCACGAAAAAAAACGTATGCGACCCGGTGGGATTGGAATATCTCGACTACGTCGTGAAGAATGTCCGCCTGCCGTTCGTGGCCATCGGGGGGATCAAGGAACACAACATCGCCGAAGTTCGGAGGAGAGGCGCCCGGTGCATGGCGCTTGTGACGGAGATCGTGGGGGCGCCGGATATCCAGGCCAAAGTGCGGGCCTTGAGGACAGCCCTGGCGGCTCGTTAGGAACACCGGCGCCGGAGGATCGCTGCATGACGAACAGAAAGCCGGATGAAAACCCGGAAGGATTGAAACGCTACGAGAGGCAGATCCTGTTCCCCGGGGTGGGGGAGGACGGCCAGCGAAAGCTTCTGCGTTCCAGGGCCGTCGTCATCGGCTGCGGGGCACTGGGATCCGTGATCGCAAACAACCTTGCGCGGGCGGGAATCGGGAATCTCGTCATCGCCGACCGCGACTTCATCGAATTGAACAACCTCCAGAGGCAGATTCTTTTCGACGAGGAAGACATCGCGAAGGGCCTGCCCAAGGCGACGGCGGCCGCCGGCAAGCTTCGCAAGATCAATTCCTCGATCCGGATCGAACCGATTGTGGCCGACGTCACATGGGCAAATATCGAGACGCTGATCGCCGGCGCCGACGTCGTCCTGGACGGAACGGACAATTTCGATACGCGCTGCCTGATCAACGACGCCTGCGTGAAGCACGGCATTCCCTGGATCTATGGCGGGGTCATGGCGAGTTACGGGATGTCGGCGACGATCGTTCCCCGCCAGACGCCCTGCCTGCGCTGCCTGTTTCCGAGAGCGCCCCTGCCCGGGGCTCTGCAGACCTGCGACACGGCCGGGGTCCTCGGGTCGGTGGTGAACACGATCGCCTCCATCGAGTCGATGGAGGCGATGAAATTGCTGATCGGCAGGGGGCGGCGGAATCCCGGCATCATCACGGTCGACCTCTGGGAAGACATTTTCGATACGATTCCTTTATCGAAACGGGAAGGAGATTGTCCGGCCTGCGGACGGGGTGATTACGAATATCTGGCGGCCCGGGAAGGGGTCCACACGACCTCTCTCTGCGGTCACGGCGCCGTTCAAGTATCGGTGAGGCCGTCCGGGAAGATCGACTTTCCGGTCCTGGCGCGTAGGCTCGAATCCGCGGGCAAGGTATGGTTCAACGAGTTTCTGCTCCGATTCAGCGTCGACGGATACGAATTGACCGTTTTCCCCGACGCCCGGACCATCATCAAGGGAACCACGGACGAGGCACTGGCGAAAACACTCTACGCGAAGTTCATAGGGGCATGACATGACATTGATCTACTTCGACAACGCCGCGACGACGTGGCCCAAACCGGAATCGGTCTACGAAGCGATGGATCGATTCTTCCGTTTGTCTGCGGCCAATCCCGGGCGTTCGGCCCACAAGATGGCGCTGACCGCGGAACAGGAGATGTCGCGCGTCAGGTTGAAGCTTGCCCGTCTCTTCAACGCGGCCGACCCGAACCGGATCGTCTTCACCTGCAATGCGACCGACGCCCTCAACATCGCATTAAAAGGCCTCCTGCGGCCCGGAGACCACGTCGTCACCAGCACGATGGAGCACAACTCCGTCGTCCGGCCGCTGAAAGCGCTGGAAAAGCGCGGCGTGACCGCGACCAAGGTCGCGGCCGCGAAGGACGGCCGATTGGAGCCGGGCGACGTTGCGCGGGCGATCAGGCCGGAAACCCGCCTGATCGTCACCACGCACGTCTCCAACGTCACCGGCGCCGTTCAGGCCGTTCATGACATCGGAGAGGCCGCGCGGCGGCGCGGCCTGCTTTATCTCGTGGACGGGGCGCAAAGCGCCGGAACCATACCCGTCGATCTGGCGGCCCTTCCGGTCGACCTTTATGCATTCACCGGCCACAAGGGGCTTTTCGGACCGCCGGGAACAGGGGGACTTTTTATCGGCGAGCGCGTCAATCTGGCCGGTTTCGACACGATCAAGGAAGGCGGGACCGGCATGCGGTCGGAAGAGGCCCTCCAGCCGGCCGAACTGCCCCATCGTTTCGAATCCGGTACGCCCAATACGGTGGGCCTGGCGGGTCTCGGTGCGGCGGCGGAGTTCATCTCGGGAATCGGCGTGGACAGGATTCGGGAGCACGAGATCGGCCTTATGCGGCGGCTTACAGAGGGATTGCGCCGGATCCGCGGTCTTCACGTATATGGTCCGGAAGACGTCGAGAAACAGGGTGCCCTCGTTTCTTTTACGGCCGACGGCTGGCAGCCGGCGGAGTTCGGGGGCGTCCTCGATCAGAGTTTCGGCATCGCCTGCCGCACCGGACTGCACTGTGCCCCCGATGCGGTGAAGACCATCGGCGCCTATCCGCTCGGGACCGTCCGTCTGAGCCTGAGCTACTTCAACACGATGGAACAGGTCGATGCGGCATTGGCCGCCATAGAGAGGATCGTCGGTTCAGTCGGTCCGGAAGCGGTGCGGCTCAGGGAATAAAGACCCCTGGGGATCTTGAACATCATTCGCTCGCTTACCCCGCGGCAAGCCGCGGGGAATGCGCTCGCTGCCGGATTCATTCTTTGCGAAAGGATCGCCCAATGGATGAGAGACTATACGGCGTCTTTGCCGTCAAAGAGATCGTTTGTGACGGCGATGCCGTCAAGCTGATCGATACGGGAAAGAGCGTGATCGGCGAAATATCACTGAAGATCTATATCAACGGCATCGAATACGCGTCCCTCCTTTGCCTCAACCAGTTGACGGAGGAATTGGCGCTCGGGTTTCTCTACAGCGAAGGCGTGATCGATACGATCGAGGACGTAGCGTCCATAACCTACAACGAACGACTCTTTGCCGTCATGATCGATCTTGCTCCCGGGAAGGCCGTCGAAAGGTGCGAGAGCCTGCGGAGCGTTACATCCGGGTGCGGGAAGTGCTTTACCTACATCAACCCCCTCAAGAACGACAAATTCCTGCCCCTATCGAGTCAGGGCATGTTCCCCCTCCGCGACATCCTCCACGCCATGAAAGAGTTCGAGCGGCGCTCCGAGATTTACAGAGAAATCGGCGGGGTTCACAGCGTCTTGTTCCATCATCACGACTTCTCGGTTTTCAACGAGGACATCGGACGGCACAATTGCTTTGACAAGATCGCGGGCGTTCTCATCAGAAACGGCAAAATGCATTTCGCCGGGCAGGGAATGCTCTTCGTGAGCGGGAGGGTTTCTTCCGAAATCATCACCAAGGTCATCCGGCTCGGCGTCCCCATCCTCGTTTCCCGGTCGACCCCCACGGCTGCAGCGGTGAATTTGGCCAGACAGTACAACGTAACGCTTCTGGGCTATGTGCGCAGCGACGCCGGGTATGTGTATTCCGGCGAAGAACGGTTGTCTTTGTGACGCGTCGGCATGGTCTGTATGAAGAAACCCGGCGATGGGCAAGAGAACGTCGAACGGAAAGTCCGGACATGAGAACGCCCTCTTTCGATCAGCCCCCTACCGCCCCGGAACAATCGTATCGCGTCCCTGAAATTTAGCGGTCAAGTTTTTTCCGCATGTTTCCGATTGATTTGTGACAAGCGGCGAGGCATATATAGATACGCTTCGTGCGTGTGGTATCCAACAATATGAAAGCGGAGGTGGTGAATGAATAAGGCTCAGTTGATCGAGGAAGTGGCGAAGAGTACATGCACCAAGAAAGAAGCGGCGGAGGCAGTGGAAACGGTACTCACCGTAATTCAGAAGGCGCTTAAGAAGGGCGATGCCGTTACGCTTACGGGATTCGGCACGTTCGGCGTCGCCAAGAGAAAGGCCCGCAAGGGTGTCAATCCCAAGACTGGCGAGTCCATTAAGATCGCCGCCAGGAAGGTCCCCGTGTTTAAGGCGGGAAAGGGCCTGAAGGACGCCGTAAAGTAGATCGAGGCAAATCGTGCGGCTCGAGGAGCCGTCCCTTTTGCCCGGGGACGGCTCTTTTTCCATCTGCCGTAGAGTACCTGGCCAAGAGGGGCCACCCCTGTTCTTATTTTACTCCGGCAAGTAAACCTATCCATGGTTGTCATGCCGGACTTGCTAAGCCTGCCCCGGACTCGATCCGGGGACATCCAGTCCTGTCCTGGATTCCCGCTGCAGTTTACCCTCGCGAAGGCGGGGGCGGGAAGGACAGGATTGGCATCTTTGGTTGCCGGAGTAATTTTCATGCAGGGGCTGCACCCGCGAACGATGAAAACGTTCCATAGCGATGCTATTTTCTGACTAATAAGCTATGGCATGAGATGCCACCTACGCCCGCAGGGTATATCCCTTTTCACGGAATAACGTCAGGCAAGCATCGACAACGTCCGCGTCGTAGTGGACACCTTTATATTTTTCGAGCTCGTCCAAGGCGGCATCAACACCCAATGCAGGTCGATAGGGACGGTGAGAGGCCATGGATTCCACCACATCAGCCACGGCCATGATGCGTGCCTCCATGAGAATCTCATCGCCTTTCAGCCCACGGGGATATCCCGATCCATCCATCCGTTCATGGTGCTGACAAACGATCTCCGCCAGGGGCCAGGAAGACTCTACCTCCTTCAGGATCTCGCATCCGGTTTGGGGGTGCCCTTTAATCAGGGCGAGTTCAATCTCGGAGAGTTTTGACGGTTTCGACAATATCTCCGCGGGGATGGATACCTTCCCAAGGTCGTGGACAATAGCTGCCAGGCGCAGTCCCTCGATCCTATCGGGATCAAGCCTCATTCCTGTGGCAATGGAGCGTGCAAGATCGGCAACTCTGCGTTGATGGCCGGCAGTATAGGGATCCCTTAATTCAACGGTTGTGGCAATGGCACGGACTGTGGCTCCCAGGGCTCTATGCAACCGCTCAACGCTCGCTTTCCGTTCCGTTATATCCGTGACAATTCCTTCATAAAAGAGCAGCTTTCCGTTGTCGTCACAAACCGTATGCATGTTCCTGGAAACCCAGACGACACTGCCGTCCTTCTTGTAGAACTGGACTTCACGGCTATGGACTGTCGGCTGTTTTTCCAGTAACTTCATGGTCCTTATGCGTTCCTCCGGATCGACATAAATCTGACGTCCGATATCGGACATGCTGGAAATCAGTTCTTCCGGGGACTCGTATCCGAGTATTCGTGCCATGGCCTGATTTGCCAGGACAAATCTTCCTTCAGGCGTTGATCGGTAAATGCCTTCCTGGGCATTCTCGAAAATACTCCGATATTTTCCCTCGCTCTCACGCAAAGCCTTTTCCGCTTGCCTGCGGTCGGTAATGTCGTGAATGATGGAGTGAAGGAAATCTTTTCCCCCGACTTCGATTTTGCTGCTAAACACCTCCACATCACGGATCGACCCATCCGCTCGTCTGTGGCGAAACTCAAAGTGTATTCGTTTCTCCGTTCTGGCCTTTTCCATTTCCTCCTTTATTCTCTCAGACGGAAGCGTATTGATATCCTGAATGTTCATCTGTTTCAGATGTTCCCGCGACCGTCCATAGAAATTCGCCGCCGCTGCATTGGCGTCAACGATGTTACCGTTGTTCGGATCGATGATCAGCTTAACTGCAGCATGGTCTTCGAAAAGCTTTCGGAAGAGCATTTCGCTGTTGCGTCTTCCCTCTTCCGCCCGCTGGTACTCCTGGCGGGTTTGCTTACGCTCTAATGCGGCGGTAACCGCCGCTCCCAGCCTCTTGATGTGCTCCTTGATGATATAGTCCCAGGCGCCGGCCTTCATGCAGGCCACTGCAGTTTCTTCATTCATGGAGCCCGTGATGATGAGAAAAGGCGTTTCCGGGACACGCTCCAGCGCCAGTTTCAGTGCCGTCATGCCGTCGAAGTTGGGAAGCCTGTAATCCGACAGAATTATATCCGGTCGAAAAGACTCCAAATTTGCGAGGTAATCTTTCTGAGTTTCGACACGCCGGAACACAGATTGTGGAATGGCTTTCCGAATCTCTCGTTCGCAGAGCTCCGCATCCGTAGGCAGGTCTTCGATGATCAAGACTCGCAATTCCTGTTTCATTCGTTCTCCCTTCCCTCACAGCCGCGTGACGCCGGTCAGCCAAGTTATCCGGCGCGTGAAGATTCACTTGACAGGCGGCTGGTTTACCAACAGCCAGTAAAGGCCCAAGCTGCTCATTGCATCCAGAAAGTCGTCAAAATCGACCGGTTTGATCACATAGCTGTTTGCTCCCAAAGCATAGGCCGCTTTGATGTCTGGATCTTCCTTCGACGAAGTCACAACCACCACTGGAATAGACTTCATCCGTTCGTCTGACTTGAGTGCCTTCAGGACTTCCAGGCCATTCACCTTCGGCAACTTCAGGTCCAGCAGGATCACCTTCGGGAGATTCAATCCAGTCCGTCCCTCGTAGGCGCCGCGGCAAAAGATGAAATCGAGTGCCTCCTCACCATCTTCCACCACATGCAGGGGGTTGGCGAGGTTGCGCTTCTTGAGGGCCCGGATGGTCATCTCGGCATCACGCGGGTTGTCCTCTACCAGCAGAATGTCAATCAGTTCGGTGTTTATCATGGTCCCTCTCCTTTTCTGTGTCCCTGAAGAGACGCTTCTTGTTCTTTGAGTTACGAAACACATCATGCCTTCATCGTGAAATAAAACGTCGCTCCCTTGCCCGGTTCGCCTTCGGCCCATATGCGACCGCCATGGCGAACGACGATTCGCTGAACGATTGCCAGCCCCACGCCCGTCCCCGGAAACTCCCTGGTGCTGTGGAGGCGCTGAAACACGCCGAAAAGTTTCGGCACATATTTCATGTCGAACCCGGCACCATTGTCCTGGACTTTATAAACGACTTTGCCGCCCTGCTCTCCCGCACTTACCTTTATGGCGGCCCTCTCCTTTTTCGCCGAGAACTTGACGGCGTTGGATAGAAGGTTCGTCCAAACCTGTCGGATAAGAGTCGGGTCACCCTGGGCTTGGGGCAGAGGAAGGACTTCAAAATCGATCCGCTCCCGCTCCTGCTGGCTTGTCACTTCAAAAAAGACAGACCGCGCAATGGTCGTCATGTCAATGTCTGAAGGCTCCATGGTTGTCCGGCTGATCCGCGAGAAAGCCAGCAGGTCGTCGATGAGCTTCCCCATCTCCCTGGCGCTGGCGCTGATGACATTACAGACACGCTTTCCTTCCTCGTCGAGTTGGGGCGCATGGTCCTCCAGCAGGATGTGACAATAACCGTCCACGGCCCGCAACGGGGCCCGGAGGTCATGAGACACGGAATAGGAAAACGCCTCCAATTCCCTGTTGGCGGCTGCGAGCTGGGCCGTGCGGTCGGCAACGCGCTGCTCCAGCTCCCCGTTAAGCGTGCGTATTTCCTCCTCGTCCTGCTTGCGTTTTGTGATGTCTAGGATGAATCCTTCCAGGTAGATGTTTCCCTCTGGTGTCTCGCTTAGTCGGCCGTTGATCGCTGCCCAGATAATACTGTTGTCCTTCCGTCTCATTTGACATTCGAAGTCTCTAACAGATCCCTGTTCCCTGAAAATGCTGAGGGATCTCTCCCTGTCATCCGGATTTACATAGATCTGGCGGCCAATGTCTGTCACCGTCTTGACGGCTTCCTGCGGAGATGCGTAGCCGAACATCCTGCTGAAGGCCATGTTCACACTGATTAGTCGGCCATCCGGTGTCGACTGATATAGCCCTTCCACGGCGTTATCAAACAGCTCCCGGTATCTTTGCTCGCTTTCACGTAATTGCTCTTCCATTTGCTTGCGCCGGGTGACATCCTCGAATAAGCCGAGGACGGCAAAAACTTCTCCCTCATGATTTCTCACGGGTGCCTTGATTGTGCGGACCCAATACTCTTTGCCCTGTGCAACGTATGGCTCCTCGATGTCTTTCGGTTCTCCCGCCTGCATGACCGCGCAGTCGTCCGCACGGTATCTCTGGGCGAGTTCGGCAGGAAAGATCATCGTGTCGTCGCGCCCCGGGAAGTCATCCGGTTTAAGCCCGACGCTGTCTGCATAGCTTTCGTTGACCATGATGTAAACAGAGTTCCGATCTTTAAGGAACAGCATCTGCGGAATGCTCTTCACGATGGCGCGATTCAGGGCCTCGCTCTCCCGCAACGTCCTTTCCGTCGCCCTCAACTGCTGATTCGACGCCTCCAGTTGCTGGTTCGAGGCGCGAAGTTGTTGCTCGGTTGCCCGGAGCTGCTGGTTGGCGGCTTCGAGTTCGGCCGTGTGCTCCTCGACCAGCTCTTCAATCTGCCGGCGGGCTCTTGCCGGTCTCTGCTCGGCTTGCTTATTCGCAGTGATGTCGATAGCGCCGCCCGTGGTTTCCAGTTCGCCGATACGCTGTTGGAGCCGCTCGATCTCTTTCAACAGATCAGCCTTTGTTGTACGCTTCATGACATTACCCCTCTTGCGTCCCAAGGCGACATTTTTCCCTTTCTTTCCCGGCAGAGCCGAGCGCTTCGACTTCCCAAAGCGTACGCTCAGTCGAATCGCCAACTGTGTAGGTCACGCGTCCGCAACCGACATCAAGGGAACAGCTCCTCCGCTGTGTACCGCCAACCTCCATCGCGACAGGCGTGATACTCATTCTGCGCAGGATCTCGGCAAGCGACTGGGCAATCTCAGGACCGGGGCTGTAGTGGTCATCGCCCAGGAGATTACCGCCACCGATGAGGCATGCATAGATCCGAGACTCTTTCGTCCCGAGATCCGCCATTTTCCGCATCATCTCCTGCATCGCGTCCTCTGCATACCTTGTCCTCCCCGACGGGTCTCGGTCTCGCGAAGCTCCTGGAAGCATCACATGAGCCATACCGCCGATGCGGCAGTCGGGGATAAAGACGGCAACCACCACGCATGAGCCGATTGCACTTGCCCGGAGGACGCCTTCTCCCTTGCAGACTCCGACTTCACCGGAGTTGACGGAAATCTCGTTCTTCATGGATCTTCCATTCTGCGCCCCGCCGTCTCAGCGCATCGGCTTCAACGGCCGCCCGTCTCATCGTATTCTTTCTTCCTTGCGAATGCGAGATGGACAGTGGAAACGAGATGGATTACATCGTGGTGGGGAATGGACAAAACCCTTGGTAAATCGGGCCTCTTATAGATCAGCCTAGGCATTTATCCACCCCCGGGATTAAGGAAGGGTGACAATAAATATCCTAATCAAATCGACTTTTTTGTTCCCGATTATATGCCGCCTGTAAAATTAATCAACATTATTTTGATGTTCTGCTGAATCCCCCGTTGCATTCCTTTTGAAAAGAAGTAAGATTGCGCGACAGTACGGAAACACCTCGTTGGAAGGACGAACTGCCGGCACGTTCAACAACAAGATTCCATGATGAGAGCCTTCCGGTACGATACGAACGCCACTGACGTTGGACCGGAAATCATCGCCCCTTCCGTCCTCGCTCCGATTCCATCGTGGCCTCCATGAAAGATGTGCGGCCCCAAGGTCTGTCTTCAGATCGTGAACGGTTAGACCCGCCCATGGCTGTTCGGGACGGACGTTTCCGGAGGATCCTATGAAGAGCCTGACGAAACTTGCGGTTCTGGCTGGTATTGCGCTTCTGTTTCCGGCGGCGACGGCGCAGAGTCAGCCGACGTCTCTGCCGATATTCACAGGGGGGCTCACCGAGCCCTCCGACAGGGCGGTTCAGTTCATCATCGGACGCGCCCGGGACACGCAGGGAACTCCCCTGCGATTCATAGAGAAAAAAGTCCTTCCTGACGATTTTCGCAAGAACCTGAAGGCATCGTCACCCGGCCTCTACATATCCGCCCTGTCCACCTACCGGCGATGCTATCCGGAAACGCGGGCGCTTGGCGCGTTCGATTTCCCGCTCCTGGCCAGAGACTGGGCGGACGCCCGCCGGGTACTCAACGGCGCCGCCGGCCTGGCGGTGGCCGAGGGGCTTCAGGAGGCGGGCATTCAGGTGATGAATTTCTGGGACGGGGAAACGCGGGTGATCAGTTCCAATACCCCCATCGTTTTTCCCGACGATCTAAAAGGAAAGAAAGTGCTCGGCCCGCGGACCTTCGCGAGTGTCTCCGTCATCGAGCAGGGCGGGGGCATCCCCGTTGCCTTCTCCTTCGCCGAAGCCCCGGCTGCATTGGGAAGAGGGGCCGCCGATGCGGCGGACGTCCCGCTCGATTTCTATGCGCTCGCGCTGACGGATGTTCAGAAATCCGTGCTGCTCAGCAATCATTCCTTCGACCCGATCGTGGTTGCGGCGCCGATGAAAACCCTGAAGTCGCTGGGAGCGGTTCAGCGCGGTTTTCTGGAGGGCGTGATCCGCCAGGCCACGGAGTACCAGACCCGGCAAGCACTGGCCGTGCAGGAAAAGTCGCTCGCCGTACTGAAGGAGCGGGGCATCAAGATCACTGCCCTGTCGGAAGACGCCCGCCTTTCCTTCCGCGCCGCCGGTTTCACCCGGGCGGCGCTGAAAAGCACGGAATCCGTATTCGCCGGCACGTCGCCGGTTCTGAAATCGGCCGGCATGGCTCAGGCTCAGGGACAGCCGCTGGCGTCCTATTGGAAAGTCTTCTTCGCAACCAACCGCGAGGCGGCGAACCGGAAATTTACCGGGGACATCGGCACGGGCCTGCTTTACGGACAGGCCGACGTCGAACTCCCCACGGACGATCTGGTCAATACAAGCCCCGAAATGAGACACATGCTGCGTTTCGCCGCCAGGGGCGGGGGCGTCATGGTCGAATGGGACAAGGTCTCCGAGGCACCGTTTCCGGATGGCTTCGCAAAGGCGAAGCGCGTCATACCGGCACTGGCGCCGGTTCTCTATGTGCACGGCTTTGCCAATTCATTCGACGACGCCCTGACGAGTGCCGCGCGGATCGGCTGGAATACTGGACGTCCGGCCGTGGCTTTTGCGTGGCCCTCACGCGGCTCGGTGACGCCCGGCGACTACCGCGCCGACCAGCAGACCGCCGACGGGAGCCTGAACGCCCTTGCGCTCGTACTGGAAAGGCTGGGCCTCGATTACGATACCGTCACGGATGTCGACATCGTCGTGCACAGCATGGGGGCAAGGGTCTTGCTGGGCGCCCTCGAGGCGCTCGCGAAAAGGAATTTTCCGGCGAAGCCGCCCAAGTTCCGCCAGCTGGTGCTCGTGGCGCCGGACGTTGCATCGGCGAGGCTGCGGCAGTGCCGGGTGCAGCTGACGAAATATTTCGACAGGAAGGCGACGCTTTACGTTTCCGACCACGACCTGGCGCTCAGAATTTCGCGCAAGTTCCTGAATCCGGACGAGGGGGATCGGGCAGGCCTGGCACCCCCGGTGCTGGTGGAGAAAGAAATCGAATCGATCTTCATCGGCCCGAATGACTTTTCATTCCTCGGGCACTCGTACCACGAACTGAACGGAGTGATTGCAACGGATATCGTTATACTTTTGTCCTACGGCACAGATGCGCAGAGGCGGCACGGCAACGGGCTGTCGCACAGCGGACAGGGTTATTACGAATTGCACCGGCTGAGGGATTCGTAGGAGGGGCAAGGGACGGTGCCGGCCCTTCGGGCCTCGCAATGACGGCTTATCATTCGTCATTGCGAGGCGTAGCCGAAGCAATCTGCAGTTCAAAAGCGAGATCGCCGCGTCGCCGACGCCCCTCGACAATGACCGATCCTCTCCTTCATCTCAACCGGTAGATCGGGTAATCCTTCCCGAAGTTGACGATCAGCGGCGTCTGTTCGTGCCCGATCTGCCTGGAGATGTTCGTGGTCATCTTTTTCGAGTACTCGCCCAGGCCCACGATGCTGACCTTGCCGTCCCCGTTCCTGTCGGCCTGCCGGTTGTTGTTCAATCCGTCCAGCAGGGCGTGGGTGAAGAGCCCGTTGCCCTTGTACCCGTCCATCGCCGCCTGCTGGTCGCTCGCCGATGCGTAGATGTGAAGCCCCATCTTCTTGGCCAGGACGGACATCCGCGCGTCGTAGAGGCCGCTGATGATGGTGTCCACGCCGCCCGCGTGGCAGGTGTCGAAGATCAGGAGCTGGCTCAGGGATTTGATCTTCTTGGACATCTCCACGATCTCGTTGGAGCTGATCACGTTCGCGTCGCTCACCTGTCCGTCGAAGTCGTGGGTCAGCACGTAATACTGGTTCTGCAGCAGCACGCCGTGGCCGGCAACGAAGAGGATGAAGCTATCGCCGGGTTTGATGAACCGCGCGAGCTCGTCGATCTTCGCGCCGATGTCGGCCTTCGTCGCCTCCGCGTCCGTAAGGCGGGTGTAGTGGATGTTCTTCGGTTCGTACAGCGTCGCGGCCTGAACCCTGATCTTCTCCTCCAAGTCCTTCGCGTCCTTGGCGGCGTACTTGAGATTGATGCCGCCGCTTCTGTACCGGTCTATGCCGATCGACAGGACGTAGAGGTGCGGATCGCCCGGCCTGACTCCGGAGTTGAAGTGAACCGTCTTCAGGGCGCCTTGGATCGTGTTGCCGGCGTTGAAAGCCGTCACGCTCACCTCGTTCTCACCGGCGATCGGCTCGATCTCCCTGCAGTCTTCGAGGACATCGCCTTTGGGTTGGATGACGGTGGGCGCCGAGTCGGCCCTGCCCTTTACGGACACGCTCCGCATGTCGTCGTAGATCGCCTTGCTGTCCAGGGAGGCCAGCCGGGTTCTTTCGAACGATGACTTTGCAGCCTCACGGTAATAGCCGTCGGACTGGACAAGCTTCCCGTTGTGGAACAGACGGACTTCGCCGATCCCGCCCCCGGCGCTTTTCACCCGGTAACAGACCTTCACGCCGCGCCGGCCGGCGGCGGCGGGCTGGGACGTGAGCTCCACAAGGGGCGGCGGGCTCTTGATGGCGTCCTGCATGGTGATGGTCGCCAGCCTGCTGACGTCCTCTCCCCGCAGCTTGGCGACAACGATATCGGGGCGGTAGAAGACATCGTAGAACTTGTCCACGCCGTATGCCTGGTTTCCCACGACGACGCTCAGGTACTGCGCACCCTTCTCCGAGGAGTTGTAATAGCCCTCCTTGGTGATCGTGAGCCATTCGCCGTCGGAAAAGCCGACGAACATGGCCCGCTCCTCGCCCGTCCGCGCGTCGTACATCCGGACGGCGGAATCACTGAGATTGAGCAGCACGCGCTTGCCGTCCGGCAGATAGGCGCCGGAAAGCGCGTTGCCGGTGTAGAGGACCTGCACCCCCCTCCACGCATGGGAGAGGTCCGCCAATTCCCTCCCCGTCGCCACGTCCAGGACCTTCAGCGGCTTCGCGAATACCATGACCTGCGTGCCGTCAGGGGAAAGGGCGAGGCCGTTCACGCCGGACAATTCACCTGCCGCTCCGACCCTCTTGAACCCGGCAAACTGTCTCAGCGCCCGGCCGGTCCCTGCGTCCCACAGGCGGACCTCATCGTCGCACCCCGAACCCGTCATCACCATCTTGCCGTCCGGGGAAAAGACGATGGAGGCGGCGCCGGTCATCGACAGGAAGCCCGATTCGTGCCCCCGGACGCTCCAGATCTTTTTCGAAGCGGCGATGTCCCAGAGATGGAGAAACCCGTCTCCGTCGCCGATCAGGAGGTTCCTGCTGTCCGGGGAAAAAGCGGCGGCCACGCAGGAACCCTTGACGGGATATTTCCGGATGGCCCTCCAGCTCCCGGTATCGAACACGTACACCTGATGCCAGCTCGAGGCGACGAAATACCGGCCGTCACGCGAAAACTGGGCGTGGCAGACATACATCCCCGGCCCCTTGAACCCGGCGAATTTCCTGACGATCTTTCCCGTAGACAGGTCCCAGACGTTCAGCCCGTACTGGTCCTGTTCCTGCTCCTTTCTGACGGCGCTTCCTTTCCTGTCCAGGAAAGGCCTCGTCTCGCCGCCTGTCACCGCATATCTGCCGTCCGGCGAAATGGCGACCGCCATGGCAAGCTTGAACGTATTCGTTTCCTTGAATACCTGGCGCCCTTCGGCCAGATCCCACATCCTGAGAACGCCCAAGTCGCTTGCCGTAAAGGTGCCGCCGTTGTCCACCGTGAGGAGATAGCGGCCGTCGGGAGAGACAGATAGTGCGGATACGGCGCTCGCCTCCCTCTGAATATTCATGACCAGGTCCCCGTTGCTCAGGTTAACCTGCGGCACGGAGAATGGCTCGAGGGTTGCGCAGGAGGTGAGAAGCAGGGGCAACAGGAGCGATGCGGCCGGTTTCTTCATGTCTTCTTTGCCTCCTTCTCATTTCTGGTCGCCTATGATAGTAGATCAGGAAAATTCACGCAACTGCACCGACACCAACGCGGAGGGATCCCTATGAAACGCTTTTTCACGGCAGTTGTCTTCTGCATCGCGATCGGTTTCTTCCTTGCTGCCTGCATGGCACCGACGGCGGACAGCAAGAGGGGATACGGCGGGAAGAAGAGCATGCCGCGGCAGGCGCAGGAACAGGTTGTCGACGAAGGTACGGCACCCCGGTCCAAGTAGACCGTCCCGGCAAACAGCCGGCCTTTTCCTGTCATGCGCCGACCTTCATTCTTCCTTTCGAGGCTGTTTCTGAAGCTTTTCGGCCATCTCCTTCAGGCGCCGGCTTGCCCGGTCGTGGAGAGTGCCTTCGGGATAGGTCCCGTCGGGCCGCCGCTCCCCGGCGGGAACGCCCGTCAGGATTTCGATCCCCTCGTCGATCGTCCGGGCGGCATAGATGTGGAACCTGCCGTCACGGACCGCTTCGACCACCTCTTCCCTGAGCATGAGGTTCCCGATGTTCCGCTCTGGGATCAGGACACCGTGGTCGCCTGTCAGCCCTTTCGCCCGGCAGACCCGGAAAAATCCTTCGATCTTCTGGTTCACGCCGCCGATCGGCTGGATCTCGCCCCACTGGTTCACCGACCCCGTCACCGCGATGGACTGCCGAATCGGAATTCCCGACAGACTGGACAGAAGAGCGTACAGCTCGGCGGACGAGGCGCTGTCGCCGTCGATTTCTTCGTAGGATTGCTCGAAGCAGAGGCTGGCCGAGAGTGACAGGGGCTCCTCCTGGGCGTACTTCGATCCGAGGTAGCCGCCCAGGATCATGACTCCCTTGCTGTGGGTCGGACCGCTGAGTTCGGCTTCACGTTCGATGTTCACAACGCCGCTGCGCCCCAGGAAGGTGCTGACCGTGATCCGCATCGGCCTGCCGAACATGGCGTCCCCGACGGAATAGACGGACAGTCCGTTGACCTGCCCGACCTTCCCGCCCTCGACATCGATCATGATGACGTCCTTCGCGATCATCTCGCGTATCCGCTCGTCGATCATGTTGTGGCGGAATGCCTTTTCCTCGACGGCCTTCGTGACGTGCTTCGCGGCGATCAGTTCGGCCCCGTCCTGCGACGCCCAGTAATCCGCCTCCTGGACCCATTCCTTGATCTGTGCGAACCGGGCGGAGAGCTTCTGCTGGTCCCCGACGGCCCGTGCCGCATACTCGATGACTTTGGCGACGCCGCTGGGCTCCAGGTGCCGTGCGTTGCAGTCCTCGCAGAAACAGCGGATGACGGCCGCGTAGTCCTTCATGCTCTTTTCCGTGCGGTCGATCTCGAAGTTGAAATCGGCCTTGACCTTGAAGATTTCCCAGAAGTCTTCGTCGTGGGCGGAAAGCAGCTGATACAGGAAGGCATCGCCGATCAGGATGACCTTGACGTCGATCGGCATGGGCTCGGCCCTCATCCCCTGGGGAGCGAAGAGTCCGAATTGTTCGAACGGATCCTCGATCCTGACCTCTTTGTTCCTGATCGCCCGCTTCAGGGTGACCCACACTCCCGGGTTCAGGAGGACATCGCGGGCGCTCAGAAGCAGAAAGCCGCCGTTGGCGAGGCTCAGGGCCCCGGGTTTGAGCATCGTGTGATCGCTCAGGTATCCGCCCAAGAGGAAGCGCCGTTCGATCTTGCCGAAGATGTTGCCGAAATTGGGGTTGGGCTCCGTGGCGACCGGCGGCCCCTTCCGTTCGCTGTTGTCCACGAAGACATTGACCTGAAAAGGCAGGAACGGGTTTCTTCCACCCAGGGCCTGGCTCATGGGAACGCCCAGGAGGGGGTTGACCGGCTCATCGGCGCTCTTGAACAACTCGAGGTTGCCCAGCGTGTACGCCTTCAGATCCGCCAGATAATGGGTCAGTTTCTCCGGGGCCCTGTATTCCTCCAGGAGCGGCGCAAAAAGCGCCGAAACGGTGAATTCGGCAACGTTCTTGTCCAGGTCCTGAAGGCGTTCGGCCGTCTCGCGCTGCACCGCGCTGGCCTTCTCGAAGTTCGCCTGAACGAACTTCATCAATTCCGCCTGTTTCGCGTCGAGTTCCTTCCGCTCGGACTCCTTGAGCGCGAGATACTCGTTCTCCTGCATCGGACGGTCGTTGACAATGGCAATCACGACGGGACCCACGGGCGTCATCTGGAGGGAGAATCCCTGGCGCCTCGCCTCTTCAGCCGTGCCCTTGAAGAGCTGCTGCTGTCGGTCGTGACCTTCCTCGAAGAGTTTCTTCTTCTGGGCCTGGTACTCCTCGCCGGAAAAAGCCCTGCCGAGATTCTCGCGAAGCTGCGACAGCACGCCGATGATCCTGTCGCGGAATTTCCTGCCCATTCCCTGGGGAAGATTCACGATCTGGGGACGGTCCGGCTCCTTGAAGTTGTGCAGATAGCACCAGTCTTCAAGGGGAGGAGCGGGCCGGACCGACGTCTGCTTGCTGATCAGCCGCTCGATATACTCCTTGACGATCGATGTCTTGCCCGTGCCGGACAAACCGGCCACAAAGATGTTGTACCCGGCATTGTGCATGTTCAGACCGAATTCAATGGCCCGGATCGCCCTCTCCTGGCCGACGAATTCGTCCAGGACCGGCAGGTCCTTCGTGCATTCGAACTGGAACTGGCCTGCATCGCACTGCCACCGCAGCTTTTCGATGGGCACGGCAAACTTGCTCACCTCCACGTCACCCCTCCTCTTGTCCTTATTTTCATCTCTCGGGGTGAATTCCCCGAAGCTTGCTTCGTTCCTTGTTGTTTTCGATAGCTCGTGGCTTGCTGCAAAAAACTTCATTTAATTTAGGAGTGATCGTCACCCTGTCAATGACGCCGGGCCATATTTTTGGATTCGGATGCCGTGGTCGCGGCCGAGGCGTGTCCGGACGCGGGTCGCCTGCCCCTGGGGCATCGTGCAGGTGACCGCTGTCTGACCCCTCGATTTCATTGACAGGCGGGGCCGTTTCTTCTTATACTGCCGCCCCAGGGAAGCAATGTTCTTGTCGAAACTTCTCAGAAATCCACTCTGCAGATGTCATGCCTTGACACTGGAATACGGGATTCGCGGACAGGGGCCGGTACCGGGTAACAGCGAATCGGGGGACATTTCGTTCACAACAGGGGCATCATGAAAATCTACTTCTGGGGAACGCGCGGGTCTCTGCCCGCTGCAACCGCAGGCCGTCTGATCGAAGCAAAGATATTCCGGGCCATCAAGGCTTCGCAATCGCAGCATTTCGCTGACGACGAGGCGATCCGGGCATTCATCGCAAAGCTTCCCTTCGCGGTCCGGCAGAGCTACGGCGGCAACACGGCGTGCGTCGAGATCCGGGGGCAGGAGGAGCATGTCCTGTGCGATGCCGGAACGGGGTTGAGGGATTTCGGCAATTTCTTCATGAAGACGGCGTTCGGAAAGCGGGTCCCTTCCGCCACCGTATTCCATCTGTTCATCTCGCACCTTCACTGGGACCACATCCAGGGGTTCCCCTTCTTCACCCCGGCCTACATTCCCGGCCACCGGATCCGCATCTACGGGTGCCACCCCGCCCTGGAAGAGGCGTTCGTCCGCCAGCAAGCTCCGCCGTCCTTCCCGGTCCCGCTGACGGCCATGAAGGCTGACATCTCCTTCCATGTCCTTGAACCGGGTCGAGCCTACGACATTGCGGGCCTGACCGTGACCGGCATCATGCAGAACCACCCCGGCGACTCCTACGGCTATTGTTTCGGCAGGGATGGGAAGAAGGTGGTCTACTCCACCGATGCGGAGCACAAGTCCGATGCGGACAGGGGGGATTACGCGTTCATCGGATTCTTCAAGGGGGCCGATCTGCTGATCTTCGATGCGCAGTACAACCTGCAGGACGCCATCGATGCGAAGGAAAACTGGGGCCATTCCAGCAACGTCATCGGCGTCGAACTCGCGGTCCGCGCCGGTGCACGCCGTCTCTGCCTGTTTCACAGCGAGCATTCCTATGACGACGACGCCCTGGACCGGTTTCTGATGGAAACCAGGGAGTATCTGAAGATCTACGACGCGTCCTCCCCGCTGGAGATCCATCTGGCCTACGACGGCCTGGAGACGGAACTCTGACCAGGGACGACGTTTCCGGACAGGGCTAGCCGGATACCGGAGAGCCCTCCGCCGCCCTTTCCCGCCGGGAAGAGCGGCCGTTCCTGGGGGGCTCGAAGGCCTTCAGAAATTTCCGTTCCCCTTCTTCCGTACCGATCAGGATCAGTTCGGTATGCGCCTTCATCGGCATCTGCGGATCGGGGCTGATCTGCATGGCGCCCCCGTCCCGGATGGCGACAACGGAGCAGTCCGTCGTCGCCCGGATCCCGGACGAGGCCAGATTCTTCCCCACGAGCGGTTCGGGGACCTTCACCCGGAAGATATTGAGCCCTTCGGCCAGCAGCCACGTGTCTTCCTTTTTCAGGAAGTTGAAGATCGCGTTCGCGCCAAGGGATGCATAGGACATGACGAAGTCCGCGCCGGCGCGGTGCAGGGTGGACACGTTCCGGTCCAGATTTGCCCGGCTCAGGATCTGCATGTCCGGTCTCAGGCTCCGGAGGTACTTGGTCAGGTAGATGTTCGTGGCGTCGTCATGGGTGGTGATCAGGGCGGCGGGGGCCTTCTCGATCCAGGCCTTCTGCAGCGTGCGGATGTCGGCGGCATCGCCGATGACGTAATGCGCCTCGTCCTGCAGCCTCTTCGGGTTCTTCTCGATGACCATGTAGGGGCTGTTCCGCTCCTTGAACCGCTCGGCGACGGTGTCCCCGACCCGTCCGCTCCCGACGATGAGCACCGGGTTCACGGCAAGCTTGCAGATATGGTAGAAGGAATAGATCTCCTCGAAGGCCGTCAGGTTCTTCTCCGAACCCGCCAGGACCAGGACGTTGTTGCGCTGGATCACGCTGTCGGCGGTGGGGATGGCGAACTTTCCTCTTTCCCACAGCCCCACGACGGTGACGCCGAATTTTTCCCGGAGCTTGCTCCCGGCCAGCGTTTCCCCCACCAGCGGGGTCCACATGGCGGGGAATTCCGCGATGCAGAGGTCGTCGAAGCGGCTGATGATGTTGGCCCGGCAATCGCCGCCCACGGTCCACGCAGCCAGGGAGCGACCCAGGATGCCGTACAGCTGCAGCACTTTCGTGCTGCCCGCCATCTGGAGGATATCCTCGGAATAGGGCGAATCGGCCGTGGTGATGATGGGGACCTGCTCGCTCAGCTCGCGGACGGTGAAGGTGATGTTCGTGTTGATTTCATCGCGGTCGGTGGCGACGACGAGGGCGGCCTTGTCGGCCCGCAGCCTCTGGTAGGTTGCAGGATCGTCGACATCCCCCACGGCCACCCGGATGCCCAGGTCGTAGAGGTCCAGGGCGCGCTTGAAATCGTTCACGACGAGGACATAGTCGATCCTGTGATCCTTCAGCTTCTCGATCAGGGCCATGGTCACCGCGTCATAACTGGTGATGATCACGTGGCCGCGGGTCTCCGGCGGCAATTCACGGGGCGCGCGCTTTCTCGATTCCGCCTCGACCCAGGGGGCGTAGAAGAACTTGATGAACATGAAGGGCAGGAGGGTCAGCAGGAAGATCATCCCGGAAATCAGGACGACGATGGAAAAGAGCCTCCCGATATCCGAATGGAAGGTGATGTCCCCGAATCCAAGCGTCGACATCACCGTGAGCGTCCAGTAGAAGCCCGTGATCCAGGAATGGTCCTGTCCCTCGATGGCCATGAGGAAGTGAAAGATGGCGCTGAAGATGGTCACCATGCACGCCAGCACAACGACGAACTTGAGGAGCTGGCGGACATTTCGCCGGGTGCTTTCTTTCTGGAAGAAATAGCTGATGACGACGGGGCTGAACCTCATTGCATGGCTTCCTCAGTTCGAACAGCGCCTTCCCGGGATCCGCACGTAAAAGAAGCCCGTCCTTGTCCAAAGAGAGGCGGGTTCCTGCATCGGCTCCGACATCCCACGGCATCGTCACGGGGGGTGGAATTTCCTGCAAGACATGAAAGCCACTATCACAAGTTCCTTTCCGAATCCACAACCTTGAACAACGATGGGCAGTGGGTCGGTTTGGCGCCGACCCGCTACCGAACGATGGAGACCGCCGTCTCTTCCGATTCGGACGCGCGCATTCCCCGGGCCTTCTTCAAGAAAGGTGCGAAAGGGGCGGCGCTACGGAGCCACCGCGGTAGCCCTTGGGATCGCCTTTCCCGGGCCGCGGCCGGCGTGTCGTCGACGACCGGAGAAGGCTCCCCATGCCCATCGCAAAAGGGAAGCTGTTGTCCGCCTGCCGCCGTGTGGCGCGGTTAACACAAAACGTGTGATCTGGTTTGCATATCGGTTCATTCTTCTTGACGACCGCCCTTGCGCGCGATAGCGTCTTCCCTGTGCGGAAATCAGCACGCGCAGCATGGATGCCGCGAAGATCCGGTATCCCGGAAAAAACGGGAACCCCGGGAAACGCCGGTTTCATTTTTTCGGAAAAACCGTCCATCCGAAGGGAGACCATGAACAAATCCGATCTGGTACGCACGCTCGCGAAGATGACCGATCTCACCGACGCGAAGGCGCAGGACGTCGTGGACATCGTCTTTGGCGGATTTTCGAGGGCGCTCGCAAACGGCGATCGCGTGGAGATTCGGGGCTTCGGGATCTTTTCCGCGCGGGAGTACAAAGCCCATGCAGGCCGGAACCCGAGAACGGGCGGTGTGATCGAGGTGGGCACCAAGAGGCTGCCGCACTTCAAGGTGGGAAAAGAGCTGCAGAAAAAACTGAATTCCGGATAGGGAATTCCTGCGGGGCACCGGAGATCTTGCGGTGCAACCCCGATCCCTCCCGCCGCTTTGCGCACATCCTGCCGGGAACTTCTCCTCCCGGCCGTTCTCGCCTCAATGCCCCGGCGGAGGATCCGATCTTCCGCCGGCCCGATTCGAAAGAAAGTGCCCAACCGCCGTCAGCGTCAGACTGACGACAAGCACCACGGGGCCGGCATCGCCTTCCTTGCCGTAGAACAGCAGATAGAACGAAGGGAAAAGCAGCAGGAGCCCGGAGACGAGGAGAAAGCCGCCGGCGATCCGGCACAGCACCCGTTTCACGTCCGTCCGCCGCGCCCCCCTCTCCCGGATCACGGCAAGGAGGATGACGGGGATGAGAATGATCGGAATGATGATCCACTCAATGGTCATGACGACGTTCCCGCTTCCTTTTGCCCGCTTGAATCCGCCGCATTTCTATTCTGCCCCAACGGGGCCGAATCGCCGCCGGGGATCTTTACGAGGTTCGTGAGCCGGACGCCGACCAGCCTGACCCTCCTGTCGAGAGCGACCCTCTTCAGACAGGCGAAGGCGGCCCTCCGTATTTCCTCCTCGGAAACCGAATGGTCCGGCATCGTGACGGCCCGGGTGAGGGTGCGAAAATCCTCGAACCGGATCTTGAGCGTCACGGTCCTGGCGCGGTAGCCCCTTTCGGTCAGATCGGACACGACCTCTTTCGTAAGCCCGGCGATCGTCCTGGCGATGACCTGCCAGTTCTTCACGTCGATCTGAAAGGTCGTCTCACGGCTGAACGATTTCGGCTCCCAGTGCGTGACGATCGGGCTCTCGTCCACCCCTCTTGCCGCTTCATGGAGGTATCCGCCGTAAGAGGGGCCGAAATGGCCGACAAGGGTTCCCAGAGACAACGAGGCAAGTTGTCCGATGGTTTCGACGCCGATCTTCTTCAGATGCTCTTCGGTCTTGGGTCCGATCCCGTAGAGTTTCCGGATGGGCAAGGGCCATAATCTGCCCGTGATGTCGTTTTCCGTGAGAACCGTCAGGCCGTCGGGTTTCTGCATATCCGAGGCGATCTTGGCGACCAGCTTGTTTGGGGCGATGCCGATGGAGCAGGTCAGCCCCGTCGTCTCGCGGACGCCGGCCTTGATCCGTGCGGCGATGCCCTCATCGGAATCGGGTTCGTCGGAGATGTCGAGATACGCCTCGTCGATGCCCACATCCTCCATGCGCGCCGTGACGGACTGGAGCACGGCCTTGAACCGGCGGGACACGGCCGCGTAGGCCTCGTAGTCGACTGGAAGGAAGACGGCTTTGGGGCAGAGCTTCCAGGCGGTCCGCAGGGGCATGGCAGAGTGTATGCCGTATTTCCGCGCTTCGTAGTTCGCCGTGGAGACGACGCCCCTCCTGGCCGGATCCCCCACGCCGCCGATGACGACGGGTTTCCCCTTCAGGCCGGGATTCCTCTTCTCTTCGACGGCGGCGAAAAAGGCATCCATGTCGATGTGCAGGATTCTTCTCTTTGCAGGACCGGTCTCAGTCAAGGTCGTACGACTCTCTCGCGCCGTTCCTCTCGGCGTCGTCTGCGTGCGGGAGGCCCTCATCGTCAACGGACGGTCCGCCCGCATTCCGTACCGGGAAGGGGATCGCGTCGCCCGGATCGTCCGGATTTCCGCCTGCGATCCATGGCTGTTCTTATAGAACAGACGTTCTATTGTCAAGGGGCGTTTTTTCAGACCGTCTGTTTCCCCCGGCGGCTGCGCCGGAGGGCTTCACGCCTGAAAGCCCCTTGCGGCGTCAGCGGAGGACATTTGCCTTGACAACGCAATCCCCTCTTCCCTACACTCCCCCGAACGAAGAGCCCGTCCCGGCCAAGAAACCCGGCATCGGCAACTGGAGGGAAAGCCTCATGGAGCAGCGGCGTTTTTGGACTTGGATGCTTCTCGCGATCGCGGGCCTGTCAGGATGCGCCGCACCTGAAGTGGCGCGGCGTCCCGCGTCGCCGGCGGTGGTGAAGGCATCGGCGCCGGTGAACGAACACCTGCGCCTGAACGATCTCGGCAACGCGGCCATCGCGAAGAAGGAGTATGACCAAGCGGTCAAATACTACCGGGACGCCCTGGCCTACGCCCCCAACGACGCCGTCATCTGGGGGAACCTCGGAGGGGCTTATGGAGGAGCCGGCAACCATGGCGAGGCCATGAAGGCCCTCGACAAGTCCCTCGATCTGAATCCCAAGCATGACTACGCCCTGCGCGTGAAGGGAAGCCTGTTCCTGTCCCAGGGGAAATACGACGAAGCGATCAAGCATTACAGCCGGGCCGTCGAAGAGATCAAGCCGGACAACAGGAACGCCCTGTCCGATGCCTTGCTGGGGAGGGCAAAGGCCTCCTACATGGTCGGGAAATACGCCGAGGCCCTGTCCGACTTCAAAGGATCCTTTGAAGCGGCCGACGTCGGGAACACCACGTTCCGTCAAGGGCTCTGCGGCTGGATCGCCTGGACGCACTACTACCGGGGCGAATTCTCCGAGGCGATCCTGGAAGCCAACCGCGTCTTCGGATATTCCGGATCGGCGGATCATGCCGGCAACGTGATGAGCGCCTATACCTGCAAGGCATTTTCCTATCTGGGGCTGGGGGACGGCGAAACGGCCCTGGCCATGATTCAAAAGGCGAAGGAATCCAACCCCCAATACAACCCCGATGCGGAACTTGCCGCGATCTACTACATCCTGGGCGACAAGGAGCGTGCATGGCGGTACCGCGGCGGAGGGGGCATGGTCGGCGCGGAAGTCAGGGGCTATCGTCAGGGTGCGGTCAGCGGCGCGGAGGTGGTCCGGGCGACACCGGGAGGACCTGCCGAACAGGCGCGCCTCCTGGCCGGCGACGTCGTCATCCGGGTCAATGGAACGGACGTCGGAAAAGTCGAGGATTTCATGGCAGCGGCAAGGAAACTGACCCCGGGCGCGACATCCAGGGTGACGATTCTGCGGGAAGGGACGGAGCGGGTCGTCCATCTTCGGGCCGCCTCAGCCGAGCCGCTGATGGAAGCCGATCCCCGCGTGGCCCTTCTGCTGGGGAAAAGAAAGGGCGGGCAGGAAATCCGGACGGCGAAGCTCTCTGCGCCGGAAGCCCCTTTGCAGGGCAGCCTCCCTCCCCTGCGTACCGACGCCCACGCACTGGTGATCGGGATCGACTATGCCGGAAGGACGGACATCCCTGTCCTGCAGTATGCGGCGGCGGATGCGCGCAAGGTGTACGACGTGCTGACGGACGCCCGCTACAGCGGCATCCCGAGGGAGAATGCCGTCCTGCTGCTGAACGACAAGGCCACCAGGAACGGCATGAAGAGCGCGCTGCGGAGGATCCGGAACGAGAGCGGATACCTCTACATCTACTATTCCGGCCACGGGGCGCCGAAGACCAGGGGCGAAAAACTCGCGGATGCCTTCCTCGTGCCCTTCGACGCGGACATCACCAGTCCCGAGGCCCTGGATGACACGGGAATCAGGATTTCGGAAATCGAGGATCTCATGGAGGGCGGCGCTGCGAAAGGGATCGTCATGGCCCTGGACGCCTGTTTCACCGGCGGCGGCAAGTCGGTCATCCCGAAGGGCGGCAAGCCGCTCGTCGGCATGCTGGCGACGGAGGGCCTGATCAAGCCGAAGGGCGCGCGCATGGCGGTCCTCACCTCTTCGGCGGCCAATCAGCAGTCCTGGGAAGACGACGGGGAGATCAAGGGCGGGATCTTCAGCCACTTCCTCCTCGAAGGGCTCCGGGGTGCGGCGGACGCCGATGCGGACAGCTGGATCAACGTGGGCGAACTGTCGAACTACTTGAAAACTCATGTGCTGCAGACGGCGCGGCGGCTGAAGAATTCCGACCAGACGCCGCAGCTGATCGGCGCCGGGAACGTCGCCGTGGCCAAGAACTGGGAGCGGGCCCGCGTGATGGACGTCGACATCGCCAGGGCAAGCCTGAAAGCCGCTTTCGAACGGGGCGCCGTCACGCCCGAGCAGTTGAACAAGGCGATGGATGAAATCCGGTCCTCCCGGCGCTCCAAGACCCTCGACGCATTCCTGGGCGGCAAGATCGACGAAAGGAAATTCGGGGAATTGTACTGATTGCCGGACGGCCGGATGCCCGTCCGGCTACGTCGCTATTGCATTGTAAGAGAAATCCGGGTAAATAGTCAGCCGCGGCGCGATCCGTCTCCGTGCCGGACAGACCGAAGGAGGAGAATCTCATGGCCAAATCGGAAGACAGAAGAAAGGAACAGAAGAAGGCGCCCCAGAAGACGGCCAAGGAAAAGAGGCTGGCGAAACGGGAAAAGAAAACCAAGTGATCCGCTGCCGTTCCGCTCCCGCCGGGACACGGCATCCCGGGGAGCGCGCAAAGCGGTTATCCGGATCTCGCCGGGTGCGGATCCCCCGCACCCTCAGGGTGTTTCTTTCCGCCGACGGCAACGGCCGTCCGCGGCGGCCTTCATGAAGAACTCCATCCCCAAGAAGATCGGCAAATACGGGATCATCCGGGAGCTCGGCTGCGGCAGCAGCGGCGTCGTTTACCTCGCGGTGGATCCCTTTACAGGGCGCGAAATCGCCATCAAGCTCGCCAACCGGGAGATCTTCAACGATCCCGAGCAGGGTGCGCGCTACCGCCACATGTGGCAGAACGAGGCGAGCCTCGTGGGACGCCTGAATCATCCCCACATCGTGGGAGTCTACGACGCGTTCGACAATGACCGGCAGGCCTTCATTGTCATGGAATACGTCGACGGCTCGACCCTCCTGCCCTTTACGAAGGCCGACAACCTCCTGCCGATCCGGGAGGTCGTGGAGATCGCCTTCAAGTGCTGTCTGGCCCTGGAGTACGCGAACCACTGCGGCCTGATCCACCGGGACATCAAGCCCGCCAACATCCTGATGACCGGGGAAGGGAACATCAAGCTGACGGACTTCGGCGCCGCGCTCGTCATGCAGTCCGAAATCACGCAGCTGATCGGCATGGTCGGCTCCCCCGCCTACATGTCCCCGGAGCAGCTGGGCTGTGAGCCCCTGACGCTGCAGACGGACATCTTTTCCCTCGGGGTCGTCCTGTACCAGCTCCTGACGGGGCACCTGCCCTTCCAGGCGGACAACGACTTCGCCCTCGTCTACAAGATCATCCACGACGCCCATCCGCCCCTCCGGACGCTGAGGCGGGAGATCCCCCAAGAACTGGAGAGCATCGTCCACCGTGCCCTGGAGAAGAAATGCGCGCGCCGCTACTCCGACTGGACCACCTTCGCCACCGACCTGGTCATGACGTTCAAGCACCTGGGAAAGGCCCAGGGCAGCATCACGGAGACGGAGAAGTTCAATCTCCTCAAGCCCCTCTCGTTTTTCATGGACTTCAGCGACATCGAGCTGTGGGAAACCCTGAGAATCAGCAAGTGGATCAGGCTGCCGGCGGGCAGGACCCTCCTCGCCGAAGGGAAGGGAAAGCGCGACAAGTTCTTCTACATCCTCGTAGAGGGCAAGGTCCAGGTGACCAAGAGAGGACGGCCGCTGAGCGTGATCCAGGCGGGATCGAGCATCGGGGAGATGGCGTTCCTGAACGCGAACGACGCGCCCCGGACGGCGACGGTCTCCACGATGACGCCCGTCACGCTCATCCGCATCGAGCCGGAGTCCCTCGCCAGTTCATCGCCTTCCCTGAGGGCGCGCTTCAACGGCGTGTTCATCCGCCTCCTGATCGAGCGGCTGACCTACGCGGATCATCTGCTGTCCTGCGGCTGACCGGAGGAACCGCCGCGGCGCGCCTTCCGGCCTTACTTCGTCTTCACCTTCAGCAGGTTGATGTCGGAAGCCGTCAGCCTGTCGCCCCAGCCCGCGAGCTTGCCGTTGACGAATACGATGGGGGTGCACTCTTCCTTCGCGGACAGCACGGTGGTCTCTTTTTCTTCCGTCCGGTAGTAGAGGATCGTGACCCGCTCCCCTCCGGACGCTTCATAGGACTCGCTCAGGGCGGGCACGCCCATGATCGTGCTGACCTCGTCCTGCGCCATTCCGGCTTTGAGCTTCATCAGATTCGCATTGTTCTTCACGATGGCCGGCGTGCACGAACAGACCAAAAAGAGAACCAAGACAACCGCAGCGATCTTTCTCATAGGCCTCCCTTCCCCTCGAAATCCCGTTTTCACCTCTTCTGCCGGCCGGCGATCACCATCGCCGACGCCCGTGCCGGTTGCCGGGATTGTCGGTCTCCCCGGCGTCACCGGATCGCTCCCCCGGCAGCGCATGTGCAACCCGAAGGGCATGGGGCTCCATAATACAAATGCCGGAAAAAGACAAGGAACGTTTCGCCCGCCGCGACAACGCAACGGCGGTTTCCCGCGGCCCGCCCCTGCGTCACTGCGGGAGAAAACGGACCGAGCAGTTCAGGCCCGCGCTGAGCTGGTGATCGGGGTTCGGGAGTTCGACGCGGACGCCGAAGGTGCCGCTGGCCGCATCGATCACCTCGTCGACCACCACGACCTTCCCCCGGTACACGCCGCCTGCGGGCGCTTCGGGCCTCACCTCCGCCGTCATCCCCTTGCGGATCTTCCGGTACATCGCCACCGGGACGACGATCTCCGCGTTGATCGGGTGCACGCGGGCGAGCGTCATGATGGACCCCTCTCCGACGTATTCCCCGGGGGAGAGTTTCCGCTTCACGACCACGCCGTCGATCGGGCTCGCAATGGTGCGCAGGCGCAGCTTCTCCGTCGCCTCCCGCAACTGCAGTTCCGTGAGCCGCACTTCCGTTTCCATCTCGTCCTTGTCGTGGATGGAGATCAACTGCTTCTGGTACAAATCCTCGTTTCTTTCGACCTTGCGCTTCCCGAACTCGAGGCGGGCGACGGCGAGATCCACGGCCGCCTTCTCCACACCCGCCTGCAGCCTCACCAGCACCTGGCCCTTCTTCACGCGGTCCCCGCGATCGGCCAGGACTTCCTCGATGATCCCGGGCGCCTGGCTGCTCAGCTCGACGATCGCGCTCGGTTCGAGCAGGCCCCTCAGGGAATCGGACGGCGCGGCCCCGAGGCACGGAAGGGCCAGGATCAGCAGACAGACACGGAGAATGCGGATGGTGTTTCGCATCGTCTTCTAAGATCTCCTCCCTGAAAAGGACAGTGTATCGCCCAGTTCGTCATCGAATTTCAGGAGCCGTTTCCGCGCTCCGGCATGCGCCTTCTCCAGCTTCTTCTGGGCCCGGAACATCCTGCGCCGTCCCGGCGCCCTCCATATATCACAGCCGATTTTTTTCGACCACTTCGCCGCCAGGCACCAGAAGCCCGAAGGCGCGTTTTCCAGCAGCGGGTCCTCGAGCGAAAGATAGGCCTCGTAGCTTCCCGGGTCCCCCTGGCGCCCGCACCGCCCCGCCAGTTGCCGGTCGATCCGCCCTGCTTCGTGGCGCTCCGTCATCAGGACATGGAGCCCTCCCTTTTCGATGACGTTCGGGGGAAGCTTGATGTCCGTTCCCCTCCCGGCCATGTTGGTTGCGATCGTGATCCGGCCCGCCTCCCCGGCGCGCGCCACGATCCGCGCCTCCTCTTCATCCTGCTTCGCGTTGAGGATCTGGTAGGGGAGCCCGGCCGCCGAGAGCAGGGCGCCCAGGTGCTCGGAAGCCGATACGGTCCGCGTTCCCACGAGGACGGGCCTCCCGGTGCCATGGATTTCCCGGATTCTGCGCACCACCGCCTCCCACTTTTCGTCCGCCGACGCAAAGATGCGGTCGGGGAGAGAGCGCCGCTGCGCCGGCCGGTTCGTCGGGATCCTCATGAACGGCAGGGCGTAGATGGACCACAACTCCCCCCTCACCTCCCGGGCCGTGCCCGTCATCCCGCTGAGCCGCAGGTATTTCATGAAGAAGCGCTGGTAGCTGATGCGCGCCGCGGTTTCCTGCTGCTCGGTGATCCGGCATCCCTCTTTCGCCTCGATGAGCTGATGAAGCCCGCCCTCCCACGACCGGTCCGGCATGACCCGGCCCGTGAACTCGTCGATGATCTGCACCTTGCCGTCGCGGACCAGATAATGCTCGTCGCGGTGGAAAAGCCGCAGGGCCGCAAGCGCCTTCTTCACCAGTTCCTCTCTCCGCACCTCGCCCCGCCACGCCGCGCCGAGGGGTTCCGCGATCCGGCGGATCCGCTCCCGCCCGGCATCGGTGACGACGATGCGTTTCAGCCCGTGGTCCGCTTCGTACTCCACGCGGTAATCGACCCCTTCGTCGAGGGCACCGGCGGCCGCGAGGGCCTGACCCGCAACGGCATGCTCCTCGCCGGACGATTCTCTTCGGGACAGGATGAGCGGCGTCCGTGCCTCATCGACGAGGACGCTGTCCGCCTCGTCCACGATCGCGTAATGCAGCCCCCGGAGGAGAAGCCTGTCGTTCTTCCCCCGGCTTTCGTAGAGGTGCTCCCCGTGCAGCCGCAGGGGATCCGAGGACTCGCCGAGGACCAGCCTGTCCCGCAGGTAATCGAAGACGATCTCCTTGTTGGTGCAGTAGGTGATATCGCAGCCGTAGGCCGCGCGCCGCTGCGCCGGCGTTTTCCCGTGGACCACGCAGCCGACGGTCAGCCCCAGGAAGCGGTAGACCGCCCCCATCCATTCCGCATCGCGCGCGGCAAGGTAGTCGTTGACCGTGACGACGTGGACGGGCAGGCCGGCGAGCGCGGCAGCCGCCGCGGGCAACGTCGCCACGAGCGTCTTTCCTTCGCCCGTATCCATCTCCACGAGGAATCCGTGCAGCAGGCCGACGCCGCCGAGCAGCTGGCAGTCGAAATGCCGCATCCCCACCGTCCGGCCCGCGACTTCCCGGGTCAGCGCAAAGGCCTCCGCCACGAGCTCCGTCCGGAAGCCTTCCGCACGGAGCCTCCGTTTCAGGACGGCGGCCCTTTCCCTGAGGACCGCGTCCGCCTGGCCCTTCAGTTCCCCTTCCCGCCGCCTGGCGCCCTCCACGACGCCCCGCGGGCTGCTGAGAAGAAGGCGCGCGGCCCGGACGGCGCCGCCGGTCAGTTCCCGGACCATGCGGTCGACGATCGTCCGTCTGCGCTGACGGCGCTCCGGGCGGATGAAGTAGTCCGCCGGCGGCCACGCGGAGATTTCTCGCATCATGGGCAATCCCGTTTTCCCGCGCCCGGCTCCCCGCCGCCGCGCTCCCCTGCGACCGGTTCCCCGGCAGAGAGTCCAGGGTGACGATCAGACATCGAAGGTCCTCAGGAAAAGGTGGCGGATCGTCCTGTACCATCGGCGCGCCAGGGATTCCGGGTCATGCTCGAAGCGGACGTAGACCCGCTCGCCGATCCGCGCCCCCGCCGGCGCGGGCGCCCGCAGGTCGAAGTGGAAGAAATTCTCGAAAGACTGCGCCTTCCCGCCCCTGGGGTCGAGGGCGATGGAGCCTCCTCCCTGCAGCGAGAGAGCGAGGCTGGGGAGATCGCTCGATGCGGCGGGGACTTCCCGGACCACCTCCGAAGGGACCTCCGTGGAGAGGGCCTCGGCAAGCCGCAGCCGGACCGAGCGCACGTTGGTCCTGACCCGGTCCACATCGGCCTGCGGGATCACGACCCGGACGTAGACCTTGGCGTAGTCGACCACGAAGCCGAGCGCCTCCCCCCTCTTCACGAAGCGGCCGGCCAGGTTCTCCGCCTGGGGCAGGAGGAAAACGCCTTCCTCCGGGCTGCGGACCGTGAGCGCCGCCAGCTCCTCCCTCGCCTTGGCGAGCGCCACGTCGATGCGCGCGAGCTCTTCCCGGAAGATGCGCTCCTCGTTGCGGTCCTTGACGAACGCGACCCGGTGCCGGGCCACGACCTCCTTGCGCTCGGCCTCGAGCAGCCTCACCTGGGAAAGGAGATCGGCGTTCTCGCAGCGGATCAGGGGTTGTCCCTGCTTCACCCGGCTCCCCGGAGCGGCCGCAATCTCCCGGACGAATCCCTTGGCGCCGGTGCGGACCTGCGCCTGGTCCCCGGGCCAGAGGATGCCCTCCGCCGTCGTGAAGGACGGGAAGGAAATCGCCGCGGCCAGGAATACCAGGACTCCCCCCGCGGCCAGGCCCAAGGCGAGAATGCGGCCCCGCAGCCGGTAAAGTTCGCGCTGGGACAGGATGACGCGGACCACGCGCACCAGCGGCAGGATCAGGAGCCCGCCGATCGCCCAGAGGGCGATCAGGATGCCGACGAAGAAGAACCGGCTGGCCACGAAAAGGGCGATCTGCAGCGTGATGTAGATCCGGTAGCAGAAGGAGGCAACGCCGTAGAGGAAGAGCCATACCGCTTCCCGCGCATCGGAGAGCGGGAATTCCGCTTCCCGGCTCCGGATCAGATAGCGCTGGAAGAGATAGCCGAGATACCGGTTGGCCCGCGTTCCCAGATTGGGGATTTCCAGGAGATCGGAAAGGACGTAGTAGGCGTCGAACTTCAGCAGGGGATTGCCGTTGAAGAAGAGGGTCGATACGCCGGCGATGATCATGGTGTTGAAGGCGATCGCCCTCGCGGCGCCGGCCTCCAGCCGGGCCCAGAGGATCATCGCCGCCGAAGCGATGACCAGTTCGATGGCGATGCCCGAGACCCCGACGACGATCCGCTTCCAGCGGCTCCGGAAGGCCGAAGCCGACGAAGCGTCCACATAGGGGATGGGCATGAAGACGATGAACATCACGCCCATCTCGTGGACTTCGCCCCCCCATCGCTTGACGGCGTAGGCGTGTCCGAATTCATGGAGCACCTTCACGGCGGGATAGATCAGCCAGAAGACGAGGATGTTCTCCAGGAGGAGGATGCGGTCGGCGAGGTTCTCCGTGAGCTCCCGCCAGGAGGTGAACGCCAGGACGACGGCCCAGGCGACGATCGCAAGCGCGGCGAAGGCCGCCGGCACGCTGAAGAAGGGGCGCACCGCTCCCATCGTCCTCTCCAGGAAACGGTCCGGATCGAGGAGCGGGAGGCGCAGGGCCAGGGGCGAGCGAAGGGCGTTCCGGAATCGGGCCCCCCGGTCCTTCTGCTGTCTGCGGTGAAGGTTCTCCATGTCCGGGGAGATGTCGGACTGAAGGATGTCGGCCTGGTGGAGCTGGGAGAGAAGCGCGATCACCTCGTCCTGGGTCGGCATGTCTTCGCCCAGCTTCCCGCAGGCGGCCTCCCAGATTTCCTGCAGCGTCCGCTTTCCGTTCATCAGGCCGATGACGAAATAGGCCTGTTCCGTGAAGCGGTGGAGCCGGCCGCTGGAATGATCCTGGATGACGTACCATACCTCGCCCCGGTAATCATGGCGGTGGATCTCGGCGTGGTTTCTCACGAACGGCCGGAGACCCGCCACGCGGTACCAAGAGTTGCTGTACAGGGTCTTTTCCGCCATGGATCACCCTACGGCAGCCAGGACCAGAGGCGGAGGCGGAACCAGTCCACGAGATCCCGCGTCCAGATGGAAATGAGCAGTCTGCGGTCGACGCTGATTTTTCCCACGCCTTCCATGCCCGGTCTCAGCCGCGGCGACACCTCATCGAGGTCCGCCTCGACACGAAAATAATTGCGCCCCTCCTCCGCCGTGGTGATGGGCGTGATCTTCCTCACCGAGAAACCGAAGGGTTTGTCGGACAGGGAGGAAAGAACCAGAATCCCCTTCTGGCCTTCCGCAACGTCGGCGATGCGGCGTTCATCGACCTTCAGGATGAGCCGGTACGAGTCGAGCGGCGCAATCTGGAAAACCTCCTCGCCCTTCGTCACGGCGCCGCCGAGCCGCTGGCTGAGGTCGCCGCGGATGATGATCCCCTCGAGCGGCGCCCGGATCACGATCTGGGCGAGCTTGTTCTCCACGAGGGCGATCTGCGCCTCCGCCTGGTCCAGCTGGGCGTCGATGATGCTGGCTTCGGCGCGGTTGTGCTTCGCAACGGCCTCCTGAAGCTGCCGCTGATACTGCCCCTTCCTGCTCAGCCAGTTCCGTCTCTCGAGCTGCAGGTCCCGGTCGTCCATGCCGCACAGCACCTGGCCCTTCCGGACCACATCGCCCGCCTTGACGAAAGACTCCCGGATGTAGCCGTCGATGGGAATCACGACGGAACGGGTGATGGACCCCTCCAGCACGGCGTCTGCGGCGAGCCGGTATTCGTCGCGGGCGAAGGAAAAGAACCCCACCACGACCGCCGCCGCCAGGACGGCGATTTTCCTGCCCGCGTAGCCGGCGCCGAAGACCCTGACGGCCTGCCGCTTCAGCGCATCGAAGACGGCGAAGACGATGGGCCGGTCGTTGTGATACTTGTTTTCCAGCGCGGGGCCCGTCAGCGCCGCCACGCTCTTCATGTAGGTGAGATCGTCGTTCGTGAACCGCCGGTCGCCCTGCCGCTCCAGCGTCAGCACCCCGTAGTACCGCTCCCGCGCATACAGCGGGAGCGTGAGGATCGCCCCGGCGCCGTGCCTCCGGGCCATGCGTTCGTGATCGCGGACCACGGTCGCCTCCGCACCCGGAGGGGCGGGGTAGAGAACATCGCTCCGCTGCATGACGGCCTCTTCCATCACGGCGCGGATGGACTGCACGAGGTCCATCTGCCGGCCCACGACGGCGGTATGGGAAATGGCCCGAACCTGCACGGAATGCCCCCGGACAAGGCCCAGGCTGACGCGGTCGCAGCCCAGCCTTGTGGCGACCTCCGTGACGAACGCCGTCGCCGCCGCCTGGAACGTTTCCTCCGCCAGCACGACGGCCAGGATGTCGACCGCCGCCTTCAGGCGCCTGAGCGTGCTGCCGTCTTCGGCGCCCTTCTCCTTGCGGATCCTGTTCTCCAGCCACACGGCGCCCCACTGCAGGCCCTCCATGACGCCCCGCAGGGAGTCTTCGGAGGCCGCCGCCACCTCGACGGCGACGGTCCCGAAAAGGCTTTCATCGACCGAAATCGGATAGGCGAGCGCATACCGCGGCTTTCCTCCGCCGGGCTGCCCCTCCGGAGGGGCCAGCTGAACGAGCATCCCCTCCCTTTCGGAAAGGGTCCTGTTCAGAATGTCCGCCAGACGCTCCGCAGGCCCCTGTTCGGGCCATGAAGCGACAGGCGCGTACGACCCCGTCTTCGGATCTCCGAAGACGAGAACGCCCTGAAGACATCCGGGGATCATGGAACACTGCAGGGCCAGCCAGGCGGCCGAAAATTCGTCGCGGTCCGCGGAGGTCTGCAGATCCTCCCACAACGTCGTTGCATCCATATTCGTCATCGTTTCAGATCTTGGGATGCCGCTTCTTGAATCGATCTCTCAGAGACGGGACCGGCAAAACGGGGAAATGCATCGGATGGCACCCGCGCTGACGGCGCGGATTGCTCCGGCAAATCTCTGCACGGGCTCCCTCTCCGGAGCAGCCCGCAGGACGCAGGGGGCCGGCTGAACCGCATACCGGGGAAACGCCCGGCGCCCCGCGCGGCCGGGGGATGCCGGATCTCCTCCCCGCCTCCGGCGTGAAGCGGGTCCCGGGGACCTGCAGCAGAAGACCTGCCTTGCGAGAGGCCGGACCGCCGCAGCGGCGGTCCGGCCCTGCTGCGCGCGTTACGCGTTCAATCCCGATTTTTCGGCCATATCCAGGTGGATCTCGCCGAAACGGCTCTGGTACTGGCTGATGACATTGCCGAGGAGAATGGAAAGCCGTTTCGCGGCGTAAGGACTGAGGATGATGCGGTCCGTCATGTCGACCGTGAGCTTTCGCTGGCCGGCGTCCCACGTCTTGTTCATACCGAAAAGCAGCGTGAACTCCTCCCTCGTGCAGGACACGTTGCACACATTGGCATACGTCGACTGCATCTTGGAGACATCCCACTGGATGGTCGCCTTCGTGCTTTCGGGATCCTCCTCCGCACCGGGGCCGGCGACCTTCCTCTCCACATCCGAATCTTTTTTCTGAACCATGAATTCCTCCTCCACGTGAGTTCGAATCGGCTTCTGATCCTCGCTGCGATCTCTGGCGATCGTATATACCATCGCCCCCCCGCTGTCAACGAAATGCAGACCGGCCGGGGCTTCTGCGCGGAGAGGCGGGCCGGAAAAGAACCGCACCATCACGGAAACGCCTTCCGCGCCGTGACGAGGAAGAACGGCATCTCCAGATCGACCCGCCGGATGCGGACCTCCGTGGCTCCCAGTCCGCCAAGATGATCGGCATAGAAGGCCGGCGAGCGAAAGCTGTGATGGAAGAGAAAGAAGGGGATCGCGGAGAACGCCGGGACGGCCGTTCCGATTTCGGCCGGCCCCCTCTCGAAAACGAGCAGGGTCCCCCCCGGCGCCAGGCAGCCGTAGGCGCGGGAAAGGAGTTCCGCGGCCGCCGGTTCGGGCCAGTCGTGGAGAACGGACTTGAAAACCACGATGTCATGGCCCGCCGGCAGGGGATCGACGAGCGCGTTCCCCTCGACAAAGGCGATCCGGTCCGCCTCCGGCGATCTCCGGACATGCTCCTTCCCGATCCTGCACACGACCGGCAGGTCCAGGACCGTTGCCCTGATGCGCGGATGGGCCCTGCAGACCTGCAGGGCGAATTCGCCGCTGTTGCCGCCGATGTCCAGAAGGCGGCGGAAGCTGCCGAAATCGTGGCTCGCCAGGCACGCCTGCGCTTCGTACCTTGTCAGGATCGTCGTGACCTGCATCCATTGTTCCGTCCGCCGACGGTTCTCCTCGTTCTCTTCACGGCAGCACTCGTAGGAGAACAGCCGGTAGGTGCGCGCCTTCTTCATGAATTGCGCGGGATCGCGGATCATCAGGTCGAACCGGTCCAGAAGGTCGCAGGCGCCGAGATGGCAGAGGTCGATCTTCAATTCGAGGAGGTCCCGGTATTTCAGGGCGCGAAGGAAATCCGCCGTCAACCCGACGGCGCCGTTCTGCTCGCCGACCACCCCGTTCGCCGCGAGGAGGTCGAGGAGCAGGTCCGTTCCCCGGCCGTCCGCGCCGCCCCGGCTCCGCAGCTGCTCGCGCGGCGCGGTTCCCTTCGCGAGCAGGAAATCGACGAGCCCCGTGCGGAAGGCGGTCGACAGGGAGCGCACGTCCAGCAGGGTCCTGAGGAAGTCGTCGACGCAGAGATGGCCGAATTCCTTCCCGCTGCGGCCGCCCGCGTCCGCCGCTGACGATTCGATTTTCCTCATCGCCCTTTCTCCTTCTCCGACGCCGATGAACAGGGGCTCGGAGAAACGCAAGGCCTTCCAAAGGTTTCAGGAGCCCGTGGCCTTTTCCTCGGTTGCCGGCACCCGGCCGTACGCTGTAAAATCATTTGACGGAACCGGCATAAGGCATATAATTCACCGCAGCCGCGGCGGAGGTGCCGCCGGCCGGGGATTTCGAAACGCGAGGACATGCCTTGGAAAATGCGACACCGCTTGTGGTTGCCGTGGCCGGACCGGCAGGATCGGGAAAAACTTCCCTGATCCAGGCCCTCGCGGGTCAACTCCAGGACGCCGCCGTCGTCCATTACGACCGCTATGAACGGGTGACCCGGCAGCCCATGGACCGCCTGCTCCTGTGGATGCGGAGCGGAGCGGACGTCAACCGTTTCGACCTGCCCGAACTGGCGCGCGATCTGGCGGCGCTCAAGCGCGGGGAGTCCGTCGCCGACCCCGCGACGGGCGGGGAAATCTCCCCCGGGCGGTACATCGTCTTCGAAACGCCTTTCGGCAGGGAGCACAGGCAGACGGCGGAATACATCGACCTGCTGATCTGGATCGACGTGCCGCTGGACATCGCCCTGGCCCGCAAGATGAGGCAATTCACGGGCGCGGTCCTTGCCGGGGGGAATCCCGGGAATTCCAGAGACTTCACCGTCTGGGTGCATACCTATCTCGACCATTATCTCCGGGCCGTCCACGACCTGCAGCAGATCCAGAGGGAACGGGTCCGCGCGAAGGCGGATATCATCATCGACGGCACCGGAAATCTTCCGTCCATGGTCCGGCAGGCCCTTGCCGCCGTCCGGGACAGGACGTCGGGCCGGAAACCCTGAAAGCCCGGCGCCGTTCCCCGCCGGGCTGGCGTCTCATACCGCCGGGCCCGCGCCGGCAAACCCGCTTCCCGAAGCGCGGAGTGCGGGCCCCGCAACTTCCCCTCAAAAGGTTCCGTAATAGCCGCTCTTCTCGATGACCAGGCGGCCTCCGTCCATCCGGTAGTCGAAGCCGACGTCGTAGAGCAGGTGATCGAGTGCCGGCCGGTTGCCTTCCACGAAAGAGCGGATGCCGGAGGGGTAGTTCATCTTCTCGAGGAAGAAGATCAGCTGATCGACGCGAATTCCAGAGAAGTAGATGCAGTCGCTCCGCTGCTTGTTCGCAAGGCAGATGGTCCGGCACTCCCGCAATTCGGGCCACAGGATGCGGTCGATGTCGACCGCCGACGAGTCGATGTGCGCGGAACACCGGATCTTGGCGATCACGTCGTCCCGGTGCTGCCGCGGATCGAAGAAGAAGTAGAAATTCTCGAGCCGCGTCCCCTCCGGGGAGAGGGAATAGCAGATCCCGGAGGAAACGGCGCTTCCGGGGTTGCCGATGTACAGATGAATCTCGTCGAGATCCGCCGCCCCGGAAAGGAGTTCGTCGCGGATGTCGAGGGAGAACATGAAGTAATGGAGGTTCTCGTTCACCGCCAGGCTGCTCCGGACAAGCGGGTGGATCGCCTTCAGGACCCTGGTGGCCGAACGCGTCCTCTCCCTCCGCCGGTAATCGTAGAAGTAGAATTCCCAGCCGATCCTTCCTTTTGCGTGCTTAACCCCCCACACGGACATCCCCTCGCCGATCCCGCCGCGGATGGCCCGGACCAGGTCGAACATCCTCCCGTCCGCACCGGCGCACGCGAAAGACGAATAGAGCAGGTTCGAGGAACGCAGCTTGCCCGCGAAGGGGACGTCCGGGCGGTACTCCCAGAGGCAGTAGTTGAAGAACAGGTCCTGTTCCGTCGTGTACTCGGTGCGTTCCATCGTCCTCTCCTGAAATTCCTGGAGTCGCGCCCTCCTTCCGGTCCGCCGGGATTTTCGGTGTCCCGATCCGCCCCTGAATCTACAGCGGATGGAGGCGGTCCCTTTCGTCGCCGTATCTGCGGATATAGGCGCCGGACAACCCCCAGCATTCCTTCGCCCGGCACTCTCCCCTGCGGGGGCAGGCGCCGAAGCCGCCTTGCCCGAACTTCCGCCAGAAGAGGTCCGGCAGCACGGTCACCGGGAAACCGCTGTCGAAGCATGCCGGCTCCTCCGCGGGGAGACATTCGGGAAAGCCTTTCAGGACCAGCGGCCTGCCGGACGGCCTCACGGCCGCGCAGGCCCGGGGGAGCAGGCCCGCGAACTCTTCCAGGCTCACCACGAGGTCCCGGTCGTCCGCCCCCTCCAGCGGGAAGAAATTCCAGAGGTGGAATTCGTCGATCCTCTTCTGCGACAGAAAGGCGAGCAGCGGCGGGATGTCGCGGCAGTTCCTCTTCGACAGGACCGTGTTGCTGATCACCCGGACCGAATCGAATGCGCTCAGGTTCTCCAGACCCGCGACGGTTTGGCGGAACGAGCCCGGGCGACGGGTGATCCCGTCGTGCACCTCCTCGCGCCCGTGGATGCTGATGAAGAACTCGTTGACGCCGCAGTCGATCAGGCCTTCCAGATACCGCCTGTCGCTCAGCCTCCTTCCGTTCGTCTGGATCTGGATCCGGTCGAAACAGCGGAGCGAGGCGGCGAACCGCACATACTCGTCCAGGTCGTCGAGCATCGTCACTTCCGCACCGGAGAGGATCAGGTTCCGGAAATGCCCTTCCGCGGCGACCCGGCGGAGAAGACGCCGGTACTGGTCGCAGCGGAGGGGAGGAAGGCTTTCCTTCAGGCCGGCCAGCATGCAGATGCTGCAGTCTTTGTTGCATCCGAACCAGATGGAAACGACGAGGTACTTCCGCAGGTCGATTCTTTCATGCGGCATAGGGGTCCCCTCGACGGGAGCTTCCCTTCACGCCGAAATACACGGTCAGGAAATCCCTGCCCAGCCGGTCGATCCCTCCGGAAAGATGCCCGAAGATTTGCGGTTCGGCCGGGTCGTAGAGGGCGGAAAAGGCCTCCGCGGCGATCCCGTAGTGCCGCCTCATCATCTCCAGCCACGGGGACAGGTCCCGCAGCGCAAGGTTCGCCCTGTACATGTTGATGTCGAACGACCGCCTCGGATTGCCCTCTTCCGTGACCTCCAGGTAGAGGAACTCGTCATCGCGCATCCTGCGCAGCGCCAGGTCCACGATTCCCTTGACGATGTCGAAGGGGCACGCCTGTCTGCGGGCGTAGAAGACGTCCGCCACCCGCTCCAGGATGGCCTGCACGGAGAAGGAGGGATAGCAGATGTACCGCGCCCTCGTATGCCGCGTGCTGTCGGCGGTGTCCCATTTGAATCCGAGGTGGAGGAGAAACGATGCGGGTCCGTCCGGGTTTTCCCTGACCACGGTCTCGAATTTCTTCCCGAATTCCAGATAGGCCTTGTACACCGAGGAGGTTGCGCCTTCTTCGTAGCCGAAGAGGACGATGTTCGCCTCGGGAAGGAGCCTGCAGAACTCCGCAAGGTCATCGGCCGGCATGCCGATGGCCCGGCACAGGATCGCCAGGCGTTCCGGGGGGTCTTCCCGAAGCATGTCCTTCTTGAATCCGATCAGGAAGCGTTTCCCGAGCAGCGTCGCCGGCATGCCCTTGAAGGACCGCTCGAAACCGTAGGGCACATCGAGGTCGCGGACAAGACGGACGAGACGGAGGGCCTTCTCCCCGCGGACCGCGGGGGAAGATTCCGGTCCGGGGGCCGTTGCGCCGCCCTGCCGAACCGGTTCCGCCTGCGGCGCCTCCCCGAGCATTCCGTACCGACTCCCGTAATCCCGCACCGCGGCATCAAGGAGGATCTGGAGGCGTTTGACCGATGCCGGGCTGAGGACGATCCGACGGATCATCCGGGCTGCTTCCCCTGCGGTGCCTGCCGGCCCCGGCAGCCGCTCTCCGAAGAGGAGCGCGATCTCCCCCTCCCTGTGCTCCACCCTGAAGGCATTCGCGTAGAAACTCCCCATGAAATCCTCGGCGGGAAAAAGCAAACCCCGCCGAGGTCCGCGGCGGGGCTGCCGGTTCGCTATTTCCAGGACCCTGCATTTTTCCAGCGCTTGTAGCGTCTGTTCTCCTGCTTCTGCGCAAGCCGCTGGAACGATTGGGTGTCGACGACGCCTCCCTCACGCGGGCCGGACCCGGAGATGACCTTCCAGCCCATCAGGCCGGTGATGGCCGTTTCCGCTGCTGCGTCGAGCATGGCATCGTTCTGCTTTTCGGTCCCCTGCGGTCCGGACCCCTCCTGTCCCGGCTGCTGAGCGCCGCCCTGCCCGGCGCCCGGCGTCGAACCCGGCTGCTGGCCGCCCTGCTGCGCACCGCCCGCTGCCGCACCGCCCGCTGCCGCACCGTCGCCGGCTGCGTCAGTCCCCGGCTGCGGTCCCGCCGGTTCTCCGCTGCCCCCGCTCCCTTCCGCCGTCGTCTGTCCGCTGCCCGGTCCTGCGGCTCCTCCCGCTGCTCCGCCGGCAGCCGCTTGACCGCCTGCACCCGGACCGGTGGTGTACTGGCCGTGGCGGCTGCTGTCCGAGGCGAGCACAAGGGGCGTGCCCCGTTCCATCAGGCCGAGACCGGCGACGCCGCCCGTGCCCGTGCTTTCGTATCCTCCGGTCCCGCCGGCAAAACCGGCGTACCCCATCCCTCCGCCGCTTCCCTGTCCCGCGCCGGTCTGCACGCCGGCATTCATCTGCCCGGACGCGCCGTTCCGACCGCTCTCCAGTTCCGTCATCGTGTTGGTGATGATGTCGATGGAGTCGAGCCGCACGACCGTCTGGACGTTGCCCTTCTGGATGGTGACCCGACCGTAGGTCCCGACCATCGTATCGTCGGCCAGTGTTCCCACGAAGGTGTTCTTGCCGGTGCAGCCGAACATGACGTCTTCGCCGGGGCCGCCGTCGAGCCAATCGTCGCCGCCGATATGAAGATCGATGGTCTCGACGTAGCGCCATTCGCCGTCTACCAGGGTGACCTGGCCCCCGTCGCCGATCAGGATGTCTTTCGCAGAGCCGGCGAACATCCGGTCCGCACCGGTGCCGCCGATCAGGATGTTGCTCCCCTCGCCGGCCGTGATGACGTCGTCGGCCCCGATCGCGGCGGAGGTGCTGAAGAGAATGTCCAGGATCCCGGTGGACGTGAACAGGATGGTGCCGTTGTCGCCGAGAAGCACATCGGCGCCGCTTCCCGTCGTGATGCGGTCGCTTCCCATGCCGCCGATCACGTACTTGTTTCCGTCTCCGGAAAGCAGCTGATCGTCGCCGCCGTTTTCAGGCAGCGTCGAAATAATCTCCTTGATCTTGAGGCTTCCCGTCACGCCCGCATAGGTGACGCTGCCGTTGTCGCCGATGACGATTCCGGTCCCGGTCCCTTCCCTGACCGTGTCGCCGCCCATGCCGGCCAGGATGTGGTTGTTCCCGTCCCCGACCGTGATCGTGTCATCCCCGCCGTACTCCGGATGGTCCGCCGTGTCCGTGGTCTGGAGGACCTTCACGGCGCCGTCGCTGTCGTAATCGATCTGACCCGCGTCGCCGATCACGTTGTGGTTCCCCACCAGCGCCGTGACCGTGTCGGACCCGAATCCGCCTACGATGTGTTTCGTACCGTTACCTGTCGAGATGACGTCATTCCCGCCGCGGGACGTCACCGTCGACACGATCTGCGAAAGCTTCAGCGATCCGACGGATCCCGCATAAGTGATGGTACCGTTGTCGCCCAAGATCACATCCGTGCCATCCGCCGTCGTGATCGTGTCCGCTCCCATCCCCGCCAGGATGTGGTTGTTCCCGTTCCCAACCGTGATCGTGTCATCCCCGCCGTACTCCGGATAGTCAACCGTGTCCGTGGTCTGGAGCGCCTTCACGGCCCCGTCGCTGTCGTAATCGATCTGACCCGCGTCGCCGATCACGTTGTGGTTCCCCACCAGCGCCGTGACCGTGTCCGATCCGAACCCGCCGATGATGTGCTTCAGACCGTCACCCGTAGCGATGACGTCGTTCCCGCCACGCGACAGGACCGTCGACACCATCTGCGAGAGCTTCAGCGATCCCACTGCGTCCGCGTACGTGACTGTCCCGTTGTCCCCAAGGATCACATCCGTACCCGTACCCGTCGTGATCACATCAGCGCCCATGCCGCCAAGGATGATGTTGTCGCCGTTGTCCGCCGTGATCGTATCATCGTCGCCGTACCCGGAATTCGCCTCCGTGTCCGTCGTCGCTACAACCTTCACCGAGCCGTCCGTGTCGTAATCCGCCTGGCCTGCATCGCCCACGATCACATGATCCCCGGCACCCGCCTCGATCGTATCCTTCCCGTAACCGCCTACGATGTGCTTCGTCCCGGCTCCAGTCTTGATCGTGTCGTTCCCACTCACGATCCCATATTCGCTGCCCTGCGACAGTACCGTCGAAACAATCTGGTGAAGTTTCAAGGCACCCGATCCGTCAGCCTCGTAACTCACTTCACCGTTGTCGCCAAGGATCACGTCCGTGGTGCCCGTAGTGGTCGAAAGATCCGTAATTTTATCCGATCCCATGCCGCCCAGGATATGGTTGTTCCCGTCTCCGGTGATCGTGATAACGTCATCCCCGCCGTACTCCGGATGATCAACCGTGTCCGTCGTCTGAAGCGTCTTCACACTCCATGGGAGTCGTAATCCAACTGACCCGCGTCGCCAACCACGATGTGATCGCCCGTACCCGCCGTGATCGTGTCCGAACCGTACCCCCCAATAATGTGCTTCGTCCCGGCGCCAGTCTCGATCGTGTCATTACCGCTCACAACCCCGTAGTCGCTCCCGTGAGAAAGAACCGTCGATTCAACCCGGCTCAACTTCAATACTCCGGATGCGTCGGCTTCGTAACTCACCTTGCCATTGTCGCTTAGAATCACATCCACGGTACCCGCCAAGGTCGCATTCGATTTGATGACGTCCGCTCCCATGCCGCCCAATAAATGGTTGTTACCGCTCCCCGTGATCGTGATCTGGTCCGCTCCACCGTACTCCGGATGATCCACCGTATCCGTCGTCTGAAGCGTCTTCACCACTCCATGGGAGTCGTAATCCAGCTGACCGGCGTCCCCAACCACAATATGGTCGCCAACTCCGGATGTAATCGTGTCTGCACCATATCCGCCAACGATGTGCTTTGCACCGTTACTCGTCGAGATGACGTCGTTCCCGCCGCGGGACGTCACCGTCGAGACGATCGAGCTCAGCTTCAGCGATCCCACGGCTCCCGCGTACGCCACCGTCCCGTTGTCACCAAGGACCA
>Ga0116159_1000472_pt1 | contig 46598 bp, 35 predicted proteins | sample AD_JPNAS1_MetaG_FD_89878 | JGI IMG/M metagenome (GOLD analysis project Ga0116159, IMG submission 89878) | Active sludge microbial communities of municipal wastewater-treating anaerobic digesters from Japan - AD_JPNAS1_MetaG | ecosystem: Engineered > Bioreactor > Anaerobic > Digestate | place...
AAATTTTCCTATAACTGATAACTCCATCAAAGCATTTACTAAAAATGGAGAAATAACTGACCCTAATACAGTTAATTATATCAAAAAGCAATATGGTTATCTGCTTACCGGAATGAATAGTTTCAGTACTCAGGACGATGTTATTTTGACTTTTTTAAGTCCTGAAAAAGTTAAATTACGTAATTTTGATTCTGATTATTCGGACACATTGAATCTTTTAAAAAAAGAAAACCTGATTTATTTGGAAAGGAAAGACACTGTTTCCGCTCTTGTTGACCTTTTGTTTTATTCCTTTAATAAATTATTCAATTATAAACCATTATATTACGAGGAGATCCCGCTTCCTTGTTCTGCCGGCTTTTGTAAAGCTGCAAAGTACAAACCATGTTATTATGTGAAAACTGATGGTGAAAACCTTATTTTGCCAATGATTGACTTTATATACAGACATCAAGATATCTGTATTTATTGTGTCCTTAAAATAAATAATGAATTTTGCAGGGACTCCGTACCTAATATAGACGCAAAGGATACTGTCATAGTTAATGAATACTATTTAAAATTTAAAAAACAATCATCAAATTAAAATATTGTAAGATATTCGAACATTATATTGTTTTAATTTAAAACATTTTTTGTACTTTTGTGTTCAAATAATGTGAAACGAACATGTTTGCAGCAAAAACGACTTGTTCCAATTTGTCGGAAAATACCAATGAATAAAATACATGTGAGTTCCATCCGGTCGAAGTTTTTGTAATAGAACAGTGCTTCGATCTAAAAGGAACACAGCAAGTTAAAAGTTTTATACAGACGAAAAATGAAAACAATTACTCAAAAAGAATTGGGAATTAGAATATCTGAACTAAGAAAAAGTAAAGGATATTCTCAAGATGAACTTGCCAAATTATTAGAAATGTCAAGACCATCGCTAACACAAATTGAATTAGGTAATAGAAATTTGTCCGTTATTGAACTAAAAAAAATAGCTGATAACTTATCTGTCTCGATCGATAAATTGTTGTCCAAAGATTTTCAAACGGAAACAATTAATATTCTTTCTAATGATGATAATTATAAGGAAGAACTTAGGATTTCCATACCCAAATTAAAGCTTGATAAATTCAAAGATATATTGTTATATATACTAGAGAAGTGTGCAGGCAAGCCTAATGTAGGAGAGACTCTGTTATACAAATTATTATATTTTTCGGATTTCAATTATTATGAAATATATGAAGAGCATTTAACAGGTGCAGAATATCGGAAATTACCGTTTGGACCGGTACCCCAAAAAATTGACTCTATCATCAACCAAATGATAGAAGATAAAATGATAGCAAGATTTAAAACTGAATATCATGGCTATCCACAAACTAGATATATCCCACTTATAAAACCAAACTTAAAGAACTTGATCGCCAGCGAAAAAGATGTTATTGACAAGGTAATAGACCAGTATTCGGATTGGTCAGCTTCTGCAATAAGTGACTATTCCCACAAGGATATGCCCTGGCTAGCATCTAAAGAAGGAGAAGTAATCGACTATGAACTTGCGTTTTATAGAGAATACCCCTATTCAGCCAGAACCTATGATGAAGATATTAATGTCCTATGATAATAGAAGAATTAGATGAATACTGGAAAGATTTAAAAAGACTTTCTATGAAATATAGGACATTGCAGGAAGATTTAGAGGTTGTCAAGAAAGTTTTATTTGTCAATCCTAAAGAAAGACCGCCTTTCAGCTTTAGAATTAACAATTTAGGTTTAGAAACTTGTGTTATTAAAGTTAAAAAAATTGCAAGTAAATCATTTAAAGGGAAGGGTGTGAATTCCGGGTTTAGATTGATATATGCACATTTTGAACAGGAAGAAAGGGTTGTTTTGATTGAGTTATATCATAAATCCAATAAGGAAATTGAGGATAAGGATAGGATATATAATAATTTCAAATAAAAAGAGGTATTTGTATATTTTATGTCTCATTAATTAACAAGTAGCAAAATGAAAAAGTCTATTCTTTTTATTATTTGTCTGTTTTTGGTAAGTCATCATGCTTTCCCGGCAAAAACAGATACTCTTCAGGTTTATAGTCCAAGCATGGAGAAAAATATTAAAGTCGTTGTTATGCTTCCGGACTCTTACGATTCAGGTAAATCATATCCCGTATTTTATCTTCTTCATGGGTATAGCGGTAATTATAAAAGCTGGACCACCATTCCATCAACGAGTGCCCTTGTAGATCTGCATCAATTCATCATAGTGTGCCCGGATGGCGGATATTCCAGTTGGTATTTCGACAGTCCGGTAGATAGCACCTGGAAATATGAAACCTTTGTGTCGAAAGAATTGATTCAATGGGTAGATGAAAATTACAGAACCATAGCCGAACGTGGCGGAAGAGCTATATCTGGTTTGAGCATGGGCGGTCATGGTGGTTTATTTCTGGGCTTCCGCCATCAGAATGTATTTGGAGCTTGTGGAAGCATGAGCGGAGGAGTAGATATTCGTCCTTTCCCGAATAATTGGGAAATGAGCAACGTACTTGGAAAACAAAGCGAATATCCGGGTAATTGGGAAAAATACACTGTTATGAATCAGCTGCACTTATTGACTCCAAACAGTATAAGAATCATTATTGATTGCGGAACAGAAGATTTCTTTTACGGTGTCAATGTAAAACTTCATAATGAGTTGTTATACAGAAATATTCCCCATGAGTTTATCTCAAGACCGGGAGCACATGATTGGCCTTATTGGAATAATGCCATAAAATACCAAGCCTTGTTTTTTGCTGATTTCTTTAGTTCAGTTCAGAAGTATGAAAACTCTTCTCATTAGTTTAACAAACCGCTTACCTGTAAGTGTAGCGGCTTCATAGAAATTGGTCCACAAGCGTCATAAACTTTATATTGGCAAATTTTGTATCTTTGCCGCGCAAATAAAAATGCTGGTTTGACTTTAAACCGGGCATATGCGCATAACATTTCCTGGTCATTCCGGGAGCGTGTGCGTCAGAAAATGCAAAAGAAGATTCAGTTATTTTCGAATAAATACAGATGACTATTTCAACAGAACTAATATTGCTTGTCGGTTCGGCCTTGTTTTTTATCAGTATGCTGGTAGGGCAGGCGGGACACCGTTTTGGAGTACCTATTTTATTGCTTTTTCTTTTGGTGGGTATGATATTCGGTGCCGATGGCTTCGGACTTAAATTTGAAAATATACAAATGGCACAAGCCATAGGCTCGGTTTGTTTGGCCATTATTTTGTTTTCAGGGGGCTTGGACACCCGGTTTTCGGAAATAAAACCTGTTATCGGTCCCGGAGCGGTACTTGCTACCCTGGGAGTGCTGTTGACGGCTATTTTTACGGGATTGTTCACGTATTGGATGACCGATAGTTTTTTTCCTGCCCTGGGATTAGGCTTTCTTTCGTGTATGCTGCTTGCTTCAACGGTTTCGTCAACCGATTCGGCTTCCGTTTTTGCAATTTTGCGTTCAAGAGGCTTGACTTTGAAAAACAACCTGCGTCCGATGCTTGAGCTGGAAAGTGGCAGTAACGACCCGATGGCTTATTTGCTAACGGTTATGTTTATCGATATCATTCAGTATGGTGAAAATCCTGACTACCTGATGGTGGGATTAAGCGTGCTGATCCAGTTGGTTGTGGGTACTGCCATGGGGATTCTGTTGGGGCGTTTGGCGGTGAAAACTATCAATAAAGTTAAAATGGATAACGATTCATTTTATCCAATTATGCTGCTTGTTTTTGGGGTGTTTATCTTTGCTTCCACCTACTTCCTGAAAGGAAATGGTTACCTGGCCGTTTATATTGCCGGCCTGGTGATCGGAAACTCCCGGTTCGTGCACAAACGCTCTTCTATGAGATTTATGGATGGATTCGCGTGGATGAGTCAGATATTGCTGTTCCTTACGCTCGGCTTGCTGGTTAACCCGAGTGAACTGGTTGAGGTAATTGTTCCCGCGCTTCTTATCTCTTTCTTTATGATTGTATTTGCGCGTCCTATTACGGTTTTCTTATGTCTCGCTCCTTTCCGAAAAGTGGGATTTAAAGACAAACTGTATGTGTCGTGGGTAGGATTGCGGGGTGCAGTTCCCATTATTTTCGCCATTTTACCTCTGGCTGCCGGAGTTCCCGGTGCGCGGGTGATATTCAATATCGTGTTTGTACTTACCCTTGTTTCTTTGTTGATGCAGGGAACTACCTTGCCTGCCGTGGCACGTATGTTCGGGTTGGCTGAAAAGCCGGAACAATACAGGCCTTTACAGGAATTTGATGTGGACTTTTCGGAAGAAATAAAATCGGTCATGACAGAGATCTTGATTGCCGAAGAAACCTTGAGTTACGGTAAAAACCTGATGGAGATGCCTTTACCTGATAACACTTTAGCTGTTATGGTAAAGAGGGGCGACAACTACTTTATTCCGACAGGACAAACCGAATTACACGTCAATGATATATTGCTGGTGATTTCTGATGACGAGGAGGCCTTGAAAGAGACTTATTCAAATATCGGAATTACGGATTTTACATACCGTAAAAATCAGTAAGACTCATTCTTACCTATGGAGTATCCGGAAGAGTTGAATCATGACCAATAAATTCCAAAATAAATTCCGCATACCATCCACCCGGTTGCAAAATTGGGATTATTGTTGGGCAGGGGCGTATTTTATAACCATTTGCACCAAAAACCGCGAACATTATTTTGGTGAAATTGAAAACGGGGAAATGCGATTGTCGGAAATCGGACGCATTGCAGAACAGGAATGGATAAAAACATTCGACATGCGACCCGATATGAATATACAAATGGGGGAATTTGTGGTAATGCCCAATCATTTTCATGCCATTATAATTATCGGGGAAAATGAATATAATCATAAAAACCAACGTAATGATGACGTCCGTTGTACAGACGCCCGTTGTACAGACGCAATGCATTGCGTCTCTACAACAAACAACATTAAAAACCGTTTTGGTCCACAATCAAAAAATTTGGCATCCATTATTCGGGGTTTCAAAATTGGTGTAACCACCCATGCACGGAAAATCGATCCCGATTTCGCATGGCAACGCCTGTTTCACGACCATATTATTCGTGACGGACAATCATTTAAACGAATACAAACCTATATAAATGAAAATTCCACAAAATGGGTTGATGATATGTTTTCTAATTTCTAATTTTTAAATCGTAACTTTGCATTTCAATAAAATATAACGTGCAAATTAATAAACCATCAAAATAATTAATCAAGTAAAAAACTATGTACATCAACACAAAAATAGCCGGTGAGATTTACTACGTGGGTGTTAACGACCGTATAAAAGCAAAGTTTGAAAATATGTTGCCGTTGCCTTATGGCGTTTCGTACAACTCATATCTGATTGCTGACGAGAAAGTTGCACTGATTGACACCGTTGAAGTATCCTATGGTGATATTTTCATTCAAAAAATTCAGTCCCAACTGCAAGGGAGAAGCATTGATTATTTGATTATCAACCATATGGAACCCGATCATTCCGGTTCTATTACCCAACTTCGGAAGTATTACCCGAATGTGACCATTGTGGGCAATAAAAGAACGCTGGAAATGGTGGAGGGATATTACGGAATTGACGACAATACCATGGAAATCAAGGATGGTGATCAACTTTCGTTGGGACGACATCAGCTCACTTTTTACCTCACACCTATGGTGCACTGGCCCGAAACCATGATGACTTATGATGAAACCGAAAAAGTCTTGTTCTCCGGTGATGCTTTCGGATGCTTTGGTACGCTTGATGGCGGAGTACTGGACACGGAAATAAACCTGGATAAATATTGGGATGAGATGTACCGTTATTATGCCAATATTGTGGGAAAATACGGCTCACCGGTACAAAAAGCCTTGCAAAAACTTGCGCCGCTTGAAATTCGATATATCTGTACTACACACGGTCCGGTTTGGCACGAAAATATTTCAAAAGTTGTGGGTGTTTATGACCGGCTGAGCCGTTACGAAGGTTGTGAAGGTGTGGTGATCGTGTATGCCAGTATGTACGGCAACACAGAGCAGATGGCAGAAGCTGTGGCACAAGGATTAGTCCGCAATGGTATTAAAAACGTAGTGATGCACAATGTTGCCAAGTCAGATGCATCGGTCATTCTAAGTGATATTTTCAAGTACAAAGGGCTTGTGATAGGTGGTCCGACCTACTCTAACGAATTACATCCCGATATTCACTCACTTCTGACTAAAATTGAACTGCGGCAAGTAAAAAACCGGGACTTTGGATTTTTCGGTTCATTTTCATGGGCAGGAGTTTCCGGCAAAAAATTGGCTGAATTTGGTGAAAATATGAAGTGGCGCATGGTTGAAGACAGGGTAGAAGAAAAAATGGCACTCAAAAAAGACAACTATCTGAAATGCCTGGATCTGGGTAAAAACCTGGCCGGACTGCTTCGTACAACTGAAGCGCAAGGATGACCGATGCCTGATGTTCGACATCGGTTGTATTTCTTTTTCGCTCAACAATTCCCTTACCGCATCTTCGGCACGTTGCGTCCACTCATCATCGCCATAGGAACGGTGTGATTTGTATTGACTTCCGCAGTTGCTTGTATGTGATACGCGGATGCACACCTGAATTATTGTCACTTCCGAAGCTTCTCATAGGTTATTTTTGGGAATCTGTAAGTGTAAAGAATGATTTTGATATGAAATTTAAAAGGTTCTTCCTGGTTCTTACAGATTTTTCTACCCTTAGATTGGTCGGTTTTATATTTACGAATGTTGTATATACAACCGATCGAACCGCCTACAACCGATAATACAATCCAACCAATTAATCCGATATTGTCCGAAAAAGTTTGTAAAACTGCCTGGAATAGTGGATAGTTGAATAAAAAATTGTATTTTTAGACCTTTAAATTGAAACAGAAATAAAAGCTGATTAAGGGCAAAAGACAATTTTTTCATATAAAGCAAAAACAGCGAAACAGTAGATTTCTTTAACGCGGTATGTAGATTACAATTCTACACGGGCGAAAAGATTTTACATTATTCTTGATGATACAAAATAAGGCTAAGATTAGTAATTTTATATTGAAAAAGTGAGCAAATTAACCAGAGAGCAAAGAAGAAAAAACATGCAGTCTAACAAGTCCACAGGTACAAAACCTGAACTTTTGTTAGCCAAAGCACTCTTTGAACGAGGGCACCGATACCGTAAAAACAATAAAACTGTATTTGGAAAACCTGATTTGACTTTTAAAAAGATTAAACTTGCAATTTTTATCGATGGTGAATTTTGGCATGGAAAAAACTGGGAGGAACGAAAATATGACCACAAAAGCAATAAGGAATTTTGGATCAACAAAATAGAGCGAAATATTGAGAGAGACATCGAAGTAAATCACACACTTGAAAGTCAGGGTTGGACAGTTTTAAGGTTTTGGGCTAAAGAAGTAGAACAAAATTTAGTATCTTGCGTTTTGCAAATTGAAAAAGTAATTGAGGAGTTAAAAATGATGTTTAAAGAGAAAATTTCTTTAGAAACGTTTGGTAATAAACAGTTTAGAATAAGATTCATAGAACTGGAAAATGACAAAGAAGCTATTCTTACTCACTATTTGCACAATTCTAAGGAAGATGCCGGGAAATTTTATGAAAATGAAGCGGTTGAATTTGCAAAGGAAGTTTTAGAGTATAAATACCCTGAAGAGGATATTACTTTACGAGTGGCAGAAGAAGCATTACAGTATGGCCTTTTTGATATTATGGATGTACCATTTCCACCAAGTACAAAACCGAAGTTTAGTTTTATTGATTTATTTGCGGGGATTGGTGGTTTTCGTATGGCAATGCAGAATCTAGGTGGAAAATGCGTGTATAGTAGTGAATGGGATAAAGAAGCAAAAAAAACATACAGGGCAAATTTTGGAGAAACACCTTTTGGTGATATTACCAAAGAAGTAACAAAATCATATATTCCTGATAATTTTGATATCCTCTGTGCAGGATTTCCTTGTCAAGCATTTTCTATCGCCGGCAAACGTGGAGGATTTGAAGATACCAGAGGAACGTTGTTTTTTGATGTTGCTGAAATCATCAAACGAAAACAACCCAAAGCTATATTTCTTGAAAATGTAAAAGGTTTGAGAAATCATGATAGAGGGAAAACATTAGCGACCATATTAAATGTTTTGAGAGTTGATCTAGGATATTTTGTTCCCGAACCTGAGATAATAAATGCTAAAGATTTTGGTGTGCCTCAAAATCGCGAACGAATTTTTATTGTGGGTTTTCATCCAAGTACAGGGGTCAACACATTTAATTATCCCGAGCCTTTAGATAGTAATGTTACTTTTGCAGATGTAAAAGAGGAGAAGGTACCTGCAACAAAGTATTATTTGTCAACACAATATCTTTCAACATTAGAGAATCATAAGGCAAGGCATGAAAGTAAAGGAAACGGTTTTGGTTTTCAAATAATAAACGATGAAGAAATTGCAAATGCTGTGGTGTGTGGGGGTATGGGAAGAGAAAGAAACTTGGTTTATGACCATAGAATTACTGATTTTACACCAACAACAAATATAAAAGGAACCGTTAATCGTGAAGGAATTAGAAAAATGACTCCTAGGGAGTGGGCAAGATTACAAGGTTTCCCTGATGAATTTATTATTCCGGTATCTGATTCCTCTGCTTATAAGCAGTTTGGCAACTCTGTTGCCGTACCTGCAATACAAGCAACAGCAAAAGAAATTCTAAAACTAATTAATATAAAGGGCAAATGTTAACTGGAAACAAAGGTGAATGGAGTGAAATTTACGCACTTCTGAAAATAATAGCCGATAAGCAACTTTTTGCAGGTGATAGTAATTTAAATAAAATAGAAAATCTAATTTATCCAATAATCAAAGTTTTACGTGATGAATCGAACGGAACATTTGAGTTTAGTTATGATAATGATTTGGTAGTTATCAAAAACCCTGGCGAAGAGATAAGAATATCAATAAACGAATTTCAAAAACAAGCATATTTTTTATTGACTAAACTCAAAGAAAAAACAGACACCACTTTTTCAATTCCGGAAACAGAAGACTTTATTAATTCCTATAATAGCAACTCTCTGAGAGCACAATCAAGTGTAAAAACTGATATTAAAGTTGTAATACATGACTATCGAACAGGGACAGCACCAGAATTAGGTTTTAGCATTAAATCACAACTTGGTGATGCATCTACTTTATTAAACGCAGGAAGAACAACAAACTTTATTTACAAAATTAATGGGTTAAAATTATCTGCTAAACAAATTTCAACAATCAATGCCATTGATACACGAAGTAAAATAAGAGACCGAGTTAAGGAAATAAACAAACTAGGAGGAAAATTTCAATTTGAAAGTCCTGAAAGTCCTATTTTCGAAAATAATTTGGTTTTAGTTGACAGTGCACTGCCAAAAATTATTTCTGAAATTTTACTTTTGTATTATAGTTCCAATTATTCAAAAGTTTCAGATTTAGTTTCTGAAATTTCAAAAACCAATCCTTTAAAATTTAACATTGAAAACAATCATCCTTTTTATTCATATAAAATTAAGCGTCTTTTAACAGATATAGCCTTAGGTATGATGCCTTCAATTGTTTGGACAGGAGAGTTAGACGCTACTGGTGGATATTTAGTCGTAAAAAACAGTGGAGATATTTTGTGTTATCATATTTATAACCGAAATGAATTTGAAGATTATTTGTTCGCAAATACAAAATTGGAAACTGCAGGCAGCACACGTCATCAATTTGGAACTATTTACGAAAAAAACGGATCGATTTGTTTTAAATTAAACTTACAAATACGATTTATCTGAATTATTACAAGTCTCAGGAACAATATGACTGGATTGAAAGAACTGGTTTGTATAATTTTAGAATGGGCTCAGGCCGTGGCTCGCTGACACTTGACAAAGAGATGGTTGGTTCAAAAGGTTCTCCCATCAACACTTCAGGGCGGAACTAAAATAGAAACATCTGAAGTAATTGCAAATTGCTTTGAGAATGAAACTCCGGGAACTACTAAAGTCTTTTCTGTTTCAGACGAATCTGAAATAACTCCAAAAATTTTGCTGGCAACAAATCCAAAAAAACAGGTTAATGAAGTTGTTTCCGGTTATCCGTCTGTTCAATCAAAGAATAGTATTAAATTGAAAATGGGGAAATGAAATTGTCGGAAATTGGACGTATGTAAAACAGGAATGGATAAAAACATTCGACATGCGCCCTGACATGAATTTACAAATGGGGGAATTTGTGGTAATGCCCAATCATTTTTATGCCATAATTATTTTCGGGGAAAATGAATTTAACCGACGTGATGATGATGGTGATGATGACCATCGTTGTTGTAGGGACGCAATGCATTGCGTCCCTACGCCGTCTAACCGCACGACAATTCCAAACCGCATTGCGTCCCTGCGTTGTTGCAACCGCATTTTCCTTAATGTTATCAAAACCTTGAAAATATAAAAAACACTCACATATCGCGGCATATGATTGCGTATTCAATTGTAATAAAACCTTAATGTTTATTTATTGTTGTCGTAATCATTCTTTTTACGGGCTTGGTTAACTTTGCGTAATTTGTAACCAAACTATCCATTAAATGTTGTTGGGTTGTACCCGTTTAATGGTTTTATTTAACAAAAAAAGATAATGTTCAGCATAAAAAAATTGTGGGTGTTATTGCTTCTTGTGTTTTTGTCAGTACCGGCAGGTGTTGCACAAAATAGTTTGACGGAAACAGTAAGAGGCGTAGTGATTTCCGGTGATCCTACTCATGAATTGATCCAGGCGTCAATTTACGTTGTGGGGAGCGAACCCGTAATAGGAACGATAACAGACGAACAAGGTAATTTTACTTTCAGGGTTCCTGTTGGAAGACAAAAATTAAGATTCAGCAGTGTGGGATTTTTTTCACAAGAAGTTGATGTATTGGTAAATACAGGTAAAGAAGTTGTGCTAAATGTGGTGTTGGAGCCTTCCTTTACTGAACTACAGGGTGTAGAGGTAGTGGCAAGACATGATAAAAGCCGGCCGATAAACAGGTTGTCTGTAACAGGAGCACGAACTTTCAGCACAGAAGAGACCTTTCGGTTTGCCGGTTCATTGGGTGACCCGGCACGTATGGTACGCAGCTTTGCAGGAGTTATTCCTGCCAACGATTCACGAAATGACATTATAATCAGAGGTAACTCTCCCGTGGGTGTCCAGTGGATGCTGGATGGTGTAGAGATCCCTAATCTGAATCACTTCAACACGGGCGTGGGTATGACAGGTGGGCAAGTCACCTTGCTTAATACCAACTTGCTCTCCAACTCTGATTTTCATATGAGTGCCTGGCCTGCCTCTTATGGCAATGCCCTGGCAGGCATATTCGACCTGAAAATGAGAAAGGGAAACAATCAAAAACATGAGTTTTGGGCACAAATGGGTTTCAACGGTATTGAATTGGGGTCGGAAGGTTATTTTTCAAAGAAAAGTACTTCATCTTACCTTGTTTCGTATAGATATTCCATTCCCGACCTGATGGAGAAGATGGGTTTTTATAAGGGTATAACACCGAAATATCAAGACCTTACTATGAAACTTGATTTTGATTTAAACGAGAAAAATCATCTTTCCGTAATCGGTTTATGGGGCACTAGCGGGATTGATTTTGTTACATCTGAGGTGACTACGGTTGATCTCAGTGAAAACTTCATACAAAAAATGGATCAACGGATAGCTGTAAAATCAAAAACATTGATAGCCGGGGCTACTCACAGCGTTGATTTTACACCGAAAACAAAACTTACTACGCTACTCTCCTTCGTAAGAAGTGATACCCATATGCCGGTAGATACAATGTCTCTTGTACAGCCTGATGCGGAGTGGAAAACGCTTTGGGACGAGAATGCACTGGAGGATAAATATTCGCTACACAGCAAACTGGAGCATCGATTTACCTACTACTCGTTAGTAGAGACAGGGGTGAAGTATGACTTATACAATGTGAAATATCTTGAAAAAGAGTCATTCAGTGATGAGAGAGGACTTTTTACCAATGTTGATGAGAAAGGAACTTTTAGTCTTGCGCGAGCCTATGCTCAATATAGACATAATATAACATCGAAATCGTTGCTGACGGGTGGAGTCCACGGGATGTATCTTCATTTAAACAAAACGTATGCAGTCGAGCCACGGTTTGGTTTTCGTTACACACCTGCGCCAAAGCACACTTTGGCGTTAGCAGGCGGACATTACAGCCAGATGATCCCACGTTCATTCTATTTCATCCGGACCCTGACTCCTGAAGGTGAGATTGAGTTCAGCAACAAGATGCTCGGGTTTATGAAGAGTGCACATGCCGACTTTTCGTATGATTGGGCTTTTGCTCCCGATTGGCATTTCAAAGTGGAAACTTACTATCAGCGGCTTTATAATATACCTGTAAAAAATGATCCCGACGCGACTTATACCATGTTGCAGATAGGGGGCGCAGGTGACAACGTAATTATGCGGGAGGGGAATCTTGTAAATAAAGGAACAGGGAAAAATTACGGAGCGGAATTTACCATCGAAAAATTCATGAGTAACAATTACTATCTCCTGTTTAATTCCACCATTTACAAATCAACATACACAAACGGATTTAATAAAAAGGAGTGGAGTACCATTTTCGACGGGAAATATCTCTTTAATCTTGCATCGGGTTACGAATTACCACTTAAAAAAGGGTGGACGATCTTTGCTGATGTAAAGGGATCATTGGCAGGCGGCACCCGTTACACTCCTGTGTTGGAAGATCAAAGTAGATTGGAGCGCAGGGTGGTGTACGACAATACCCGCGTGAATGAATTGCAAGTACGTAACTATTTCAGAATTGACCTGCGAATGGGTTTCAGGAAAAACTGGGAGAAGTTTACAGGTGAATTATTTGTTGATCTCCAAAACCTGACAGATAGAAAAAATCTTTATGGTCTCTTTTATGATATTAATACGGGCACTTATGAAGAAATGTTGTTACAGGGCTTTTTCCCAATGGTTACGTATAGAATCAATTTTTCTATAAGCAAGAAAAAATGAAAAGCTTACTGCTAATTATTGCAACAGGCGCCTCTTTCTTTCTCTCATTTTACACTGATTCGCTGTTTCAAGATATTGAACCGGCTGCTACCATGGGTTTTATTAAAGAAATGAAACAAACATGTCAATCTAAACCTGACACCCGGGAGCATAGTTATATATTATGTGAGTTCCATATGGTCTTTAACTAAAACAATACAAACACATGAAAAGTAATAGCAATTCAAATCAAATTTTTGACGCCCGGATTATCGGGACTTTCTTTCTGTTCGCTTTTTTAGCCTATGGATTTGGAAGACCCTTTTTCGAAAGCACAAATAATCCCGTAAAATATTTAGGTGTATTGTTGATTGTTGCAAACTCGGTAATGGTACTCTTTATCGGGATTTTATTAAGAAAAACATTGAATCTGTACAATCCGTTAGTTGGCAACATTTATCTTTTTACAAGAATATTTGAAGCCTTAGCTCTCTTAACAATATTCTTAAGCAGAAGTGTATCAGGTAATCCGGGATATGTTCTTGCTATGTTGGTGTTAGGAATTGGCAGCATTCCTATGTGCTTGACATTACTAAAACACAAAATCACACCATCCTGGTTGGCAATTTGGGGAGCGGTAGGCTATGCCGTTTTTGCCCTTGGCTTTCTGATGGAACTGTTTGGAAAAGCGTGGAGCATGTATCTTCTCGGTCTCGGTGGATTTTGGGAAGTGGCTTTTGCTATTTGGCTGATTGTTTACGATAGTAAAAATGTAAAAACGAAAAGCATAAACCCATCAACAGAATAAATATGAAAAAAATCTTTCTTACCACCATAGTGATATTAGCCATATATCTTCTGATACAAGGAATTAGGTGTTATTTAGATTTAAAGAAAGCCAAAGAAAAACTGAACTCCTGTAATAAAACAGAATTAGATTTATCATACGGCAAAATAACCTTTATAGATGAAGGACAAGGTGAAGTTATTTTATCTGTCCACGGCTTGTTTGGTGGTTATGACCAGGCCTGTGAGAATGTTAAAAGTAGATTTGGGAAAAATCGTATAATCGCTCCATCCCGTTTTGGATATTTAGGTTCTGCAGTAAATGGTATGGGGACCCCAAAAGAGCAGGTCACCGCTTTTAGAGAGCTATTGGATACTCTAAAAATTGACAAGGTATTTGTTCTGGGAACCTCTGCCGGTGGCACTCCTGCCATTCGATTTGCATTGGATTATCCGGAGAGGGTTAAAGGTTTAATACTTTATTGTTCAGCAATGCCGGTCAGTGAAAAACCAGAAAAGTTTCTTGAGTATCAGGCTCCACCAAAGGGATTCCTATCCAATTACGCTATGTACTTAATTTCTCCTTTTATGCCTATTGTTATGGGTATGCCGGCATCAACGGTAAAAGATATTATGCCTGTTGCGGAAAGAAAAGAAGGTGTAATTTTGGATGGAAAATTGACAAACCCGGACATGGAAAGGAATTTTGAAGAATATCCTGTTGAAGAATTAAAAGTACCAACTTTAATTGTGCACTCAGAAGATGATGATGTGGCAAGTTTTAAAAAGGTTGAAGATGCTAAACATCGTTTCCCAAATCTTACATTGGTGACTTTTCCGGATGGTGGTCATATGATGGTGGGACATAGCAAAGAAATCGATGAAGCCTTAGATAATTTTATAAATAATTTTAACATATAATGAAAAAATTAAAAGCGGGAATAACCTTTATAGTATTAGGTAATGTACTATATGTTGCAAAAGACTTTTTCACTAATATTCTGCCAGGCGCGTTTAGTGATTTTACTCAGGGCTTTTTAGTTGGTGCCGGAGTAGGTATGAATGTAGTCGGGATAATACTTGTATTTATCTATTTAGCAAGAGTAGAAAAAAAGGTAGAACAATAAGTCTATGAATGGAATATTTTATTTTTCATCGACAGGGAATAGCCTCCATATTGCAGAGCAAATAAGAGCTGAACTTGGTGGCGAGATTCGCTTTATTCCCAAATTTAAGGGGGATGTTAATGTATATGATAAGCTTATAATCGTTTCGCCTACACATAGTTTTGGACTACCTACTCTTGTGTATGATTTTATCATAAATCTAAAATCTGCCAGGCCCTTGTACATAGTTCTGAACCACGGTGGTATGCGGGCAAACGCTCCATATTTTGCTTATCAGCTATGTAAAGAAAAGGGACTTAATATTCGCTCGGTTCAGGACGTGATGATGCCGGAGATTTATACCCTTACTTTTTCTCAGCCAAAATGGGCCACAAAAATGGTTCTACGTAAGGCTCCCAAACGTATAAAATCTGTAATTGGAGTCATTAAAGACGATGTGGAGATTGTTATTCCAAAGCCAAAGAAAGACAAATGGACACCAAAGCATCTTGAAAATCGTAAAATCTGGCATACTCTTGCTAAAGATTTTGGTGTGACAGAAGCTTGTAATAATTGTAAAAAATGTGTTAGGATCTGTCCGACTAACAATATTAAATTTCGAGATGGAAATATAGTCTTTGGGGACAAATGTGTTGCTTGTTTGAGTTGTTACCACCGCTGTCCGGAAAAGGCGATAGTCTATTTAGATAAAAAGAAAAAAGACAGGTATATCAACCCATTCATTCAAGAAAAGAACATAGGTACAGATCAAGTCTAATAAAAATAATCATTATGGATCAAAGTACATTTAACAAAACAGAAAAGAATCCACTTAGTGTGGTTATCTTACCTGGTGCTATTTTGGTCTTAATGGGCTTATTTTTACTTGCATTTAACTTCGGTTGGATTAATCCTTCTTTCAAATCAATTATTATTTCATCGGGAGTTCCATACGACAACTAAAAAATAATATTTAAACGTATGAAACAGCCATTTGAGAAAATTCTCAAACACAAGGAAATGATTAATGGCGTGTTCCATGTGACCTTAGTTTAAAAAATAAAAAATAAACACATGAAAAATGTTTTTAGAAAAGATAAATCTGAACTGGTGGCAAGGAGTCAAGTTCATGTAATTGAGACTCTCACTGAAGAATCGATAAAAGAGTTGGCTGAGCCTTTAAAAAAGTATCTTCGAGTTTGTGGTTATATAAACACTCTTATCCCCGTAAATGCTGATGTCTATTGGAGTGAGAGTTGGTTGAAAATGTCACAAGACCAGGATTGGAGAAAAATTCATACAACACATTCCAACGGACACCCGAATTAATTAATCAACCATAAAAATAAAATATAATGTCATTACAAGAAATCCTTGAATTCCGTCGTTCTGTTCGCTATTTCGACGAAGCGAAAGAACTGAACACTGAAAAGGTAAAGCGCTGTATCGAATTGGCAACGCTTGCACCGAATAGTTCCAATATGCAATTGTGGGAATTTTATCACATCACTGACCCTGAGATGATGAAAAAAATATCTCATGCTTGCCTGGACCAAAAAGCAACAGAAACAGCTAAACAAATCGTAGTTTTCGTAACTCGCCGTGATTTGCACCGCAAACGCTCAAAGACTTTTTTGGAATTTGAAAAAGAGAATATTGCCCGTAATAGTCCACCGGAAAAACAAGAAAGACGATGGAAAAATCAGTGGGCCTACTACACCTACCTGATGCCATTTATTTACAGTCGCTTTTTTGGATTACTTGGAATTTTCAGGAAGGTGCTCTCCATGTCTGTCAGTCTTTTCCGTCCCATGGTAACCTCAATTTCAGAAAGTGATATGCGTGTGGTTGTGCATAAAACCTGCGGCTTGGCGGCACAGACTTTTATGATTGCCATGGCAGAAATTGGTTATGATACATGTCCATTGGAAGGTTTTGACAGCCGCAGGGTTAAAAAATTGCTCAAACTGCCTTGTAGCGCCGAAATCAATATGATTATTCCTTGCGGAATCAGAGAAGGAATGCGTGGCATTCGGGGAGAAAGGTTTAGAGTGCCGTTTGAGGAGGTGTACAGGACTATATGATAATGACTGTAGTCTTAAGTGGTGAGATAATAAAAAACTCATCATGAGATTTGCAATTTACAAGCGTTTTAGAACTCCTCAAAAGGTATTAATAACTGTGGGTCAAGCATAGTGTTGGAAATAATGTCGGCAGCAGGGTTACTTACTGAAAGGCCGATTAACCGGACACCGTGACTTTCCAAATCGACCGTTTCCAAAAGTTTTGTTCCCAACTCAATAAATTCCTCGGCTGATGTAAAACAAGTTTCTGCAGTTTGACTTCGGGTAACTTGCTTAAAATCGCCTCGTTTTATTTTCAGTGTAAATGTATGTCCTTGAAAGTGAGCTTTCTCAATGCGTCTTTCCAGTTCATCAGCCAGGTCGTCAAAGCGGTCAATGATCCGCTCTTTTTCCATAATATCCTCACTAAAAGTTCGCTCACATCCTACGGACAAGCGTTTTCTATCAGGCTCTACTTCCCGGTGGTCGTTGCCCTGTGCAAATTCCGCAAACAGACTTCCGATTTTACCGAAATTCTTAATTAAAAAGCCTTCCGATTTTTCCTGCAAATCTTTTCCCGTATGGATACCTAACTCGTGCATTCGCTTCGCCGTAACCTGTCCTACGCCCCAAAAATCCTCTATCTGCAAGTTTTCAATTACTTTTAGGGCCCTTTTGGGATGTATAACGGTCAAACCGTCAGGTTTCTGCATGTCGGAAGCTATTTTAGCTAAAAACTTGTTGTACGAAACCCCGGCAGAAGCTGTGAGGCCAAGATGTGATCTTATTTTTGCTTTGATTTCCTTGGCAATCTCCTGTGCGAGAGGAATACCGGGTTTATTTTCAGTGACATCTAAAAAAGCCTCGTCAAGCGAAAGCGGCTCGATCAAGTCGGTATATTCACTGAATATATCGCGGATTTCTCTTGATATTGATTTGTAAACCTCAAACCGAAGTGGTACAAAAATCAAGTGTGGACAAAGCTGCAAGGCTCTTTTTGAAGGCATGGCGGAGTGAATGCCAAATTTACGGGCTTCATAGCTTGCCGCCGCAATGACCCCGCGAGGGTGCGAACTACCCACTACAAGCGGTTTGCCCTGCCACTCGGGATGGTCGCGCTGCTCCACAGATGCATAAAAAGCATCCATGTCCACATGGATTATTTTGCGATATTTCGGCGTGTTTTGCATGTAGGCAAACAGTGTAAACCTAAACTAATTTTTCGACAAAATTTTCAATCAACTGATTGACAATATCCGGCTTATCCGTATTTGAGTTATGACCGGCACCTTTTATCCATTCAATCGGAATTCCACTATCTTTATGCCATGTCTTGTTTAGTCTCAGCGTTAAACCGGCTTTGTCTTTTTCACCACAGATGAGTAAAGCAGGACAAGTTATTTTGTAGGGCAAGTTTTTTTCATATGCTTCGGCAAGAATTTTATAACCATGGGCTGCAAGTTTGGCATATCGCCTTTTATCTCCATCGTAAACCATCATAATCTCACGAATCAGTTTCCTGCCGTATTTGGACTCCGCTGTTCCTTTTACACCTGCCTCCAATAAGGATTTCCACGGGTACCACAGATACAAGGGTTCCATTCTTTTTAACAGCCAAAGCTCTGTGCTGGTCACATATTTTCTTTGCAGGGGAGCAGAATCAACGGCGATAAAGCCTTTTAATTTTTCAGGATATAGTTCCACAAAAGCTTGTCCCACATAGCCACCCATGGATTGTCCTACAATAACAGGCCGTGTAATTTTTTCGTGTTCGAATATTTCATTCAACCATTTCGCCTTATCCATCAAATTGAAATCAAACTCAAATGGCCAGGAAGATGCATGGGCGGGAGCGTCCCAAACAAAGACATTGTATTTGTCCTCAAAGTATTCAATCTGCTTTTCGAACAGTCTGTGATCTGCTGTTAAGCCGGGAAGAAAAACCAATGTTACAGCATTGGCATCAATCTCGTTTATCCAATAATGGATAATACCGGAGGCTGTTTTGTGTGTTTTTTCTGTCATTTTATCAATTTTATTCATTATTCAAATTTATCTATCTCGTTGGTGCACACAACTCCCGGCCTATTTGACTTTTACTGTCTTTCTTCAGGCCTTAAGACTCGTATCTTCTCTTTCGGTAAGAAAGTACACCCAATATACCGATAGCTACAAAGGCAAGGATGATGTAGATAAATACGGCGGAAACGCCATCCGTTACTCCGTAGGAATGCATGCCGCTCAGCAGGTAGTTGACGCCGAAAAAGGTCATCAAAACAGAGGCAAATGCCAATACCGAGAGCAGGTTGAAAAGCCATAGATCATCCCGCTTTTTTACCAGGTGGATATGCGTTACAATGCTATAAACTATCATGGTTATCAGCGCCCAGGTCTCTTTCGGGTCCCAGCCCCAGTAGCGTCCCCACGACTCATTTGCCCAAATAGCTCCGAGAAAGGTGCCGATGCTCATCAGCGCAAGACCCACAAGCAAAGCCATATTGTTTGTGATGCTCAACTCTTTTATCCGGAAGCGGATCAATCTGCTCTTTTTTGCAAAGGCTGTTAACGACAGGTTAACAATGCCCAATAAAAAGCCAATGCCGAAAAACCCATAGGCCGCCACGATAATTGCCACATGAAACATAAGCCAGGGCGATTTCAACACAGGTACCAGGGTTCCGATTTGCGGGTCCATCCAGTTCAGTCCTGAAACAAATAGAATGATCCCGCCGAAAAGCGTTGCCAATGCCATGGTGATGATGCTTTTCCTGCCAAAAATAATCCCTGCCAAAACGGTTGCCCAGGCTACGTATACCATCGTTTCGTAGGAGTTGCTCCAGGGGGCATAACCGCCTATATACCAGCGCATCCCCATGCCAAAAGCGTGAACTAAGAAGGCACACAGAATAGCGATGGATAAAATTTTTATGGCTATATCCGCCCATTTTTGTTTTTTAAGTAACTGTGTAAAAGCCAAAACAAGCAGCAAGCCGCCCAGGATAAAATAGGACAACTTGCATCGATCAAAAACTCGCAGCTTATTGTAGCTGATTTCAGCTTGTGTCTTTCCGACATCTATATGCTTTCCGACGTCGTTTTTCAATTGAAACTCTTTTATTCCGGCAAGCAATCGTCCAGGTTTACTCCAATCTCCGCTTTGCAGCGAGTTGCTTACTTCTACGATATAGTTTCTGAAAGAATCTGCGACGAATAAAGAATCTTCTTTTGGAAAAATGGATAGATCAACATTTGGCGGATACCAGGTGTGCGTGTCATCATTCGGGTCGGGATAGATTCGCAGCAGGCTATGATCCAATAACTGAAAGACGATGTTCACTCTTTCATCAAGTTTCATCATATCTTTATCGGTTGCCGAACGCTCCGCAGGTGATTTTCCGTAAATTATTTGCATCTGATGCAGTAATTTATAATGGCCGTTTTTGTCGAAAAACTGCACATAAGAGGCGTAGTCTTTGGGCAAACCATAAAGCGATGAAATCTCGCTGTTGTCAACAGCGATAAACGGCTCATGAATCCACATGCGTGGTTCTGCAAGGAAGCTGAGTAAAAACTGCTCAGGACTGAACTGCCCCATCTTTTTCTCTTTGTACACTTTGCGTACTATTTCGGATGAAAGGGTGTGCATCGGCATAATCCTTCCGCCTGATTGCACGGGCAACGCTGCGAATTGGGCGGCATGTTCCGGTGGGATCATGGCACTTTGCCGGTTTTCTGTAGTCTGTGCCTGTAAAGCAGTTGTTCCAATTAACAATATCAAAACGAGGGTAAGATGTTTATTCTCTTCCCGTAAATTTTTAAGCTGACGGCCCAACCGGCGAAAACGGGAGTTTTTCGTAAAGAATACCAGTATAAATCCGCAGAAAAGTAAAAAGTAACCAGAATAGGTTATGGTTCTGCCCGCCACATCCTGGTTTACGGAGAGAATGGTACCAAGCTCATCCTGGTCGTACGAGGCCTGGAAAAACCGATAGCCTTTTACGTCTAACACATTATTCATAAATATTTTCGCTTCTAGCACTTTACCATCAAGGTGCACCAGCAAGTCGCTTTCGTAAGAAGAAGGACTTGCCGAACCCGGATAACGATTCAGGCGGAAATCAGTCAGCTCCAATACAAACGGCAACTTTTCAACGCTGACTCCGTTTGAAGTGTGAATAATCATTTCATCGGTTCTGTTTCCCTCGCGAATGTGTACTGTGCCTTCTTTTCCAAAAAGAAAAGTTGTCAACGCCCCACCCAAAATCACAACAAAAGCCAGATGCACGGCCAACAATGCCCATCGTTTCTGTTTTACATAACCGTACCTGCTCCAGGCGGCAATAAAGTTAAGCACCAACAAAAACTGCAACAGGAAAAAAGCGGGTGAGTAATAGATCCATTTTTTAGCAACCTCGGTTCCATGATTTTTTTCGACAAATGTTGCGATGGCCATTGCTACTGCGTAAATCAGCAGCAGGGTGATGGTTGTTTTGTATGAGGAGAGGTAACGTTTTGTTTTTTCCATAAATATTTTTCTTAAAAACAAAAACAGACATTATTTAAGTTTTTAGAGATGGGGCTTTGCCCCAAACCCCACTTCATTTTTTTGTCTTGATACAAAAAAACGAAGCAAAAAAAATCAAGACTGTGCCCGCTTCGCTCGAAAAATTGGCTTTTTTAACTTCGTAGAAGTTTCCCGTGCATAACCCCCAATTTTAATTGGGGGCAGTTGAACCCACGATCACTCAAACGCTGTAGGCGTTTAACAATTTAAAGTTCAGGGAAACTCTTACAGAGTTTTATTACCCTTTTTTATTTCTACATTCCCCGGATGAATCCGGGGGTTATTCACGTGTTTGTCCTACGGACAATTTTTAGACGTTCAACAGTGAATTATCCCCAAATTCCACAATCTGCGTCAATTTGCGATTCCACATCTGCGTCAATCTGCGAGAAATTAATTCCCCAATCTGTGAGAAGCCAATCCTGTGACCCCGGAACTCGTGAACACGTAACCCGCACCCCGGAACTCTCCTTCAACGCTTTAAAGAGACTATCGGAATGCGATAAATAAAGCCGGCTGAAATTCTAAAACTATCGTCCGGAGCAATAACTTGTGCCACGGCAGGTTCGAGATAATTTTTAAAAGTTGCGATTAAAAACAGATGTAAATTATCATCTTTCATCGGATAAAACTCGATACCGCCCTGGTAATTCCACGAAGTCAGACAATTGCCCTTGTCCAGGAAAATGCTTGATTTGTAAGTCGAAAAATTATTGTAAAAACATTTCAAAAGAATATTCCATTGAGGTTGAATCCGGTAATTTGCTTCCCCTAACAAGGAAAAATAGTTTACATTTTCCACAACATTTTGCGGACCGATCGTTAAATTTCTGATCCCGCCGAGGTAATCAATTTCGGAATGTTGAAAGAAGGCGTCAATGTAAATGCTGAAAGGACCTGATTGCCACATTTGTCCACCACTTACCATGACCAGTGTTTTACCCTTTGCGGGTGAAGTGATATTTGCCGCATACCGAAGCTGGAGGGCATTATTCAAATAGTTGCTGTTCCAGCCAAGCGAGTAGTACAGGGGGAGGGTAGGTGCCTCAAGTTGTGAACCTATCTGCGGAGTGCCAATTGCTTCCCGCCATGTTCCCATACGATTGTTAACTATTTGGAAAGAAAATTCCTGGTTTTGCACGGGAGTAAATGCTACCTGCATTCCGGTTAAATAACATGTAATATAATTTGATATTCCGCTGTAGTCATACACATCTACAGGATATTTGTTGTATTCAAAACCGCCTACCGAGAGAGCCTGCTTTCCGGCAGTTATTGAGAACAGGTTGTTGAGCGCATATTTCAAATAAGCATAATCGATTGTGGAGGGCAAATTTTCCTTTATAAAAATGGGTGAAACTTTATTTAAGCGCTGTAAGTATCTGTAAGAGAGTTTTGGCGTAACTTGCCCCCCAACATCAACTATTATGTGGTCGAATTTAAATCCACCATTTTCAAATTCCAATGGTGTTCCATTAAATTGAGCGTGGTAGGCAGGGCGTAAATGCAGCGAGAGATCAACTGATTTAGGTATCTCATCGCTTGATTGTGCGAATAAAGACGATCCGCTTAAGTGACCCCAAAAACAGGTTAAGATAAGTACAATAGTAAGAACATAATTTTTTTTCATGGCGTTTTTGATTTTTAGCTTATATAAAACAGGCGAATTTATTGCAAATATTCAGTATTATCAATACTTCATGGTAAAACCAATCACAAATTAAATGTTTTTTTATGATATAATTTATATAGTTGAAACAAAACACACGACAAAATGTTGCAGAACGCAGACTGACCTTGCCTGGTGAGCCAAAAAACAAGTAAGATTGACGTTAAAAATCGTTCATGTTTGAGCAACGAAGTTGCGAGTTTGAACGATTTAGTCAATCGAGCGCTAGTTTTTTGAGCGAAGCAGGCACAGTCTTGATTTTTTTTTGCTTCATTTTTTTGTATCAAGACAAAAAAATGAAGTGGGGTTTGGGGTAAAGCCCCAAGTTCAATAAACTAAATAGCCACAAAACATTCAGTTATCATCAACAGTTATAAACTGAAATTTATGTTGAGGTGTTTATCACTTCTGACATAGGCATTGGTTACATCATAAGAGATAGATTGTTGACCGGCTTCAGCAGAAAGGAGTTGTGAAGACATGGGATAAAGCGTTATTTTTCGGGTGCCTTTCCCTGATGTAAGTTCCAATTCGAAATACAAATCACTATTATTTTGAATTTCGTAATAGTTTGTTTTTATTCCACTTCTTTCCTGGCTGTAATGGCCCGGCAACAATTTTACGCAAGCATTGAACAGGTTTTTAACATTCTCTTCTTTCCCTACTAAATATTTGCTTGCCCAGGCAACGGTTCTTCCGGCATCCAACGCTTCACGGATAGCTTCCGGTGTCCTTTCTTTCGCCATAACGAGAGTCATAGTGCGATGAACATACTCTTTGCTTCGATCGTAATCATGTCCGACGAGGTTGTGAATATCGGAAGTACCCATTACGGTCAGCCCCTTATCCACACACCAGTCGAGAGCTTTCATATGGAATCCGAATCCATTGATGACTTCAATTCCGTGCAAAGCATTATTTTTTCGTAAATCTTCCAAGAAAGGGAGCCACTCATATGAGCCTTCAATATTGGGTTTCCAACCAGGGTGATTCCAGAAAATAAAAGCATTTTGGTCAGCAGCCTTCATCACCGCCTCCCGGTCTTTTTCGGAAGCACTATCTTCGATATAAGATGAAGCATCTCCAATAAAAATTGCATTGAAATGTCCGGGAGGTGTTTGTCGCGTAATTTCCGTTCCCTTTATTAAGATAAGGTTGTTTCTTTTAGAAAGATTTTCAATGAGTTCATGTGAACGATTATGGTTCACTTCGACATAATCCTTATAAGGATGGTATTCAACGTGTTCTGTTAAAGCTATTGCATCCAATCCTTCTTCCCACGCCTCTTGAGCGCGGATATTAGGCCACACCAGGCCGTCGGAAAACACAGTATGTGTATGAAAATCGCATTTCAGTACTTGATAACCATTCACTTCGGGAATATTGATTATCTCTCTGTAAGCAGGCTTGCGCAATTCGTCTAAGCGCATCACTCCATTATTGATCTCTTGAGCTTGAGCCAAGAAAGTAAAACCAACAAGTAACGATAGGACTAATAATTTTGTTCTCATTTTATAATTTGTTTTTAAGTTGTTGTATAAGTAAAATAATAACTTCAATTAACTCATATTCTTTTCATTAAATCCAGAGTTTTTATACAGTCTGTTTTTCTTCGTTGATTATTTATCTTTTGCAAGAAAAGATTTTATTGTTGCACTTTAATAACAATTGCATTAATTTAATGTTAAACCATAATGATATAATCCCTGATTTTTCTAATAGACATTACAATTCATGAAAAACAACCGCAAATCAAATGTTTTTTTGTGATATAATTTGTAAAATTAAAACAAAATTATGATATTGCACTGCCATTTTAAAAAGAATGCTTTATGTCTAAACAGAATGAGAACACGAGCAAAAGGAAAATATCCAATTTGTTATTGACCCTCGTTATTTTGTTTGCTGTCGGATGGATAGCAAACTATTATATTGGTATCACAAGTGATTCGCGTAAGAAAAGCGGACTTTTCGCTCAGCAAGCATCAGAACTTGTGCATCCCGATATTTTATATGTTTCTGCCAATGAACCATTTCCGGCTGAAGGAAAGTATTGTCTCGCCTGCCATCAGGGCATTGAGCCTGCTCGTCCCATCGGCTCAAAGATGATGCAGCAGATACTTGAGAAAGGTACATCTCTTGGCGATCCCAATGGCTGTGTCATTTGCCATGGAGGTACACCTGCCGAGTTACACGACAAAGACAGGGCACACAGCGGAGTTCCCAAAGGTAGTTTGCTGTCTGCATTTACACCGGTTCCTGCTGCGTTGCAGGTAAATAAAAACACTTGCGGACAATGTCACGAAGATCACGTTTACAATGTTCGTCTCTCCATGATGAATAGCGATGCGGGCAAGATGAAGGCGATAGCGTGGAGCTTCGGTATTGGTACTGAAAACTACGATCATGTTTACGCCAACAGTACGCTTGTTGATACCGACGGAGAAACCCCAAGATTTGGTACTCAGCAATACATCAATTATATGCAAGAGATGGCAGCTACTTTTCCCGGACAATTTCCTTCCGAACTGAAAGAAATTCCTACTGTTTCTGCCGAAGACATAAAGACAAATCCGGAACTTGCTGCGTTTACCTATTTGCGTAATTGTAATGCTTGTCACCTTAACAATAAAGGAAATCAGGGCAGGGGGCATTACAGAGGAATGGGCTGCGCTGCTTGTCATAGCGTTTACAGCAATGAGGGCTTTTATGAGGGTGGCGACCCCGAAATTCCAAAAGATAAACCCGGGCATCTGATGGTGCATGCCATGCAGGGAACGAGAAAGTCAAGCATTCGCTTCAACGATCATGAATTGAGCGGTGTGCAGGTTTCTACCTGTGCTGCCTGTCACGCTGCCGGACGCAGGATTGGACATGCCTATCAGGGACTGATGGCATTGGATGATTCATACAATCGCGGACCGTTTGACGAAAAGGGATTGCCGCAAAAGTCCAATGCCGGCTATGTGTTTAAGTATATGCAGGGCGATGTACACCGACAAATAGAGAAGGATGGAAAAATGGTCACCGGACTGCTTTGTCAGGACTGTCACACAACCAACTCCATGCACGGCAGCGGAAATATTGAAGCTACTACGCTGGCAGCAATAGAAATTGAATGCGCCGATTGTCATGGAACGCCCACACATTATCCATGGGAGCTTCCTCTGGGTTACGGCGATGAGTTCGGCAAAACGCTTGACATGAAGCTCGCCCGTGGTGTGGCTGATGAGCCGCTTGAGGTTACCAAAGAATTTGGCATAACCTATCCCAAGGAGGATGGCTATCTGCTTTCGGCACGGGGAAATCCGTTGGGCAACGTAGTAAGGCGGGGCAACCGTGTCATTGTGCATTCTGACGGCAGCAACAACGAATTTGAATTGATTACGCTCAAAGAGATAGCGAAGAATAAGAGCTGGCAAAATCCGATAGATGCGAAAGTGGCGATGGTTTCTACTAAACACATAGAGAAAATGGAGTGCTATGCCTGTCACTCTACCTGGATGCCGCAATACTACGGATATAAATATGTGATTGATTATTCCAAATCCTCTGTTGATTGGCTTCGTTCGCCACAGCTTTACAGGGCTGATGGTACGACCGCCGATTACCATCAAAGATTTGCAAAGCAACCTGGTGCACCAACTTACGGCGACTACAGCCATATTCGTTGGGAGAATGCACCCTTGGGTATCAATGGTGAGGGAAGGGTTTCGCCCTTGGTTGGTGTGATCCAAACGGTGAGTACCGTGATTGACAAGGATGGAAAGACGGTGGTATGGAACCGTGTAGCCCAGACAAAAGCGGGTTATAATGCCATTGAGCTGGCACCGCTCAATCCGCATACTACTTCATTGAAATCCAGAGAATGTGTTGATTGTCACGGTAACCCCGTCGCAGCGGGATACGGTATTGATGGAGGAATTTACGATGCGGAACCGGGCACACCCCGATATGCTGATGTGGTTGACGCCGAAGGGAATAATGTGAGTCGCTATACTCAGGTGCAAATTGCTGCCATAAGAGAACTGCACGGTGATTTTATGAGGCTGCTCACCCTTGATGGAAAGCAAGTGCAAACCATTGACACGCATTGGCCTACTTCTACGCCGCTTACCCAGGCACAACGTGATTTGCTGACCCGTAAAAATACTTGTGCTGCCTGTCACCAAGATATTCCAAAAGGCACCATTCCCAATCGTATGCTGACCAAGATTGCGCAAATTGCCAAGCTGTCTTTTGCTACTCCCGAGGAGCACAGCAAAATCATACACAGCAATAACCTGATGATTGCGTGGATCAAAGCATTGGGTGTTGTAGGACTTATCGTGTTGGCCGGATTGATTGTGTGGGGAGTTATTGAGCGGAAAAAAGTAGCTCGCTTCTGGAAAAGATTTGGCGGTGTCTCATAAGCGCCCAACTGCTGCGTTACCTTCGATATTCGGGCTCAGTCACATACTTCAGTATGCTCCTTTGCCCTCAATCTCAGTGTCTTGCATTTAGACACTTCTGAGACACCTTACGGTTTTTACTTGAATATTTACTTTTGAAACAGCCCCGTAGTGTTTCGGTGTTCAGCGACCGACCTTGACCGATGAGCCGAAAAATAAGTGAGAGCAGCGTTAAAATCGTCCTTGTTTGAGCAACGAAGTTGCGAGTTTGGACGATTTAGCTGTTCGAGCGCTAATTTTTCGAGCGAAGCGGACACAGTCTTGACTTTTTTTTGCTTCGTTTTTTTGTGTCAAGACAAAAAAATGAAGTGGGGGTTTGGGGCAACGCCCCAAATTCAATAATCTGTCTTTCTGATTATCCCTTAACAACAGCAAGTGGCCACAACTTCACCACTATCTTTACCAGATCTTCCTGGTCGGCCATGACCTGAACGATATTTTTATAGGCGGAAGGTGCCTCATCCAGGTCTCTTTGTCGCTTGATGGCGTGTACAACTCCCAATCTGTCAAGCTTGCGCTGCTCCTCTTCAAGGCTTAAGGTCCGTATGGCTTCATTGCGTCCCATCTTGCGACCGGCACCATGCGAGCAGCTTGCAAAACTCTCCGGATTTCCCAATCCCTCCACGATATAGGAGTTTGTGCCTTGTGAACCGGGTATAATTCCGAGTTCACCTTTATGTGCGGAGGTGGCACCTTTGCGGTGTACTACCACATCTTTTCCGAAATGATTTTCCCATGCAGCGTAGTTGTGAGCGATGTTGATTATTTCACCAAAACCTATTTTTGGAAAAAAATCAACCAGTACTTCCTGTACTCTTGTGAGCATCAATTTGCGATTAGCCAATGCAAAATCAACACAATATTTCATTTCGTTATAATACTTGCGCGCCTCTTCAGTTTTAAAAGGAAGAAAGGCAAGGTCAACTTTGGGGTCTATTGATGAATACCATAGATTATTCAGGTTTTTTGCGAGCTTGTTGTAGTGGTCTGCAACCTGTTTACCTAAATTTCGGCTGCCCGAGTGTATCATGATCCAAATACTATTATCCTTTTCCTTTTGGATCTCAATAAAGTGGTTGCCTCCTCCAAGCGTTCCAAGCTGTTTCAGGGCAGAAGCATACTCCTTTCTTATTATGGGTAGGCTGTCAATGTCTTGGTTTTGAGGCATAAGGCTTTCGTCTTGCGCCTTTTTATGGTGAGAAAATCCTACAGGAACCCTCCTTTTTATATCTTCCAAAATACTTTCAAATTTTTTTCGGATGGTCGGCGTAAATTTTAAATCAGTCTTAACGGCACACATACCGCATCCTATATCCACACCCACGGCATTGGGCACTATCACTCCATCGGTAGCCATCACTCCTCCGATGGGCATCCCGTAACCCGAATGCGCATCGGGCATCAGGCAAATATGTTTGAAAGCAAAAGGTAAATTGGCAAGGTTCTTTGCCTGATACAGCGTTTGATCGTCAATCTCATCAAGCCAAAGTTTAATGGGTATTCTTTCCGTGTCTATAACTTGTTTCATCTCATCTGGTTTAAATTGTAAATCATGTGCCTTTCCTACAAGGATACGAAAATCCAAGTAGAGACGGAGCATGCTCCGTCTCTACTTAGGGTATCATCCATGTTGATTTGTTTTTGTTGCACCACAGGTACAAAATTAGCAATAATCATCGGTTGTCCAATTATATGGATTGTTTTCAATGTATTGTGCAATTTTGTTTGATTCATTTTGGTTGCGAATAATGTGGTCGTGAAACCGTGTTTGCCATTTAAATGAAATGTTGTTTTCGTTGGCATAACGGGTTACGGCGGATTTAATTGAACCAACAACAGATGACAAACGTCCCTTGCTGCGAGAAATGGTGCGCATTTTTTCGTTTGTGTTTTTTGATGATGACGTCCGTTGTGATGACGTCCGTTGTGGTAGAGACGGAGCATGCTCCGTCTCTACGTGTCCGTGTCCGTGTCCATGTCCCGTTCCCATTTCCGCGTATTTGCCGTCAATGCATATTATCATATGGATATGATTTGGCATAATCACATACAAAGGAATTTCCACGTCATCGTAATGTGTTTCAATTTTCCGCACACATTCCTCCGTATATTTGCCGATTTCGGTTAATTGTATTACGCCATTTACGATTTCCCCGAAATAACGTTCATGTGCTGCTGTACAAATGGTGATGAAATAATCACCACCTGAATAGTCGTGCCATTTAGCCCGCGCCGATGGGATGCGGTATTTGTTTTGAAATTTTTCGTAAGACATAGTTTTGGTTAAAATGGTTTGTTGTTTCGCGTTTTGTTCGATTTCGTTCTGTTTCGTTTGCGTTTCGATTCGTTTGCGTTTCGATTCGTTTGCGTTTCGTTTCGTTTGCGTTTCGTAGAGACGGAGCATGCTCCGTCTCTAATATTATTGAATTGGTAATACCTTACTCCACCATGTAGATTTTAGCATCTATCTTTAACCATTTGTTTTTCCTTTTTGCTGAGGTAATTCGGCAAAAAAATGCTTTTCCTGCATCCATCAATCTGGATATCATTTCGTTGATTTCCTGAGGCACCCATCCGATACGGATATCGTTGTGATAGACGCCTATGGCAAGTTCGTCGTATTCGTTTTTGGGGTCGCGGATCATTTTTAGTTTGGTTTCGGGAATCAGTTCCGGTTCAAGGTTGTCAATTTCTTTACAGAAAGATGTACCTGCAACAACAAAGTCAAGCAGGAAAATTTCCCGTGTAAATGGTGCAAAAGCTTTTACACCACCTGTTCCTATAAAGGCAAGTAATTCAGGCGTAAGTTTGGTTATTCCGGTTTCCATTCTTCTAATAGTGTTATGTATTCTCTGTATTTTTCGATTTCGGTATTTAGTTCATTTATCTCTTTTTCAATTGTTGATATTTCAGATTCTACCCACTCTTTGTCGTATATTTTTTCTTTATAGATAAATGGGAATTCTGTTTTTAAATGTGAGATTTGCTCTTCCAGCGTTTTTATATTCTCTTCTAGTTTTTTAATGATGTCTTTTAAGCTGACAGGTGTAATGTTTTTTGTTTCGATACTGTCGTGCTTCAACAACAACACAATTTGTTGTAGAATTTCTAATTCACCAAGATCGTAAGCAGCTTGCGCTTGAATGAACAAATCCTTCATATTGTCGGTCAGATTGGAATTGATATCCGGATGCAGACGCTTTACGATGAAATAATACAGTTCTTTTAACTTTTTGCTGTTTTCACTTGTCAAAAAATTACCCGACAAAAATCTGTTTGCTGCTGCAAGTCTTTCAGCTTCAGCTTCTATTAATCGATTGTATTCTTCAAATTTAGTTTCTATTTCTTTATCGACGGCTTTCAAGTCTGGTTCTTCATTTCTGTTTACATATGCCTGCAGCAACGACAATCGAAATTTTAATTGTCGCAACTCGACTGACAAACAGAAATTTTTGTATTGTTTATGCCCAATTTTGTTGAGATAAAGGGCAGTCAGCAGCGGTTTTTCGTGCTGAAGCATGTTCTGTTTTTCCGAAAAAAGTTCAGAAAACCTATTCCGTAAAAGTGCGTGTTGCTCCCTTAACTCCATGGCATCTGTGCTTAAAGCAATTTGAGTAGAATTGTTCATTTTATTTCTGAATGATGATAGTCTGTTTTGTAAATTCAGGTATTAAAAGCATTTAGCAAAGATACCCTCACTCTTCCATTTTTTCTTCTTGCTCTTCCTCTCCCTCTTCTTGCCTGTGCTTCTCTGCATACTCTGTTGGTGATATGCCGTGGAATGATTTGAACACGTTTGAGAAATGGGATAGATTGGAGAAACCAAGTGCATATGCCACATCGGAAATGTTGATCTTTTGCTGCGAGAGTAGTTCCGAAGCTTTCCGCATGCGGATTGTCTTGATGAATTCATGCGTAGATTGATTCGTCAGTTCCTTTACCTTTCTGTACAGGTGTACGCGACTCAATCCCACGTTTTTACACAGGAAATCAACGTTCAACTCACTGCTTGCAATATTTTCGTTGATCAATTTCAGTATCTTTTCCAACAGTATTTTGTCAGATGACTTCAAGGGCTTCGTTTCAAGCAGCGCTTTATTGCTTTCTTCTTCTAAAGGTTTTAATGTCAGTCGTTTGCGGTTTTCTATCAGACTTAAAATCTGGGTTGTCAGCAGTTCAATATTGAATGGCTTGGGTATGTATGCATCTGCACCTGTTTCAAAACCTTCGGCTTTATCCCGGTCGGTTGTTTTAGCAGTGAGCAGAATGACAGGAATGTGGTTCACATTCGCGTTGGTTTTGATTTTTTTACATAAGGTTATTCCATCCATTTCCGGCATCATCACGTCGCTCACCACCAAATCCGGTTTTTCCGTTAGAACATAATTCAATGCATCTTTGCCATTAGAGAATTCTGTAATTTTTACCACGGAAGAGAGTTCCAGTTTCAAATAATTACGAATTTCCTCGTCATCTTCCACTATGGCAACTCTAAATTTGGTCTTTGATTTTGTTTCGGGTTCAATTTCAGGGATTATTTCTGCAATAACTTCTTCGTCTTCAGCAGGAGCGTGTGTAATTGTGGGGGCTTCTTTTTCCGATGCAATTTCTCCCATCATCTCTTGTTTGCTTAAGTGGCTGTTGCCTAGTGGAAGCCTGATTACGAATTCACTTCCCTGACCATCCGGGTTGGCGCGGGCGAAAACTACTCCGTGTGAAAGCTCTATCAGTGAGCGGGATAAGTGCAGTCCAACTCCTGTCCCAATTTGAGACTTGGTATAGGCAGTATCAACTTGATAGAAACGGTCAAAAATACTCTCCAAATCACTTTCATCGATTCCGACTCCGGAGTCTGACACCGTGATTTCAAAGTAGTTTTTTAATGCACCTTCCGTTTCCGGAGCTGTTCCGGTATCAAGTTTAATCGTAATCTTTCCGTTGTCCGGCGTGAATTTAAAGGCATTCGACAATATATTCATCAGCACTTTGTCCATATTGTTCAGGTCAATCCAAACTTTAAGTGAGGAATGTTCATGAATGAACTGAAAATCCATATTTCTCTTATTTGCCGTGTATTCGAATGTCTGCATCAAATCTTGGATAAAACCGACAATATCAGTTTCGCGGAATTTCAGGAAAAGCTGTCTCTTGTCGATTTTTCGAATGTCCATCAACTGGTTGATCAGGCGTAAAATACGTTTTGCATTCCGATGCATGATTTGATATAGATAGATTTTTTGTGGGTCCTTCTCGTTGGGAATCAATTTTTCTAACGGACTTAATATCAGGCTCATCGGAGTTCGGATTTCGTGCGAAATATTGATGAAATACTGAAGTTTTGCTTCATTAAGCTGTTCGGTGTGCTTACGCATCATTAACTCCTGACGGTGTTTTATTTTTTCCTGAATAAATCGTGTAATGCCGTAAAGCAATAGCAGTATGAGGATTATGTAAACGACTATTGCTAAGTTTGTCAAGTACCATGGAGGAGAAATGATAATGGTAATTTCGCGTACTTCAGACTCGAGATCGCGCAACGAAGCGGTTACTTTCAGCTTATACGTGCCGAAGTCGATATTGGTAAAGTGAATTCTGTTCACACCCGGATTAGTGCTGATCCAGGTATCGTTCAAGCCTTCCATTTTGTAGCGATAATGGATCTGTTCCGCCACACCATAGTTGAACGTGGAGAATTCCAAATTAAAAATATTGTCTTTGTAGTCCAGAAAAATCGTGTCTAAGTCAGAAATAAAACGACTTCCTCCTTTTCCTTTTCTCTCGTCATTGAAAACTACCCTGTCGCCTATATTCAGAGCGGTTACAAGAAGTTTGAGAGATTCTCTGTCTTCTTTAATTTGTTCGGGAAAAAAGGAAGTTACCCCGCTGATCCCGCCAAAGAAAAATTCGCCGTTTTCACTTTTGAAAAATGCTCCTTTGGTAAATTCATTTCCTTGCAGGCCATCAGAACTGTAATAATTGGAAAAAGTGCTGTCGTTTGGATTATATTTGGAAATGCCGTTGTGCGTACTCATCCAGATATTACCGTTTGCGTCTTCTATCAATCCGCAGATCACATCACTTGCCAGTCCGTCTTCGACCGTCAATTGGCGGGATTTGTTGTTTTTGACATCGTAAATGGCCACACCTTCCGTAGTTCCTATCCATATGTTTTCTTTTCTGTCCTGGATGATGGAGTAAATCACCTTTCCGGGTGTAATCTCATTATTCTCTGAGAAATTGCTGACTTGATTATTTCGAGTGTCAATAATTGAAAATCCTTTGTGTGTTCCTGCCCAGACCAATCCGTCTTTGTCCTGAAAAAGGCAATTGATCCAGTCGTTTGTAATGTAGGGGAATGAATAATGCCTGACATATTTTCGGGTATTTGTATCAAATGTATAAATTCCGCCGCCATGGGTGCCTATCCAAAGCATGTTGTTGCTGTCAACTATCATGCAGTTGATTTTATTGTCGAACGTATTGTTGCCTATGTTTGCGGGCTTTTCGTTGTAATAGGTGCAATTACCGGTGGACTTGTTGAAAAGCGCCAATCCGTTCAGGTAGGAGCCGAGCCATATTTCTCCGATTTTGGTTTCTACTATTGACATTACCGTGCTGGTAATGGAGTTTGGTGCGTTTGTATGTGCAAAATGTCGTGCGCGGTATTGTTCATCAAGCCTGTACATTCCGTCGTTGTCTGTTCCTACCCAGAGATAATCTTTATCTTTGTAAATGGCTGTAACACAGCTTGAACCAATCAGGTCTTGGTTGTGGTATTTATTTCCAATATAATTAAATCGGTAAGGATTGTTTCGCACAAGGAAAACTCCTTTTTGGAAAAGTCCTATCCATAAGTTGCCGCTTCTGTCCTCTAATATGGAGTGAACTTTCACTTTTGAGAAATCAAAAATTGAGGAGAACATTTGGTAGTCTTCAATTCGGTTTTTTTCATAATTATAATATTTGAGTCCTAAACCGTCAGTTCCAATCAGCAGTTGTTTTTGATTGTTTATAAATAAACTTTTAATGGGCAGCGGGACCGGACTTTTAGCATATGGAATTGATTCAAAAATCCATTTTTCCCTACTCAGTTTGAAAATTCCACCGGAAAGGGTTCCGATAAAAATATTTCCTTTATCATCTTCGGCTATGGTTGAAATGTGGTTATTGTCAATATTTCCGTCATTTACATTGAACAATCGGATGGCACCGCTGTTGTTGTCATACATGCAAAGTCCGTGGTTTTCGGTACCTATCCATAGCTGATCATAGCTGTCCTGATGAATAAAGGTAAGGTGAACACTTGGTAACTTTGAGTTCAGGCGGGCATCTGTTTCGAAGCGGGAGTTTTTGTGCGGATTGAGTTTTAACACACCTTCTCCGGATGTGCTTATCCAAATTGTTCCATCTTTACTTTCAAAAACAGATGTAACATGTGGTTGAAGGATATTATTTGAGGAAAAAAGATGAACATTTGAGAATTTGTTGGTATTTCTGTTAAAAAGCTGCAATCCATTAATGCCTCCTACCCAAAATCTCCCCTCTGAGTCTTCGTACATACATCTTACGTAATTGTTTTTCAGCGAAGTAGAGTCATTCAGATTGTTTTTGTAAACGGAAAATTTCATGCCGTCAAACTTATTTAAGCCGTCTTCCGTTGCAATCCATATATAATCGTATTTGTCCTGGTATATTTTGTTTATCAAGCTGTTAGATAAATCTTCGTCGGTAGAATAGAAAATGCCTGTTTGGGCATTTACGGTAATGGCAAGCACCCAAAAAAGGAATATAAGGGTGAGGGGAAGTGATTTCATGACTTTCATATTTAGGACAACATTTATTAGCCCGCAAAAGTAAAAAAAATAATAGATGTATCAAAATTGCCATAAAAATGAAACAATTTAACTTTTGATGTAACAAATAGAAAAGTATCTGTATTAATTAGGTAACATTTTGACATGCATATTTAATATGTTTGTAACATCAATAATTGTAAATTTTATTAATCCAAAAAATATTTAAAACCATGAAAAAGAAAGACGATACTTGACCTTAATTAATATTAAAGGTAATCCAACTGCTTATTTTTTAAACATTTTTTTGCTGTGTCAATGTGATATACATTACAGATGTAATAGATATGCATGCACAAAAAAATGTTGTTATTGTTCTAAAACGTTTATTTATGTTTAATGAGAAAATAATGAAAAACAAGTTCATGAAAAGCATCACTGATTATTTCTGTTTTACATTGAAACAGAAGAAGTCCGCGGTATTTTTACTCTTGTTTGCAATCTCATGTTTTTCTTTCGTGTCGGCACAGGTCACGGTAAGGGGAATGGTGGTTGATGCAGACAATGAGGAAGTTATTGGTGCCACTGTTGTGGTGAGAGATCACAAAACAATTGGAACCTTGACGGATGTGAATGGTAGATTTACTCTTTCCGTTCCATCCAGAGATGAAACATTGGTAGTTTCCTACGTTGGTATGGTGACGCAGGAAGTACCAATTGAAGGTAGAAGCGATATTACAATTACACTTGTTGACCAAAACTTACAATTAGACGAAGTAGTGATTGTAGGTTACGGCCAACAGAAAAAAACCAGTGTAGTGGGTGCTATCACCCAGACTACAGGTGAAGTGCTACAACGCGCAGCAGGCGTAACCGACCTTGGTGCCGCTCTTACTGGTAATCTGCCGGGTGTTATTACCACCTCCAGTTCCGGATTACCAGGTGAAGAAGAACCCAAAATTATCATTCGTTCTGCTTCGTCTTGGAATAATACGGCACCGCTGGTGTTGGTGGATGGTGTTGAGCGTCCCATGGGATCGGTTGACATCAATTCCGTACAGTCCATCTCAGTGTTGAAAGATGCTTCCGCAACAGCCGTTTACGGTGTGAAAGGAGCAAACGGGGTTATCCTTGTAACAACCAAACGAGGTGGAGAAGGAAGTACAAAAATTGACGTTTCAGCCAATTACACCATTAAAGCTCCTTCCATGCTTCCAAACAAGCTTGATTCGTATGATGCGCTCATGGCACGTAACGTAGCCATCGAACATGAGTTGGCAACCTATCCTAGTTCCTGGGGGGACATTCGTCCGCAAAGTTTTATCGAAATGTACAGAAATCAGACTACCCTTGAGCAAAGAGAGCGCTATCCTAATGTTGACTGGCAGAGAGCCATTTTCAAAGACTTTACAACTTCCTACAGCGCTAACTTAAGTGTGAGTGGAGGTACTTCTTTCGTAAAGTACTTTACTTCTGCCGACTTTGTGCATGAAGGAGACCTCTTCAAGGTATGGGATAACGGACGTAATTATCAGTCCGGCTACGGATATAACCGCGTGAATGTGCGCAGCAACCTGGATTTCAATCTTACGAGATCTACTTTGTTTAAGGTAAACCTTGCCGGCTCCAACGGGGTGAAAAAAAGTCCCTGGAACCAAACAAACTCCTCAGACTGGGCTGTGGCTCAGCAGTGGGCAGGAGCATACAATATTGCACCGGATGTTTTCTTACCGAAATATTCTGACGGATCCTGGGGGTTTTATCCTGATATTTCCAATGTTACGAACTCCGCTGCCAACCTGGCACTTTCGGGTTTCATGCATACTACTACAACTTCCATCAACACAGACTTTATCCTGGAGCAAAAACTTGACTTCATAACAAAAGGACTGAGCTTGAGGGGAGCTATTTCGTGGGATAATATGTTCGTGGAATTTAACCGGGGAGTAAATGACCTGTACAACGATCCGCAGGAAAAATGGATAAATCCGCAGACAGGAGTTGAAACGTACAAGAAAGAATACGAAAACAACAACAAATTCGATTTCATGCAGGGTGTTCTTTGGACAACACAGGCCGGAACCGTTAACAATGGCATGACACGTCGTAACCTGAATTATCAGGGACAGCTTTATTGGGGACGTGCATTCGGCGGGCACGACATCACCGCAATGGGACTTTTCAGCCGCGAGGAACGTGCTACAGGACCTATGATCCCGCGCTATCGCGAAGACTGGGTGTTTAGGACAACCTATAACTACGCCGGAAAGTATTTCGCAGAATATAACGGTGCTTATAATGGAACCGAAAAGTTCAGTCGTGAAAACAGATTTGCATTTTTCAATTCAGGTGCAATTGGCTGGATGATTTCCGAAGAAGAATTCATGCAGCCGCTTACCTTCCTGGATATGCTGAAATTACGCGCTTCATATGGGGAAATTGGAGACGACAACGTTTGGGAACGTTGGATTTATATGACCCAATGGAGCTACGGAGGGCAATCTTCATTGGACGTAAACCACGGCACAAGTCCGTATGTTTGGTATCGTGAGGCCGCCGTTGGAAATCCCGACATTAAATGGGAAACTGCCAGAAAATTCAATTTTGGTGTTGATTATACCGTTTTCAAAGGATTGTTGGCGGGTAGCGTGGAGATATTTAGAGATAGAAGAGTAGATATCCTCGTGGGAGGAGGCGACAGGGCGATTCCTTCTTACTTTGGTACAAATCCTCCGATGGCTAACCTGGGTGAGGTGAAAACCCAGGGTTATGAAATAGAGCTTCGCGTTAATAAAGTGTTTGCCAATCAGTTGCGTCTTTGGGCAAATATGAACATGACCCACGCAAAAAACACAATAGTTGTAAAAAGCGATCCGGAACTGTTGCCTGCATACCAGAAACAAGCCGGTTACAGCATCGGCCAAAGTCGCTCGCACCTTGATGCAGGATTTATGAATACCTACGACCAGATATACGGTAGTCCGCAGCACGAGACCAACGATGGCTACAAAATGCCGGGTAATTATTATATCATTGACTTTAATGGTGATGGTATAGTTGATTCAAAGGACGCTGCCCCGTACGGATATGCTGAAACTCCCCAGAATACTTATAACACAACAATCGGTTTTGAGTGGAAAGGTTTTAGCGGATTTGTACAGATGTACGGCGTAACCAATGTAACCCGCTCTGTGCCGTTGACCAGTTTTGGAAGTAACTTGAACACCGTGTACAATATGGGAACCTGGTGGTCGAAAGATAATCCGAACGCCGATGTAACCATTCCGCACTGGCTGGCAAAATCGAATCTCAACAACGGTACGCAGTATATGTATGATGGTTCCTACATCCGCCTGAAAAATGCTGAACTTGCTTATACTTTCGATAGAAGTACAGTTGGCAGGATAGGAGTTCATTCCATGAAAGTATTCCTGAGCGGAAATAACCTTTGGGTTTGGTCGAGAATGCCGGACGACCGCGAGTCTAATTTCGCGGGAGTTGGTTATCAGGGAGCTTATCCTACCATGAAACGTTATAATTTAGGAATAAGATTCACTTTATAATACGAAAAGAAATGAAAAGGACACATAAAATATATTTGTTAAGCACAATCCTCTTCTTGATGTTGGGAGCTTATTCTTGTACTGCATACTTGGATAGAGAACCTGAGTCAATAGTTGCAGAGGGTGAAGCCTTTAAGAATTTTACCAATTTCCAGGGATTTGTTGAAGAAATGTACAACGGTATTCCTGATAAGCTGAAACACTACTGGACTACATCCTGGAATTGGGGTGATGATGAAATTATGAACACGCCTGCCGACTGGCATATGGTTCACCAGGTTGACCTGGGGAACTTCTGGGGTTGGCAAGCCGGAAGATTGGGTCAGCCGGGGTGTTGGCTCGATAAGCCGAATGCCAATATCACTTCCGGGAACAAATTCGATCATGCCCTTTGGCCTCACGCCTGGTATTGCATCCGGAAAGCCAATTTAGGTTTGGAGAATTTGGATAAACTGACCGAGGCAACCAAGGAAGAAAAAAACCTCATTGCAGGACAACTCTATTTCTTCCGGGCCTGGTATCATTTTGAATTGATGCAGTATCTGGGCGCGTTACCCTATATAGATGAGGTGTTGTCCTCAAGCGATAAATTAACCTTGCCAAGACCTACTTACCAGGAGGCGGCAGATAAAGCCGGAGAAGATTTCGCGAGAGCAGCAGAGCTTCTTCCTATCGACTGGGATAAAACTACGGTGGGTAGGAATACGGCCGGGAAGAATCAGCTTCGCATAAATAAAATCATGGCTTTGGGTTATTTGGGTAAAAACTACCTCTGGGCCGGAAGTCCGCTGATGAAAAACGGAGCCCAGACAGGAGGCACCAAAACCTATGATTACGATACCGACTACATGAAAAAAGCCGCTGAAGCTTTTGGTGAGCTACTTTCGCTGGTTGAGAGTGGTCAGACACAGTACGCGCTAGCAGAATACAACTATAAAGATATATATAATCATGTAAGAGCTCCCGGTTCAACCTCCTGTTTTTCGGATCTCTTTTATACTACCGGACAAAACTGGCTGATGCCGGGATCTGTTGAAGCGATCTTCAGGGGTTCGTCAACCGACTACAACGGAAGTAACTGGGGAACAACCAAAACATTTGGTCCGAAAGTTAACGGTTTGGTGGAACACGATAACATCATTCACCAGCCTACGGCAAACTATGTGAAGTTGTATGGTATGGCGAACGGACTTCCACTGGATGATCCGAATTCAGGCTACGTTCCGAACTATCCGTTTAAGGACAGAGACCCGCGGTTTTACCACGATATCGTATTTGACGGTTTCAAATATGTGAACTCTACTATGCCTGCCGATCAGGAATTTTTACGTTACGCCCAGCTTTACACAGACGGCATCATGCGTAATGACCAGAATGGAAGTCGTACAGGTTATTTTATCCAAAAACTGGTTCCGCATACCGCCAATAAATATGATGGTCTTTACAACTGGAGCGGAAGCTTGCACGTGTACCTTCCATACATGCGATTGGGTGATATCTACCTGATGTATGCAGAAGCCTGTGCAGCAATGGGCGGTGCGAAAGCTAAATCTACCAACTTCAGCAAGGATGCTGAAGCAGCACTGAATACGTTGCGCGATCGCGTGGGAGCAGGGCATGTGGATGCTGCTTACACGGCCGACAATAAAAAGTTTATGGACGAAGTGCGCAGGGAACGTGCCGTGGAACTTTCATTCGAAGGATTTCGCTTCAACGACCTGCAGCGCTGGTTGCTTCTTACAGAGCATCCGTACAATGTGAAGACGGCACATGATTTTGACAGGGTTGAGGATGATGATTTCTACAAAAACAACGACCCCAAAGATGCACGTGTCAGCAACTTTAAAGAAAGAACCATTTTGACACGCCAGTTCGGTGTTAAGCATTACTGGTTCCCGCTGAAAGTGTCTGACACTTCTATGTATCCGGAATTTGGACAAAATCCGGGCTGGTAATTTTTGAGTAAAATAAATGTGAAATAATAAAAGACCACACAATGAAACAACCATGGAAAGAATTCTTGACGATCAGAATGATGTTTATGTGGTGTGTTACGGGTCCGCAGCGGACAAACATGGGGTCTTAATGTTAATAAAAAAACTTTTATACAGATGAAATACATACAATCAAAATTCATTTTACTTGTTGCCTCAGCACTTATTCCCTTCTTCATAAGTGCTCAAACAGCTCCGGAAAATGAAACGCTGTCGTTGAACAACGCAGATTCATTGGTTCAGGTTGCATTTCGTAAAGTGGACCAGAAAAATCTTCTGGGAAGTGTTTCTGTGGTAAACTATAATGAATTGACCAAACGGAACTACAATACGTACAGCATGGACAACATGCAGGGGTACGTAGGTGGATGGAACGGCGCATCACTCTGGGGTATGGATTCATACCTTGTGTTGGTTGACGGCGTACCTCGTGATGCCAACAATGTGCTTCCTACTGAAATTGAACAGATATCTTTCCTCAAAGGCGCTTCGGCTGTAGTTCTTTACGGTAGCCGTGCCGCCAAGGGGGTGGTTTACATAACTACCAAAAGAGGAAAAGCTGAGCCTTTGAAGGTAAGTGCACGGGTTAATACAGGCTTCAATGTACATAAAAGCTATCCCAGATATTTAGGATCCGCCGAATACATGACGCTGTACAATGAAGCACGCGAAAATGACGGACTGGGTAAATTGTACAGCGACGAGGCAATTTACAATCATTCTACAGGAGAGAATCCTTATCGCTATCCGGATATTGACTTTTTCTCTTCGGATTATATCAGGAAGTTCAACAACCGTTCTGATGCAACCGCCGAAATTACGGGAGGGAATGATTTTGCACGGTTCTATACCAATATAGGATACTACCGTCAGAATGATGTTTTCAAGTTCGGACAGGCAACTGACAATAGCACAGATCGCCTGAATGTGAGAGGAAACATTGATATGTCAATATCAAAATATATCAGTGCTTTTGTGAATACAAATGCTACTTTTTACAATGCAAGTTCTGCCAAGGGTAATTATTGGGAAGCAGCATCAACCATGCGTCCTAATAGATTTTCACCCTTGATCCCAATCAGACTCATCAATCCGAATGATCAAAATTCGCTGACATTGATACAAAACAGTCATCAGATTGACGGGAAGTATTTCCTGAGTGGAACACAAGCCGAACAGACCAATATATTTGGTGATTACTATGCTGCAGGAAGCAGTAAGTGGACAAGTCGCCAGTTCCAGTTTGACACCGGAATTAACATTGACTTGCAAAAAGTGCTGAAGGGACTCTCGTTCAATACGCAATTTGCAGTGGACTACGCCACATCATACAATACTTCATATGATAATGATTATGCTATATTTACTCCTGCATGGTCCAATTATAATGGTGAAGATGTGGTGTCAGGCTTGACGAAATACAACAACGACAGGAAATCAGGTGTTCAAAACATCGGTGGAAGTGCAAATCGCCAGACGATAGCTTTCTCAGGGCAGTTTAATTATGTGAATTCCATCGACGATGCCCATAATTTTAATGCCATACTTCTTGCCAATGGATTCCAGCAAACTGAATCTCAGGTATATCACCGGACAGGAAATGCCAACTTGGGATTCCTTCTTGGATATGATTATCTGAAAAGATACTTCCTGGAATTCAGCACGGCCTATTCGCATTCGGCTAAGTTGGCTCCCGGTCACAGGGGTGCGTTCTCGCCTTCATTGACGCTGGGATGGAAACCAAGCAACGAAGATTTCTTGAAAGGAACGGCCGTTGACGATATGATGCTGAGCGTTTCAGGAAGTATTCTGAATACGGACCTGGATATTGAAAACTATTATATGTATGAAGAACAATTCGACCAGGCTAATGGTGCATGGTGGGGATGGGGAGACGGATTTGTGGAACGTTCAACCAACTCGGTACGCGGGGGAAATCCTGAACTGGGTTTTGTAAAACGCAAAGAACTTTCTGCAAACTTCAGAGCCTCGCTCTGGAAGAACCTGATCACGGCAGATGCATCCGTTTTTATCAATTCCATAGAAGGTTTGGTTGTAAGACCGGGTACTATTTTTCCGAATTACTTCTTTACCTATTGGCCTAATGCTTCCTTTATTCCGTACTACAACTACAACAGCAACCAGCGCAGCGGCTTTGATTTCTGTGTGAACCTGAATCAGCGCGTGGGAGAAGTTGAACTCTCACTTGGTGTTGGAGGTACTTATTATGCTACCAAAGCAACCCAAAGGGATGAAAACTACGAGTATGCTTATCAAAACAGAACAGGAAAGCCGATAGATGCCATTTTCGGACTTGAAAGCCTTGGTTTCTTCAACGATGATACTGATATTGCAAGTCATGAAACCCAAAAATTTGCTCAAGTTGTTCCCGGTGACATTAAGTACAAAGACCAGAACGGTGACGGCGTTATCGACGAAAAGGACGAGATTTATCTCGGACGGGGAGGTTGGTACGGACTGCCGTTTACCATGGGTATAAACCTTACGGCAAAATGGAATAATTTCACTTTCTTTGTTCTCGGTACCGGAGGTATGGGAGCTAATGCAATGAAAAATAACTCCTATTACTGGGTTTATGGTGACAGAAAGTATTCGGAGGTGGTACGCGACCGTTGGACGGAAGAAACCAAAGAAACGGCTACTTATCCACGTTTGACAACTCAAAGTGGTGCCAATAACTTCAGAAGTTCAGATTTCTGGATGTATAAAAATGACCGTTTCAGCATATCTAAGGCACAGTTGACCTACGATCTTCCGAAAAGCTTGCTGCAAGGTTCCTTTATCAGTGATATTTCGGCATATGTCAGCGGTTCAAACCTGCTGACCATATCAGAAGTGAGTGATATGTTGGAAATGAACGTGGGAAGTGCACCGCAGACACGTTTTTATAATATAGGACTGAAAGTAACATTCTAACTTTAAAAAGTAACTAAGATGAAACATATTATAAATAATACAGTAAAATTATTGGTTCTGGCAGCAGTCCTTGGATTCACAGCCTGCGAAGACGTGTTTTCGCCGGCCATAGAGAATACCCGGGGTATTGACGCCATGTACCACGAGCCGACTTATGCACAGGGAATTTTGGCAAATGCTTATGTTTTGCTGCCCTATTCGGCAAGTCCAAACAGCGATGTGGCTACCGACGATGCTGTTTCCAACGACATTTCCAATAACTACCGCCTGATGGCAGGAGGAACCTGGTCGTCGAGCAACAATCCGATGTCCCAATGGCAGGCAAGGAGAAACGCTATTCAATACATCAATCTTTTCCTGGAAAATGCTGATGAAGTGGAATGGAGTAAAGATGAAACAGTAAGAATGCTCTATAACAATCGCCTAAAAGGTGAAGCCTATGGGTTGAGAGCGGTCCAAATGTATTACTTGCTGTTGGCTCACGGTGGTTGGACGAGTGATGGAAGATTAATGGGTATTCCCAATTTGACATTACCTGAAACAGCCAGTTCTGATTTTAACGTTCCCAGAAACACATTCCAGGAATGTATCCGGCAGATATTTGACGATGTGGATAGAGCAGTGGAATTACTGCCCCTTGATTACGAGGAGATAACTGATGATGCACTAATTCCCGCCAAATTCAAGGCTTTGGGAGTTACGAAGTCAGGAGATTATAGCCGCGTGAATGGTGATAGAATGAAGGGGCGTATGTCAGGAAGAATTGCAGAAGCTGTACGCGCTCAAGCCGCTCTTCTGGCAGCGAGTCCTGCATATAGTGAAGGAACGGAGGTTTCGTGGACTGATGCAGCAGGCCATGCAGCTACCGTGCTTGATCGCATTGGAGGTGTTGCGGGGATTGACCCAAACGGAGGAACCTGGTACACCAATACCGCCGAAATAGCTGCACTGGCTTCCGGAGCCAATCCTCCCGAAATCCTTTGGAGGAGCGATAAGTCGAATGACGCTAATGGTCCGGGCATTGAGCTGGAAAGAAACAACTTCCCACCGTCGCTGTACGGAAGCGGACGTGTAAATCCAACACAAAACTTAGTAGATGCTTTCCCGATGGAAAATGGATATCCTATCGCCAGGGCAGAAGGCTTATACGACGCTGCAAATCCTTATGCTAACCGCGATCCGCGTCTGGGGAAATACATTTTGGTCAATGGAGCAACGGCAGGACCCGGCAATACGGTAATCACTACCGGAACGCATGGAACCAACAACGATGCAATAAACCGTGAAGCAGGGCAGTCAACCCGCACAGGTTACTACTTGCGCAAGCTGCTCCGCCAGGATGTGAATCCGGACCCGAATTTCAATACAGCGCAGTTCCACTACACGGCACGCATCCGCTACACTGAAATTTTCCTGATCTACGCCGAAGCTGCCAATGAAGCTTATGGTCCTACAGGAAAGGGTAGTCACGCTTACAGTGCTTATGATGTAGTGAAAGCTATCCGTGCACGTGCCGGTGTAGGACTTGGAAACAATGATGCCTACCTGGAAAGCATTAAAAATGATAAAGATAAAATGCGTGAGTTGATCAGAAACGAGCGTCGACTGGAACTTTGCTTTGAGAACTTCAGATTTTGGGATCTCCGTCGCTGGAAAGCTGACTTGAATGAAACAGCGAAGGGTATGAGTATAGAGAAAAAGACTGATGGTACCTTGATCTACTCACCACTTGATGTGGAAAATCGGGTGTATGCAGATTATATGTACTATGGGCCGATTCCTTATGACGAAATTCGTAAATGGACCAATTTGGAACAAAACGAGGGCTGGTAATCAGCATGAAAATGATGTAAAATTATGATTATTGAATCGGAAACAGAACAAATAAAATCCGATTTTAATTAAACAATAAAAATATAAACACATGAAACAGATAAAATTAGTTACAATTCTGACCGTAGGGGTTTTATCGATGCTGATTTCTTCCTGTGAAAATCAAGAGGTTGATTTTCCTGATTTCGACTACAGCACGGTGTATTTTGCCTACCAGTATCCGGTAAGAACCATTGTGCTGGGCGAAGATACCTATGATACCAGTCTCGATAATCAGCATAAGTTTGAAATTTACGCCACTATGGGAGGAGTTTATGCCAACAAAAAACGGGTTGCTATTGACTTTGTTGTGGATAATTCGCTGACCAATAAATTGTTTTTCTCGGTTGGCGATCCCGTGAAGCCTATGCCCGCCGATTACTATACGCTGGCCGGCAATCAGATTGTTCTGGACAAGTCTCTGCAGGGTGCTGTAGGAGTACAGCTTTCAGATGCATTTTTTGCTGATCCGAATTCATTGAAAAATAGCTATGTGGTACCGCTCCGGATGACAAAAGTAGTAAATGCAGATTCCATACTTTCCGGAAGAGGATCGGTGGATGATCCGGTGAGAACAAATCCTGCTGATTGGGAAGTGAATGCGCTGCCCAAAGATTACGTGCTTTATTGCGTAAAATTCATCAATCAGTATCATGCCAATTACCTGCGCCGCGGTGTAG
>Ga0116159_1000495_pt1 | contig 45464 bp, 25 predicted proteins | sample AD_JPNAS1_MetaG_FD_89878 | JGI IMG/M metagenome (GOLD analysis project Ga0116159, IMG submission 89878) | Active sludge microbial communities of municipal wastewater-treating anaerobic digesters from Japan - AD_JPNAS1_MetaG | ecosystem: Engineered > Bioreactor > Anaerobic > Digestate | place...
ATCCTTGCTCTGCCAGGAATAACTGACATCACCGCCGCTCACGCTCTTCGTAAAGGCCGTCGACGCCGGCGTTTCGGCCAGAACTTTCAGGTAGTGCTCGCGGAGCTCCCGGGTTTCCAGCAATAACTCCCTGCCCACCATCGCGCCGTCCGCGTCCGCGTGCCTGGCGATCTCATCGCGAAGCACCAGCGTCTCGGAACTGATGTCCCACTTTTCAACTTCCTTGTACGTGGATTTGTAAATGACCTTGCCGGCGGCATCACAACGGACGCGCTCCACCCCGTTGACGGTTTCGGTTTCAGGGTCATAGATCTTCTGCCGCGACGGGGAAAGACGGTGCGTCGTGTACCCGTCCAGGTCCTGCCAGCTGTAGGAGACCGAGCGGCCGCTCACCACTTTCGTAAACACCGTGGCGTTGTCGACGTTGTCGGTAAGGTCATCCGCCAGGATGTCGAGGGCATCCAGGTACTGCCGTTCCGCGGCGTCCGTCTCGAATTCGGCGCCGCTCCCCGACACCGCGGCCTTCAAAACTTTCGTGCTGACCGCAAAACTCCACTTCGGACGTTCCTCATAAGTCCGGTCCGTCACGTTACCGTCCGCATCCCTTGTTTCGGTCTTCAGCGTCTTCGCGGTCGTGAGCCCAAGCGTGCAGGACTTCGCGAGGTCCTGACTCCGCCAGCTGATGCTGATATCCCGGCCGGTCAGGAACAGCGTCACCGATCCGAGCGGATCAAAATCGTCCAGCCGGAGCGCCTCGCTGAGAGCGGCGGCCATTTCGGGGTCCTCAAAAGAAGGGACGTACCGCGCGAGCGCGGCCCGCGAAAGCGTCATCTGCGTGCTGAATCCCCACTTCGCGTAGGCGGGCGCGCCGGTCGCGGGATCGACCGTCCTGGACGCGCTCATGACGTAGCTGCGCCCCCGATCCCTGCTCTGCCAGGAAAAACTCTCTTCGGCGCCGATCGTGGACTTGGTGAAAATATCTTTTGCGGTATCAAGAATGGCAACGTCAAAATCACTGCGCATATCATCATCCAGAAAACCGGCGTACGCGTTCAGGACCGTCGCGTCGGCCATCGTATCGGTCTTGAAACTCCACTGAAAGACCGGCCCCTGAACCCCGGTCACCACCGCCGGCTCGCGGCTGAGGGTGTGCATTCTCCCGGTCGCCTCATCTTCCCACGAGTAGGTCACGGTATCACCCGTAACCGTTTTGGTATACCAGGTCGCGAGTCCCGCCGCCTTACCGGTCACGGCATCATGAAACTGCTTGCGAAGCAGTTTTGTCTCGAGAAAAGCCTCGTTAGCGAATCCCGCACCGGTCACCTCCTCCAGCAGGACGATGACCTCGGAACGGAAAGACCATTTTTCGGAAACGTTGTACTTGTAGTTCCCGCCTTCCATCGCGTAGACCACCTTCCCGTTCGCGTCAACGGACTCGGGGATCAGCTCATAGGTCTTGCTCGCTCCGACCACGTAAGTCGTCAACTCGTCCGGATCGGTCCAGCGGTAGCTCACATCGTCCCCCGAGATCGTCCGGTTGTAGATCGTCGATTCGTCCGTAAATCCGAGGGCGGACAGATAATGCTCTTTCTGGACCGGATCAGGAAGCTTGTCCGAAAAACCGTTCACAAACTCCTTCGCGACGCGGTCCATCGCGGAGAACGAGTAACTGTAAGTGTTCCGCAGGGACAGAACACCGTCCTCGATGTGTTCCATGAGGCTCCTGGTCCCGCTCAGGCTGTACGTGACGGCACCGTTGCGGCCCGTCCACTTGTAGCTCGTGTCCGTCCCGCTCTCGGTCTTCGTGTACTTCGTCCAGCTCGCCGTGTCGCGGATGGCGCGAAGGTATTGTTCCCTCGATGGACCGGCGGGCAGGTTCTCCGCGTAGAGCTCGACCTCGCTTCTCCGGACGCGCGTCTGGATATTGAAATCCCATTTACCGACCGCCTCGGCGGCGCCCGAAACCTTCGCGAAAGTCTTGGTCAGGGTATACGTCCTCGCGCGGTCAGGGCTTGCCCAGGAGTAGCTCACATCCTTCCCGGTCTGCGTCATCATCAGATCGGTGCCGTGGTCCATATCCGCGAGCGCTTTCAGGTACTGCGTTTTCTTTTCGGGCGTCAGATAATCTTCTTTTCCCGACACGGCCGTCTGGGAAACGCGTTCCGCAACGGAGAACGTGAATGTCCAGTTATCCCCGTAAACATCGGGATCTTGCGATACGAGGACCCTGGCGCGCTCCTGGTTCAGCGTGAAGGTCCTGGATCGGTCGGGAAGTTCCCACGAATAACTGAACCCCTCCTTGTTCATCGTCATCGTAATCAGGATCATGTTGTCGGGATCCTGCAGGATCTCAAGCGCCGCGAGAAACCGGGCGTACTGGGAGTCCGCATCACCCCGGTCTCCCGGAAGGCTCGTGAACGACTCGCCGCCGGGGACAAGCTGCTTGATGTAATCCGCATCGATCCTCGCGTAACGCTGGGAAACTGAAAAAGCCGTCTCGGCTTCATAGGTGATGGTCCCGTCCATTTCCGTGATCGCCACGGAACTGCAGGCGAGAGAATAATTCTTGATGCCGTCCGCGCTCGACCAGTTGTAGCTGACCTGATTCCCGCCCCGGGTGTCGATCGTCTCGGTTTTCGTGAACGAGGTCACAAGTTCGGTGCTCTCCGCCAGCGCGAGCCTGAAAAATTCGATCTCACGGGGCGTGATCGAGGCCGCGCCCTTCGGACGGTCGATCTCCGCGTTAACGACCGGCCAGTCCGCGGCGTTCAGCGTGGCGACGTAAGCCTTGATGTCGGCGGAAAGGCCGGCGGACGCGACTCGCGCCTTGAACGCCGCAAGGTCGGGGGCATTTCTGAGCGCCCCGGTCAAGGCCGCCGCCTCATCAAGAGGATACACCGCCGAGATCAGCGCGTTCGTGATAACGAGAGGATCGCGCATGACGGAAACGACCGCCTGCCAGTCCTTTTCGGATAAACCGCCGCTCCGCACCCGGGTGGCAGTGTCAAGCGGCCCGGCGATCGCGTCTTTCAGTTCATCAGGCAGGGATGAACCGGCCACAAGCGCCTTGAAATCGGCGAGCGATGCGGCGTTAAGAAGACCCATGATCGTCACACCCGAGGCCCCATCGACCAGCGGCACCAGCACGCGCGCGAGCTGGTCAAGATAGGCCGTCGCGATCACCGCGCGGCTGACCCGCGACTGCGTCGTGAACGTCGCTTCCCGCGTGAAGTTCTCCGCGTCGCCGACCGCCACCTTGATGTCGACCGTGATGGTGTACGAAACATTCGAATCGAACGACGATGTCCACTGATAACTCTTGTCCTTGCCGCTGCCCTCGATGCGGTAGAAGACCGCGTTCGGATCGTTCAGGGCGGCGAGCGCGGCGCGGCGCATTCCCTCGTCGCGCATCAGGGGAACAACATCCAGCACCTCGGCTTTTTCAACCCGGGTCATGAACTGCGGCTGTTCCGGGTCCCCGGCGCCTTCAAAAAAAGCGATCCGGAGCTGTTCGGAATCGTAGCCGGCCAGATCATAAAAATCGCTTTCGGGCGTCCACGCGGCGGCCGCGAATGATCCGGTCGAGATCCTGACACGCGAAACAGGCCAGTCCCCCGCCGCCACGCGATCTCCGAACACTTCCGCGGCCGTCTTGCCTTTGGGAGTCACGGCGTCGTCCGCACCGACTGAAATTGTCTCGATGTACTGGACCCGATCGATCAGGTCCGGCGTGGAAGGATCAAGGTCCCGATAGTCTCCCGTCACGGGGTCCAATTCAAGGCTGAGGATCGCTGAGCGCATGGACTTCCCGTCTTCGGAAACGATCACGTAGCCGGTCCACTTCAGCGTTCCGTCCTCCGCCGCGCCCTCAACAAGCCGGACCACCGCGCGGTCCCAGTTCGGGTCACTGGCAAGCCCTCCCAGCAGCAGCTCGCGGATCGGCGCGGCGCCGAAGCGGCTGTCCGTAAGCCCGGCCGGAGCTTCCTCCACGGCGGCCAGACCTTCGGGAAGGGTCGCCACTTCCTCCCGGCTGATCCGGGTGCTCTTTTTAAAACTCGCGTTCGCCTTTCCAAGCAGAGAATGAACGTCCTCCGTGATCGTGTAGCTCACCGTCGGATCCGAAACGCTCGCCCAGGAACAGGTTATGTCGTCCCCCCCGCTCCGGGACATGGTGAAGCTCTCTCCGTCGGCGATCGCGGCGCGGGCGTTCCTCCGTTCATCGCTTTCCTTTTCGATCTCGTCAAAGGCACTGGGAATCTGGTCGAGAAGCTTGAGCATGTGAGCGCGGCTCACGCGCTCGACAAGCGTGAATTTCGCGACGGTCGCGTACCCCGCCGTTTCACCTTCCCCGACGGGGACTTTCTCATCCACGGAAACACTGTAGCTGACCCTGGCGTCATATGAGCTGGACCACTGATACGTCGGGGGTTTCCCGTTCGCGGTATTCCTGAAGAAAGCGGCGCCGGGATCCGCGAGCGCCTCATCCGCCTGCTCCTTCTGCCGCAGGTCCGCGATGAGATTTTTTCCGGAAGCGTCCGTGAGCGCGGCGGCAAGATCGTTCCGGGAAATACGCTGATTCTCCGAAAAATCAAGCTCCACCCTGAAGCTCGCGTAGCTTCCATCCTCGAGCTCCTCGCCGACCGGCACGTGAGTGTTCACACCGAGCGTGTAGTTCTTGTTCGGGTCCGAATCGCTTGTCCACTGGAAACTCGGATCATCGGTCCCGGCTTGAGATCTGTAAAAGATACTTCCGTCATCGAGCGCCGCCGCGATCAGCGCCGTCTGCGTTTTATATTCCGTTTCAAGCGCGGTCAGCGCCAACTGAAGCTGGGCGTTCCGGGGATCGGCCAGAATATCCGCCTCAATTTCCGAGCGACGCGCTGAATAAGAGGCTTCCAACGCTTCCAGGTGGGAGGCAAACTCGCCGACAAGCACCCGTTCGCTTCTGTTAAAGACCGCCTGCTCCCATTCCGCCTCAACCTGCAGGCTGTAGTTGACGCCGTCCTCCAGGCGGTTGGTCCACTGATAGATCGCGGTATCGTCGGTCCCGCCGCGCGACATCTGGAACATATCCGCACCCCCGGCCGCCGCGAGCGCCTGCTGTTTCCTGGTCGCGTCCACGATCCAGTCGATCGCCTGCAGGGCCTGTTCCCGGCTGATCCGCTCCGAAATATTCCAGACCGCTTCCCGGCCGTCAGGAGCGTCCGAGTTGATGCTCATGCTGTAATTCCGGTCCGGATTGTTGACATCCGTGAACTGATACGTGGGATTGTCATCATCGCCGTCGTGAACGCCCTCTCCGTCCGAAACCGCGCGGGTGACCGTGACCCCGCCCGTTCGCAGCGCGATACCCGCTTCTTCGGCATCGGACTCATCCCGGATAAGGGCGGCCATCTGGAGCGCCTCCTCAAGACTCACCCGTTCACTGCGGGTCAGGGTCAGTTCAATCCGCTTCCCGCCCGGTCCGGCAGGATCATTGAACACGGATTGGCTCAGGCTGTAATTCCTGTTGCGGTCCGAGGAGCTTGTCCAGGAGTAAGAGGCCGGATCATCGCCGGCCCCGGACATATAGAAGATCTTCCCGTCGGCGATCGCCGCGGTCAAGGCCGCATGCCGGCTGTCGGACGGCGCGAGCTTGCCAAGCTCCAAACGGACCTCATCTTCGCTCACGCGGCGGTTCTTCGCGAAAACCGCCTCATGCCAGTTGATCCCCGTCACGGGGTTGACCCTGTCTTTTACGGACAGGCTGTAGCTCACGTTCGGATCGGAGCGGTCCGTCCACTGATAGGTGACATTGTCATTCGTTCCGCCAAAAGACATATAAAAAATGTCCCCGGCTTCAAGCGCGTTAAGCGCCTCATCCCGCTTCTTCGGATCCGCGATCCACTCCTTGTTCGCGGCCGTATCCTTCTCGATATGACGGCGAACCTGGTCCTTGCTGATCCTCTGCGACACACCCCAGGTCGCCTCCGTCGTAAACTGTGTATACGCGTTTTCGCCATTACGGAGACCGACGGGAATTCCGCTTTTGATCGTAATGCTGTAGCTCTTGTCCGGATTGGTCACATCCGTGAACTGGTAGACGGGATCCACGAAATCCTGCGCGTCCTCGCCGTCGGTCATGGTCCTGGTGACCACGACGCCGCCGGCATCAAGCGCCACGCGGGCTTCCTCACGATCCGACACATCCCCGATCCCGGAAAGCTGCGCGCGGGCCTCAGAAAGCGCCACACGCTCGCTCTTTGAAAAAGTCACCTCGGTCTTATAATCCGGATATTTCCCGGTCACAGAATCCCTCAACCCGACCCCGACGTGCGAATTCAGCGAAAGACTGTAATTGATGTTCCGGTCCGTGCGGCTCGTCCACTGATAGCTCGCGTCATCGGCACCCGACTTCGACATATAAAAGACCGCGCCGTCCGCAAGCGCGGCGTCAAGGTTCGAGCATCGGCTGTCACTCGTGCAGGTGCCGTCTTCATTCCTTAAATACGCGTAATTCGCGGCGACGGTCTCAGCGCTGACCCGCCGCGTCATGGAGAAGATCGACTCGTGCCAAAGGACATTCGCGTCGGCAAGGTCGGCCCCTGTCTTCACGGTGAGGCTGTAGTTCACATTCTGGTTCGTGCGGCTCGTCCACTGATACTGATAGGAAAGCGTCGCACCTTCCTCACCGTTCGAGCGGGTTCGCGTCCGGTAAAAAGTCTCGCCGTCCCCGAGCGCGGCGAGCGCGGCAGACCGTTTCGCGGCGTCCGTGATCCACTCCTTCCGGTCCGCTCCCGCTTCGATATAGCTCAAAACGTCCGAGCGGCCCACGCGCTCCGCAACGCTCCACGAAGCTTCAACCGCCTTGTCCACCAGGGAGTCGATGACGGGGAGCCCGCTCCGGATCGAGAGGCTGTAGCTTATGTCGGGGTTCGCTGTGTTCACAAACTGGTACACCGGATCAATGTAATCCTGGCCTTCCTCGCCGTCCGTCATGACTTTTGTGACCGTCACATCCGGGCCGAGGGCGGCAAGCGCTTCCTCCCTGTCGAGCGTTTTATAAAGAAGGTCCCGGGCCCGGGCTCTCGCTTCACTCACCTTGACGCGCTCGCTCTTCGTGAACGTGACTTCCGGCGAAGACTTGAAGGTTTCGGGCACCCCGACAGGGACTTTGCTGTTCAGGGACATCGCGTAGCTTACATTCCTGTCCGTCCGGCTGGACCAGGAAAAACCGGGGTCATCATTACCCGCCCGGGACATATAGAAAAGCTCACCGTCCGCGAGCGCGGCTTCGAGGTTCGTGTACCGGCTGTCGCCCGTATCCTTGAGATACTGATACGCCCTGGAGACATCCTCCTTGCTCACCCGGCGCGTCTTCGTGAACGTCGTTTCATTCCAGGCCGCCTTGACCGCGATGCTGTTACTGACCGTCGGATCGCTCTTGCTCGTCCACTGGAACTGAACGTTGTCGTTCGTACCCGCCTGCGACATGTAAAAAGCGTCGTCGTCCGAGTCCGCGAGCGCGGCAAGCGCGTCCAGCAGCTTCGGATCCTTGTCGTCGCCCGCGAACCAGCCGTCCGTGATATATCGGGCAACCTCAGTCCTGCGGACCCGCGTCGAAATATTCCAGGTCGCCTCCGGACCGTCCGGCGCCGCGGAATTCACCGTGATCGAATAACTTTTGTCCGGGGAATATTTCTGGTCGGGATCCGGGAGTCCCGTGAACTGGAACACAGGATCCGTCCCGTCAAGCGGGGACTCTCCGTCCGAAAGCGATCGATAAACCGACGCGCCCAACGTGAGAAGATCCCCGAGGACCGCGGCCGCTTCGGCGCCGTCGCCTTTCTGATCCTTGATCAAGGCGATCGCGGCACGCACGTCCGCCTCGCTCGCGCGCGTGTTCCGGACAAACGTCACCTCCACACGGTAGCTCGCGTAACTCCCGTCCGCGAGCGCTTCCCCGACCGGGACCTTGACGAGCGAAAGACTGTAGGTCAGGTTCTTGTCCGTCTTGCTCGTCCACTGATACGTGGGATCGTCACCGCCGGCCCGGGAAACGTGGAACGCATTATCCCTGGCATCCGCGAGCGCGGCCTCAAGCCCGGCATACCGGCTGTCCCCGGTGTCCTTGAGCCGGGCATATCGGGCGGCCACTTCCTCACGGCTCACCCGAGCCGTCCGGGAGAACGTCGTGAATCCAAGACGATCATTCGGGGTCATGGAAAAACTTTCGTTCGGATCAAAACGATTGGTCCATTGATAGACGGGATCATCATTCCCCGCCTGAACCCGGTAGATCGCGTCCGCGGTAAAAAGCGCAAGATACGCTTGATCCCTTTTCACCGCATCCGGGATCCCGGAAATCAATGCGAGCGTGTCCTGCAGGCTTACCCGGCGGTTGACCGAATAAACGGCCTCGGTCGTATATGCGGGATAAGCCCCGGACTCGGTCCGGACACCGGACGGGACATGATCGTTGAACGTGATCGTGTAATTCGTGTTCGGATCGGACTTGTTCGACCACTGATACACAGGATCGTCGTCCCCGGCCCGGGATTTGAAAAACGAGGTGTTCTCGTCAAGGGCCGCCTGGAACGCCGCCCGGGCCTCGGCCTTCTTGACGGCATCCCGGATCGCATCGATGGCCGCCAGGACCTCCGATTCCATCACCCGCACGTTATGACTAAAGCTGTATTCCGTTCCGTACGAGGGATAAACACCGTTCGCGTCCGCGATGCCCTGCGGCACCCGATCGTTCACACTGATCGACCAGTTCTCATCGGAGTCATCCGGGTTGGACCATTGATAGACCGGGTCCTTAAGACCGGTCGTGGCCCGGTAGAACGCGCCGCCCTGGTCATTAACCGAATCGATCGCGGCAAGCGCTTCCTGCTTTTTGCGTGCGTCAGTAACAAGACGGGCCTTCGCCATCATCGACGAATAACTGACACGCTCGCTTCGCGAGAACGTCACTTCCGTAAGAGGATTGGAATAACCGCCGCCTTCGTTCCTGCGGCCGAAAGGAACGCTGGTATTGGCGGACAGACTATAGCTCAGGTTCCGGTTCTGAAGGCTTGTCCAGCCGAACGAGAAGTCCGCCGAACCGACCTGCTGGTTACGGAAAAATATCCCGCCGTCCGCATCATCAAGGGCTTGTTCAATCAAGGCGGCTTCCGCGTCGCGCTGGGCGGTCAGAGCATCGAGAACGGCCTGAAGCTTGACCTTCCGCTCCGCGCTCGCCGTTGCCATCTCGGCTTCAACCTCGTCCAGGCGGGCCTTGAAGCCCGCCGCCAAAAGCGCGATCTGGGCCTCCGCCGCGGAACGGCTCACCTGGGTCGTCACCGCAACGGTCGCGTCCTCAAACCCGGGTTTCGCCTGAAGCGTGTAGCTGACGTTCGGGTCACCGCTGTTCGTCCATTGATAACGCCCCATTTCATCGTCGGATCCGTTCCTCGACCAATAAATCTCCCGGCCTTTCCGGAGAAGGTCCAATGCCGTCCTGAGTTCTTCAACCTTCGCGGTCAGATTTTTGTCTTCAGCCCGGGCAATGTAGTCGTCGATCAGGGCCTCCACCCGCTTCCGGGTCACACGAACATTGACCGCCCAGGTCACTTCCTCGGCACGGTCAACCGCCGGATCATCCACCGGCAGACCCGTCTTGACGGAGATCGAGTAATTGACATCCCCGGCCTCCGGATCCGAAAATTGATACGTCGGATCGATCCCGTCCTGCGCGGATACCCCGTCGGTCAGGGAGCGCGTCACCGCGAGTTTCGAAATGCCTTTCGCTTCAGCCGCGAAAGCGGCCGCGAGAATTCCGAGGTCCCGCGCTTCGCGGCGATCCTCGGGATCGGTGATCCTGAGGGAGGCCGCGTCATCCGTGAACGCGTAGACAACCGCGGCGCTTACGCGTTCGCTCACCGTGATCGAAAGCTGCCTGACCGGGCCGGCATCGGTCGGGAAATGCTCATCCACGGAAAGACCGTAGCTCGTGTTCGGATCCGAAGCATCGGCCCATTGATAAGCCGGCCCCTTCTCACCCGTCGTTTTCGTGAATATGACGCCCGCGGCGAGAGCGTCAAGGATCTTCTGGTAGCGGGAATCCGAGGGCGTCATTGTGCCGGCCGCGACCGCCGCATCCAATTCGGCGCGGACCGCCTCCCGGCTGATCTGCGTCGCGGCATTCAATACCGCCTGGCTGTAATCACTTTTGGGCTGAAGGCTGTAACTGACATTTGTGTCTTGCGCGCTCGTCCACTGATACTGGCCTTCATCATCCAGCCCGGAACGGGAGAAGTAATAGAGCGCTCCGGACGAAAGCGCCGATGAAACATCAACCCCCGCGTCATTGATCAGATCATAGCCGGCCTTCTCTGTCCAGGACATGACTTCGGATCTCCCGACCCGGATGCTGATGTTCCAGAGAGCCTCGCTACCAAACTTCGAGTAATTCCCCAATTCGTCCGGCAGGCCGAGGGGAATACCGCTCTTGAGAGTGATGCTGTAGTTCGTGCCCGGGTCCCTGAGATCGGCGAATTGATAAACCGGATCCACGCCGTCGGCGGCGCCCACCCCGTCCGTGACGGACCGGGTCACGGTCATCCCCGCCTTTTCGAGCTGAGCGAGCGCTTCCGCGCGGTCTGACTCGTCCGCGATCAGAGCGAGCTTGTTTTTCACTTCCTCGATACTGGCACGCACGCTCGTCGTGATGGAGACTTCCGTGCGGAAACCCGAAGTCGTCGTCCCGTCGGGAAACTTCCGATTGACCGCGAGATTGTAGTTCTTGTTCCCGTCAGAATCACTCGACCACTGAAAACTCGGACCGGTCTCGCCTTCCGTCATGGAAAACGAAAAACCATCGGCGAGCGCCGCTTCGATCGTGGCTTTCCGGGAATCGCCGTCCGTGATCGTCCCCGCCGCGACCGCTTTCGCAAGTTCAGCGGCAACGGTCCCGGCACTCACCTGCGTCGTCTTCGTGAGCGTCTGCTGCTTCAGGTCTTCCCGGACCTGAAGGCTGTAACTTACGTTCGGATCCATGAAACTCGTCCATTGATACTGCCCGGGATCCGTAAAATCACCCTCCTCATTCCCGGCAAGACTCCCGCGGGAAAGATAAAAACTCTCACCATGCGCGAGAGCTTCGGCGACCGTCACGCCCGTCGCGATTAAAGACAGGGTATCATTTTCCAGCCAGGACTTGACCTCCGCGGCGCTCACGCGCGTATTGATACCCCACACCCCCTCAACGCCGGTATTCCGGGCGGGATCGCCGACGGGAATGCCGCTTTTCATGGTGATCGTGTAATTCGTGTTCGCATCCGCCGGATCACTGATCTGATAAACCGCGTCCACGCCATCGATCTTCGCCGGACCGTCCGACAATGACCGGGAGACCGTCACACCCGCCTTTTCAAGCGCAGCCATCGCTTCAGCGCGTTTGACCGGGTCCGCGATCAGCGCCGCGCGCGCCTTCGCCTGCTCCAGACTCTCGCGGGCGGTCACGGTAAATGTCAGGAGCGGAGCCGCGGCCGTCGCATCGGGAGATATGCGATCGAGAGAAAGGACGTAGCTCGTGTTCTTGTCCGATCCATCCGTCCACTGATAGGTGGGGCCCTTGTCCCCCTCCGACACGTAAAAGACCGTGGCGGTCTTCAGAGCCGCGGCGAGCCTGGCCTTCCGGGAATCCGTATCCGCGAGGTTCTTGTATTGCTCCGCGACATGTTCTTTGCTGACGCGCCTGCTTGAGCTGTAAAGGGTGCTATGGAACGCCGTATTGAACGAAAGACTGTAGCTCGTGTTCGGATCCGAACTCACGGTCCATTGATAGACCTCTTCACCCGTACCGCTCCGGGCCAGATAGAACGCGCCATTCATCGCCACCTGGGCGTTGTACGCGGCGAGCGCCGCGGCCCTGTCCTCAGGGTTCGCGATCCATTCGCCGGCAGCGTCCCCGTTGATGCGCGAGAGCACCTCGGCCCTCGAAACGCGCGTGTTCACGCTGTACGTCGCCTCGGTCTTGACCGACGGATAAATCCCGTTCGCGGCCGGAATCCCCGAAGGAACCCCGGTGTTCATGGAAAGCGAGTACGAAATATTCGGAGCGCCGAGTTCCGACCATTGATACACCGGATCATCGTTCCCGGAGCGCTGTTCATTGAAAAAGACGCAATTTCTGCACGCGTCAAGCGCGGCGAGCGTTTTCTGCTTCAGCGCCGGGTCCTGGAGATATTGCATCTGTCCGAGAACGGAGGCACGACTCACACGCATGCTTCGCACAAAAGTCCATTCGGTACCGGTCGGGGTGTTATTGACGTTTTCCGGGACTTTCGTGTTCACGGAGATCGAGAAACTCTCGTTCGGGTCCCTTGAACTCGTCCACTGATAGACAGGATCGCCGTCCCCCGTCACACTCATCGAAATCTGCACCAAAGGATCCGCCAGCGCCGCAAGCGCTTCCGCGCGTTTCACGGGATCCGCGATCCCGTTCGCCGCCGCCACCGCCGCCGCGTGACCGATGCGCTCGGTCGAGGCGAAGGAAAGCTCCGGACCATCCGGAGCGGCTTCGTTGACGCTCAAATTCCAGCTCCTGTTCCCGTCGCGGGAACTCCACGAATACGCGGAATTCGACGAGACCGCGGTCCCGTCCCCATCCAGAATGTAATTCGACGAGGTCATCATGTACGTCACTTCGGGGTTTGACGCGAGAACGTCCCGGATGGATTCCGCGAGGGTTTTGCCGGAGTCCAGAACGGGAGGGACAAAAAGCAGGCCGGCACGGTTCAGGAGACCTTCGATAGGCGCCATGGCCTTCGTGCCGCCAAGCCGGTCAAAAATCTCCACGTCCCCGCCGAGAATGTCCGCGAGGCGAATCCGCTCCTGCTTCTGATACGTCAGCACCGGATAACCTTCCGGTACCCGGTCGTCGATCGCGAGAGAATGAGTCGTGTCACCGTCACGCGCCGACACCTGACACATCTTGCTCGTAATCACGCGGCCCGGATCATTGAAACCGTCCGTCGAACCGGTCACAAGATAAAAAGGATTGTTCGCGAACTCCGGATCGCTGAACACATCCAGGAAGGCTTTCGCGTCACCGGGAAGGATCGTGTTCTTTTCGTCCGCGATCAGGGCCGTCACCGTCTCGCGCGTCACGCGGACGGAACCGGAATAACTCACCTTGGGACCGTCCGGATGATAGCGGTCAATGCTCAGGGTCCGCGTTTCCATGCGGTCGCGGGACGTGATCTGATAGGATTCGGAATCAATGAACCGGTTCGAAACATAAAACGAGTCCCGGGAACTGGTCATGTAAAGGATCGTCTTCGGGTTCCAGTTCGAGCTCGATTTCACGTCCCCGATGAGGGTTTCGCCGACGTGGACGCCGCCGACCGTGTAGGTGTCGTACGGAACCTTGACCTGCTCCACATAGTTGTAATGAACCTCCCCCTTGATCGCGTCCCAGTTCGCGGAACGCGTGATCTTCCCGTCCACGGACGTCAGGCTGTAGGACTCCCCTTCAAAATACCGGTCCGAAACCTGCGTCGAAAAACCATGGGTCCACGTCTGCGTCCGGGACACGGGGTCCGACCATTCGACCTTCCCGGCATCCACCCCGAGAAGCAGCTCACTCACGGTATGCGTGCCGTCATACGACATTTCGTTATGCGGGATGTTCTTCGTCTCCGAAAAATTGATCTCCCCCGTTTCCGCGCCGTTCTCGACCACAAAATTCTTCGAGCGAATGAGAGAACCTTCCCCATAAACATCCAGCGAAATCTTCCTGTCGAGAAGAAACCGGAGATCGCTGTTAAAGGCCCCCGCGTAGCTCCACGACATGGAAAGGGATTCCCCGCTCGTGACCGCGATAGCTCCGAGCCCGACCAGCTCGGACCGGACCGCGGAATCCGAGATCTCCTCCTGATGCGTGTATGTCAAAAGATCCGTGATCACGTCGCGCGAGACCGTCCGCGTCATCTTCTCGTTGCGGCTCGTCACGGAATAACTCTCGGAACGGAAGATCCGGTCCTCTTCCGGTCTATCGAACCCGAACTGCCACGACCGCGTGAACGTGAAATCCTGACCGAGAAACTGCTCAAGCTGATCCCCCGAAAGGTCCCCGAGAAGCGTGTCCCCGAGCGTGCCTTCATACCCACGCATCGCGCCCGTCATCCTCCGCGATTCGCTGAACGTCACCTTCCCGGTTTCGATCCCCTGGATGAATTCGAAGTTCTTCGAACGCGTCAGCGTGCCGTCACCGTACACGTCATACTGGATCGAGTGACTCTTCAGACCCGTGAAAAGACCGCCAGCGTAAGCGCGCTTGTAACCCCCCTTAACCGTGAATGAATAATCCGAAATACCCGTGTAGGTGTAAACCTCAGAACCCCAGTTCTCCATCGAAGCATTCCCGTCCAGATCGTCGCCGACCTCGCGGGAAATCGTGGCCGTGAATTCGTCGTCCTCACTATCCTCGACGAAATCGGCGCCGAAATCATGCGTCACCGTCACCTCGTCGGCCACATCCTCGGTGCGGAACACGCTCTGCTTCACTTTATGATCGAGGCTGTTATTCGTGATCGACCAGCGGGTCGTGAAATCGATGTCGTCCGTCCCCGCGTAATACGTGAACTCGTCCATCGACGTCATTTCGCACCCCGAGAACCCATCCCCGCACACCGAGGTCCCCGTCAGGTTCTTGTACGTCACGGACCTCACCAGACGGAACACGTCATACTCATGACGCACGATCGACTGGAACAAGGGCGCCCCTCCAGCCTCGAGCGGTTTCAGATAGTTTTCCGTGTAATCCACCAGTCCGAGACCCAGATAATCAAAACGGCCAGGCAGGGATTCCGTCACTGCGGACGATTCGCCCTCCGCGGCTTTCGACGCCGCATGACGAGCGAGATAATGACTCCGCGACTGAAGGGTCCCGGCGTCCTCCGGAAGCTTCGCGATATCCCGGAGATTCAGATCACCGACGTTATAGGTCTCAACCGTCTTCAGCAGACGATAGTCCTTGTCCTCCTTGTCCGTGGAAACGTACGTGTACACGCTCCGCGTCAGGAGCTTCGTACCGCCCGCGTTGTACGTGTAGGACGCCGCCACGCGGCTGTCCTCATCATATTTCGTGACGTTCGCGAGCGTCAGATCCCCGCGCAGTTCGATCGTCTGCTGAAGGTCCGTGCCGCTATACTGCGACACCGTCACGCGACCGAACTCGCCGATCGTGAAAAGCGAGCCGGGAATATCCTGCCATTCCTCCGCGCTCCGCTTCGCGTAAAACACAAGCGTCCCGTCCGCTTTCACGGAAAAATCAAGACCCGGATCCCCCGCGAGAAGCTCCGGGACCTCGAACTTCGCCGTACCCGTGTCGATCCCGGTGCCCGGCAACGCCCCGACCGCGGCACGCATCTGCGCCTTCGCCGCGTCGATATCCACCGAGGCGCACGCCCCGTCCATATCGCTCCCGAAATAACAGTAAGTCTCAAGCTCCCCGCGCAACGAGTACGAACGACGGATCTCGTAAAAACCCGCCACCTGCGAGTACACGCTCTTGCGACCGTCGTTATAGCGGATCGTAAGTTCCCCCGTCGCCGCGTCCGTCGACTGCGTAAATTCCGTCCCCAGCGGATCACCGACCCAAACGAGCACAGGACGGTCCCCTTTCATCTCGTACTCCAGCATCACGCCGTTCTCGTAGATCACGCGATAATTCGAACAGCCGGCGCCAGCCCCATCGAGACAGATCGACACTTTCGCAAGCGATGACTTCCCGTCAAAATCCACGTCCGTCAGATACCCCGTCCCGCGGTCCACGATATGACGGTAAGTCCTGAGCACTGTCCCGTCCCGCTTGATCACGGAAAGGATCACGCCGTCCCGAAAAAAGGTCGTCACGCCGTCCTTATCCGTCACGCTCGTCACAAAATGACCGCTCGCGACCTTCGTCTCGATGCCGGTCGCGAGGTCCGTCTCCGAAACAAGCTGCTCGTCCTCGTCCCAGATCCGTTTCACGCCGTCACGCTCCTCTTCCACGAGACGCGCGAACGAAAGATCCCCGGGGTGAGCCTCATCAAACTTATAGACCTGCTTGAAATAATTGCCGCTCGACGTGAGCGTCACCTTCCCCGCCGCGTCGTCGAACGTATAACGGAGTTCATCGCCTGTCCCGAGGTTCCGGTAAAGGATCACGCGACCCTGATCGTCATAGTTCTGCTGAAAACGGACCTTCGTCACGGGATCATACGACTCCACGAACGTCAGAACGTCATCCGCCGTCCCGAATCGACCGTCCGCGCCGAGCTCCCAGGTCATCACGTCACGAAGCACCTTCCCGTCCCCCGTCACCTCGTACGTCGAAACCGTCACCGCCCGATCAAGGCTCTCGGCACCGGCAACCGACGCTTCGGAAGACACGCCCTGCCAGTCGTAGAGCGTCACCAGATGAACCACCGTCACCGCCGCTTCGGCGGGCGACAAGGACACCGTTCCGTCCTCCCTGAGATACCGACCGTCCGAGTCCAGAACCGGAACGGACATATAGGCATCGACGACGACATAACGGTCATCCGCCGTGCCGAGCACGCCGTCTGCGCCGAGGTCCACCGTAATGTTCGAAATCTCGAGACCCGCGAGGGTCGTCACGATATTGACCCGGTTCCCCTCATAAAAGAACTGCGTGAAAGAGTTATTCACCCCGTCCAGCACCGAAAGAAGCCTGCCGTCTTCCATACTCACATCCAGCATATCCGTCCCGCCCACGAGATAATCGTCCCCCGTGCCGAGACGACCGTCAAAACCCATGTTCACGATCCGCGTCGCGCCATCCGAAGCCGTGAGCGTTACCGTGTTTGAAAGGGTGTCATACGCATAATTCGTGCAGCTTGCGCCGCCCGCGGCGCAGGAGGACATGAGCCGACCCGACTCATACGTCTCAACCAGCGTCACGCCGGCCCGGGTGACCTCCGCCCGGATCAGTTCCCCGGTACCGAACGGGTCCTTCTCGTCCGTAAACCTGTATAAACAGGAAGAACCGTCCGCTTCGGAAACCGTCACGGTCCTGGCCGCGAGATCGAACGTGTAACGCGCAAGCAGCGTCTCCGCACCCCCGGAGCGCGTCACCGCCCGGGTCACGAGACCGTTCTCATAAACCCACGTCGTCCCCGTCACGGTCTCCGTCGTCTCGAGAAGAACGTCATTCCCCGTGCCCCAGCCCGTTTCCCCGGCCTTCCACACCGACACAAACCCGCCCAGGGTAATCGTCTTCGTGCCGTCCGCGTTATCCACCACGACCGCGGCCGGATTGGCAAGAGGAGCGCTGCCTACCCCTTCGAGCGGCGCAACATACGCCGGGGTCGCGGCAGGGTTGTGATAGTTCAGGTCCTGGTCGCCGCCACCCTCGCCGCCGCGGCCGCCGAGGCCCATCCCGCGATACTGCTCGTTCTCGATATCCTTCTGCAGGCCCCCGATCGAACCCATCATGTCTTCGCACTTCTTCGCGAGCTTCCAGTCCGAGCGCATGTTCTCCTCCGAACACTCCTGGAAATCACGCATCATCGCCCGAAGACGGCGGATCTTCTCTTCCAGACTCGTGTTGTCGCCTCCAGGCATCCGACGACCGGGACCGCCCGACGGCCGGTCGTAACCGCGCTTCGGACGGGATGTCGGGGCATCATCGGAGGTCAGCATCACTCCATCCGCGCCGTATGTGTACCAGTTCGCCTCCGCGGCCCCCGCGCCCTGCAGCGAATAAATCCTGTTCGCGTCATCATAAAAACCCGCGCGCAACGTCTCACCCGTCGTGCCGTCCGCGTTCAGGCGCAGAACCTTCACCGTCCGGTTCGAGTGATCGATCACCGCGAGCTCGCCGGCTGTCGCGTAGCGATACGTGAAAAGATCCGTCACGGTGCCGTCGGCAGCCTCGAGGCTCTCCGAAATCTTCCGGCCTTCCGCGTCATACGACGTCCAAAGGTAAGTCCCGGACGCGGAACCGGCGGAACGGGTCCTCAAAAGCAGGACCTCGCCCGTCACGGTATCGAACGAATAATGATAATCCACACCGCCGGAGGAGAGCACCACGGTCAGCGGACCCGACCCCGCGGGATCGAGAAGGATGCGCGTCTGCGCGATATCGGACGAGGCGACGCCAAGGCGCGCCATAAGCGCGTCGGTGGCGGAAGCGAAAGCAAGGTGCTCGTCAAACACGGCGGGAGGAGCGCCGACGGAAGAGAGAACTTCGGAGGAGTAGCGGACGACGGATTCGGCGCTGCGGACAACGGCGCCATCGGGAGAAACGGAAAAATAACCAGCCTCAAGAAGCGCCGGCTGATCCTTGTCATTCCAGGTGTAAAGGGCGTAACGGTAAAGACCGTTCGGGGAAACGCTGTCCATGTCGTAGACATAGACTCGCTGCGACGCGGTGTCGTATTCGTACTGGAGGGTCACCGCATCGGGTGAAGCGTCCTCAGACGGCGGACCTTTATTCCGGAGCAACCGGCCCCATTCACCATCGGCATACGAATCGAATACCCAGAAGATCCCGCTCGCGTCAGGGTCCGTCACGACCCATGACGTGCCGTCCTTCACGAGGAGATCCTTGTACTTCGGCGTGATACCTTCTTTCGTGAATGTGCCGGCCGAAATCACATTTCCCGGACTGTCCAAAAGACCGCTCGCGTCCTTTGGCGACGTACCGGCCGCGAAGCCCATCTTCAGAAACGTGTTCTTCCTGTAATTAAGAACCGTCACCGTCTCGTCCCCGGTCACGGCGTCCTGCTCGTACACGAACTCGACGTCATAATCCCCGTTCCGGTATCTCAGGATACGGCCGAACCCGTCGTTCGCCGAACGCTCGAACGTCAGAAGATAATTCGCGTCATCCCCATGCGTCAGCGTATACACCCCTTCCCCGTACGAAAGACGGTACACCTCCGCATCACCACTGGCCGTCAGTTGACCCACCGCGAGAAGCTCCCCGCGAACGTTATTGTCTTCAAGCGCGTACTCCCAGAACAGCGCCTTCCCGTCCTCCAGCAATCCCGCGGTCTTATCCACCACCGTGACCGTCTTTAACGTGTCGTTGTAGATCAGCTCAAGCCGGGTCGACTCATAAACGATATCCTCTTCGCCCGCGGTAACACACACGTAGCCGACAAGACGGCTCACGCTCGTCGCGGGATCCGTCTCGTAGACCCTGATCGTCAGTGAACCGGCGTCGTAGCCATACACGGTCATCCGATTCCCGGAATATTCACGAATCGCCACGGCCGTGTCCTCGCCCGTCACCGCATCCCTCACCCAATACCCTGATTCCACAAGATCACGAAGCACACCGTCCATAACACTGAACTTCTGATAAACACCGACACCGCCGGTCGCGGAAGGATCTATCGTCGTAACGCGAACAAAACGGCCTTCATTTTCGTAATCATACTTCCTGACCTCGAGGGCATAGGAAATATCGCCTTTGGAATCGCGAACTTCTTTCGTGAAATCGCAAATCTGAAGAATGCGGTTGTTGGTCTGATCGTATCGGAAATAAGTGCCGTCCGCATAATTGACCGTCGCGATACCGTTCTCGATCACGGCAGCGGGTTGAGAAACGGAATCCTTGTTACGAAGCGGGTTGACCTGGGCGAGAAAAGAATCACCCGCGTGAGTCCGCTCGACAGGAAGGTCCGAAACAAGAGAACCCTGCGCATCGACAGGCTTGCCGGGAGAGACCTCGCTCAGAGGATTCTCACTACGACCGTTCAAGGACTGCTGCAGGCTCTCAAGGTCCTGCATGTAATGGATCTTGTCGAGCTTGGCGGAATCGGCGGGGAGCGGCGCAGCGACGGAGGGCGCAGTATTATAGGCAAAGGCAAGGTGAATATCGCTCTGGGTCACGAGAAACGTGACGATCACGAATATACTGATCCCGCGAAGAATTACCATCTTCCGCGAACCGTGATATTCATCGATCATAAACCAAAACTCCCCTTTCTTTATCCCTGACTAAAAGAGATAAAAGAAAACACCTTCTCTTTCCGACGATCACCACACTTGCGTTTCGCACCCGCTCTCTACCATTTGTTGTTTACATTAGTTTCTTAAATTCTTAAAAAAAGTATATCCGGGCTCAAGTTTTTTGTCAAACGTCCGAATGCTATGTGTTGCTATATTTTGCAAATAACTCCATAGGGAAGCTTGCCACCGCAAAAAAAACTTTTTATAAAGCATTACCGAATAGTAAAAATCTACACCCATATATGGTGGCCCCACCAAATGCGACACCGTGTGGCAATAACCGGTAACACATTCGGTTTTAATGACAGATCCCTTTTTCATTCCGCCATTCAAACCGGGCCCATCAGTGACACTTCAGGAAGGGCATGTGACCCGGAAAACTCATGCGCCCCTCCTTCCGAATTTCAGTGTCCCGCCGTTCGAGGGTAACGGGGTTCACAAGCACGAGTTTCTCCGCGACGAGCGCGGGTTTTGAAACATCAATGATCGCAATGGTTTTTGAAGCACAAAACCGCGGTGTCGCAATGCTGACGTTTCATGACATGGGAAAGTATCGCGAAGGGTAACGCTTGTTTTTCGGAGAACGAGGTCGGGAAAGATGCGGAGGATTCAACTATCGAACCCGGTGATGTTGATCGTCAGGGCAGCAAGCGTCCGGTCACATATCGGACAATGCCGATCCGGCACGCAGACCGTCATCATGATGAACTACCTTTCCAGAAGGGTTGCGCGGATATCTTCGCGTTCGCAACCTTTTCATGAAGAAGCCCGTAGTGATTCCCGGTTTATCGTTGCCGCTGACGGTAAGGAGAAAACGCTCCGGCCTAATTCGACATTTCCTGCGTGGCGGAGGCAACCGCTGCGGGCTCAGACGTCGCCGATGACGTGGCCGTTCCCGATGAGGGCTTCTGTGCCTGCTTGACAGGCTCCAGAATCTTGGCGAGCGTCTCAAACCCTTTCGTGATGATCTCCTGGGCCCCAGCCTCGATGACGCGGCTTCCTATATATTGAAGGTCCGGAGCGACCACCGCATCCGGGACCGTTCCGGCATAACGGAACGGGATGGTCAAAAGTCCGTTCCGGTCGCACAGGACCCGCAGTTCATGAATCTTTTTGACAAAATAATCCGAAATAGACCTGGAAAACGCAAGAGAGAGCCCGAGATCGATCCGCTCATCCAGCAGTCCGTAGCTCCCGTTCCCGGAAAGCTGATAGTTCGCATGGGCCAAGAGAAGTTGCGGGATCGACACAACTCCGCGTTCCACCGTCAGGTCCACTGTGGCGCGCTGGAAATCCGTATGATTCCCCTTCATCATCCCGGTCATCTCTGCCGGCAACTCCCCTCCGAAAAGCGCCGCCACGGCGATCGCGGGAGACATCTTTTCCAGAATCTCTTTGACGAGGTTCCGGTTCCTGAGGGAACCGTTCTCGATCCGGATGGTACCTCTCCCGGACAGGGACTTGAGAAGCATTTCGGGGTTGCCACCGTACGAGGACAGCCGGACGTCGGAACTCAACATACCGGCCAGATACTCGCCATTCTTATAGACCTCCGGGACCACGCCTTCGAGATCCAGCTCGCGAATCTTGAGTGTCCCCTCGATATTCGGCACCGACTCGACCATCTTCAGAACGCCTTTGAGGGATACCCGGTCCTTATCGAAACGGCCGCTGAAATCCACGACCTGGGCAAGAAGGTCCGCATCCCCTTCCACCTCGATCCGTTTTTCGACAACATTCCACACGGAAGCGTTCGCCGTAAAATGGAAACTTGAAAGTAACGCGTTCGGGATGAGCTCGACCTGACATTTAACGATATCCAGCGAAAACGCGGGCTGGATCGTCTCATCGACATAGTGGATAGTCCCGTCATCGATCTCGATCTTCCCGAGCCCGAACTCCCAGGCGATCGGAAGATTTCCTTTCGGCGTCTCCGCAGGCACCGGCACCGCGGCAGAACCCGTTTTCCCCTGAGTCCCGCTCCCCGCGGGGGGCTGCGCTGCCGCAAGCGGCGCCGTGAGGCCGGCTCCCGTGGGCCGGGCCTGCGCCGATAGCGAGGGCTGCCAGATCCAAGAACCATCCGCCCGTCGTTTCACGAAGACTTCCGGATTCCTGATCGTCGCGCGCGGCATCCAGAATTTTTTCCGGAAAAGAGCCGCCAGATCGACCTCGATGGCCACCGAATCGCTCTGAAGCATTTTTTCAAGACTCTGCGGGTTATAGAACTTCAAGCCATCGAGTTGTAACCGGATTTGCGGTCCCCAATCGAATGCGATCTTTCCGAGCTCGACGCGAAGCCCTGTTTTCTGGGTCAGATGTTTCTCAAATTCAACCCGGAAGATGTTGGGATCCAGGCTTTTTACGATAAAAAAACCCGCGACCCCCAGCAGAAGGGCCAGAAAAAGGACCACCACGGTCCCGACAATAAATTTCAGGATACCTCGTATGACCATACGCCTTCCCCCTTGCTCTTGGCTGCGACCTGTGTTTCGAGAAAATCCGCTTTGTGCGCGAACTCCGAGGACTCATCCACCTTGGCGGCTCCCAAGCGGATCAAGAACTTGTTCAGCATGACTTCATCCTCGCCCGCGACGTCATTCGGTCGGAGCGGCACCTTCAGGAACTTGGCCTTGAGATAGACGTACGCGCATTCCCGCCCGTTCTTGTCCCTGGCCGTCTCCAGAACCTCGACTTTGGCGTTCTTCTTCCGGACGAGAACCCGGAGGATCGACGCGCCTTCCTCATCCATCCGGATACCCGCAAGCGATACCTGCTTGCCATCCTCAAGCGTCATGTATCCATCCCTCGAAACTTCCTGGATGACTTCCGCGGAAACGGACGGGACCATAAACGCCATCGCGAATGCGACCCCCGCAAGGAGGGTGGCTCTTTTGACGAAAAATCTGCGTTCAGGGCTCATTCATTATCTCCGGAGAAACGTTTGTAGCGCACCATTTCGCCCTTCGCGCAGACCTCGCCGCTCGGGAACGTTTCGGCCCCGCGATCCGCCTTGATGACCATCTCCGCTCTTTTTCATACCGTCTCCCTTGGGCTGATCCGGTTCACTGAGCCATTATACACATAATCTTCGTCAACTTTGACTTTTCATTGAAGCGATCTTCTGCCGGGCCCACGCAAGCGACGCCTCCCGGTCCGTCAGCGTTTTCTCCAGCTGAAGTTCGTATGCCTCTTCCAGAACGGGCTTCATCGCGGGTCCGGCCGGCATTCCCATGGCGATCAGGTCATTCCCGTTGATGAACGGCTTCGGTTTCAACTCCTCATGGGCGTATTCCTTCAACTTCTCCTGCAGGAATTCGTAGTTGTCGAGCATGCCGTGACTCGCGAGGCAGTCCGCACGGTGCAGTTCCATTTCCTCCGCGAAGGTCGGCCGCAACAGGAACATCTTGAGCTTCCCCGACCTCATCTTCTTCACATTCATGAATTTCATGTGGTTGAGGACACATTCGTAAACAGCATCCGTCGTGGCGTTCGGGAACTTCAGCCGCTTCATGATATCGCGCGCGAGCTTTGCCCCTTCCTCGGAGTGTTCGTAGAAGGTCAACCGCCCTTTCCGGACCGCCTGCGTTCCGGGTTTGCCGACATCATGAAAAAGGGCCGAGAACGCAAGCACCTCGGACACGGGCGGACGCAGATGCGCGAACAAAAGGCGCGTATGTTCGAAGACATCCCCCTCGGGATGGAACTGCGCCGGCTGCTCCACGCCCTTCATCGCTTCGATCTCGGGAAGGATCTCCTTCATCAAACCCGATTCCCGGAGCAGCACGAAGCCGCGTTCGGCACCTTGCCGCGTGAAAATCTTGACGAGTTCTTCACGTATTCTTTCGGGGCTCACCTCATGGATATCGGCCGCGTGGGCCCGGACCGCGTTCCACGTCTTTGTTTCGATCTCAAAACCAAGGGTCGAGGCAAAACGCACCGCGCGCAGGAGTCTGAGCTTGTCTTCCCGGAACCGCTCCTCCGGATCGCCGATCGCGCGAATCACTTTTTGGGAGAGATCGGCCTGCCCACCCACAAAATCCAGGATCTCTTTTTTGAAAGGATCGTAGAAAAGGCCGTTCACCGTAAAATCACGGCGCCGCGCATCCTCTTCCGGAACCGTGAAGGCGATCCGGGTCGGATGCCGGCCGTCCTCATAGCCGCCTTCCGCCCGGAACGTCGCGACCTCGAAGGTCACCTCGTCCTCGACCACCAGGACGACGCCGAACTGTTTGCCGACGGGGATCGTTTTTTTAAAGAGTTTTTCGACCTCGTCCGGCCGCGCGCTGGTCGCAACATCGATATCTTCCGGCTTTTTCCCCATCAGATGGTCGCGGACCGAACCGCCCGCGAAAAGCGCGGTATGGCCGTGGTCCCGCAACACAGCCGCGACACGGAGCGCCAGCCGCCCTTTCCGGTCGCTGAGGTCCATGGGCATCGTCATGAGAGTCCTCTCAGAGCCCGAAGAAATCCCTGGCGCTCTTGTTACCGGTCGCGCTCTTGTAATCCGAGAGATCGATCAGGGTCAGGTCGGGCCGTTTTTCGGCAAGCCGGCGGGCAAGCCGGAAACGCTCTGAAGGATGGGTCTCGAGCCGGCGGCTCGCAATATAACGGAACGTCACACCGCATTCGGGACACGTTGCCGCGGAGTAGGGATCGATCCCGAGAGCGTTGCAGGAAGCGCAATTTCCGGTCAGATCGCCGGCAATAATCAGCCCCTTCGTGACATCCTCGATATTGAATGGCTTGAAGGTCCTGAGGTAATGCTGGCTCACGGGATCAGACCTTGTAGACCAAGTCCCCGGCACGCACACGGGAGCGCACACGGATACCGATTTCATCCCCCGTCCGGGCGATCCGGATCGGCTGGCGGTCGATCTGCATCGAATCCGCGGCTTGTTTGAAATTCGTGGTATGCCCGCGGAACGAAAGGACCTCACCCTGACGGATCGTCCCCTGTGAAATCCTGATCACCGCTGCGCAGACGTGCGGGAAATAATGCGTCACCTTGCCCACGGGAAGGATCGCGAGTGCTTCCTTGACCATCGCCGGCTGTTTTTGGGAAGCCGCACCTTTCGCCTTCTTCGCGACCTTCGCGGGCTTCCGGGACCTGGCCGTTTTCGCCTTGGCGGTTTTCTTTGCCTTTGCCGTGATGGTTTTCTTTCGGGATTTCCGGGCGGCGATCTTTTTCCCGGGCGTCTTCCTCGTTTTCGGAGAGGGTTTCATCTTTTTAACCGCCTTCTTTCTTGACTTGACAGCCGCGCGGGCGGTTTTACGGCCGGAAGAGGGGGACGAACCGAACAGCGATCTTGCGATGCGTTTTAAAATTCCCATGATGTTTTTCTCCTTCGATGAGTTCCTGACCCACAGCGCTGACCGGAAGAATCGTCCGCCCTCCTCCATCTGTTTCACGAGGACCTCCGTAATATCTTCCGCCACGACCGTTACGATGATCCTGTCAAAAAACCCTTTTCCGGGCCACCCTTCCGCACCGTTCCCGACACGCCGCGGAACAGCATACCCGTCTTGTGATTATAGACCTTTCCGATTTCAGTGTCACCAACGCGACCGTCGCCGCGCGGTCCCGGGCCGCCTACTTGATAAACGTGATATTAACGTCTTCGCGGTGCGCACCCGGTTCCGGGTAGACCGAGATGCGGCTTCCCGTAAGTTTTTCGAGATGCCGCAGGGATTTCTTTTCCTGATGCACGAGGCGTTCGGCCACGTCCGGATGGACGTAGGCGCTGATGATCCGGTCCTTCGATTCCCCGAGCGCCCGCTTGAGGTCGCGAATCACCTGGATCGCCATCGTCGCGTTCGATTTCACCATCCCCTTGCCTTCGCAGTAGGGGCAGGTGTCATAGACGGCGCTTTCGAGCGACGGCCGCATGCGTTGGCGCGTCATCTCGATGAGTCCGAGCTCCGACACCTGAAGCAGGTGCGTTTTCGCGCGGTCCTTGCTGACCGCATCCTTGAAGACCCGGAAGAGATTGCGCCGGTGCTCAGGGACCTCCATATCGATGAAATCGATGATGATAATCCCGCCGACGTCGCGGAGCCTTAGCTGGCGCGCGATCTCCTGCGCGGCCTCGATGTTGTTCTTGTAGACCGTCTCTTCGAGCCCCTTGTTGTTCCCGGTGAACTTCCCGGTGTTGACGTCGATGACGACCAGGGCCTCGGTCTGCTCGATCACAAGATAGCCGCCGGACTTGAGGTAGACGTTCTTCTGGAAAGTGCGCTCGATCTCTTTTTCGATATTGTGCCGATCAAAGAGGCTCCCGTGCTCCTTCGTCAGCTCTACCGGAAGCTTCTGGCCGGGCATATAGATTTCGATGAACCGTTTTATCTTCTTGTAGATATCGAGATGATCGACCGTGATCTTCGTGGTCTCCTCGTTCGTGTGATCGCGGATCACGCGTTCAACAAGCCCGAGCTCCGAATGGATCAGGGCCGGCGCCTTCTTCGTCTGGATCGTCGCGTGAATCTTCTTCCAGAGACGGACGAGGTAGCGGATATCGCGGACATATTCCTTTTCGGACTTCCCTTCCGCGTTCGTCCTCACGATAAACCCGACACCGCTCGGGATCTCCATATTCCTGAAGATCTTGCGGATGCGCTCGCGCTCCGCCCGCGATTCGATCCTGCGGGAGACGCCGATCTTCTCTTCGCCGGGCATCATGACAAGATAGCGGGCGGGGATCGAAAAAAGGGTCGTAAGACGCGGGCCCTTGTTCCCGATCGCTTCTTTCACAACCTGAACGATGATCTTCTGGCCCGGCTTCAGGACCTCCTCGATACGCCGACGGCGGGATCGGTGATGACGGTCCCGGTTCCGGCGATCGCGGTGCTGGCTCTTCTTCTGTTGTTGCTGGGGCTGGCCTTCGGCGCCTTCCACCGCTGGCTGACCTTCGGACTTTTCCTCGCCATCCTCGTCATACTCGGTATCGAGATCGATCGGCGAACGGAGCGCATCCCCGACATAGAGAAAACCGTCCTTCCCGGTCCCGATATCGACAAACGCCGCGTCAATCCCGGGGATGACCGTTTTAACGATGCCGGCGTAGATATTGCCGAAGAGTTTCTTCGCGTCGGGCCGCTCGATATAGAACTCCTCGAGCTTGCCGTCCTCGAGGATTGCGACCTGTTTTTCGTTTGCGTCTTGCGTGATGAGAATGTGTCTTTCCATGCTGTTTCCTTTCAATATCCTGGGTGGTGTTTCGAATTGAGGCGGGTCCGCATGGAAAATAGGCAGGCAAATCCAACACTTCGATCAGAATTCTTCGAACCGTCCCTTTTAAACCGCTTCAGCGCCGGAATCCGCCGTCACTGCGGCTGTCCTGCTTTCACAGCTTCAACTGCGGTTGCCGTCCCGGAACTTCCCGCTTGCTTATCCAAAACTGTCGCGGCCTGTTGGGTCCCGGTGTTCTGTTTCCGATCAGCATCTTTTGCACTGACTGGTTGACCTTGCGAGTCCACCATGGTAACTGTTACGAAAAATAACGTCTCAACTTTTTGAGTGCTGGGGTTTGCGTCGTTCGAAGGATTTTGGGAACGAAACAACTTCCCTATAAGCGGAATATCTCCAAAGAACGGTACCTTATTCTCTGTGATGCCCGTCTTATCCGACATCAACCCGCCAATCGCGATTGTTTGCCCGCTCTGGATCAGCACTTGTGTTTTAGCCTGCGTAGTCGTAAATTTGGGGGCCTCAATCTGTCCGGTCCCAAACTTCTGATTGTCCCCAACCTGACTGACTTCAGGCGACAAATCCACCAGTATTTCTTCAGCCGAATTAATATGGGGCGTCACATTCAAAACAACTCCGGTATCCCGGTAAGAAAATCCCGTAACTTCCATGCTCCCTGTGGTTTCATTCCGCTCAAAGCTGGGGATAGGCACTTCTTCCCCGACCTTGACTCGTGCCGTCATATTATTAAGCACCACAATTCTCGGATTGGAAATCGCTTTCGAATTCGTACGTGTTTCTATCAGGCTCAAAACCGCAGCAAAATCAGAAAAGCTTAACGTGCCATACTGAAGAGATGGTGTGTTACCGCTGACCTTCGCGACATAAGGGAGGTCGCGCGGGTTGACCGGGCTAACAATATAATCCTCCGTCGCACCTCCTCCACCCGAAGTGGAGCCCGACAGAACCGGGAAAAACTGATTTACCGACGCGGGCAAGGTTTCGGAAGTCGAAGTAAAAGGGAAAGTCGTAGGACGTGTCACACCGCTTGTAATTCCGCCCACCACGTTCCAATCAATACCAAGCTTGTCAGTATTGGAAACATCCGTCTTGATGATCTTCGAATCGATATAGGCCTGGGGCGTGACCTTATCGAGTTCTTCGATGACTTTCCCGATCTTGTAGAGATTCGTCGGGATATCGGTCACAACAACCATATTGGTTCGTTCCGAGGTTTTGATACGGCCACGCTCGCTCAAAATATCCTGGATCGCGGTCTGAATCTCGTTGGCCTTGGAATAATTCAGGATGAAGGTCTTGGTTTCGACCGGCTCCATTGTCATTTTCTCGCGTGTCGTGACGCGGATGATATTGCCGTCCCGCTCAAAAACATAATCATAGGTCCGCAGGATGACGCTGAGGGCCTTTTCCCAAGGGACATTGTCCAGGCGCACCGTGACCAGTCCCTTCACCTCAGGACCCGAGATGATATTCATGCCGCTTTTCATGCTGAGGACGCGGAGCACGGTATTGATGTCGGCTTCCTTGAAGTCCAGGCTGACTGTATCGCTTTTTTCAAGCGCTTGGTCCGTGGCCGCATCGGGGGAAGCGACCGGCACGGCAGGCACATCCGCGGAACCGGGGTCGTCAGTGCCCCATGCGATGCCGGACAGACCGCAGGCGAGGAAGAATAGCAACGAAAGAAATACCGAAATCCTTTTCACAGGGAAATTAAAGGTCATGATGCCTTTACGCCTCCGTCAGTGTTTTAAAGCTGTTCTTCTTCGCGGATCCAGAGCGTTTTTTGTTCACCGTTGACTTCAACCATCACATGGTCTTTCCGGATCTGAACGATCTTCGTCCCGCCGATACTATCCCCCACCCGGTACGGATCTCCCGCCATGATCGCGAGGGATTGTCCGGACGGATCATAAATAATCCCTTCAAGCGCCATTCCCGAATCTGAGCCAGCCTTCTTCACACCGCTTCCGCCTTCGACCGGAATGAAGGGATCGCGGCGCCCTCCGCCATCATAAGTGATCTCATCCGCAAAAACAGGCATCGCCATCATCAAAAGGACCACACAAAGCATCAAGGCACGAATCATATCATTTCACCTTTGCCGGAGGCTTCCCCGGCGCCGGGGCCGTCACGGGGCCGATCCGCTCGGAAATCGCGGCGATCTCGAACTGTACCACATGCCGCTCGGTCTTGTCCTTGTCCGGCACAATCTGGATCTTCTGGATCCGGATCAGCTTCGGATGCGATTCAAGCGCCGCGGCCAGTTTACCGATCTGGTGATATCCGCCCTGCATCGTAAAGTCATAGCTGACCGTCTGGTACCGGTCACCATACGGCTTCGGGAACACGACCGTTTCGCTTTTCGGCTTGGAGGCGATCATGTCCACCTTCGAGTCGCTCGCCAATTTCGCGACCTGCCCGAGCAACAGCGCGATATCGCCTTCCTTGTACAGGCGGGCCTTCGTTTCGTCAAAGAGCTTCGTGAATACCTTCATGTCCTCTTCCAGCCTGAGCCGCCTCTGGTTCAGAACCTGATATTGCCTGAGCTGGGCGTCCATTTCGCGGATCGAACCGCTCAACCGAGGCCGCTCAATCCAGGCCGGGGCGATGAAAAAGAACCACAGCAGGGCGATTCCGGCAATTCCGCCGCCGACCATCCCCCATGTTTTTTTATCGACACCTTTGACAAAACCTATAAGGTCCTGTTTTGTCCACTGCCGGATCGGCTTCATGACTTCTTGCCTCCCCAGGTGATCGTGGCGGTAAAAGCCGTTCCCGCAACCTGCCTGTCGCTCATCTTCGATGTCGTCAACGTTACCGTCGTTTTCGGGAATCTTTCCTTGATCGTCCGGACAAACTCCTCGATCTGCTCGATCCCCGTTTTTGCGCCGACGGGGACAACCGCTCCCTGCAGCAGCACGGAATTTCCGCCTTCCTTCAATCTTTCAATCTTCAGCTCCGTCAGCCAGGCCCCCTTGGGCAGCCGCTCGCTGACCAGCTGGAGAACCCTCGTGAACGGATCGGAATTGAGGATACTGCTCTCCAGGAATTCCTTTTCCCCTTTCATTTCGACATCCACTTTTTGTTCAAGGTCCTTGAGATGCTTCATCTGCGGCGCGAACCGGATCCACTCCTTGCGGACACGTTCGTAGGAGCTCTTGACCTTCAGGAAATCCGCGTAGAAAAAGAGCGTCAGTAAAAGAAGCAATGCCGCGACAAGGATCGCGATGGGGATGTAGGGACGCGCCGTCGTGCCCCGCCGTTTCGCGGTACGGTATTCCGCGGGAAGAAGATTGATCGTAATCATTCCGACCTCAGTCCGAGCCCGAGAGCAACCGGTAAAAGGGATTGGTGCTTTTTAAGCTGTTCGCCATCGACCGTGTCCGCCCACTTGAGCTTCGGGAGAACATCCATGCCCAGGACCGGGATGCCAAGCCCTTCGCTCAGCGTCCCGATCACCACGGGGTGCAACGACCCGACCCCGCTCACAAAGAGCTTCCCGATATGCCCGGCAACGCGGGACTGGTCCCGGTAATAATCGAAGGAGACCTTCAGGTCCCCGATGAAACCGTCAAGGCTTTCCGAGATCGCAACGGCCACGTCCGGCTTCTCTTCCGCGTTCCTGTCGAACAAAGTGTCGATCTCTTCGTCCGAAAGGCTCGTCTTGGAACGCAAACGCTTGTGCACATCGTACGTCCCGTAGGAAATGTCACGGATAAAACGAGGCTTGCCTTCCCGCATGATCCCGAGCGTCGAGATCTCGGTCCCGATATCCAGGATCGCCGAATGTCCCGCGGCATCCTCCGGATAAAAACATTCGAGCGCGGACATGGCCGACAGGATGTCCACGTCGATCACGGAAAGTTTGCATTCCAGATTGCGGAAGACCTCCACCGTCGGCTCCACCTCCTGGCGTTTGACGACCGCGAGCAGGACCTCCATCTTCTCGCCCTCCTCCGTCTTCACGCTCTCGTCGATGATCGCGTAGTCCATCACGCAGTCCTTGAGCTCAAACGGAATATACTGCTCCACCTCATACTGCATCGCGCCGCGCAGGTCCTCGGGCTTCATCCTGGGGAACCGGATGAAACGCAGGATCACGCCATGTCCCTTGAGCGTGACCCGGATATTCTCCCGGGAGAACTTCCCGGATTCAAAGAAAGGCTTCAGAAGAAGGGACGGCTTCGTGTCCTGGAGGGCATTTTTGATCAGCTCGAATTTCTCGATAAAAACGCCATCGGACCTTCTGGAAAGCTCGAGCAAAACGATCTTGGAACGGCCGAGATCGCAGACAGTCGCGCGCGGGGCCGAAGGCCCTTTCGGAAGCCAGGACCCGAACGCCGAACGAAAAAGAGCCGTCGCGCCGCCAAAGATATTCTTGATGGTTAAAAGGTCGGATTTCATGGGTTGCATCATACCACAAGTGACAATAAAAAACCCACCCTGCTTTTAACGGCAGGGTGGGTTTTCAAACACTTAAAATACTTTCCGTTACTTAGGCGATCGCCGTACCACCGCTGCAGGCAGTGCCATCGGCGGACACACCCGCCGCCCCACTCTGGATCACGCCCGTCTGGTCAACGCAATATATATTGACCGCGGTCGAGCTCGAGACTGGTGTCGCGAGAAGCGTGAATGTATCAGCCGAAGTACTGTTGTAGGCAAAGCCGAAACCATGTTTGTTGCCATCCCACGACGTATCGAGATACGCAGGCGTCGCACCGGTCATGTCGTCGATGGACGTCGGATACGTGGGCGGGTTCTGGGCGGCGCGATAACTCTCGGCCGCGGAACTGAACGTCCTCAGATCGGATTTAATAGCACCCTCGTTGGCATTTATCCTGGCGCGAAGAAGATTGGGGATAGCGATAGCCGCCAAAAGCCCAATGATCGCAACCACGATCATGATTTCCACCAATGTGAAACCACGTTGATTCAGCTTAATGAACATATACTACCTCCTGTTTATTTACCATAGCCTGCTAATAGTGTATCTCACACTTGGATATTCGGCAATGATTTATAGCAACTTGAGTCTTTTTTATCATGCCGGAGGAAGACTTGCTGAAAATCTTTAAAAAGACGCCCGCCATATACAAAAGCCTTCGGACACATACTCAAAAGATTATTTCATCGCCTGCGTCAGGGTCAGGATCGGAAGGAACAACGCGATGACGATGCCGCCGATCACAATGCCGAGGAACGCGATAATCAACGGCTCAATCAGGGAGGTCAGACCCGCGACCGCGGTGTCAACCTGGGTATCATAGAAGTCCGCGATCTTCGTGAGCATCCCTTCCAGTTCACCGGTCTCTTCGCCGATCGCGATCATGCGGATGACCATCTGGGGGAAAACCCCTCCCCGTTCCAGCGGCCCCGCGATATTTTCACCGCGTTTGACGGCCGCCATGAGCTCGATGATCATATGCTCGATTCTCGCGTTGCCGGAGGTCTTGGTGACGATCTCGAGCGCGGAAATGATCGCAACGCCGCTCTTGATGAGCGTCGCGAGGGTCCTTGAGAATTTGCTGATCGCTACCTTCAGGATAATCACCCCGAAGATCGGCATGCGAAGCTGGAAGGAATCCCAGGCCAGACGCCCCGCGGGAAGCCGGACGATCTGCCGACACGCGAAAACGAGGCCCCCGATAACACCGAGGATCCACCACCAGTTCGCGGCCATGTAATTACTGATCTTGATGAGGAACAGCGTCGGGGCGGGCAGTTTCGCGCCGAGACCGTCAAAGATCGTCGCGAATTTCGGAATGATGAACGCGAGCATCGCGAACGTGATCCCGAAGGCCATGATCGACACAACCAGCGGGTACATCATCGCCGACTTGACCTTCTTCTGCAGGGCGCTCGCCTTTTCAAAATACTGGGCCACGCGGTCCATGATCTCCTCGAGTCGTCCGCTCTGTTCCCCCGCCCGAACCATATGGATAAAAAGGGCGCTGAAGACCTTCTGATGCGGCAACATCGACTCGGAAAGGCTTTTCCCCGTCTGCACGTCCATGTACATCTTGCGAAGCACGACGCGGAACTTTTCTTTTTCGACCTGATCGGAAAGGATGTCGAGGGACTGGACCAGCGGAATCCCGGCCGCGATGAGGGTCGCCATCTGACGCGCAAAGACCACCATGTCGTCAATCTTGACCCCGCCCGACTTGCCCGGCTTCTGTTTTTTAACAGGCGACGCGGCGGCCGCACCCTTCGTGACCTTGAAGATCGGCTGGGTCCTCTTGACCTCCTCGATCCGGATCACCATGAAACCCTGAGCCTTGAGCTTGCGGACGAGTTCCCCGGTATCCGGGGCGTCCTCCACCCCGGTCACGTCCTTGCCACTTTTATCCTTCACCAGATACGAAAATGACGGCATCATTTCACCCCGCGCTTGTGACTCGCAGGACCTCTTCAAGCGTGGTCCTCCCCGCCTTGAACAGTCCCAATGCGTTCTCAAAAAGCGTTTCCATTCCCTTTTGAACGGCAACTTCGTGAATAACATTACTGGACTTCTTCTGGATGACCAGGTTCCGGATCTCGGGATCGATCGTCAGGACCTCGGCGGTCCCGAGGTGGCCAAAATAACCTGTGTTGTTGCACTTGGCGCACCCCTTGCCGCTGAACGGCGTGATCGACCTGAGTTCGGCCTCCGGGATCTTGCAACGTCTCAGCACATCGGGCGAGATCGTCGCGGGCGCCTTGCAATACGGGCAGATCCCGCGAAGAAGCCGCTGCGCCGCGACACAGACTACGGAAGACGCGATCAGGAACGGTTCGATCCCCATATCCATCAGACGCGTCATGGCACCGGCGGCGCTGTTGGTGTGGAGTGTGCTGAAGACCAGGTGGCCGGTCAGGGCCGCCTTAATCGCGATGTCGGCCGTTTCGCCGTCGCGAATCTCTCCCACCAGTACAATATCGGGGCTCTGGCGGAGGAGGGCCCGCAGGCCGCTCGCGAACGTCAGCCCGATCTCCGGGATCACCTGCGTCTGCGTAATCCCTTCCACCTGGTACTCGACCGGGTCTTCGACCGTCATCAGGTTCTTCTCGGGCGTGTTCAGGGAATTCAGGATCGAATAAAGCGTCGTGGACTTCCCGCTTCCCGTCGGTCCCGTCACGAGGATCATGCCGTACGGCCGCTTGATCGCGTCGGCGAGCCGCGCGGTCGGTTTTTCCGTGAAACCGAGTTTGTCGAGCCCGGACCGGATGCCGCTGCGATCAAGAACACGAAGCACCATCTTCTCCCCGAAATAGGTCGGCAGGACAGACACCCGGAAATCGATCTGCCGGTCCTTCAGGAAAAGGCGGAACCGGCCGTCCTGCGGGATGCGCTTTTCAGTGATATCCAGTTTGGAGATGATCTTGGTCCTCGCGACAAGCGCCGGATAAAAATCCAGGGCATGTGAAAAGGATTCGCGGAGCGCTCCATCGATACGGTACCGGATCCGGAATTCCTTCTCGTAGGGTTCGAAGTGGATGTCCGAGGCGCGCTGTTTGATGGCCTTCTCGAGGATGAAGTTCACCATCTTGATGACCGGCGCGTCCTCGACGCCAACCTGCGCCGTGTCGCGGGAAGCCGGTTCCTCATTCTCCTGAATGACCTCGACGTTATCGGCGTCCTCGCCGCCGATGAACTCGTCGAAGTTCTTCGTCTCGGAAAAGAAATTGTCGATGACTTCGGCGAGTTTCGAGGGAAGGACCAGCGTCAGCACCACATCGCAGCCCGTCGTCCGTTTGATATCATCGAAGACCCTCAGCTTGAAGGGATCCCCCGTCGCGACCGTGACCAGTTTCCCGATTCTGGCGACAGGGATCACGCGGTGCTGTTCGATGAACTTTTTCGTGAACATACGGACCAGATCCTGGTCCACCTGGACCGCCTGGATGTTGAGCGGCGGAATGGAAAGCTTTTCGCTCATGAAATCGATGAGCACATCTTCCGTCACCGCTTTTTCACGGATGATCGCGTCCACCATGCTGATATCCTGACGCTCGGCAGTCTGTTCGAGGCGGGCAATCTGGTCCTCGGCCACTCCCATCTCTTTCAGCCATTCCACCCAGCCGGTCTTTTCGATCTTCATGGGCGGACCCCCGTTCCTTTTTTGAGGGCCTGATCCTCGGTCGACACGCGGAAAACCTCTTCGATCGAGGTCTCGCCCGCAAAGGCCTTTCTCACGGCCGATTCACGGAGCGTGTTCATCCCAAGCTCCCGGGCCCTTTGTTTGATGTCGTCCGCGGACGCGCCCTGCATGATGAGGTCGAGAATCCCGGGAGACATCTCGAGAATCTCCGTAATCACGCTGCGTCCCTGATACCCCATTTGCCGGCACTGGCTGCAGCCTTTGGCTCTCCAGAACTGGACCTTGCGGGCGGGATCCAGGTTCAGAAGCGGATACATCTCCGGTTCCAGATCGTAGGCGTAGCGGCAACGCGGGCAAAGTTTCCTGACGAGACGCTGGGCCGAGATCATGAGCACCGTGGACGCGATCAGGAACGGCTCAAGCCCGAGGTTGACCATACGCGTGACGGAGCTCACCGCGTCGTTCGTGTGGAGCGTGCTGAGCACGAGGTGCCCCGTCAGGGCCGCCTTAATGGCGATATCGAGCGTTTCCGCGTCGCGTATCTCGCCGATCAGGCAGATGTCCGGGTCCTGTCGCAGGATTGATCGCAGCGCCGCCGGAAAGGTCAGGCCGATCGCCTCGCGGACGTTCACCTGGTTGATGCCGGGAATCTGGTATTCCACCGGATCCTCGACGGTCGTGATGTTGACCTGGGGCGAGTCGAGATATTTCAGGATGGAATAGAGTGTGGTGGTCTTGCCGCTTCCCGTGGGACCGGTGACGAGGATCATTCCGTTCGGCTTTTTCGCCGAATCGCGGATGATCTGCTGTTCCTTTTCGGTGAACCCAAGCTTTGAAATATCATGCGCCTGAGAACCCGTGTCCAGGATGCGGAGACAGACCTTTTCGCCAAAACTGGATGGAAGGATGGAGACGCGCATGTCGACTTCGCGGCCCTGCGTCCGGACCTTGAAACGGCCGTCCTGCGGGACGCGGTGCTCGGCGATGTTGAGCTGGCTCATGATCTTGATACGGGAGACGATCGCGGACGCGTACCCTCGCTGGGGCCGCACGATCTCCTCAAGAATTCCGTCGACACGCATCCGGACCCGGACGTGATTTTCCCAGGGTTCAATAAAAATATCGCTCGCGCGCCGCCGCACACCTTCCAGAAGCATCATGTTCACGAGCTTTACGACCGGCGCCTGGCTCGCAAGTTGCATGAGATCGGCGGTCTGTTCCTGCTTCACGCCGGGAGACTCCTCCCCCGCCTGTCGCGCAAGGGCGATCAACTCATCGGTCTCGGGTTCGGAGGTTGCAACCCCGGGGAGCTTGCTGCCGTCAGCGGGGACAGCGCCAGCCTGGGAGCCGCCCTGATAGCACTTCGCGATAAGCTCCTTGATGACCGAACATTCCGCCACCGTCGCGCGAATCCGCTTGCCGGACACCACCTGGATATCATCGATCGCCTTGAGGTTCGTCGGGTTCGCGAATGCGACGGTCAGCGTTTTATCGAGAAGCGACACAGGAAGACAGCGGTGTTCCTCGGCGGATTTCTGCGGAATAAGCGCAAGAACCTCTTCGTGGATTACGAGCATATTGAGGCTGACGGGACGATAGCCGTAGAGGGCGCTGAGAAAACTCACGAGTTTTTTCTCGTCGCATTTTCCCGCGTCGAGGAGAATGTCGATGACCTGCTTGCGCGGGTTCTTCGCGCATTCCTTCTCGGCCCATTCGATATCCTCGGCCGTCGCGATCTTCTCGCGCGCCAGGAGCGCTTTGATGTCGATCCCAAAATCCGGCTTTTCAGTCATGACAGTTCCCGGCGTCTCATTTCTTTTCGTGATAAAGATAGAAGATGGCGTTCAGGATTTCGGAGATCCTCGAGATAAAGACCTTGGGCTCGCGCCCCGTTAGCTCCCGCACCTTCGAGACGGCCTCGTCGGCAAGGGGGTTTGCGATCGCCAAAAAGACACTCCTGGCATCCCCGTCAAACGCTACAACATGGTGCATGCCACAGAAATCCGCTTCCAGGAGTGACGCCATGTCTGGATTGAGGGCATAACGCGCGAGAGGGATATAGGGAATCCGGAACTGTTTCCCGAGCGTGCTTACGAGACTGTCCTCGTCGATGAAACCTTTTTCCACGAGAATCTGCCCGAGCAGGCCGCCATGCTCACGCTGATGAGCGAGCGCCTCCGTAAGCTGAGGCGACCTGATAAGACCGTCTTCGACAAGAATCTCTCCCAGTTTTTTTGTGACTTTTTCAGCCATGGATGACTTTCCCCGCGTTATACCGCACCCTAGATAACGGCAGGATATTGAAAGAGTTTTGCATCTTTTTGCGCCTGTGCAGACCTTGAAGCGGACATCCTCCGCAAACCGGTACCGTCCGGCAAAAATGCTTGGCCAGATACACAATCTGGGCGTGGAAATCATTATACACCGCGCGACTCGGCGGAAGCGCCTTTTCGAACAGGTCTTTCCATTCGTGATAGTCCCGGTCCCCGGCCATGAGCCCGTGCCGCGAAAAAATGCGCCGTGTATAAGCGTCGATGACGAACGAACGTTTGCCGAGAGCATACAGGAGGATCGAGTCGGCCGTCTCGGGACCGATTCCTTTCACACGGAGAAGTTTCTCGCGAAGCACGGCCACCGGTTCCCGGCGCATCTTCCTGAAGTTCCCGCCGTATTCCCGACCGAGAAAACGGACGAAATGTTTGATGCGATCGGCCTTTATATTGAAGTACCCGGCGGGGCGGATCAACCGGGCCAGCTGCCGACGGGTCATGTGATTGATGCCGCGAAAGGAAAGCCGGCCGGCCCGCTTCAGGTTAAGGATCGCTTTTTCAACGTTCGTCCACGCGGTGTTCTGGGTCAGGATCGCGCCGATCATGACCTCAAAGGGCGTATCAGCGGGCCACCAGCGCTGATGTCCGAAACGGTCTCTCAGCCGCTGATAGACGCCGTGGAGTTCCGCGGGCGTGAACCTAGGCAGCGCCGTTAAACGGGAATTCCCTGACGATTTCATGGACGGCTCCTGAGGAACGCAGTTCACTTTTATAAAGGATAAGACGGTCAACCGGTTTGAAGGCTATCGGGAGCTGAAGAGGAAGCCTCGAAACCGTTTCATGGATCGCATGCCCCGGCGGGACACTCTTCGCGCGTCCCAGGGTCGCGTGGGGCCTGAACGGCCGCGTTTCAACAGGATAGCCGAGCCCCGCGATTCCTTTCCGAACGCTGTTTTCAAACTCGGGAAGTTTTCCTTCCCTGTCCTCCACGCCGGCCCAAAGCACGTTCGGGCGTTTCAGGTCCGGGAATCCCCCCATGCCGGTCAGCCGCAATTCCATCACCGGAAAATCCCCAACGACCCGGCGAAGCGCCTCATCGAGGCGGTCGAGCCCGGAAGAAGGCGTATCGCCGAAAAAATGGAGCGTCAGATGGACCTGTTCCGGGAGCACCCACTTGATGCCGGGGACATTGCGCTTGAGGAGGACGAGGAACCTTTCGATTTCATCTCGAAAAACTGACAGCGGCAGGGCGAGGAAAAGGCGAAGAACCTCCCCGCTCATCGGACCGCACGCCACAGATATTCAAGGGCTTTCACAACGGTCCGGCGGCAAACCTGGCCCCGGTCGCCCCCAAAATGATGCTGCCACACATTCACCCGGCCCGACGGACCGGCCAGACCGATATACACCAGGCCGACGGGTTTTTTCGGAGTCCCGCCGGAGGGTCCCGCGATCCCCGTAATCCCCAGGCCGTAGCTCGTTTTCATACGATCCTTAACGGAAGAAGCCAGCGCCCCGGCCACCGCGGCAGAGACCTCGCCGTGTCTCGTGATCAGCGCCGGATCAACACCGAGCTTTTCTTTGATCTCGTGATGATACGCGATGGTCCCTCCCCTGAAGAAACGACTCGATCCCGGCTGGGACACGATCTCGGCCGCAAGAAGGCCTCCCGTGCAACTCTCGGCGACAGCAAGCGTCCTCTTCTTTTTCCTCAAGAGTTCGCCGATCACGAAGCCGAGCGGCCGCTCCTCCCACGAGTAGATGAAATCGCGGAGCCGTGCCCCGATCCTCTTTTTCAACCTCGCGTGCACACCGGGTGATTCGGAATAAATCCGGAGTACCACCTCTCCGGCCGAGGGATAGATCCCGAAATCAAAGGGATCCTCGAAGAGGCCCTTCCCCAGCCGTTCCATCACATCCGGTTCGGAGATCCCGGTCATCCGGACGACAAGACGTCGGGACGGCGCGGCCGCCGGGAATCGTTTTTTCAGGAAAGGAAGGACGACGTCGGCATACATGTTCTCCAGTTCAGCCGGGACGCCCGGAAGCGCCACGAGCACTTTTCCGCTCTGTTCCACGGCGAACCCGAGCGCCACACCGAAACGGTTCACGAGCGGCTTTGCGTTCGCCGGATACAGGGCCTCGCGCCGGACAAGCGGCGGCACGGACTTTCCGAAACGCCGGTAAAGTTTGACGATCCTCGCAAACTGGTACTTGAAGAAAACAAGCGGGACATTGAAAAACGCCGCGATGCCCTCCCGGGTCACATCGTCCGGGGTCGGCCCGAGACCGCCGCACATGACGATCAGGTCCGCGCGCCGGGTCAGATCCCCGAGCTGGAACCGGATGGATTCTTCGGAATCAGTGCAGACCGCGTGCGCGATGACCTCGAAACCGGCGGCGGTCAGCTCCCGTCCCAGGAACGCGGCATTCGAGTTGACCACGCTCCCTTTCAGGACTTCGTTACCGACAGAAAAAACCGCTGCGCGAGGCCGCATCGCAAACACCCTCAGGTGAAGAAAAGGAAGAGAGGGAACCAGGCGTAAATGCCCGCGCCGATATCATCGGCCATGATCCCCCAGTAGCCGGGGATCCGTTCGAGTTTTCGGATCGGGAATGGCTTTTTGACGTCAAACAGGCGGAAGAGCAGAAACCCGAGCGGCACGGTAATCCAGGTCAACGGAACCAGAAGAAAGGTCACCATGATCCCGACGGCCTCGTCGATGACGATGAACTGCGGGTCCGGATCGCTCCGGTCCTCCAGTTTTCGGAAAGCAACGTCCCCCACAACAATCAACCCGGCCAGGACGGCGGCGTAGAGATAAAAGTTCCAGGCCGTGAGGAGCACCACAAGAAGCCCCACGAGACTTCCCCACGTTCCGGGCGCGAACGGCAACAGGCCGACGCCGGTCGCGAGCGTGAAACGTGAAAAGTGCCGGGATGCGAAACACTCGCGCTGGTTCCACAGGAAAAAAAAACCCGAAAGAAGCGTCAAGAGAACCGCGATGCCGAGAACCGGGACCACCGCGGGGGCCAGCCACCTGGCGACCGCTTCCGTCCCCGCGTAATCCCAGAGGATGAAAACGGCGAACGCGAGAAGGACACTGCCCGTCTGAAAGACAAATTTCAGTTTTCCGAGCTTTTCCGCTCCGAACGATTTTCCCTCCAGAAGCCAAGCCGTGCGGCAGAAGGTCACGAGAATCTCGCGGAAAAAGATCGGCACCAGCCACCAAAGCGAAAAAAAACCGATATTCGCGAAAGCCGCGAGCGGCGCCAGGATGAGAATCTTGTCCATGAACGGATCGATCCATTTCCCGAACTTGGACTCGAGCTGATATTGGCGGGCAAGCCAGCCATCCCAGTAATCGGTCACGGCACCGAGAATAAAAAGCGCGGCCGCCGCGAGATGCGCGGCGGGCGATCGCGACAGGATCAGGAAGGGAAGCAAAACACCGATGATCCCGCGAAAAAAACTGAGGTGATTGGGATGAAGGACCGCGAATTTAAATTTTTCCAACGAGATCATAGCCTTTGGCTCCTGTGATCATGACCGGATAAAACGCCCCCGTTTTCAGGGGACGGGAACTTTCAACAATCACGTGCGGATCAATCTCCGGCGCATCCATGTAGGAACGGCCTTTCCAGAGGTTCCCGCCCGCGAGTTTTCCTTCGATCAGGACGCGCAACTCGCGCCCTGTCTGGCGGCGGCTCACGTTTTTTGCCACTTTTTTCTGGAGCGACATCGCTTTATGAAAACGGAGATCCTTCACCCTTTCGCTGACCTGGGCGGGAAACGCGGCGGCCGCCGAACCTTCCTCCCGTGAATACCTGAAAACGCCGGCTCGCTCGAATTTCGCCCACGCCATGAAATCCAGAAGCTCGCCGAAATCGCGTTCGGTCTCTCCGGGAAATCCCACGATGAAACTGGTCCGTAACGCGAGATCCGGGATCTCGCCGCGGAGCTTCTTGATCAACTCGACCGTCCGGTGCCGCCCGCCCCCCCGGCGCATTGCGGTGAGTATTTTATCACTAATATGCTGGAGCGGTAAATCAAGGTAATGGCAAATCTTCCCGGAGCCCGCGATCTTCGCGATCATCCGGTCATTCAGCGAATTCGGATATGCGTAAAGAAGCCGGATCCATTCCAGCCCGGGAATCGGCTCAAGCGCGTCGAGAAGTTCGGGGAGTAGCGGCTTGCGGGCATAATCACAGCCGAACTTCGTAATGTCCTGACCGATGAGGATCAGTTCCTTCGCGCCTGTCCGGACGAGCGCACAAGCCTCACGAACGACGTCCGGGATGGAACGGGACCGGAACTTCCCGCGAATCTTCGGGATCACACAGAACGAGCAGGTGTGGTCGCAACCTTCCGAGATCTTGAGGTAGCGGGAATACCGGGGGGTCAGGGGAATCCGTTCCTCCCGTGCTTTCCCGAGATAACCGGGATGGCCCAGGATAACGGAACGCTCACCTTCCCCGACCGACCGGAGAATCGCAGTGATCCTGTTGTAATCGCCGGAGCCCAGAAAGGCATCCACCTCCGGGAAATTCCCGGCGAGTTCGGCCGCGTACCTCTGGACTAGGCATCCCATCACGACAAGCGCACGAATCCTGCCTGTTCTCCGGTATTCAATCAGGCGAAGGATCACGTCGATCGATTCGTCCTTGGCGTCACGAATAAAACCACAGGTATTGACGAGCACCACATCGCTTTCATCGACATTTCCCGCAAGCGCGTAGCGGGGGTCCTTGAGCTTGCCGAGAACGATCTCGCTGTCCACGAGAGTTTTGGGACAACCGAGAGACACAATGCCGATGCGAATCTTTCGCGCTTTCATAGAGGGGGGATTCTAAGGGAATGGGTCTCAGGAATCAACGAAGTAACTTCAACTACATAGACGGCCTCTTCTATAACCCCGGCTATCACAAAAAAAACACTTCGTTCGAGGCAGTCATGCCGGCCATCTGCTTGATTAAGGAGAAATGGCGGCGACCTGCGCAGTCACTTCGACCATTTGGGGGACAGAAGGAAGAAACGGCAGCGGCCTGTGCGGTCATTTCGACCATCTCCAGAATTTTACGGAAGAAATGGCGGGAGCGACGGGGCTCGAACCCGCAACCTCCGGATCGACAGTCCGGAGCTCTAACCAATTGAGCTACGCCCCCACCGTAAGGGAAAATACAAGTGAAAGGAGACGGTATTGTATCGATTGTCTCCTCCCTCCTCAAGTGAAAATTAAAGGAAGTTCTCACCCCGGGGCCACTCGTGGCCCCTCAAAAATCCGGGCGAAGCAGGATTCCCCGCCACAAAACACCGGCGGGGCCATCCGCCGGCGTTTGCGGACAAGTCCGCCACGCCGTTTGGCGGAGAACATGGGCAATAGAGGATTCGAACCTCTGACCCTCTCCGTGTAAAGGAGATGCTCTAACCAGCTGAGCTAATTGCCCGCAAAGCTATTAATCGCATCGATCATCTGGCGCAAGTGCGTACTACAGTCCTTCTTGAAATAAAATGCCAGACGGGTCAGGTGAAACGTATGCGGAACGTTCTTTTCTTCCTCGAAGGGCTTCAGAGACTGCGAGATCTTCCCTTTCTTCACAATATGGCTAAACCGCTGGTTCAACAGTTCGATCTGCGCATCCGTCAGCGGCTTTTCGATCCGGAGTACGAGCAGGTCACGGATGTAGCGCATCGAATGATACATACGGTAAAAATTGACGATATGTTCGACCGCCTTATCGGCATCCTGCGTGAAATACATCAGGTCGATATCACCGGGATGGATCATCCCTTTTTTCGCGAGCTGTTTTTCCAGAAACTTCCTGAAATCCCCCCAGTAGGTGTCCCCGGGCGCGTCCAGACAAACGATCGGCCGCGGTTCGGTCTTGCCGGTCTGCACCAGCGTAAGGGTCTCGAAACCCTCATCGTGCGTCCCGAACCCGCCAGGGCACAGGATCGTGGCATGGGACTCGCGCAGGAACATGAGCTTGCGTGTGAAGAAATACTTGAACGTGACGAGCTTCGGGTCTTTCAGCATCACGGGATTGGCGTCCTGTTCGAAGGGAAGGCGGATATTCATGCCAAAGCTTCCCTTACGACCCGCGCCGACATTTCCGGCCTCCATGATCCCCGATGCCGCGCCGGTAATGACCATCCATCCCTTCCGGACGATGGCCCTGGAGAACTTCAGCGCGATCCGGTAATTGGGATCGGTCCGCGGCGTACGCGCCGAACCGAACACGGTGACTTTGCGGATCGACCTGTAGGGTTCGAACACGTGAAGACTGTAACGGAGCTCCTTGACCGCCGTATTGATGATCTTCATGTCGCCGCGATCAAGATTGTCTTTATAGACCTTGACAGCCGACGAGATAAGTTCTTCCACCAGGTCCGCATTCTCTCTGGCGCCGAGTTCATGGACCAGCTGATGGATGAGGGCATTGATGCGGGGATTCCCCGTGTTCGCCCCATGTCTGTCAAAAGGATGTTCTGGCATTAGTTTCTCACTTTGATCTTCAGGATCAGATCGCCCGGATGATGGCAGTGCGGACAGTCCCTGCCCTGACGCGCGAGGCGGAGCTTCTGGCCTTCCTTGATCCCCGCCGGTATCTTAACGGATATCGTCTTCCCTTCTTGAGTGCGGAACGTCACTTCCCCACCCTCTTTCGCCCGCTTTTGGGAAATCTTGAGTCCTACCGTGACATCCGCATCCGCTTCCGGGGCAGCCTGGGCATATTCCCCGTCACCGAAACCGGGGCCGGCCTGATAGTACTGCTGGCGGGGCCCGCCTCCGGTTGAATAAAAGCTGAACTGGCTCCCGCCCCCCATCCCCCCGCCAAAAAGGTCCGAGAAGATATCCGAAAAGGCCGAATAACGTCCTCCGCCCGAACGTCCGCGGCCGCCGGAGAACTGGCGCAACAGTTCTTCGAAATCAAAACCCTGCGCGCCCGCATAGTTCCCGTGAAAACCGGCGCCGCCGAATTTCTTCATCTGGTCGTATTGCTTCCGGCGCTTTTCATCGCTCAGAATATAATAGGCCTCCGAGATTTCCTTGAACCTGGCCTCGGCCTCCTTGTTTCCGGGATTCTTGTCGGGGTGGTATTTGACCGCGAGCTTCCGGTAGACCTTCTTTATCTCGTCCGCGGTCACCGTTTCCGGAACGCCGAGGACTTTATAATAATCTTTCTGCTGGGACATGTTACTTCCTTTAAAGAAAAAGCCCTCCGAACTCGAGGGCTTGGTTTACTATGAAAACTTGGAGGTGGGGGGAATTGCACCCCCGTCCAAGAGACCCGTCATCAAGGGTTCTCCATGCTCAGTCCGCATTGAGTTTAACCTCGCAACTCCATGCCGACCGGAAAGTTGCGGGGCGATCCGTTCAGGTCTTTTCCCCCGGCCGAACGGCACGGCCGGAAGAGCATCCCGCTGATGTCGTCACCGGAACTTAGCGGGCGTGGGCCCCGGGACGTCGCTAGCCCTTAGGCAGCGAGAGGAGCGAACACGGGAGCCGAAATCGGGCCCACCGCACGTTCGTTCCAGCTGAGTTTATCAGCATTTACAGTTTGCCACGTTGTTTTACGAGGCACCTGACGAACCTCGGCATGCTCCCTTATATGCTGAATCCCCTGTCGAACCTGTTCACCCCCAGGAGACTATGTAAAAGAACCGGGAGGATTATAACACAGAAAGATCGCCGGTTGAAATGCATCCGCCCACCAAATCGCCTCATTTAAAATCGCGGCGTTGTAGCAAAAAAACGGGATACCCCGGCGATTAAATCTCTTGCTTTGCCCGACCGGTGATCCCCCGGCAGGAGGTCAGAATCTACCGAAAGGACCGCGTACCGTTCTTCTGGTGCTTGTAACGAAACGTTGTCGTATACGGCAAAGGCACGCCCCAGTTCCATGCGGTGG
>Ga0116159_1000503_pt1 | contig 44965 bp, 40 predicted proteins | sample AD_JPNAS1_MetaG_FD_89878 | JGI IMG/M metagenome (GOLD analysis project Ga0116159, IMG submission 89878) | Active sludge microbial communities of municipal wastewater-treating anaerobic digesters from Japan - AD_JPNAS1_MetaG | ecosystem: Engineered > Bioreactor > Anaerobic > Digestate | place...
CGGCGTTGGGCGTTCGGCGTTCAAAGGCGGCGGCGTGAAACGCCGCCCGGACGAGCAGACGCTCGTCCCTACCATCCTGCGGGCAAAACAAAAAATCTGCGAAATCTGTGTAAATCTGCGGATAAAACCAGAAAGCACAAGACACGTCGTTGCGGGCGGGGACGCCCGCGCGCCCGACTCTCCGCTCCCCTTTTCACTAGAAACGCATGATCTTCGCACATCCCTGCGTCGGTCACTAACCGATTCCAAGGGTTGCGGAGCGTTTTCGCGGTGTGCTAATGTACCGCCGTGGCAAGGCAACTGAGGCATCACCGGAAGGGTGGAGTCTCGGCTGAAAACCAACAAGCTTTGTATCGGTCGACGGCGCACGCATTGAGGGTGCTGGAAAAATGAAATGTCCAATGTCAAACTACGACCCCGATAATCATTAAGGAAAGCTCCCCCGTCATGAAAAAACTGTTATATATTGTTTACGTTTTTGTGGCCGTTCTCACGCTTACAGTCGCGTTAAGCATGTTAAACGCTAAGCATGAAAAAATGAACACGGTCGCAACGGTGGGCGGGGCTGCGATAAGCGAAACGAACGACGCCCTGTCCATCATCGTGAAAACACTGCTGGAGCAGTTCGACAAAGATGAAAACATTGCGGTCTCGCCGCAAGAGATTGAAAAACAACGCGAATTCTTCGTGAAGCTGGCCAAGATGATTTATGACCAACGGATAACATACCTTAACAAAGAGTTGGAAATGCTCAACGTTTCTGGCGACGGAACTGTAGACGTCTCGAACAAAACCGAAAAGATCAGGAAAGAAATGGCATGGCTGGAGCCTAGTTTTTTCGTGCCTGCAGATGATGTATTAAGAACGAACGTACTTCTATGGAAACGGAACAAAGCACTTTATAAACGTTATGGCGGGAATGTCTATTTTTCGCATGTTGGCCCTTTCCCCGCAGACGCTTACAAGGCGTTTTTCAAAGAAAAAGAGGCCGAACGTGCTTTTGAGATATTCGATGAAAAGCTAAGGAGCGATTTCTGGGGCGAGCAATTCAACTACACGAAACAATCCGACCTGTTGCTAGATGATGGCAAAAAGGCCATTGAGACGCCTCCCTGGGAAGCGACCATCGACGGGTGAGCGACGGACGCGGCAACCCCCGCGCCACCCGCGATCGTATTCCCGGGCTTTACTTTACATAACGGAAGGTTATATTCTCTGTTCTACACCGTCTGTGAACACGACGCGCACAAGGAGAGACTATGATGAGCCGAACGAAGACCGCACTTCCTCACCGCAAGGCCGCCACGCGCCGCGGCTTCCTGAAACGCACCCTGGCCGCCTCGACCTTGACCGCCTTTCCCGCGATCCGCGCCACAGGCCGGCCCGTGACCGGCGACAAGGTCCGACTCGCCTGCTGCGGCATCGGCAATCAGGGGGCCAGCGACATCAACAACCTGTACGCGACCGGCCTGTGCGACATCGTGGCCTTGTGCGACACCGATATGGGCGCGCCCCACACGCGGAAAATCCTCGATACGTTTCCGGACGCGCCGCGGTTCCAGGATTTCCGGAAGATGCTGGACAAACTGGGCGGGCAGATCGACGCGCTGTGCATCGGCGTGCCGGATCACACGCATTTCCCGATCGCCATGATGGCGATGGGGCTGGGCAAGCACGTGTACGTCGAGAAGCCGATGGCCCACACCTTCCGTGAGATCGAGTTGATGATGAAGGCCGAAAAAAAGAACCGGGTCGCCGCGCAGATGGGCAACCAAGGCCACTCCGGCGCGAACTACTTCCAGTTCAAGGCGTGGACCGAGGCCGGCATCATCCGGAACGTGACGCGGATCGTTGCCCACATGAACGGCGCGCGGCGCTGGCACAAATGGAACGGCGTTGTCACAAGCCTGCGGCCGGCCCAGCCCGTGCCCGAGACGCTGGACTGGGACACCTGGCTGGGACAGGTGCCCTTCCACGGCTATCACCGCGATTACGTGCATGGCGACTGGCGCTGCTGGTACAGCTTCGGCAACGGCGCGCTCGGCGACTGGGGCGCGCACATTCTGGACACGGCCCACCAGTTTCTGGAACTGGGGATGCCGACCGAAGTGAGCGCCCTCAATCTGGAAGGCCACAACCCCTACGTATTCCCGATGGCTTCCACGCTCTCCTTCAAGTTCGCGGCGCGCGGCGCAATGCCGCCGGTCGAAGTCCTGTGGTACGACGGTGTGAAGAACTTCCCGGAATTGCCGCCGGGGTTCGGCGGCTCGGCCAAAACCGCGGATGACATCCCCACCCCGGGCGGCGGCTCGACGGCGGTCAGCAAGTTGAGTCCGGGCAAGGAGATCTACGCCGAAGACCTGACCTTCAAGGGAGGCTCGCACAGCAGCACGCTTGAGATCATCCCCGCGGAAAAGGCGCGCGACATGGCCAACCGCCTGCCGGAATATCCGAAAAACCAGTCGAACCACTACAAGAACTTCCTGCTGGCGTGTATGGGCCGGGAAACGTGCCGTTCCTCCTTTGAGGTCGCGGGCCCCCTCAGTCAGGTGCTGGCGCTGGGGTGCATCGCCCAGCGTCTCAACACCACGTTCACCCTGGATCCGGTCACGCGGCGGATCACCGGCAACAAACTCGCCAACGACCTGCTGGACGGGCCGCCCCCGCGCAAAGGGTGGGAACAGTACTATCGAGTCTGAGCCTTTTCGGGACCGTGCCCCGGCAACGCGGACGGTCCCGACCCATCATGTCCTCCCCCAACATTTACATCCGAATCGGTACGCGCCGTTTCCGGCTCGACACCGCAGCCCTCAAGAGGTTGGCCGCCGCACTTGCGAAGCGGGCGCAGACGCGTTTGCGAAACGGCCCCGTCTGGCGGGAGATCACGATCCACCTGCTGGACGACGCGGGCATCACACCGGTGAACGCCGCGATCCTGAAGCATGCGGGCCCCACCGATGTCATCACGCAGCGCTACGAGCCGATCCCCGGCGAACCCGATGGCCTGATCGGCGAACTGTTCGTGAACGTCGAACGCGCCGCGCGCGCCGCGCCGCGCCGCGCAGGCTGGAATGCCGACCGCGAACTGGCGCTCTACCTCGCGCACGGCTTCGATCACCTGGCCGGCGCGGAGGACCGCACGCCCGCAGAACGGGCGCGCATGCGGCGCCGCGAGCTGGCGTGGCTGCGACACCTTTCGTTGACACCCCTGTTCCGAAGCGGTACGATACCGATTCAAAACCGCTCCACACGGGAGTTTTCCATATGAATGGCGCGTTATTACTGAGTCTCTGCGGGGTTCTTTTTCTGCTCGCGTACACCATGTACGGGCGCCTCATCGAACGTATTCTGGGGGTGGATCCTGAACGACCCACCCCCGCGCACACATTGAGAGACGGCATCGATTACGTGCCGACCCATCCGGCGGTCCTCTTCGGGCACCACTTTGCGAGCATCGCGGGCGCAGGGCCGATCGTCGGGCCGGTGTTGGCGGCGCAGTTCGGCTGGGTGGCGGTCGCGCTCTGGGTCGTGCTGGGCTGCATCTTCATCGGCGCGGTGCATGATCTGGCCGCGATATTCCTTTCGATCCGTCACCAAGGCCGTTCGATCGGTACGGTGATCGAGTCGCTGATGGGATATTGGGGGCGGATGCTCTTCCTCTTTTTCTGCTGGTTCACGCTGGTTCTGGTTGTGGCGGAGTTTCTGCGTATCGTGGCCGAAACGTTTGTCGAGATTCCGGCGGTCGGCACGGCCTCGATGCTGTTCATTGCGTTGGCGGTCGGCTTTGGCCGTCTGGTCTACCGGGGCGGCATGAGTGTCCTGACCGGATCGCTGATCTTTGTGCCGCTGACCTTTGCCTGCGTCTATTTCGGCACGCTGATCCCGCTTGATCTGGTGAAGCTGCTGGGTTGTGATGCGGCGGTCGCCCGGCAGATCTGGGTGGTGGTGCTGCTGGTCTACTGCTTCGCGGCCTCGGTGCTGCCGGTGTGGCTGCTGTTGCAACCGCGCGATTACCTCAATTCCTATCTGCTTTATGCCATGATGGCACTCGGTTTCGTTGGTATTCTGGTGGCGCGACCGGCGTTGAATCTTGACGCCTTCACCGGCTGGCATGCGGTGAGTCCGTTGAGCGGCCGCTCCGATCCTCTGATCCCGCTGCTGTTCGTGACTGTGGCGTGCGGCGCCTGCTCCGGTTTCCACGCGCTGGTGGCCTCGGGCACGACCGCCAAGCAGATCGACAACGAACGCCACCTCCGGCCGGTTGCTTACGGCGGCATGCTGATCGAAGGGGTGCTGGCGATCATTGCGCTGGTCGCGGTTGGCGTGATGACGCAAGGCGAGTACACGGTGGCGCTGAAGGAGCAGGGCGCGGTTAAGCTGTTCGCTGGCGGCGTCGCGAGCTTCACCGACAAACTGGGGTTGCCGCACGAGGCGGGCATCATCTTTATCTCGCTGGCGCTGGCGGCTTTTCTCATGACGACGCTCGATACCGCCACGCGCCTGGCCCGCTTCACTTGGCAAGAGCTTTTCCTGCCGCGCGGGCAATCGGGAGACGTGCCTCCGGCTACTGTCGCGCCGACGCTACCCGCGTCCCATGCGTTCTTCTCTAACCGCTATATCGCCACGCTGATTGCGGTGGTCGCCGCAGGCTGGTTGCTGCTCGGCGGCGGGGCGAAGAGCATCTGGCCGGTCTTTGCCTCGTCCAATCAGTTGCTCGCCGCGCTGACGCTGCTCGGTTGCAGTCTGTGGCTGTTGCGCCACAAGCGCCCGCTCGCCCTCACGCTGTTGCCGATGCTCTTTATGATGGCCACCAGCGGCGCTGCGATCGTTACCCTCTTCCTGCGCAATGCGCAGGCTTGGCAGGCGGACGGCTTCAAGGCCGGAGGCGTCATGACGTTGACGACCGGCATCCTGATCGTGATGTCGGTCGCGTTGATCGTGATGGGGGCTGTCAGCATCCGGCAGACCATGAGGCAGAGTGAAAGGAAAGTGTAGACATGGCGAAGGAACTGGCGTTCGTCCTCATCAATCCGTATTCGATCCGGAAATCGCGTACCGGCGGCATCATCGCGCGTTATCTCGTCCGCACCGATCTCAAGCTGATCGGCGCGCGCGTCATCGGTGCGTCGGCCGAACTGGTCAATGCGTTCGCCACCTATCTGGAGACCTACGATCCCGACGACCCGGAAAAGTGCGCGCTCCTTGCGAACTACGTACGGCGCTTCCACATGCCGGACGCCGCGACCGGACGGCCGCACCGTTCAATCCTGCTGCTCTTCGAGGGAGACGACGCGATCCGCAAGATCTTCGATGTCACCGGCTCGATCCGCCAACAATGGTGCAGCGGGCAGAGCGTGCGCGACACCTACGGCGACCTTGTGCGCAACCCGGCGACCGGCGAGGTCGAGTATTTTGAGCCGGCGGTGTTGGTCGGCCCCTCCCAGAAGGTCGTGGGCGACATCCTGCGCATGTGGCTGCCGCATCTCGCGTCACAGGCCGGCATCGTGCGTGGTGCGCTGGACGTGCCGGGCGACGCTGACGCGCAGGAGACGCTGGTGATGCTCAAGCCGGACAACTGGCGTCAGCCTTCGCTGCGCGCGGGCAACATCATGGACCTGCTCTCGAACTCCGGGTTGCGCATCGTGGGCGTGAAGAAGTTCTCCATGTCGGTGGCGCAGGCCGAGGAGTTTTACGGGCCGGTGCGTGAGGGGCTCAAGAAGGTTTTCAAGCGGTTTGCGGCGGATCGTGCCGCGCAGGCGTTGTCGCGCGAATTCGGCTTCCCGGTGGATGCCGCTCCGCTCGATGGTCTGTGCGACATGCTGGCGCCCTCCTTTGCCGAGCGCGAGTTCGAGAGTATCGTGGAGTTCATGACCGGACGTCGCCCTTCGAACTGTCTGCCCGAGGAACGCACCCTGCCCGGCACCGAGGAGTGCCTCGCGATCGTGTACGAGGGTATTGACGCCGTCAGCAAAATCCGCGATATTCTCGGTGCGACAGACCCCCTCAAGGCGCGTCCCGGCTCGATCCGCCGCGAGTTCGGCACCAACATCATGGTCAATGCCGCGCACGCGTCAGATTCCGTCGAGAACGCCCATCGCGAGATGCGGATCATCGATGTGGCCCGCGACCCGCACTTTGAAGAGCTGATTCAAAACTACTACCCATGAAAAAACTGAACGACGCGATCCTCGCCATCAAACCCTCCCAAACCCTCGCCATCTCCAGTCTGGCCAAACAGATGGCCGAACAGGGATGCCACGTCTGCAACTTCTCGGCCGGCGAACCGGACTTCGATACGCCGGATCTGATCAAAGAAGCCGCCATCACGGCCCTCCGGCAGGGCAAGACGAAGTACACGCCGGTCGCGGGCGTGCCCCAACTCTGCAAGGCGCTTTCCGCCAAATTCGCGCGCGACAACGGCCTTGACTACAAACCCTCGCAGATCGTGGTGAGCTGCGGCGGCAAGCACTCGCTCGCGCTGGTTTTTCAGACGCTGCTCAACCCCGGTGACGAGGTGCTGATCCCCACACCGTTCTGGCTCAGCTACCCGGAGATGGTCCGCGTGGCGGGAGGCATACCGGTTTTCATCCACACCACGGCCGACCAGTCTTTTAAAATCACGCCCCAGCACATCGAGCGCTTGATCGGCCCCGCCACCAAAGCCTTGGTGATCAACAGCCCCAGTAACCCGACCGGCGTGATGTACACGCCCGAAGAGTTGCGGGCTCTGGGCGAGACCGCTCTCCTGCACGACATCACGATCATCTCGGACGAGATTTACGAGAAGATGGTCTACGACGGCCAGCGCCAAGTCAGCATGGCATCCTTCTCCAAAGCGCTCTACGACAACACCATCACGGTCAACGGCTTCAGCAAGCCCTACTCCATGACCGGGTGGCGGCTGGGGTATACGGCCGGTCCTGAACCGTTCATGAAAGCCATGAGCGCACTGCAGAGCCATTGCGCCTCCGCCCCGAACACCTTCGCGCAGTGGGGCGCGATCACAGCCCTCGAACAGGGCGCGGCGAGCGTTGCCGAAATGGTCGCCGCCTTTGACGCCCGCCGCCGCCGCATCTGCGAACGCATGCGCGCCATCCCGGGCGTCAAGTGCGTCATCCCCACGGGCGCCTTCTACGTCTTCCCGGACATCTCGTCGTTCGGCCTCGACTCTTTGACCTTCTCGACGCGCCTGCTCGAGACGGAACACATGGCGGTCGTTCCGGGCGCGGCCTTTGGTGCCGACACCTGCGTGCGCCTTAGCTACGCCTGCGGCATGGACGAAATCGAGGAGGGGATGACCCGCTTCGCCCGCTTCTGTGCCTCGCTGTGACAGTCACGACGGTCGTGACGTGAAAGGATCGTCGGGCTAGTGAAGCCGGATTAACGTGCCGCTTCTATCCGGGACGCTTAGCACGAGCTTGCGTTTGTCCACGAGCGTCACGGCACAGCCATCGAGCACGGCCGCGGCCTCCCCGCTCATCTTCGCGATCCGCTCGGACGTGATGGTGAGCGTCTTTCCTTCAGCGGCCTCAAACAGAACCTGGATGCCGCCACCCGCAGCCGAATAGGAGCGGAGGCACCGGCCGTCGAGCACAAGCGTGGGCTCGCCGTAGATGCGCAGATGTCCCGAGGACTTGACCGGAACATCCGCAAACCCCTTCTCCGGGATCCTGAACTCAAAGATCGGCTCCGTCTTGAACTGGCAGCCGTCATCTGTGGAGGTGCAGCGTATCCGCGGCGCGTCGCCTTCAAAGATGAAACGGGGCTTCGCGCCGTTCGCATCGCCGTTCGGACAGATCAGCGAGTCCGTCACCGTAAGCGTTCCGTTGTTCAGATGGAAAACGTTGTTCGTCGCGTAAGAGTTGACGTGTTTCGCCGTCACGAGCGCGCCGTCCGAAATCTCGATCTTGTTCTCCCGGCCGTCCGGACAGCCCATCAGGGCAAGTCTGGAATTCGGAATGGAAAGCCGCGAATTCGCGCCGGAAACGCGCACCCACGTTCCGGTGGTGGGAAAACCGCCGAACGAGAAGCCGTCATAATAACCCGTATTCCCCGTGGTGACGCTGAGGAGCGCACCACCGACCACCTCGATGTGGTTCGAGACCCCCCACTTGCCCAGGCTCACGGATCCGACGGTCAGCTCGGCGCCGTCCTCGACGCGTACACGGTTGAAATCGTTCTCGTGCACATAGGCGAGGCAAGGTCCCTCGTTCGTTTTCCCCGCCACCTGAAGCGAGCCCGCCAGTTGCGCACGGGTCGCGCTGCCCGAAACGATGAACGCGTTCGAGGAGATCGAAAGGTCGAAATAGGTGTTCTGCCACCACTCGCCGTTCGGCCCGCGTTTGTAGGTGTTACGGCCGTTTGTACCATCGTAGGGATCCATCCGTCCGGTGCAGAGTCCGCCCACGCAGAGGTTAGCCATGTAACATTGAGCCCCGCCGTCCACCTTGAGCGTGTTCCCGATCGAATCGCCGCGCCAATTGCCGTAATAGATGTTCCCCACGAAACCGACGCCGAGGCACCCGTTCGTTCCGAGACGCGCGCCGTCCGTGACGTGGAGAAGGTTGTTCATGGCCATTTCACCCACGACAACCGAACCATCATTGTGATCGTTTGTCCACCAGTCGACGAAGGTCCCTTCACCCGCGATGCGGAGCGTGTTGTTGTACCCCCACCGGCCGTGGTTGATAAGGGACTTACCGTTGGAGCCCCTTACGTGCACACGCGCCCCGCCCTTCACCTCAAAAACGTTATTCGAGGCGTACTGACCGTTACTGCCCGCGCCCAGATTGCCGCCCGTGACGTACACCGTCGCATTGGAGATAAGCCCGTAATTGCCGTACCCGGCATATCCGATCACGCAGGCGTTGGCGTTCGTCCAATACGCGCCGTCGAGAACGTGGAACACGTCGCCCGTCTCGCCCGCCGTGTTGCCGATCGAGCATGTGCCCGCGCCGATGATTTCCGTGCCCGTGCCCGCGAACGTCGTGAAATACGCGGAACCCGTGACGCCGTTCGTGAGGCAGACGTTCGCGCCGTAAAGCGTACGGAACTGGATGCCCCCCCGCAGTTCCGTACCGGAAAACGAAACGTCGCTCGCACCGTCGACGTACACGGTCTTCTGTTTGCCGTCCGTCATATCGAGCGTGCCGCCCCGCACGCGGATCGTCTCCGGAACGTTGCGAAATGTGCGAAACGTGAGGGAATGCGAGTCCTGCGAGTAGCCGTAGAGCCGGAGTGTCCGCCCCGTCAGATCGAGATCGAAGGCGGTCCCGACGGAATCGAAGACGAGACCGTTCAAGAAGAGATCCTCGCTCAACGTGAGCGGGACGGTCACTGTGCCCAGCGAATAGAACTTTCCGAACGGGCCGTCCATCGTTCCCGTGTCGATCACCGGCACGGCGCCGCCCTCCCAGTTCGCCGGTCGGGCGAGGTCCGTCGGATCCGTCCCGTCGGCCCCGGTCCACAAGGTGAACGTGTTCGCCGCATTCACGCCGCCCGCCGCGCACAAAACACCCGTAACAAGCGCACAAAACATTCGTTTCATATCACGACCTTCCTGTCCTGTTAAATACCAGAGCTTACGATTGAATGACATTATGCGGGGGCAGGCGAAAAGAGTCAACCCCGGAAAACCGCAGCACGTTTTTGGCGAACAGGAGCCGTGCGGGAACCGTCCGTTTAGCCGCCGGCTCGGGAGTCCTTACTCAACTCACGGGCAAGCAGACACTTGCCGCTCCCATCAGAAAAAAATCTTCGCGAAACGCAGAATCCCCTGCTTCCACGGCACGCGGTGCGAAACCCCTGACGCATTTTTGAAAGTCTCCCGGTTCGCCACATACCAGCGGTAATTCCGCACCAGCGCGTCCCGGTTCGAAAATTTCGGCGCGTATCCCAGAACACGTTCGGCCTTTTCAATGCTCACGAACGAATCTTCGCATGCCGTCTCGTACACCCACTTGTACAGGGGAGACAGGCGCAGGCATTCCAAAAAGCGCAGGGCCCAGATCATCGGCGCGGCAGGGAACCCGCGGATCCGTTTACCGTAACCCGCCTCATCCAGCACGGCCTGGTAATCCTCGCGCATGGTTCCGAAGATTTTGGCGCCGATGTTGAACGTGTCGTTCACCACCTCCTCGTCCCGGGTCAGCGTCAGCCAGATCGCCTCGCACAGATCCTCCACATCGAGCAACTGATAGCGGTTCTTGCCGCTGCCGATCATCGGGAACCCGTGTCCGGTATAGGCCCAGTCATAGAGCAGCGCGAACACGCCGAGCCGTTCCGGACCGACAAAGGATTTGGGCCGGATGATCGGCACGCAAAGGCCCTGCTGACGGGCTTCGAGGCATACCTCCTCAGCCAGAATCTTGGCACGGCCATAGGGGCCAACGCCGATCAGCCGGTCGGTTTCCACAAGCGGATGGTGATCGGGTATCCCGTACACGGCGGTCGAGGAGATCATGACGGCGCGCCGGACCCCGGCCTCCCGGGCCAGAGTCATGACATTCCGTGTCCCGTCCACATCCGTGGTCATGATGTCCTGCTCGGTGTACAGCGGCAACGCCGCAGCCGTATGCACGACCCACGTGACCCCCTCCATCACCTTCCGCAACGCCTCGACATCCCGGATGTCGCCCACCACGGCATCCACTTCCGCCTTCTCCGGGTAATCGAACGGCTCGAGATCGATCGAACGGATCCCGGTGACCCCCTTACCTTTCAAATAACGGATCAGATTGATTCCCAGAAAGCCGCTGCCCCCTGTCACCAACACTTTCTCTTCCATATCAACCTTCCTCTGAAACGCGCTTCTCCCGCATGTCTCCGATGATCAGCCGACCGCAAAACACATGATACCCCCCTTGCTCTTCCGGTTCAAGTATGATAAATCAAATCCGGCATCCCGATCCGCTCCTGCGCCTGAACCGTGTCTGAACAACATGATGCACCCACCCCCCTCTTCCGGAAACCCCCTCCCTCCTGTCCTGCGCGCCACGCCCGATTGCCTGTCCGAGGCGGCGCGCCTCCTGTGCGCCGGCGGGATCGCCGTGATCCCGACCGACACCGTATACGGGATTGCGGCCCATCCGGATCGCCCGGAAGCGGTGGCACGGCTTTCGGCCATTAAAAGGCGGGCGGAAGACAAGCCTATCGCCTTGCTCGCCGCGGATGTCGGCGCGGTGCGCGCGTTCGGCGCCCATTTCCCGGAAGGGGCCCGGCGTCTGGCGGACGCCTGCTGGCCCGGCGCGCTGACGCTGGTTCTGGCGTGCGGCGAACGCTGGGAGGGATTCCGGGTTCCGGACCACGCCTTCACACGCGCGCTGCTGGCTGCGTGCGGCGGCACCCTGCGCGTCACCAGTGCCAACCTCAGCGGCGCAATGCCCGCGACGAGCGCCGCCCAGGCGCTTCAGGATGTGGGGCTTGTGGCGGATCGGGTACTGGATGACGGCCTCTCGCCGGGCGGCACTCCCAGCACGGTGGTGAAAGCAGAGGCGGACGGCACACTCACCGTGCTGCGTGAGGGCGCGATCCCGGCAACCGCCATCCGGCGTCTCTCACGCGCCTAAGCCCGGCCAACCGGACCCGCACGCCCCGTAAATCAATCTTGTTTTCCGGTATGATTCTGCCATCATACGTATTACGAAAAAAGAGAGGGCTTGGTTACGCGTTATGGGTACATTTCTGCTAAGTGTCATCATCCCGACCCGCAACGAATCGCGGAATCTCACCGCGTGCGTCGAATCGTTTTCCGACGCTGTTGCCGCAGGTTGGTGCGAAGTCCTTGTGGTCGATAATAACTCCGATGACGGAACGCCGCAACTCGCCGCCACACTCGGTGCCCGGGTGTTCAGCCAAGGCCCCGAGCGCAGCACGCAGCGGAATCGAGGCTGGCGCGAGGCAGTGGCCCCGTTTGTGTTGTTCATGGATGCCGACATGTCCCTTCCGCCGGAGACCCTGGCGGAAATCCACACGTGCCTCACCTCTCCGCAACCGCCCGACGCCCTCTACATCCGGGAACGCCGCACCGGCGGAGGCTGGTGGACTCGCGTGCGGAATTTCGAACGCGGGTTTTACAACGCGACCTGCATTGACGGCCTGCGCGTGTTCCGGCGTGCCCTGCTGGAAACAACAGGCGGGTATGACGAAACCCTGTTCGCCTGCGAGGATTGGGATCTGGACCGCCGGATTCTGGCCCTCACCGAAAACATCGCCCTGACAAACGGATTTCTGCTTCACCACGAGGAACGGCTGACCTTCCGACGCCATCTCCGCAAGAAACGGTACTATTCCGGATCCTTCTCCGCCTACATCAAAAAGTGGGGTTGGGACCCGGTGACCCGGCGGCAGTTTGGATTCTGGTATCGCTTTGTCACCGTGTTTTTGGAGAACGGCAAATGGCGGCAGGCCCTGCGGCACCCGTTCCTCCTGTTGGCGGTCTGGGCCGAGCGCGTATGCGTGGGGCTGCTCTGCCTGCGCGCCGTCAAAAAGGGCTGACCGCCGCCGCTCCCTGTTCGCCCTGCTTCAGCAGCCCCTTCTCCACAAACTCCCGAAAGGCAGCCGAACCGTGAAATCCGAACGGCAGTTCAGCCGGGCATGCGCCATACAGGTCGTCGTAAGAGAACCGCAGCGCAACGTCCACCGGTGCGAACCGGATCGTCCGCCGATATGACGTCTCCAACCATGGCAGCAGGACACCGTAAAAGGCGTCCTCCCTCACAAACCGCCAATCCCGCGGCATGTGGTGATACCACCGCTTCGACCAGTAGAAGGAGGCCATCTCGCAGATTCGTTTCGTTCGTAGTGAGAACCCCCCATTGCCCACGGCAAATCGCGGCCACAGCCCCATTATCCGATTAAGGGCCGTGTCGCGTACAAAGGGCGCGCCGATGTAGTCGTAACGGCCTTCGAATGCCTTGATCCCGCCCCGCAGGGGAAAACCGTCATTCTGGATGACCAGAACGGAATCCGTATCAAAATACCGGTGCAGGTTGACAATGCAATCCACACTCATCGAAGGAAGATCGCCCGGAATCAGCGCGGGATTGACCCGGATCGTCACCGCATCTCCCTGTGCCTCCGCAAAGGCCCGCAGGCGCGGGGTCTCCCGGTTGACGACCACACACGCCTTTAGTTTCCCGCAATGCCGCCACGTTTCGTACAGCGCGCACTCCACAGCATCAAAACGCAGGTCAGCCTGTTCCACATCCCAAAAGTGATATGTCACCACCGTAACCTGAGATGACTGCGGCGCTCCAAAGACGGCCGACCGCTGCACTTCGAGCCGATTACGCTGCCATTCGAACAGGTTTGCCGTTTCCTCGCCCACCACAGCACCGCTCCAATTGAAACCCCCTCCTCCCGATCACGTTAGACTATACCATAGCCGAAAAACGCTGTCATCCCCGTAAGAGACATGTTATGGTATATTGATATTGATGTTAGGTTTGAATTCAATTCGGATGAGACCAGACCCCAACAAAGCGATGGAGGTGACGGGAACCCGCCGTCTCACCACTGACGAACGAACCGGCCTCTGCGTCGTTCCGCCTATGCGCCCAATCCACGCCATCCTCATCACCTATCACCCTTCCGACCGTGTGCTCGACACTGTGCGGGATGCGGCAGAGCAGGCAGATCATGTAATTGTGGTCGATAACAGTGCAACTGAGTCTGCGCGTAACCTTCTGACTCAAGCCTTCGCCCCGCATACCGACCGGTTCACCCTGATTTTCAACCCCGTTAATCTGGGTGTCGCCGCAGCCTTGAATATCGGCATGCGCACCGCCCAAGTCGGCAAGGCACATTGGGTCCTGACGCTCGATCAGGATAGCCGCCTGACATCCGGAATGGTTGCCGCGCTGATTGCCGCATGGGAGGCAATGCCGCGAGAACAGCGGTCGCAAATCGGTGTTCTCGCGCCGCAGACCGTGTCTGCGGACAAAACACCCTCCGAAAACACGTCCGCACCGATCGCAAACTGGCGTGAGGTGGAGACCGCCATCACCTCGGGATGCATGATTTGTCTGGAGGCCTGGCAGGCGGTCGGAGGGTTTAACGAAGCACTGTTCATCGATTACGTGGATCACGAATTCTGTTTCCGACTGCGGTGGAACGGGTGGCGGGTCGTCCAGTGTCCGGACGCGTGGCTGATTCACAGGATCGGCAACGCCGAACACCGCCGCCTTTTCGGGAGGGAGATCACCGTGAACCAGCACCCCCCGGTCCGCTCATACTACATCATGCGTAACGGGTTGTATTTCTGGCGCGCCTTTCCCGAACCGTCCGCGTTCATCCGTGCGGACAAGCGCAACACCCTGACCCTACTCCTGAAAGCGCTGACGGTCGAACCCCAAAGGCGGGAACGGCTGAGCCTGTTCTGGCGCGGATACCGGGATTACCGCGCTGGACGGTTCGGCGCATATTCCGGGCCGGCAGACGTGTCCCCCGCATCGGAGATCCACCCGGTCTGACGCAGAAATTCAAAGGCTTTCAGACCGTGAAACCCGAAGGGCGGCACGGGTTCAGTGTACGGGAAGGCGGCATCATAGGAGAAGCGGACCGCCTCGGGATACGCTGCGATGCGTACGGCACGCCGGTAGGCGCGTTCCCGCAACGGTAGCGTTTCCGTGAAAAAAACGTCCTCCGAAACCATTCGGGAGGCCGGCAGCGCACAGTACTTTTTCCGCCAGTACTGGGCGGCCAACTCGCAGATCCGCTTCGAACGCAAGGAGAACCCACCATTACTAACCCAGCAGTTCAGCATCCCGCAGACGATGCGATTACACCAGGTGTTGCGCACATAGGGTGCGCCGATAAAATCCCATACCCCGACAAACGCATCCAGTCCGCTCCGGATCGGGAACCCGTCATTTTGTACCACCAGAACATACGGCGTGTCGAACCGCCGGTGCAGATGCGCATTACAATCCGCACTCATGGAATGGAGATTGCCGGGGATCAGCGTTTCCAACACGTCAAACCGGACCCATCCGGAGAACGCCTCCGCGAACGCCTCAATCCGGGGGGTCACCCGGTTCACCACCAGCACCGTCTTCAGCAAGCCGCACCACCGCCACGTCTCCCGGATCGCGCATTCGAGAAACGCGAACTGCTCGTCGAACCGTTCGCTGTCCCAGAAATGATAGGCCAGCGCCGTGACCTCCGTGCACGCCGAAGGCACATATCGCTCGTCCTGCCCAGCGGCCAAACGCGTCCGCTGCCATGTTTGCATCCCATTCATATTCTTCGAAAAACGTCCGCACCCGCCTTCCGGGCCTCTCCGCCCCTGAAGGCCACAGTCCGCCTACCCTCATGAAAAGGAAAGGCGTGGATTCACAATACACCAAATAACCCGGATAGACAACCTAACCCGGTTGAAGTAATATACCCCATATGACAACGCGTATATGTATCATTGGCGGATGTGGCCATGTCGGTATTCCGCTCGGGCTGGCATTTGCAAGCCGGGGTTTTCCGGTCACGTTAATTGACTGCAATCAAACAGCGGTCGAACAGGTGTCAAGAGGAAGCCTGCCTTTCAAAGAGGAAGGGGCCGAAGAGTTGCTGCATGCCCATATCAACAAAAATCTTTTTGCCACTACCGACGTTTCGCTTGCAGCCCAACAAGATGTCATCGTTTTTGTCACCGGAACTCCGGTGGACGAACACTTGAATCCGCGTGTCAATGACGTGCTCAAAGTTGTCACATCCTACCTTCGTTTCATGAACAAAAGCCAGCTTGTCATCTTGCGAAGCACCATCTTCCCTGGCGTTACCCAAATCGTCGATCATCTGCTTGTGCAGGCACTCGGCAGTTCTAAGTTAGCTTTTTGTCCGGAACGCATCGTCCAAGGCAAAGGGATTGAGGAAATCTTCAACCTCCCTCAAATCGTTTCGGCCACCTCAGCACAGGCTGAGCAAGAAGCCTCTGAACTCTTTTCAGCCATCGCTAAAAAAATTGTTCCGCTCTCCACGGCCGAGGCGGAACTGGCGAAACTCATGACGAACGCCTGGCGTTATCTGGAATTCGCCATCGCCAACCAATTCTACATGATCGTTGAAAAGAAGGGGTTCGACTTCTACAAGATCTTTAACGCCATGAAGGATGACTATCCCCGCGCAAAAAATTTTGCGTCCGCCGGGCTCGCTGCAGGCCCCTGCTTATTCAAGGATACGATGCAACTCTCGGCCTTTCACAGCAATGAGTTTTTTCTCGGACACTCCGCCATGCTGGTCAACGAAGGGCTGCCGAACTTCCTTGTGCAACAGTTGGAGGAGAAAATGGGCAACCTGAAGGGGCGCAAAATCGGTATCCTCGGACTCGCCTTCAAAGCTGATAATGACGACACTCGCGAGAGTCTGTCATTCAAAGTGAAAAAGCTGTTGGAACTGCAAATGGCGGAGGTTCTCCTGTCGGATATCTACGTCGCCGGAACATTGCCACTTCAACAATTTATGCAGGAAGCCGAAGGAATCATCCTTGGCGTTCCCCACACGGAATATCGGAAGCTTGCCCCCACATGCCCCTATATAGACTGTTGGGGGGTGTGGCCAAGACCAAACAGTTAAACCACTTCCTAAGGACGAGACACGTTATGAAAATTCTTGTTACTGGCTCAGCGGGTTTTATTTGCGGGTACCTTGTTGAAGAATTGCTCAACAACGGGCATGAGGTTGTCGGGATCGACAATTACTCAAAATATGGCAAAGTTGAGAAGTCCTATGACAATCATCCCCGTTATCATTTTACGGAAGGGGATGTTAAAGACTTGGCGCTGATGAAAAACCTGATCGCGGGCTGTGATCAAGTTTTGGGAGCAGCGGCAATGATCGGCGGCATCTCCTATTTCCACGAGCTGGCCTATGACCTCCTCGCCGAGAACGAGCGCATCACGGCTGCCACGTTCGACGCCGCAATTTGGGCCTTCAAGCACAGCTCGCTCAAGAAGATCAATATTCTCAGTTCAAGCATGGTGTTCGAGTCGGCTACGACTTTCCCGAGCCGCGAGGAGGACGTGCGTAAGTGCCCGCCCCCCTTAAGCACTTACGGGTTCCAGAAACTGGCCTGCGAGTATTTCGCGCAAGGTGCCTTTGAGCAGTACAAGCTGCCTTACACCATCATCCGCCCCTTCAATTGCGTCGGCATCGGCGAGAAACGCGCACTGTGTGACAGCGAGATTGTCTCTGGCAACATCAAACTGGCCATGAGCCACGTCGTGCCTGATCTCGTCCAGAAAGTGGTGAAAGGCCAAGATCCGTTGCACATTCTCGGATCTGGCGATCAAATCCGTCACTACACCTACGGCGGTGACCTCGCCCACGGCATCCGCCTCTGCATCGAAAAACCGGAGGCGATCAACGAAGACTTCAACCTCTCCACTCCCGTCTCCACCTCCGTGCTCGAACTTGCGGAACTGATCTGGAACAAGATCCACAAGGGTGCAAAGCCGTTCCGCTACACCTCGGACACGCCGTTCAAGTACGATGTGCAGAAGCGAGTGCCATCCGTTGAGAAGGCGGAGCGCCTATTAGGTTACAAGGCTGAAACTACGCTGGACCAGATCCTTGACGAGGTCGTCCCCTGGATCGTCGAGCAAGTCCGCATCGGTGGTATCTGAGGAGCACATCGCAAGTTTTTATGGAAACGCAGCCCGAGTTGACAATCGTCATCCCCGTCTACAACGAGGGGGAGAACATTCTGCGGTCGCTGCGAGAGATTCAACGGCATGTCACCGTGCCAGCGACGGTCAGTATCGTTTACGACTTCGAGGAAGACACCACACTGGCGGCGCTCAAGCAGTTGCCAGCAGGATCGTCCTTAAAGGTTCGGGCCATGCGAAACGCCTACGGACGCGGCGTTCTCAACGCCATCAAGACCGGACTTGAAGCTGCGGACACCGAACTGATCATCGTCACCATGGCCGACCTTTCTGACCCGCCCGAAGTGATGAACGAGATGGTTCGTGTGGCGCGGGAAACTGGCGCCGCCATCGTCTGTGCCTCGCGCTACATGCGCGGCGGACAACAGATCGGCGGCCCCAAGCTCAAAGGCTTTCTGTCCCGAACCGCAGGGATGATCCTCTACTGGGTCGCACGGCTTCCGACGCACGACCCGACCAACAGCTTCAAGCTGTACCGCAAGTCGTTTCTTTCCACCACCACCATCGAAAGCCCGGGCGGATTCGAACTGGGCATCGAATTGGTCGTGAAAGCGTGGAAGAGCGGTCACCTCATCGCGGAGGTCCCGACCACTTGGCGTGACCGGGTGGCAGGCAAATCCAACTTCAAGCTCTGGAAGTGGCTGCCTCACTACCTGCGGTGGTTTTTTTACGCATTCCGGAGAAACAAAAAACATCCGCCATGCTGATCATGCCCCATCCCTACGGCCGCATGGCCAACCGCCTGATCCTGGCCTCCACATTCATCGCGCAGGCCGAGGAGTACGGGGATTCATTTCTGCATCTGGCGTTCGCCGACTACTGCCGTTTCTTTGAAGGCACGCGGCACCGCCCCTTCCTCTACCACCGTTCGACACACCCCCAGCCCCGCGTCACGAAACGCCTGTTCGGCTGCGTCAACATTTGGAACACCTACGATAAACGGGGCGAAACCTATTTTCTTGAACAGGAAGCGTTCCGCGCCGCCCAAGCCGCAACGCGCTTCTTGTTCGTTATCGGGTGGTCTTTCCGGGCTCCGGATGTCGTGCTGAAGCACAAGCGCCTGATCCGGACAATATTCACCCCCGTCACCCGCCACCGCGACGCGGTCGCGCGCCTGTCCGGAGCGTTGCGAGCCCATGCCGATCATGTCGTGGGTGTGCATATCCGCCAGACGGACTACAAAAAGTTCTCCGGCGGCAGATACTTCTACTCTCTGGACACCTACAAAGGGTTCATGCGGCAGATGGAGGAACAACTGCCGGGCCGAACCCGCTTCCTCCTCTGTTCCGACATCCGGCTGGACCCGACCGAGTTCCGGGATTTCGACATCCTGACCGGCACCGGGCACCCGGTTGAGGACAACTACGCCCTCGCGACCTGCGATTATCTAATCGGCCCCCCCAGCACCTACACCGCCTGGGCCTCGTTCTACGGCGGGGCACCGAAATGTTTCCTCCGATCAACGGATATGCGTATCACACCGGAATGCTTTGTCATTCAACATTCGGTCTAACCTCTCTTTTCGCTATGCAAACATCCAGTAATGCGTCTCGTCTTAGTCCTTGGCTACCTCTCAATCTGCCCATCCAGGCGGATATCACATGGTCGTCGCGTGTCATCCTCCTGCTCGGAATCACAGCCCTCCTTTTTTTCCGGGCACCCCATGAGTTCGTCTCGCCTCAACTTTGGGGAGAGGACGGACCGATTTTCCTCGCCCAAGCGCGAACACACGGGATCGCTTCGATTGCCATACCGCACGCGGGGTATTTACATGTGTTGCCGCGCATGTTGGCTCTGACAGCAACCCTTTTCCCCCTTGAGTATGTGCCGCGCTTATATTTCCTTTTTGCGGTCTCCGCCGTGCTATTGGTTTGTTGTTTTCTCTCCTTCATTCCATGGCTCCCGCCGCAATTGAAAATCGCGTTCCCCCTCACGGTGGTGCTCACACCGCATTACGGGGAGGTTTTCTTCACGCTAACAAACATCCATTGGATCGTCGCACTGTTGTTCCCCTTTCTTGCCCTTGGAGTACCCATCCGTTCAACGTCTCATTTGACACGGTTGTCCATCCTGATCGTTGTGCTTGCTCTAAGTGATCCTTTTATTCTTTTTTTCTACCCCCTTTTTTTTATCCGCAGGCTAGCACACCGAGGCTCCGAACGCGGAGAAGGAGTTTTCTTTCTTGTCGCCACCTTCTGCGCTTGCCTGCAGGCCGGTGTTCTCCTTGCTGCCCCGCGCGGAGCCGCGAAAACATTCGACACCGATCTCTGGCATTGGCTCGAAGCCCTTTTGCTTCGTCCGGTTGCGGGGCTTTTTCTTGGGAAGGAGGTCGCGCTACTGGGATACACCTCCACCCCGGTGTTTATCCTCATCGGCCTCGCGCTGGGACTCTTCCTCTGCACCGTACTATACTCCATCATAACGACCACACCACAAAACCGCCGGATCCTTTTGTTTTTCTTTTCAGTATCGGCCATCGCATTCACCGCAGCATTTTTGAGATCGTATGATCGTCCTCTGGTCTTCGCTCCCTTTTATGGGGCAGACCGTTATTATTATATTCCTTATGCTTTCATGATTTTTGGGGTACTCTGGTTCACCCATACAGTATCCGGATGGAGAAAACGGTTGGGGTTCGCGGCGTGTTTTCTGATTTTAATGAGTTCTGTTTCCGTTTTCCAACTTCCCCGCAGACTCGACTCACATTGGACAGATCACATCAAACAGTTGCGCGAACAGGGCCATGTCCGTATCCCCATTAATCCGCCCGGATGGAGCGTGGATTTGTATGAAACACCCACTTCACCCGATGATTAACCGTCCGCCGTTTTCTTATGAAAAAACATCACATCCTCTCCTTCATCGACAAGACAGGATATGGCCTTGAAATCGGTCCCAGTTACAATCCCCTTGCCCCCAAGAGACTCGGTTATAATGTCCGTACGCTTGATTATTTATCACAGTCCGATCTAATCGAAAAATATTCGCGTCTTTCTGTCCCGGTCGCGGAGATTGAACCCGTTGATTTCGTCTGGTCCGGAGAACCCTACTCGGAATTAATGGGAGGTCATTCACTTTTTGACTGGGTCATCGCCTCACATGTCATCGAGCACATGCCGGACCTGATCGGATTTCTGAAGAACTGCACCTCCGTCTTAAAGGAAGATGGAATTCTCGCGATTGTTGTTCCGGACAAGCGTTATTGCTTCGATCACTTCCGCCCCCCCTCTTCGCTTGCGCAAATCATCGACGCACACCAAGCGAAGCTGACGCACCCCTCAGCGGGGATGATCGCGGAGAGCTATTTGAATAAGGCGTATCGAAATGGAGAGGGCATTTGGAACCTGCTCACTCGCGGACCGTTGCGTTTCCAACACACGGTCAGCGAAACAAAAAACGCGATGGCGCTCCGAGAGTATACTGATGTACACGCATGGAGTTTCACACCCCACTCGTTCCGTCTAGCCATACATGACCTCGTTTCTCTCGGACACCTTGATTTGAAGGAGGTTTCGTTTCGTATCACGTCCGGCTTTGAATTCCTCGCTGTCTTCCGGAAAGGCAAATCGCCCCCGTCAAGTTCTCGCTTGTGCTTGGCGAAGCGGGCGCATTCCGAACTCTCGCCTTCTCTTCTTCTCGCTATACTTGAACGGCTGGGTGTACTTTTTTATATGCCTCTTTTCTTCGTCAAAAGATGGCTGTCCCCAAAAGACCGACGCCAAGGGTAAAAAATTCACGGTTTTCTGAAATACGCAAACAAAACATAACCCGCCGATCATTTTTTACGCCCAACGAATTCGATTTCATCAATCGGCAGCCCCAACCAATCCCATTTGAGCGGAGCCCGGTTGGCGAAAAATGACAAGATTCGGCCGAGCCAAGGGGTAATCCAGACAAAACGGATCCGGAGGGAGATTTTTTCAAAAAGAACCCTTCCGCCCCACTGATATGCCCGTTGCTCGCACAGTAATTCCGGTGTGTATACGCTGAATTGATTACAGTGTAAATGCCACGCTGCCATTGGATTCCGGAAGTGTGGCACCGTAAATCGCAGTACCCCTCCCGTCTTCAAGATCCGGTGAATCTCCCGAACCGTCCGGTCATAATCCGGCACATGCTCCAGAAAATGCTCCATACAAACCTCATCCACCGTGGCGTCCTCCCATGGCCAGGGGAAAACTGTAAGGTCATACAAAAAATCAGGCTGGCCACAAGCATCCACATTCACATATCCAGACTTCACCTTCTCGCCGCATCCCAGATTGAGTTTGAATTCGTTTCCCATTCTGAACGCCTTCCCTTTGCCGGTTTATTTATTCAGTAACGTGTGCTAGTATATCTGGGTTTTGAAGTCTGGAAAAGATGTTTCGTTGACACGGATGGACTTTTGCCCGGGAGTCGTATGTTGATTTCGCTTGTCCTGTTGACGTGGAACCGTTACCGGTTTCTCGATTTATGCCTTGCGTCGCTGTTCGCAAACCTTTCCGGTGCATTCGACTACCAAATTCTTCTTTTGGATAATGGCTCGACGGATCTTACGCCTCAAGTTTTGAACCGTTATCGAAATAAACCCGGAGTGACCCTTCTCGCCAATGCGGAAAATCGGGGACTGAGCGCATATAAGACGCTCTTCAATAAAGCCAAGGGGAAAATCATCATCGAAGTCGATGACGATATCCTCGATTTTCCAAAAGATTTTGACCAAATCATGGTGGACTATTTGGCGGCTTACCCGGATTATGGGTTTTTGGCCCTCAATGTCATTCAGGACGAACGGACGAATGGCGCGAAACCTGATCCTTCTCATTATGCGGAAGACACCCGGGGCAACAAAACGGTTGAACAGGGGCCTGCCGGCGGTTGGTGCGCGGGGTTCCGTCGCAAAGACTACCGTGCGATTTGGCTACCTTTCAATTTGATCCCGTTAAGCATGAAGCGATGTGAGGACGGCACCTTAACCGCCCTGTTTCGTAGGCTGCGGGGTTTAAAAGCGGGTGTAATCCGCGAGGCGGTCTGTCTTCATGCCTGCGGCCCCTATTACGCGCAGCAATATGGGCAGACGGAACGGGAGATTCAAAAATACATGGCCGCAGGATTAACGGAACTTGCCGATTCGTATATTCAGACACAAAAAGGCGTTTAATTTCTTCTCTCTGTTCTTGTGAGGTTTATCCTTATGTCGATCCCAACAACCCTCCGATCAGTATCCGTACGCGCTCTTCTGATGTTAACGGTTTGTTCGGGTGTCCTGTGTGCAGGTCTTTACGTCCGGATGGCGCGGCTGACCGTTGGTTTGCACCTGACTCCCCATCCGACCGGCGGCATTTCCTGTACATGGGAAGACGATTCGGGAGCATCCCATACTCTGGAGACCTGTTCGACCGAAACCGGACAGGTCTCGTTCCCGATCCCCATCCAGGCCAAACTCTTCCGGTTTCATTTTTTCCCTAGCCATGAGCCGTATCGAATAAACGGGCTATCCCTCTTTCATCTTCGGTTGCTGAGCGCGCAATGGCTTAATAATATGCTCACCCCGGAACATCCCGTCTATACTCAACAATATATGGGCAAACGGGACTGTCTCGAAATCATCGCCACCGAGGGAACATCGTTAACCTATCCCCGGTTCTTTTCCACCCTTCTCCACTTCGCCAGAAGACTCCGCACAGTCACCCCTGTTTTGCTATTCGGCCTGTTTTGTCTACCGCTCGGCCTAAAACTCCGATTTTGCGGCGTACACCGCCCCTTTTCTCTCCCGCGAGGTCTTTGCCTCCCACATGAGGAGGCGCCGTTGAGAAAAGGAGATCGTTCGGTTTTTATTTTTTTCGTCGCGGCCCTCCTTCTGTGCCTGCCGAACCCTGTCGCACCAACCACCCCGGGATGTGATGCATCTTGGTCGTGGTTGCTTAACCATTTCGCCCTGAACCCCTCAGGGATCGGGACCTCTTTTTTCTTCACTTACGGTCCACTGGGATTCACGATCACACCTGAAGCGATCGGAAACAATGCCTTTTGGGCTCTGGCCTTCTCTCTGCTGTATATCCTCCTGTTCAGCGCAACGATCCATATCATTCTGACGCAACACGAAACGCCCTCCGCCTGTGCCTGCCCTCTATTCCTCTGCATCCTTCTCCTGCCGCCCAACACTGAATGGCGCTGGGCCTTCCTGATAAACCTGATGCTGGCGGCCTGTCTCTTTTTCCCGCCGGAACAGACACGCGCACGCGCAGTTTATTCCGCCGTAACCGGAGCGGTGATCCTCTATGCGTCGTTCATCAAATTCTCCTTAGCCATCACCGCGGGGCTCAATGTGCTCATGGTCCTTCTTCTTCTCCCCCCATGTCAGCGCCGCGACTTATGGTTTTTCGGGGTTCCGTTGGCAGGCGGATTCTTGGTGGGCCTCCTCTTCGCACGTTGGTTTTTATTCTCGTCTTTTTCATCCATCTTGACTTGGGCACGTCTCTCCTGGGAAATCGCTTCCGGGTATAACACGGCTATGGTCACACAAGTCACATGGCTTGAACTCATCATCCCTGCAATTCTTGTGGCCAGTTTTCTTGTCCTTCTCTTTCCGCTTCATTCATTCTCCCTTCAGCGTTTCAAACGAATGGCACTGGTTTCAACGACCCTGTTTTTCGCTTTCAAATACAGTATGACCCGCGCCGGCATCGGTACCCTGCGTGCCGTAACCTATGTGGTTCCCTGTATGACTGGCATCCTCATGCTGTTTGCGGATTCTCTTTGGCGCCCGAACCTTGCCCGACTCTTCCGTTTCCAACTTGCCGTATGCGTAGGACTTTCGGTCTTAACCGGTGTTTTCCTACAGTTGCCGATCATCGGCTTCAATTACAAAAACCTCCTTGATTCAACCCGTCTGAATCAATGTATCGCCCATGCGCGAACCCGGTCGGACCAAGCATTGCTCGATGTGCGACTTCCGCCTCACTGGATCCGGAAAATCGGCAACAACACGTTCAGTTCGTATCCGACAGAATTGACCTACGCTCCCGCAAATTCACTGCGGTTCATTCCTTTCCCGATCACGCAAGGGTATTCCGCATACACGCAGGATCTTGATGTCCACGGCGCCTCGTTGTTTTCCGGCCCCCAAGCACCCGAATGGTTGCTTTGCGCATTCAGCAAGCCTGACCAGCGGAACGGAGTCGTTGACACCCCGGCGGTCTGGAACGCTGTTCGAACCCACTACCGTCCCGAAGACGTGAACGAACACGGTGTTCTTCTTCAACACCGGCCCCACACCGCGATCCCACAATGGAGATGTGTGCGACAACAAACTGCCGCAGTAGGAGAGTGGATCGATCTGACCGGAAAGGACATGACCAACACCTGTCTGTCAATCAAGTGGTCGCCAACCTTGCTGGGAAAAGGGTTAGCCCTTCTCTTCCGGAATACACAATGCTCCTTTACTCTAATCCGGGTGGACGGTACAACACATCGGTGGCGTCTGGTGCCCGACACCGCAAGCACTCCCTTTCCGATCGGGGCCATCCCCTTCACGGATCGCGAATTCCCCCGGATTTTCGACAACCCGGATTCAGCGCCTTTCCCCGTGTCACGCATCAAATTCGAATGCGAGCACCCTTGGTATTATTCGCGGCAAATAACGCTCTCCTTTTTTCAGTAACCTTTTCCGATAAAGTCTGTTTACTCCATACAAACGCACGATCCTTTTAAGATAGGCTAGCAACAAAAATCTGCCTGCCTGCGGCTTGCCCGGTTCGGACGGTTGGCGTATACTGCCCCACATGGAAGCCGATCTGGAAGTCTATCTCACCGAACGCCGCAGGCTTGTCGAAGAACACCTCTCGGCCTGCCTGCCCGAAGCCACGCCACGCAACAAACGACTGATTGAAGCCATGTGCCATGCGGTGCTCTCCGGCGGCAAGCGGCTGCGCCCGATCCTCTGCCTCGCCGCGGCCGAAGCCTCGGGCGGCAGCTTGCGTGACGCCCTCTGCCCCGCCTCCGCCGTGGAGTTGCTCCACACGTACACGCTTGTGCATGATGACCTGCCTTGTATGGACAACGACCCGATGCGGCGCGGACAGCCCACCGTGCACGCGAAATTCGGCGAGGCGCTCGGGGTGCTGACCGGCGACGCCCTGCAAACCCTGGCCTTCGAGATTCTCGCGCGCACACCGGAAAAACAGGCCGGCACCCTGCAGCGGCTCGTCACCGAACTCGCCTCCGCCGCAGGACAGGCCGGCGTGATCGCGGGCCAGGCCGAAGACATCCGTTGCGCGGCCGCGCCCACGCGCGCAGACATCGAGTATGTCTTCCGCCATAAAACCGCCGACCTCTTCCGCACGGCTTGCCGTCTCGGCGCGATCGCCGCCAACGCCGCGGCACCCGACCTTGAACGCCTGACCGAATATGGAGACGGCCTCGGATTCGCCTTCCAGATCCTCGACGACCTGCTCGATGCCCACGAGGCCAAGACGCGGGCCGAACCGGAACTCTCCTGTCTCGCGGTCATGACGGTCGCGGAGGCGCGGGAGTGGGCGGAAAATCTCACGCAACAGGCTGTCGCGGCACTGGCAGGCCTGCCCGGCGAGACCGCGCCGCTCGAAGCCCTCGCGCGTCACCTGCTCGGCCGCCTCGCCTGAGAACCGCGGCCCGGCCGACGCGCCGCCACCCTAACGCGAAGACGGGTCTATTCGCCGTACACGCGCACGATGCGTTCGGCGAGTGCCGCACGCTTGCTGGCGTTCCAGACCACAAGGGTGACGCGATACGCGCCGGGCTTCCGGTACACGTGTTTCGGCTGGGCCTCAAGACAGGGCAGCCCGTCCCCGAAATCCCAGAGCCGTTGCGCGATTCCCTCTGGATCCACCGATGTGTCGCGGAAAGCGACCGGCTCGCCCGCGCGCGCCGTTTCCGGCGCGTCAAACGCCGCAACCGGTGCGGCACCCATCTCCCCGCAGGTCGTGAGCGTCACGTTGGTCTTGTTGCCCGAAACCAGATTGTCCTCCCACACCACCGCGTCACCCAGATACGTCCGGATGGACGCCCCCGCGTTGTTGGCGATCACATTGCGGATGAAGGTGAGATGGTTGACATTCTTCCCCAGAATCTGGAAAGCCATTCCGCCGTTATCCGTGATCTGGTTGCCGTCGAACGTGACGTGGGTGGTGTGGTTGTTGATCCGGATGGCGTGTCCGTCCGCCCCCTTGTAGACCACCGAAGGATGGCCTTTCTGGGTGCGGGTGAAAAGATTGTCATAGAAATAGAGGCTGTGGATATGGTTGCTCGCCGAAGGCCCCTGAAGCTGCATGCCCCACATCGAGCAGCAGACGAACCGGTTATGTGCCCAAAGCATGTGGTGGGATGCGCCGGAGACGGAAATTCCCTCGATCTGGCCGTAATGGATGACGTTGTCTGTGACGATCCCGTAGGGTCCCCCACCGCCCTCGATGCCGTAAGCCTTCCACGTTCCGCCCGCATCCGCCACGAGATTACGGCGCACGGCACAGTGCGAACTGACGATGCTCAACCCGTGATCGACCACGTTGTCCTCAACCAAGGTCCGCACGCTTTCGCTGTGCACTTCGATCGCGAATCCGATACCACCCGAGCGCGTGACCACATTCTCGCGGATCACCGCGTCGGAAGCCCCGTTGTTCGTGAAAATGCCGCCGCGACCGGTCCGGTCGATCACGTTCCGCTCGATCACGGCCCGCAGCGATCGGTCCGACACGCGGATCCCCGCGCCCCAAGGGTCTTCCGGCGCGATGTTGCAGATCGTGTTGTCGCGGATCACCGAATCAGAGGTTTGCGATAAGAGAATCCCGTGCGGCCCGAACGTCCCCGTGTCCACGAAATCCCGGATCGTGAGGTGATGGAGGCAAAGGGTGTCGCACTTCATCGCAACCACCCCCTGGGTCGCCAACGGGTTGCTGCCGCCATCGAGTGTCAGGTGGCACACCTGCACCCCGGAGACATCACGCATCCGCACAAATTCATGCGGTTTTTCCCCCCCGAAAGCCAGAATGGTCCGCTCCTGCCCCGCTCCTTGCAGTGTGACGCCGGAGGGCGGGGTGAGCGGGCTGAACAGGCGCAACACGCCTGCGGGGAGCGTTACCGTGTCCCCCGGTTGCGCCGCGGCCAACGCCTTGTTGATGGCCTCGGCGTCATCCAGCAAATCATCCGGCACGCAGTCGGCACCCACCGGACGGGTTGCGGCGGCCGCGATGCCGACCGTCATGGCCGCACCCCACAGGATCATCCGTATCGTTACCGCACAACGAATCCGCATCTCTCCTCCTTTTTACACTCAGTGCCGTTTTTTCTTCGGCGTCTTTTTGGAAAGATCCAGAAACGGCGCCCGCCGGAGCGAGACCTCGGGGATACCCGCCTCCCCATCCCCGTCCGAAGGGGTGCCGGTTTCCGGCTCCGCAGTGCCGACCGCAGTCCACACGCCCCGGGGCGCAGGGCGCAGCAAATCCCAAAGGGATTGCTTCACCTCCGCCACGCCCGGATCGTCCGGCGTCACCGCAGAAACCCGGATCGGCGTAACGCCGGTCTCGCGCACAAAGCGCGGCAAGTATTCCGCAGCGGCCGCCACATCCATCTTGTTGGCCAGCACGAGGGAGGGGCGGTCGAGCATTTCGGCGTTGTGCTGCGCGATCTCGTTCCGCAGCGCCAGATAGTCCTTCCACGGCAGACGATTGTCCGTCCCCGCCATATCGACCACGAAAATCAGCACACGCGACCGCGCGATGTGTTTCAGAAAACTGGTGCCGAGACCGACCCCTGCAGCGGCCCCTTCGATAATCCCCGGCACATCGGCCACGCGAAGCTGGGAGAAATCCGGATACATCAGCGTTCCCACGATCGGATTGAGCGTGGTGAACGGGTAATTGGCAATCTTCGGACGCGCGCCGCTCAGACAGGCGAGCAACGAGGACTTTCCGGCGTTCGGGAACCCGAGCAAGCCCGCATCCGCAATGGTTTTCAGTTCCAACCGGAGCCGGAACTCCTCACCCGGCTCCCCGGGCGTGTGTTCCGTTGGCACCTGATGCGTCGCGGTTTTGAAATGCACGTTGCCGAGGCCGCCTTTGCCGCCCCGCGCGATCACAACCTCTTCGTCGTGGCCCACGACATCCGCGATCAGTTCCCCGGTCTCGGCATCAAACACGCTTGTGCCGCACGGCACCCGGACCACCCGGTCGCGCCCCCGCCGTCCGTACATCTTCTGGCCGCGTCCCGCCACCCCGTTTTCGGCGAACAGTTGCGGCGCGAAGGAGAGACCGATCAGCGAATCGACATCACGGCTGCCCCGGAAAAGCACATGGCCCCCACGGCCGCCATCGCCGCCGTCGGGGCCCCCTCTGGGAACACACGCCTCCCGTCTGAAACTCGCGCTTCCGTCCCCTCCCTTACCGGCGCGGACATGCACCACGACACGATCCACAATCTTTCTTGTCTTCATGCCGCAGTCCGCCGCAGACCCGGATCAGATCACTCCGCCGCAACTGCGGGGATGATGCTGACCACCGCGCCGCCTTTTTGGAATTTGACGGTGCCGTCCTTTAAAGCGAACAGGGTGTAATCGCGTCCACATCCGACATGCTTTCCGGGGTGGAACCGGGTTCCGCGCTGCCGGACCAGAATCGATCCCGCGCGCACGACCTGCCCGTCATACCGCTTCACGCCCAACCGCTTCGCATTGCTGTCCCGCCCGTTTCTTGATGCTGCGCCTGCCATGTGTCACACTCCTCCGGTTAGGCGATCGCCTTGACTGTGGCCACCGTCAGTTCCTGGCGGTGCCCCATCCGGCGCGAGTACCCCTTGCGCCGTTTTTTCTTAAAGTTAATCAGTTTCTTGCCGCGTTTGTGGCCGATCACGGAGAGCGTCACCTTCGCGTCCGGGACATACGGCATCCCGACCTTCAGTTCCTGCCCGTCCGAGAGCGCCAACACCGTCTCCAACACCACGTCCTGACCGGCCTCGGCATCCAGACGCTCAATCTCGATCGTGTTGCCCACGGCCACACGATACTGCTTGCCGCCGGTCTCTAAAACCGCATACGCATCCATGTTTTGACCCTTCATCACTGGGGAACCGAGCGGTTCCGCACCTTTCCAAATCGGAACAAAAGGATTTTACTTTACCGGATCGCCCCCGCGACTGTCAAGCGGGCCAGCCTCTTTATTTTTGGCGGCACCGAGCGCGTTCTCGATGGTGTCGAGAAGTTTCTCCGCATTGAAGGGTTTGGAACGGTACTCGAAGACCCCGATCCGCTTGGACTCGATCGCGGTCTCGTCCGACGCGTAGGCCGTCAGGATGATCACGGGGATATCCGGCTTGATCGCCTTAACCTCGCGCAAAAGGGTCATGCCGTCCATGCGCGGCATGCGGAGGTCGGAAATGATCAGATCGATCTCCGTTTTGCGGATCACGTCCAGAGCCGTCACCCCGTCTTCCGCCACGACCACATCATATCCGTTTGTGTTGAGAAGCCGCTGAAAGAACATCAGCAGCCCCGGCTCGTCGTCAACGATGAGGATTCTGGCCATAACCAATTCTCTTTCTCCTGATAGGCGCCTGTAGGCATCACACACGTTCCCGTCCCTCACTCAGGGCATCGCGCTCTCCACTGCACGAAGGTTTGGGACTGAAACCTGTCATCTACCGTTACACATCACTGTAAGGGGCATCCGTTTTCCCGTCAACAACGAAAAGCCGTGCGCCCGTGACAGGTTCGCGACTTCGCACACTCCCTGTCACGAACTGATTACCGTGCGCCCGAAGATTCATGGTCCGTTCGGCTCCGTGAATAAAGCCGATTGACACGATATGCTGGAAGTGCGAAACTATTATCCGTGTGAAGCTTGTTATCCGTGGCTGGATGCACTTGTGGCTTCACAACAAAAGTGCGAAATATCGTGAGCGTTTGCCCAATGGACCTTACTGGAACATCACGCGATGACCGCACAAGAACGGATGCTCTGAAAATTCCGTGTCCCGCGGGGGCGTGCGTGTCATGCGCGACCGGCGTGGTACTGGCTGCTTTTTGCTGGGCTCGGGCCGACGGTCCGTTCCGCGTCTTGCCGTACCTGCAGAACCCGGCGACTGACGCGATCACGGTGATGTGGTTCTCGGAGACCTCCACCACCGGTCAGGTTGCCTTCTGCCAGACCGGGGTATGGTCGGCGCCGCTTGAAGTTCCCGCAGTGCTGGCCAGCGCACTGGACTACCACTCCAGCGAGACGAATTCGCCCCCGCCCCTCCCCCATCCGCCCCTCCCCTATTTACACCGGGTCAGGCTGACAGGGCTGCTGGCCGGAACCGCCTACGAGTACGTGGTCACGCAGGACGAGGTGTCGATCACCAACTCGTTCCGCACGGCACCGCCGCGAGACAGCGCCGTGCGCTTCGTTGTCTATTCCGACTCCGAGACAGAACCGGAATCGACCGGCTCCCGAGAGAAGTGGCCCGAGCCGAACGGTAACGCCGACCGCCTGTATCCAGTCGACCAGACACGCGGGTATCAGGAAAACCTCCAGATTATGGCTGCCCGCAACCCGGACTTTATCGTGATCGCCGGCGATCTTGTTGAGGCGGGCGGCGAGCAACGGGACTGGGACGAGTTCTGGCGTCACAACGCCGGTGTTCTGGGTGATCTGGCCAGCACCGTGCCCATCATGCCCGCGCTGGGCAACCACGAATACTACGGCGGTACGCGCGGCGGTTACAGCCAGCCGACCTCTGAGGTGAGCGTCGCCAAATACCTGACCTATTTCGAGCTGCCCGCCAACGGCGCGGCAAACCCCGCCCATAACGGACGGTATTACCGCTTGGACTACGGACCGGTGACGCTGGTGGTGCTGGACCTGTGTAATGGCGATGACACGGACCCCGCCAAAGACACCAGCACGTACCTGAAGACGGCCGACGGCTGTCAGGCGCCGGACTTCAACCCCGGCTCGCCGCAGTACGCTTGGCTGGAGGAGCAGCTCGCCTCGGCCCAGACCAACAGTCCGTTCACCTTTGTGGCCTTTCACCAGACCCCGTATTCTGTCGGGCCGCACGGAAAGGCTGACGAATCACAGTCGGGTGTGCCCGTGCGTGTCCTCACGCCGCTTTTCCTGAAATACGGCGTGGATGCCGTACTGGCCGGACATGATGAGATGTACGAGCGCTCCGTCGTGACAGGGATAGAGCAGTTGCCCGGCGGCGGCACGCGCCCCGTCACGCTCAGCTTCTATGATATCGGCATCGGCGGCGACAGGTTGCGGGAGCCGTTTTCTGGCTTGGTTAACGACAAACAGGTTTTTCTCGCGCACGACGACGCGCCTGAGATGTGGTCAGGCGCGAGGCTTGTGAGCGGCGGCAAACATTACGGGCACCTGGAGGTCAACGTCCGGGTGAACGGACAGGGAAAATGGGAGGCGGTTCTGACCCCGGTCTACGCGTTTCCGCTCATGGACAGCGGGGGCACGGTCACCGGCTTCGAGCGGCGGACGTACGCCGACGAGGTGACGATCATAAGCGCTTCGGCCCCCCTTCTCGGGCAGAAGGGGGCAATTGTGACGGAATGGTGAAAAACGGAAAGAGAGGAGATCAGCATGAAAAACAATCGGTTCGTTGGCTGGATTTGTGTGACAGCCGTGTTCGCGGCCCTAGTCGCACAGGCGGCTGTCACGCCGGCCCCTGTGCCGGCCGGGGCGTTAAAAATGAAACGGATGATGAAACTGTCCAACACGGGAAGCGTCTATAATCCGAGGATCTGTAACGGAGAAGTGTTCGCTGTGGATATCTCCGCCCCAGTCTACAGCGCCGGACGGTTTCTCGAGGGTTCCACAACACCTGACGTGGAGATATTAGGCGTCAAAGAGTCCCGGATGATTAGCCCGCTGGACCGGACGAGCAAGACGTGGATCCTCAGCGCCGGCGGCAGCACTGCCGATACGGCATACTTCTCGCTCTGGGACTATGCGACGATGACCGAACGCGTGGATGACACAAATCTGGCTATCCGCCCCAACGCGTTCGACTGGGTGGACAGCGACACGGTCATTTCCGCCAGTTATCAGTCGGGACAGAGAAACAGGCTGTATCTTGTGGATATAGCCACCGATCCCTCCTTCACCGTGACGTTAAACACTTCGTGGAATGTTGACGGGTATGTCGAAGCCCCCCCTGCCACGACCCGCATCCGCACCGTCTCAGTGGGCGACCGTTACAGCGGGTATGCGTACTTCGGCAACTCCGGCACAAACGAAGCCGCGTTCTGGGCCATCAATCTGACGAACGGCGTACTAACGCAACTCGGAACCCTTAACGTAACGGGTTCGGGATCGTGGGGGCTCTGGACCGTCAAGGAACTGGACGGATATCTGTATCTGCACACGACGACTAACGGCATCTTCGTGTATAAGATGGATAATGCGACCACGTTGGGAGATCTTTTCACCCACCATACGAAGGAGCAGATCAATTTGATCACCGGCAGTGAGGAAGGCAATTACGGGTTCGATGTGTCTGATGGCGGACAGCGTATGGTGCTGGGCGTGGGGTCAACCGGCGTCGCCGAGTTTGAGCCTCTGGTCAAAACGCCCAAGATGCGGTGGCTGACGACCGGTCCGGGGAGTGCCAATGTCTATTACGGCGGCGCGGTCAAAGACCACCAATTCTACACGGGCCAGATCAACACCGGCCCGCAGGTCTGGGACAATGCCGGGAATCTGGTACACAGCACCAACCTCACCAACACGTCCAAGTGCTCGGTGCCGTTCGGTCCGTACGTCTTTTTCGGCTACCAAGACGGCGGCATTTATCGGATCAACAATGACTGGAAGACGGATTTGGTCGACCGGGTCAATCCGGGCAACACCGATCCGGAGGCACTAGCGACAGACGGCACCTACCTGTACACAAACAGCGATGCCAAGAGAAGCCATCTCTACAAGTATGCGGTCAACAATGAAGTCGGAAGTTTCACTTTGACCGAGATCGGTTCGGTGTCGACCGGCCTCTCACGGATCCGAGGCATCAGTTATCACAACGGCAAGCTCTACGCCGCCGATACCAGCGGGACCACGCTGGTCGAAGTTGATGCCGCAACCATGACTTCGACCCACATCATCACGCTGCCAGCCAGCGGCGCATATCAGGCGGTGAGGTCGGGCGACAGGATTTACGTTGTCGGATCGGATGAGCATCTGCGTGTCTACAAGACCGACGGCACCGCTTGGACAGCCGCCGGGAGCTATAATCTGGGACTGGGGGGTTTATACGGCATTTCCGACGTCGACGACGGTCACGTCTGGGTGACTTCCAAAGACAAAAAAATCTCCTACTGGAGTCTGCAAGACCTTCCGTTCTCCGATGATTTTGAAAGCTATCCGGAAACCCTCTCTGTGGGAGACATCGCTTACAACGGGTGGAGCGGATCGAGTGAGGCCGTGGTTCAAAGCGGCGTCGGTGTTGGCGGAAGTCAGGCTGCTGTCCTGCCGAGTGGCACGACGGTCACCAACACACTGCATCCGTCCACCACAGCCTACACCGAGGTTTGGACCGACCTGCGCTTGAAGCCGGTGGCGTTTGATGTTGATGCGGTACCGGAGGTAAACACCAACGCGAGCGTGATGTTGTATGTCAACGCTGAAGGGTTTGTGGTTGTGTACAACCCCGAAACCGAGAAGTGGACAACGTGTTCCACCAGCGTCGCGGGCGGTGACGTGACGCCGATCGAAAACGATGCGTACGCGCGCATTACCCTGTACAAGAACTATACCGCAGGCACGGTGGCGGTTTTCGTGGACGATGTTCTGGTGCGCGAAAACCTGAGCATGATCTTCAACCGCCCGTGTTACCGTGCAATGGCTGTGGAGAACAGCGGCGAGGCCAACGCGTATCTGGACAACGTGGCGATCACCTTGTCCTACCCGCGTGACCTGACAGGCGACTCTGACGGCGACGGCTGGTGCGACGCGCAAGAGATCGCTTCCTGGGGCTCGATCTCGGCCACGACCAACAACGTTCCGTATACTTGGTTGTTCAAACATGGATTGACCGATCCGGACGGCGACGCGGACGGCGACGGCCAGTCGAATGCGCAGGAGTATCTGGCCGGCACCAACCCGAATGATGACACCAGTGCCTTCCAGATCCTGAGCATCGAAAGGACCGCAACGGAAACGATACTCGAGATCATGGGCAACGACTCCGGCGCCCGCAGCGATTTCATTATCCAGCGGAGCGTGGACCTGAACGACGGGTTCGTAGATTACGACACGGCGAAACGCGGCGTGGAACCGGCTAACACGTTCTACACGAACGTGGACGACGAGGTCACGAGCCCGGTCTTCTTCTATCGGGTGAAGGCTACCCCGTAATCCCGCACAGACAAAAGAGCGGATCAAGCGGCACGGATGCAGGTCCGTGCCGCTTGCCGTTTTTTTGTTTTGCCCCTTGTCATCACTCAAACCGTTTGATATAGTCTGGCCACTTTTCAGGGGTGGTGGCGCAATTGGTTAGCGCACCGGACTGTCGATCCGGTGGTCGCGGGTTCGAATCCCGTCCACCCCGCCATTTCAGATTCCGAACACGCGGAAAACCGGAAAGGCTTCCGCTGAGACGATTCGAACATTTCCGTAACGCGGGCGTAATTCAATGGTAGAATAGGAGCTTCCCAAGCTTCTTACGTGGGTTCGATTCCCATCGCCCGCTCCATTTTCACCAAAAAACCCTTTAAAATTAACGTTTCGCAGCAATACGCAACTTCTCCGTGTTGATACTGTGTTGATACTGTCACACCACGCAGAAAAACCCGCCGCCGCACCCGGCCGGTCCACCGTAGAACGCAGAAAAAAGAAAACGCCGTAAGCAACCTGTAGTATGCTTACGGCGTTGACACTTTGTTGACGCCTCAATCAATCGCTACAAGAGCCGTCCGTGCACCCGGCGGAAACCTGCTTCAAGGCGTTGGTCGTCGCCCCGAGGCCGAACTTCTTCACCAGGCTCTCGGCCGTCACCGACAAAGCCTCCTGCGGCGAGGCGAAAGCCATCACGGCTTTCTGCACCGCCTCAATCGGCTTGTCGCCAGTCACACCCGCCGACAGCGTCGGCACAGCCGCAAGATCAGTCCGGTCCCCGCCATCCGTGTCCGCGCTCTGCGCGATCGTGCCGTTCACGTCCGAGACGTTAACAGTCACAGGACCGGCCAGACCGACGACGACGGGCGTGCCGCCGTTGGTCGGGATCACGATCAGCCCGAAGTGGTTGTTGACCGTGGTCACGTTGTCGCAGGCCCTCGTTCCCGCGCTCTTGCTGGCAGGCGTTGCCAGGTTGCACCCGCACGCCAACACCAAGGCCAGACCAACAACGCACCCAAAGCACGCCTTCACCGCGCGCGCGGCCGCAGACGGCCGCTTTTCGCGGAGAGCCTTGCGCACCGCGACACGTTTTCCGCGAACCTTCCTGCGGGTAGCCTCCCGCGCCTTGTTCGGATTAGCCATTTTTCACCCCCTCCTTTTTCCGGAGCTTGCTCAGCCAGCTCCACACCGCAGTGGCGACAAACAGCCCGCCGCCGACCAGCGCGGGGCCGTTCGTGGAAATCGCTTCCACGTCTTCCATAGACGCCACGCCCTCGTTCACCAGCCAGCCGCCGCCGGCCGCAAGCAAAGCCCGCACAAGCCCGCCCAGCACGGCCCCGTTGGCCCGGACCCATCCGGCCAACGCCACCCCCAACAAACTCCACAACGAAGCAGAAGCCATAACCCACCCTCTTTCTCTTTTTACAACCGCCCGAACAACGACCGCGCCGCCCGGACGACCCAAAGCCCGTCGAAACCAACACCGCACCGCACGCGACAATGCTCCCGAACCTCCTCACGAATCACGGCCCGCAATTTGTCCTCGGACCACAGCAAATCGCGGAAGGCGTCCACAGCGTGCGCCAGCCGATCCACGGATAGCATCAGCCCGGCCATGATCACGCGCATTTCAGCTTCCGTCACAGTGTCGCCGCGCATGAGCCGCTCCGCGTACAACTTCGCCATCGTGTCGACATCCACGGACATAAAAACCTCCAGACAATCCATCACCCAGGCGCAAAATAGTTCGGAACCCCGCTTGTCCCGGAATCGATCAGCGGTACGCTCCCGCTACTCCCCGACACGGCCCCGCCATCCACCCCGGAGTACAACGGCGTGTTGCCGGCCTTGTCCGCGAACCGATTGTTGCCGGACCGCGTGGCCATCGCCAGGGACCGCAGATAGACCTCCGAATCCTTCCACCCGGAAGCGAGCTTGTGTATCTCGGCATAGTCGATCTCCAGACCGAGGAAATACCACACCATCATCTGCAGATGCCGCAGGCACGGGAACGGAAGAAGTTTCGGGTCTAGCTTCGCGACAGAATGCTCGTCGGCGTTGACCGCGGACCGGAAGTCCAAAAGCACGCCGGAAAGGATGGAATCCAACCGGCTCAGCCGGGTTTCCAACCGAGTGTCGAAAAGCCCGAATGCTTTGGCGAGGCCCTTGGGGAGGTTGTACGCGACCGCCTCGACGGTCACCTTCACCCACTCGCCATCCTCTGTCTTCTCGAAAAACGCACTCTCGAAAAGATACCAGGCACGCCAACGGCCAAAGAGGAAATGATCCTTGTCCGGGGCTGAATACCCGTCCTCGACACGCATCCCGCCGACGACCGGCTCGGTCCACCACCCATCAAACACGAGGTTCGAATCAGGGTGCGTCGGCAAAGGAAGATCCTGATACCCGCCGCCGGGCTGGGTAATCGGCGCACGGACATCGACCCCGCCGGGAAGCGATCCTTCTTCCAGGACATAGGTCACATAAACGGTGTGCCCGACAGACCGCCAATGCGCGTACAGGATATGATCCACAGCAGGCACGAGCGTCGCGTCATCCACACGAAAACCGCCGTCGGCGGCAGTCCACCAGCCATCAAAACGGAGATCGCTATCCGCAGGGAGGGGCGCGGGGAGGTCGCCGTACGCCGAGCCGGACGTAAGAGAAACTTCAAACGGATCGACGGCATAGCCGCCGTTCGCGTTGAACGAGACCTTGACCGTGGCCCCCGCGTAGTTGTAGTCGACATGCCAACGGGCGTACAAGACGTGATCCGTTTTCTGGTGGCACACGGTCGCGTCGTAGACGCGCGTGCCGCCAACGTCCTGCGTGGTCCACCACCCGTCAAACACCATCGCCGGATTCGAGTGCTCCGCGTCAAGCAGCACGCCGTCATAGGAATAGGCCGCCCCGTAGTAGCACAGCTTGTTGGGGGCCAGCGGGGGTTCGCCGCCGTTGGCGTCCAGAAGCACATGGACCTCGATCCTCTCCGTATACTTGGCATAGAGCGTGTGATCCACGTCCGGGACATAATACGACCCGAGAATCAAGTCCCCGGCGGCCGTGTGCCATCCGATAAACGTCAGATTCGGGTCCTGGTGCGTGGGCGTGGCGGGCAGGTACTCGCTGTAAAAGTGCCCCGCGTCCATCATGATGGGGGTCAACACGGGATTCGTCGCCCCGTCAAACACCAGTGTCACAGCAGCCATCGCCACCCTCCCCGAATCACGAGAAAGGGCCGCCCGCCCGGCACGGACAGACGGCCCCCATCGCCACAAACCGCCTGCTTACGACGCAGACACGACCAACCGCTTCACCGCCGACGCGTTGGTCACGCGGATGTCTTCCGACCAGTCGAATTTCGCGACCTCGACACGTCCGTCGTCGCGCATGTAGCTGGACGGAACCATGTACTTGCCCATGAGACGGAAGGTCTTCATGAACGACGGGTCACGCCGGGTCGGGGCCTGCCGCCGCGCGAACACCAGCACCGACGTGTCCAGCACGAACTTGATGCTCTCCGCCACGCCGACCGGCGCGTCGTCGTACACCATGTACGACGTGCGAATCTCCGGAGTGCCGACGAACAGGTTGCCCGCGACCGCCTCGGTCGGCACCGCGAGGCTCCCGCCCGCCTTGCCGTTGCCGACGACGAAACGCCCGCGCACGGCCGCGGCGTTCTTGAACAGAACCCAGGCCGACGCGCCGAACAGTACGCCGACGCCCATGAGGCTGCCGTACTTCGCCGCTTTGATCACGTCCAGGATCGCCGCGTCGATGTCGGAAACCGGGTCCGACGTACTGTCCCACGTCTTGCCGTCGCCCGCGCCCGCAGCCGTCAGGGCCGCGTCGATCACGGCCTTCTCGTGGGCGAGCGCCGCGACTTCCGCCACGGCCACCGCGCCCTCGCGCAGAGCGTTCTCGAGATCCTCGCTCTCTAGCTTCTCCAGGTTGTCCACCGGATAGTCCAGAGCGTGCGGCTCGCAGTTGTACGTCTCGTCCTGCGCGTCGAAACGAAGTTCCGTCGCGCGCCCGCCGATGGAGCGAAGCGTGTTCGGGATACGGAAACGGTTTTTCTCCGTGTACTTCTTGTACCGCCCAACCGAGGTCGGGACCTCGATGGTCGGGGCCAGAAAGTCGGCCACCGGCATGATCGCGGCCTGGGCAGCGCCCTGGGCGAACTCCTTCAAAGTGGGGCTCGCGCTGATATCGCTTAATCTGCTCATCGTTTACTCCTTCTTCTCGTTGTATCCACCGCGAACCCGCGGCAAACCATGTCCAAAGTCCACTACACCGGAATATAGGCCTTACTCAGAAGAACCTTGTCACCGGCTCTCGCAAGGTCATTCCAGGCCTCGCCTTCATACAAAACCTGTCCTGCGCCCAAGATCATAGTGTCCCCCGGGCCGGCGACGATATTCGCCGAGCCCCCACCATCGACAAAGGCCGAAGGAAGGACGACGCTCCCTTGCGTTTGCCCGGCAAAACCCATGAAAACACACGTCAAAACGCCGCCGGCCTCGGCAACCACCATCGCAAAACAGACGGCGGTCCCGGCAGACGGCACAACAGCATTCCACCCCGTTTCCTCACGGACAAGAACCTTCCCAACCAAATCAGAGGCGTCGCCAGAATACGTCACGGAAGACACGTTCAAATAGAACACCCCGCCGTCCGCGCCAGCGGCTCCGGGAGCCCCGTCCGCCCCGGGAGCCCCGTCCGCACCGTCCGCCCCGTCGCGCCCAACCGCGATGGGCCGGAGAAGGACGTGCTGGGTGTCGATTCCAGGCTCTTCCGCGATCCCGATCACGCGGGCCTTGCTACCGGCCTCGTACGCCTTGACCCGGCCGTCCCCGTTCGAGACGAGCAATTGCCCGGCGACACAGACGCCAGACAGGCACACCCGGCAGTTGCCCGAAGGCGTCACGGGAAAAGCCCCGCACAGGTAACCCTGGTCCGCGCCCTGGGTCAAGACATACGGAGTGATGTCCTGGTCGTTCTCGGGGAGGACGAAATCCTTCCCCGAGTTCAACTTCACAAGGTGCGCTGTCTTGAGAGACAAGTCTTCGCCGGCCGCGAAACCCACGGCCCCGAACCGGCAATCACTCTGTTTCTGATTGAACATCGCACACCCCTCACGTCACGGCTCGATCTGAACCCAATCGTTCGTGGTCAGCCCCTTGGCGACCCACACGGCATTGGTGCCCGTCCCGGCACTCCCGAAAAGGAACTGCCCGGCAAACGCAGGCGTTTTCAGCGTCGCGTCCGTGGTAGCATTCGTGTCCGTGGCCACGGCCAGCCCGTTGGTGGTGACCACCGTGCGGAGCTTCTCGCGCCACACGATCTCCGGGTCCGCGGCGAACACCGCCGCGCAGACCAACGCAGCCGCGAAAAGAAAACTCAGATACTTCTTCATATCAAACCCCCTTACTCGGTGACCGTGATCGGCCCGATCAGCGCGGGACGGCAGAGAACTTCCTGCCCTTCCACGCCCTTCTCTTCCGCGATCGCCAGACCGCGGTACGTGCCCGCCACCGCGGGAAGGGCGCGAACCTTGCCCTTGTCCGCAGCCGTGCCCGTGTCGGCCAGGACCAGCACATCGCCGGGGTTGCAAGTCCCCTTCAAAACGACGCGCACGTTGACGCCGGCCTCCAACGGAATCACGTCCACGTACTCGCCGTCTTCCGCGTCGTCGTTCAAGACGTACAACGCATATGCGTCGTTCGACCCCGGCAACTTCACTTCCGGAACGCCGGCCTCATGGGTCAACTCGACGAGCCGACCGTCCTTATCGGTGAGGTCTTCACCGGCCAGAACACGAAACGCACCCACTCTCACATCCGTCTGCATCTTTCACCTCCGATTTACTCACCGAGTTCCGCTTCCGCGCGGCGCCACGCCGCATCGAAAGAAATCCCGTGCAAACGCACCAGCTCGCGCGAACGATTCGCGATCCGCGAACACCGCGCCGCGTCAGGTCCGCCGCGCTCCGCGCCCGGTTCCGCAACAGCGGCCTTTGCGGAACGGTTGTGGAGAGGCTTCGGCGGGGCCGCCGGAGCCGCGGCAGAGGCCACCGGGGCCGCGGCAGGGGCCGCGGGGGCCGCAGGGGCCGCAGGGGCCGCGGGGGCCGCAGCAGGAACAGCCGGAGAGGGCTCCGCCGAAGGGGGAACCGAGAGTTGCGCCATACGGTTCCGAATCCGCTCCAGCGCGCCAATCGCAGACTCGCGGTTGGACACGAGTTGCCCAGCCCAATACTCCTTGTCCTCTTCCGGAATCACGTCCGCAAACCTCTCCGCGTCGCCGGCCGCGATCTGGTCTTCAAGGGAAATCAGTTGCTCGATAAGCACCTGATTCTTCATCCGCTCGAAGTTCAGCGCCTCTTGAAGCCGCCCGATCTCGGCCGCCGCTTCCTCGGCACTTCCAACAACAACTTCCTGACCGTCCATAACAAACCCTCCGAATCTCAGATCGTCAAATGAAACGCCCTTCATTCAACGCACGTTTTGCCACATTTTCAGAAGCGTCGGCGGTCCTTGCCGGGCTTCTTCATACCGAAACCGGAGTACACATCGACCCCGGCGTCCTCCATCTTTTTCAGAAGCGTTTTGAAGTGGGACGGCAAAGCGCTACCGCCATTATAGGCCCCGCCACCGGACCCCATCTGCCCTTTCACCATGCCGTCCGGGCCGGTATACATCCCGGGAGCGATGCTTTCGACCTTCACAAGAACGCCGTTCTTTACCTCGAAAACGCCCCCGTAACCGACAATCCGTTTCCCCTCAAAAGGCGTGTTCGGGTTGCCGAGCGCCGCTTCCATTTCCGGAGTCTGCTCCCGGACGCCCCGAGGGCGGGGGACGGCCCCGCCGGAGGAGGGAGCCTTCGCCTTCCCGGACCCGTGCGCCTTGAAGGGTTTCGCCGCATCCAGCGCCGCTTGCCGCTCCGCCGCCTGCTTCTGCCTCACGGCAAGGCTCGCCGCCCGCGCCTCATCGGTCCACCCGATGTTTTTCACAAGCCCGAGACGGTCTGTCGCAACGCGGTTCGCCGTGTTGCCGTACCCGTAGAACGCGCGCGACGCTGCCCCCTGCGCGGGCGTCAGATACCCGTAGCGCTCCATCGCGCTGAGCGTCCCTTTTGAATACGGGTCGAAAAAGTCTCCCGGACGCCCGGCCGCAAGCTCTGTGATAAACCGACCGCCGTTCTGGCCCGCCGCATACACGCCGTCCACGCGCACGAGCTCAACGTCCCCGCCGCGCTTGATCCACGTCCCGCTGGCGTCCCGGTACGTCATACCATCCGGCCGGCCCTTCATAAGCTCGCGTATCCGCGCCTTATTCTGCCTGACACGAAGGCTCACCTCGCGAGCCGCGTCAGTCCACCCCACGTTTTCGAGACACCCTCCGGCGACTCGACCAGCGGCAATCCGGTTCGCCGCGAAATGCGCGGCCAACGCACGCCCACTTTTTTCCCTGACCATCACACACCCCCACTTCACACAACCGCGCCACCCGGGATCGTCTTCCCGGTCTTCGCGTCAAACCATTTCCCCTGGTAGAACACCGCGCCCTCGCGCGGTGCTTTCGGGGCCTTGCCGACCACACGCCCGTCTTTGTCGTAGAACATCCCGTCGGAAGGGTTGTAGAACCGGGATTCGGACACCGGGGTGCCGCCACGGTGTTCCCAGCCGCCGTCCGGCTTCCGGAGATCCCACACCTTCCCGGCGTTGTCGCGCACCAGCTTCTTGCCGTCCGAGACCCCGGCTTTCGCTTTCATGTCCCCGTACACGTCTTTCGAGAAGCCGCCCGCACCCGGAATCCCCGCCTTGGCTTTCATCTGTTCGTACACATCATTGCGCCCAGGCCGTTTGCCGGAACGGTCCCTGCGGGCCGCTTCAAGACGCTCCCGGGCTTCGCGCTTGCGCGCCTCGTTCTTCGCCGCGCGGAGCTGCCGGACGAGGCCGGCGTCACCCTCAGCTTTCGCGCCGGCGATGTAATCGTCGTACAAGCCGGCTTCCGCCTTGCCCTGGAGGATCTTCGCCCGCGAGTCGCCGCCCGGGACCTTGCGGGGGACGACTTCACGGGGCGCGGCGGGGCCATCCGGGGCCTCGGGAGGCGCGTCCATACCAAACCGAAGAGGAATGAACCCGATCACCGGGCCGTCAACGCCCTCCCCGGAACGCTGGATCTCCCGGTCGAGGAAGGCCTCGAACTCCTGGAGAAATTTTTTGTCGTAATCGGACAGCTTCCCGCCCTTCTTCTCGCGACCGCGGATCTCATCGAAAATCGCGATCCGCTCGGCGTGGGCCATTCCCTCCATACCGTTGTCGGAGTACGACCTCACGGCGGCGTCATACGATGCCGCAGTGCCGCCGCCGTCAGGCGCAGGGTCGCCTTTCGCGGGAACTTTCTTCTTTCCATCCAAAACCGGGCCGCCGGGGCCGGTCCTGCGGGGTTTCGCGGCACGCTTGCCTTTCTTCCCGCGAGCGAGAGCCGCAGCCGCGCGGGCCGCGACTCCCCAGGGCTTCAACCCCATCATAGACCCGTATTTCGCCAACCGCGCCGCAGCGCTTGCCGCACGAGCCGCGTCGGACCAGCGGTTCGCCATGCGGGCAGCATGGGCCGCGCGCGCGTTCTCGGTGGACGCGACAAACCGCAGAGCGCGGTTCATTGTCGCCCCAAACAGGCCCAGGCCGTCGCGCTCGAAGTCCCAGGGCGGGACCGCGTTCGGATCGGCATAGGAATCCTCGTAGAACGTCGACTCGCCGCCGACCTCGTTCCCGTCCTCGTCGAACTCGGGCATGGATTCGTCGGCTTCCACGTCGCCCGCATCCTCGCTGTCGCCGCGGCGCATCTTCACGATGTCGCGCCCGTCTTCCTGAATGGCGGCCAGCGTGTCCGCCATGTAGGACAACGCGGCGTTCATTTCCTCGCGGTTGTTCTCCGCCATCGCGGTCCCGAGCCAGTCCATGGACGCGCGGAGCAACTCGGCCGCGCTGTTCCCGTATTTGCCCTTCCCGCCTTCCGCGGCCTGCTTCGCCCACAAATCCTGATTCTTGGGGCTCAAGTGTTCGGGCCAGTACCCGCCGATGGGGTCCTCGGGGTCGACGACGCCACCCGCGATAACCGCGTTCGCGCGGCGGACCACAGCGGCCCGGTCCAAAGGAGGCCGGATGCCATAGTCGTAGCCGCGCCGCCCGTCGGCCAGCCCCTTCTCGAACTCCCCGAGAAGTTCCGGAGGCAACTTGTTAACGACATCCGTATTCACGCCCCACTGACCGGAAAGGATGCCCAAAGCCCGCGCGGCATCCTTCGCGGTCTTGGACTTCACGGCTTTCAGCAACTCCTGGCTCAACGAAACCGCCGCCCCGTAGTCCGTCGCGGCCTCGCGGACAATGTTCCCGCCCTCGATCTTCCCGCCCATCGCCTCCAATTCGGCGTGCCAAGCGGCGTCCAGATCAGACAGGAACCGGGCATACGCGGCCGCGCCTTCGGGGTCACGGAGGGGGTATCCTTGCGGATCACGCCCGGTCCGCGCCATTTCCGCCTCATGACCGGCCTGGACATCATCGAACCACTCGGCCTGCTCCCGGTCCGCCGAATCTTCCACACCGGGGGGCGCGGCGAGATACCCGCTCATGTAATCGCCCTCTGCGACACTTCCGGGCTCGATCCCGAACAACGCCGGGGACGCGGGACGGCCAGACGCCTTGTCGGCCAGGCCGGCGACGTACGCATCGGGATTCTCCGTCCCGGCCGGGGCCACGTCGGCGGGGTCCGCGTCCAGAAAAGCAGGGAGCGGGCCAGATCCGACCTCTTCCCCCGCTGCATACGGCCCGACCTCACGTCCCTCCGCAACGCCCGCGCCGTCGTAATACCCCTTCTCCAAATCGGCGTACGCCGGCGTGCCGGCGGCGATCCCCATTTCACGCGCGGCGTCGGCGGGCGTCAAACCGGTCTCGTAGGCGGCCAA
>Ga0116159_1000516_pt1 | contig 44117 bp, 42 predicted proteins | sample AD_JPNAS1_MetaG_FD_89878 | JGI IMG/M metagenome (GOLD analysis project Ga0116159, IMG submission 89878) | Active sludge microbial communities of municipal wastewater-treating anaerobic digesters from Japan - AD_JPNAS1_MetaG | ecosystem: Engineered > Bioreactor > Anaerobic > Digestate | place...
CAGGTAGGCCTCCCGGTGGGCGGCGACGAGATCTCCGGCGACGACCTTCAGGAGGCGCATGTCCTTGTCGAGGTTGACGTTGACGAGAAAATCCACTCCCACGGTCTTCGCGATTTCCAGTGATTCCTCGTGACAAGGGTTCCCTTCGAGGATGAGATTGTCGGCGAAGGGGGATTCCAGGAAGGCGGGGCTGTGGAATTTCTGGATCGTGCGCGTGTCCACGAGCCCCGGACACACGGCCTTGCGGCCGCCGGAGACGCCCACCATGAAGTGACTCTCGACGAGGCCCGTCGCGATGCGGATGTCGGCGTTGAAGAATGTCGAGTTCACGAAGACGTCCCCGCCGGAACGGGTCTTGCCCACGTGCGTCAACGAAGCGGCATCGTCGCAGTTGTGGTCGGCGATCCGGTAGTCCCGGCAGATGTCCTCGCCGTACATGTCGATCCGCTCCTGCGCGGTGCTCGGCCGGTGCATGCCGTTGCCGACGACGATCACGATGTTCGACCGATCGATGCCGGCCCCCTCGAGCTCACGGAGGATCGGAGAGAGGATCCCGTTCTTTCCCTTGTAGGGAACGGGCCGCGTGATGTCGGACACCGTGACGGCGGCGGAAAGCTTCCCGGGGGGCTTGGATTTCTTCTTCACGATGTCGGCAATCCGGTCACTTCCGATCGGATGGGCAAGGGCATCGGCGATGGCGCGCTGCGGATCCCCGACGACGGGCATGTCCTTCATGGTCAGGACGCGGCAGTCCTGCGGCACGGCGATTTCCAGGGCGTTCGCCCCGTATTCGACGTGCACGGTCTTCCAGCCGGAAGTATCCACCCGGCAGACGACGGAACGGATGTCCTCTTTCATTGTCTCTGTCCTCCAGGGCAAGTGGGATGATAGGGGACGGCGTTGCGAGACCACGTTATGTAATCGCAGGGCCGAAGGAAAGTCAAGCCGGATCGACCGGAACGGCAATTCGCGAGACGAAAACCATTTGACGAATCGAGTTTTTCCTTTAGAATACACCCGCACGCTTCCGGCGTTGCCGGATTTTCATGCGGTGCGCGGGAATCGAGCGAGGAGCCCTCTCCAGCTTGTTCTCCCCAAAATCCTTTCTGGTTGCGGCGCTATGGCAGAAAAACCGATGGACGCCGGCCGGCTCGTCCGGGCCGGTTCCAGCATCGATATCCTTCTGGAGCGCGATGATCTGAAGAACAGCATCCGCGTTCTCAAGGCCATGATCTACGAGGTCGAGGGGAACCGCATCGTCATCTCCCAGACATCGCCTCCGCTCACGAAAAGCCACATCGGAAATACCGTGTCCGCGACCTATCTCGTCAGAAGCGAGGGCAAGGCAACCCGGTACGGCTTTTCAGCCAGAATCGCCGAGTTCGTCCGGGACTACGAGATGACCTCCGGCGAACGGGTGACGGTGCCGGTCCTGCAGGTGCAGGGTGCTCCCGAACCGATGAACATCCGCCTTCATTTCCGCGTCCGGCCCAGATCCGACAGCGGAATTTCGCTTTCCTGCGGGGGGAGGAAGGTCAACCTGCTGGATATTTCCCTGGGCGGCGTCGGATTCAGCCACGGCGACATCAAGTCGTTCAAGGCGGGCGAGTCCGTCCGCCTCCAGTTGAACGTGGACGAGAAGCGTTTTCACTTGGAGGCCCGGGTCGTGCGCGTCTGGCTTTCGGAGCCTTCGCCCGGCTCGCCGTACCTGCAGTTCGTGACGGCGAAGTTCCTGACCCTGGAACGGGACCTGGAGCATGCGCTGGGCCGGAAGATCATGATGATCCAGCGGCAGATGCTGGCCGACGGCATCCTGAAAACCTGAAGACGACGGGGGTATCTCTCTTCATGAAGATCAAATGTATGGGCGCCGCCAGGACCGTGACCGGCTCCTGCTTCATTATCGAAAGCGGGGGAAAACGGTTCGCGATCGACTGCGGGATGCATCAGGGCAGCGCCGAGATCGAGAAACGGAATTGGGACCTGTCGGTCTACAGGCCGGAGGAAATCGATTTTTTCCTGATGACCCATGCCCATATCGACCACTCCGGGCTCCTGCCGAGGATGGTACGGAAAGGATTCCGGGGCCGCATCTATGCGACGGCCCCGACCCGGGACCTGCTGGAGATCATGCTGCTGGACAGCGCCCATATCCAGGAGATGGAGGCCCAGTGGAAAAGCCGCAAGCGGCTTCGCTTCGGCGCGGACGGGGTGGATCCGCTCTACACGGCAAAGGACGCCCTGGATACGCTTCCCCTTTTCCGGATCATCGACTACAGGGCCCCCTTCGAGCCCGCCCCGGGAGTCCGGGTCGTCTTCCAGGACGCGGGACATATCCTCGGGTCGTCGCTCCTGGAGGTCTGGATCGAAGAAGGAGGGACGCGGCGGAAGATCGTCTTTTCCGGCGACATCGGCCGGAGTTCGCAGTTGATGGTGGAAGACCCGTCGATCGTGGAGAAGGCCGACGTCCTCTTCCTGGAATCCACCTACGGAAACCGCGATCACAAGGATGAAACGCAAAGCCTGAACGAACTGGCCGAAGCCGTTGCCTTCAGCTACCGACGCGGTGAGAAGGTCGTCATCCCCGCCTTTGCCGTGGAGCGGACCCAAGAGCTCATCTATTCCCTGTATCTCCTGTCGAAGCAGGGCCGTCTCCCGCCGGACATGCCCGTTTTCGTCGACAGCCCGCTTGCGGCCAAGGCCACGGAGATCTTCCGCAATCATCGGGAATATTTCGACGAGGAAACGCGGAAGCTTCTGGCGGCAGGCGAAGATCCGCTGTCTCTGCCGCAGCTGCGGTTTTCCATCTCGACGCAGGAGTCCATGTCCATCAACGAACTCCGCGGTCCCGCCGTCATCATCTCCGCGAGCGGCATGGCCGACGCCGGAAGGATCAAGCATCACCTCCGGCACAACCTGTGGCGCGAGGGAGCCAGCATCGTCTTCGTCGGGTTCCAGGCGCAGGGGACGACGGGCCGCAAGATCGTCGACGGCGCAAAGGTCATCCGGATCCTGAATGAGGAAATCGCCGTCAAGGCCAGGGTCTACACGATCAACGGCTTTTCGTCCCATGCCGGCCGCAGCCAGATCATCGAGTGGGTAAGCGCGTTCCGCTCTCCGGACATGCAGGTGTTTCTGGTGCACGGCGAATATTCGGCCCAGGAGTCTCTGGCGGCCGTCCTCAGGGAGCGTTTCGGCCTTTCCGTGAAGATCCCCGATTACCTCGAAGAATGGACGATCGAGGACGGGCGGGTCGAAGGCAGGGCCGCGGTACCGAAGATCCCGGACCGCATCGACTGGGACCGCATGCTCGCCGCGGTCGAGGAGCAGCTCGCCTATCTGCGGAGACAGCGGAGGGGTCTGGATTCCGGAAACGCGGCGGAAAAGCGCCTGCGGAAGGAGCGGATCGCCGAGGCGACGCAGATCCTTGCCGGGCTTCTCCGGAAGGCCTCGCCCTGACGGAAGATGCCTGCCGGATCTTTTTCTGTCAGCGCTCGGTCCGCCCGTTTGCCTTGACCCCGTCCGGATCGGGGTGAAACATGCGCGCCAGGATCTCCAGGGCGTCGATGATCCGGGGCGAGGGCCGGGCGATCAGATCCGGGTCGAGGGGGTAGATGCGGTCGCTGGCGACGGCGGGGATCTCCCTCCAGCGCCGCCAGATCCTTGCAACCGCCGACGGATCCTTCGCCCGCTCCATTGTTGAAATCACGATGATATCCGGTTTCCTCGCCAGGACCTCCTCGATGCTGTAGCGGGGGTAGCGCGTCCTGTCCCCGGCAGAGACGCTGGCGCCGCCCGCGAGCCCGATCAGTTCGTCGATGAAGGTGCCTTTTCCCACGGTCACGATCGGATCCAGCCCCACCTGAAAGAAGACCGTCGGCCGCGGCCGCCCGGCCATTCTCTTCGAAACGCCCTCCACGCGGCGGGAGAATCGGTCGGTCAGGAGGCGCGCCTGCGCCTCGCGCCCGGTGATCCGGCCGATCCGGCGCATCGTCTCCAGAATGCCCTCCAGGTTCTTCGGATTCACGACATACACGGGCAGCCCCATCCGCGCGATCTGCAGGACCGTTTCCCGGCGGTTTCCGTCCGCCGTGGCCAGCACGAGGTCCGGAGCGAGCGAGACGATCGTTTCCAGGGAGACGTCGGTGAAGCCGCCGACGCGCCGGATTCGCTTGGCCTGCTCCGGATAGTTGCAGTAGGAGGTGACGCCGACGATCCGTTCCTCCAGGTTCAGGGCAAAAAGGATTTCCGTGATATTCGGCGCCAGGGACACGATGCGGCGGGGATCTCCGGAGAGGGGCACTTCCCTGTGGAGGTCGTCCCGCACCACGGCTGCGTCGATGACGGCCGGCATCAGGATGGAGACAAGTCCGAGGACAACCAGCGGGAGAAGAAAACCCCTTCCCTTCCCTGCGGAGGGGCGGTCGTTCCCGGTCTGCGGCGCAAAGCGGTCCGGGGCCATCGCGCCTCTATGCCCCGACCAGGCGGTATTGGAATGTGGCGATGATATGCAGCACCGAGGGATGGAAATCCTTCGGGAAGGGAGCGAAGGGGCCTGCCTCCCGGATGGCCGCCAGGGTCCCCGCGTCCAGAGATTCCGAGCCGGAGGACGACAGGATCTCGTTGCCGATCAGCGCGCCGTTCGGACCGAGGGAGAATTTCACGACGGCGACCCCCTGCTCTCCGCCGTCCTTTGCCGCCTGGGGATAGGACCAGACCTGTTCGATCTTCTTCTTGATTTTTTTCAGGTAGGGAGTGTAGAGCCCGTCCTGGCTGTCGAGGTCGACGGTTTCCTCGCGGGATTCACGGGCGAGGGCGACCCCGCGCGCGGCGAGCGCCTGCCGGTAGCGGAGGGCGGCGGCATTCTTCTTTTCCGCCGGCTTGAAGGTTTCCCTGAGATCGACGGTGAGGACGTTCCGGGGCTTGTTCGGCGAACGCATGTCGACGAAGCCGGTGAGCGATACCAGCAGCAGGTGACCGCCCATCGAGAGCAGGGCGGCAATCAGGAGCAGTTTCTTCGGTATCATGGGCCTCTGTCGAAAAAGGAGGCCCATGATACCTGAAAAAGATCTTGAGATCAACCGGATCGATGCCGGATCGATGCGGGAAAAGGGCGGCTGCGAGTCGCCGGTTTGGGACGGTTCCGATGGCGGACGCGTTGCGTGAGGCGGATATCCCCCCGGGGGGGGCTCCCGGGGACGAGGGTTTCATGGAGGCGGCCCTCGACGAAGCCCGCCGCGCCTACGCGGAGGGCGAGGTCCCGGTCGGCGCCGTCGTCGTCTGCGAGGGCAGGATCGTATCTTCGGGGCACAACCGACCCATCGGACTGATCGATCCGACCGCCCACGCGGAGATTCTGGCCATTCGAAGGGCGGCGGACCGGATCGGGAATTACCGGCTCGTCGGGGCGACCCTGTACGTGACGCTCGAACCCTGCATCCTCTGCGCCGGGGCGGTCCTTGCGGCCCGCGTATCCCGGCTTGTCTACGGCGCCGCTGACCCCAGGGGCGGGGCGGTCGACTCCCTGTTCCGGCTGCTGGAGGACCCGCGCCTGAACCACCGGGTCGGCGTCCGGGGGGGGGTTCTTGCGCCGGCCTGCGGGGAAATTTTGTATAGATTTTTCCGGGAAAAGAGGATATCGTAGCGCCCCTCGAAAGAGGCGCCGATCGTCCATCCGGCCGGAGAGATACCGAAGTGGTCGTAACGGGATCGACTCGAAATCGATTTGGGGGCCAAAAGCCCTCACGGGGGTTCGAATCCCCCTCTCTCCGCCATGAAAAATATCCGGGCCCGGGGCGGTTTCACGGATGTCGTTGGACCGTGCCCCGGGTCTATTTCGTGAAGTGCCGTGTCAAGGGAGAGATGTCCGAGTGGCTGAAGGAGCACGACTGGAAATCGTGTGTACGCCCCCAAAGGTGTACCGGGGGTTCGAATCCCCCTCTCTCCGCCATGGAAGCGCATAGAGATTGCGACGGCCGGGCCCCGTGCAACGGAGGATTGTAAACCCCGTCAGGTCCGGAAGGAAGCAGCGGTAGCAAGTACCGACGTGTGCCGCGGGTAACCCGGCTGTCACCTCTATGTCCCTCCGCAGCGATGCGGTCCCTGATCGCCCTTTCATTTCATTGGATGATATGCCGGAAGATTATCTTGTATTGGCGCGCAAGTGGCGGCCCCAGGTATTCGAGGATGTCGTCGGCCAGGAGTCCGTGGTCCGGACGCTCCAGAATGCTGTCGACCAGGGCCGGATTGCGCACGCCTATCTTTTCTGCGGTCCGCGGGGCGTAGGAAAAACCTCCATCGCCCGGATCCTGGCCAAGTCGCTGAACTGCGAAAAAGGTCCCACCGCGCAGCCCTGCCAGGTCTGCACGTGCTGCCGGGAGATTACGGAGGGCGTCTCCCTCGACGTCCAGGAGATCGACGGCGCCTCCAACCGGGGCATCGACGAGGTCCGCGAGCTTCGCGAAAACGTCAAGTTCTCCCCGCTGTCCGGCCGCTACAAGATCTACATCATCGACGAAGTCCACATGCTGACGCGGGAGGCCTTCAACGCCCTGCTCAAGACCCTCGAAGAGCCGCCCCGGCACGTCGTCTTCGTCTTTGCCACGACGGAAACGCACAAGGTGCCCGCCACCATCGGCTCCCGCTGCCAGCGTTTCGAGTTCCGCCGGATCCCCGGCGGAAAGATCGCGGAGAGCCTGGGAAAAATCGCGGCGAAGGAAGGGATCCGCATCAGCCCCGAAGGCCTGCGCTGGATCGCCGACGCGGGCGACGGAAGCCTGCGGGATGCCGAAAGCATCTTCGACCAGGTGATATCCTACGCCGGAACGGAGGTCGCCGATTCCGATGTCGGCGAGTTGCTCGGCCGCACGAACCGGCGCTTCCTGCTGCAGATTTCGGAGGCGGCCCTCCGGCGCGACGCGGCGGCATGCCTGAGAACCCTCGGCGACGCCTACGACGCCGGCCTGGACATGAAGTATCTTCATCAGATCCTGTTGTTCTTCTTCCGCAATCTGCTCCTCCTGAAAATCTCCAAGGCGGCGCAGGAACTGGTCGAGGGCTCCGCGGAGGAGCTTCAGGAGATGCGCCGCCTGACGGAAAAGACCAGCCGGGAGACGCTGCAGAAGCTGCTGGACATGATGATGGCCGAGGAGGATGCCGTCCGCAGGACCCAGGACCCGCGGACGCTCCTGGAGGCGCTCCTCGTCCGCATGGCCTATGCCGAGCCGCTGGCGCCCTTCGAAGAGGTCCTCGCCCGGATGGAGGATCTGGAACGGAGACTGGAAGGCGGCGTGGCGGAAAGGCCGGAGCCGTACCGGGGCGGACCCGCGGCGGCTCCGCGCGAGGCGGAGGCGGCCGGACCGGGAGAGCCGGCGGCACCGGCTTCCGAGGCGGTGCGGGAGGAGATCCCGCCGGATGCCGATCCGGAGGACCGGTGGGCGGCATTCAAGGACTTTCTGAAGAAGCACAGTTTCCCCCTCGGGTCGAAGGTCGAGCAGGGGACACTGCTGGCCTGCGACGACAGCCGGCTGAGGATCGGATTTCCCAAGGGGTATCTCTTCTACGACGACATCAGCGGGGCGGACGCGAAGGCCCGCCTGGCGGAAATCGCCGAGGCCTTCTTCCGGCGGAAGATGCAGGTTCAGGTCGAGGTGCTTCCGGGCGATGCCGGGACGCAGGGTCCCGCGCCCAACGCCAACGGCGCTTCGAGAAACCACAAGAACAACGAGGTGCGGCGCGAGGCCCTCAGCCAGCCCCTCCTCCAGAAGATTCTCGACGTCTTCGACGGCGCGGAAGTCAAGGAAGTGATCCCGCGGTCTTCCTGAACGCCGCGGTCGCCGGAGCCGGCTTGCCGGGCCGCGGGGAATTCCATTTTACGGAGGTAAGAAAACGGTGGCCCAGAATTTTGGAAACATCATGAAGCAGGCAAGGCAGCTGCAGGAAAGGATGGCCCGCCTCCAGGAAGAACTGGGGACGCGGACGGTGGAAGCGTCGGCGGGCGGCGGCATGGTCTCCGTCGTCGTCAACGGCAAGTGCGAGGTCGTCTCGCTGAAGATCGAATCCGAAGTGCTCGGCGGCGGCGATGCCGAGATGCTGCAGGACCTGATCCTTGCGGCGGTCAATGAGGGAATCCGCAAGGCGCAGGCCATGGTCTCCTCGGAGATGGCGAAGCTCACCGGCGGCCTGAGCATTCCGGGGATGATGTAGGGGATGGCGAGATGAAGAACGGCTACGCCCTTCCGATCCAAAACCTGATCCGGGAACTCGGCCGGCTTCCGGGAATCGGGGAGAAGACCGCCGCCAGACTGGCCATGTTTCTGCTGCGCTGCCCGGAGGAGGACGCACTGCGCCTCGCCGAGAGCGTCGTCGAGGTCAAGCGCAGGATACGGCTCTGCACGGCCTGTTTCCACCTTGCCGAGGGCGACCTCTGCGAGATCTGCCAAAATCCGTCACGCGACCGCGGGATCGTCTGCGTGGTCGAGGATCCCGATTCGTTGCTCGCGATCGAAGAGAGCGGCACCTACCGGGGGCTCTACCACGTCCTCCACGGCGTCCTGGCCCCGCTGGACGGCATCGGGCCGGAAGATCTGAAGATCCGCGAACTGCTGGAGCGCGTGGACCAGGGAACGGTCCAGGAGATCATTCTCGCGACGAATCCCACGGTCCAGGGAGAGGCCACGGCGCTCCTGATCATGAAGATGCTGGGAGACCGGGGTGTCCGCGTGACGAGGATCGCCCAGGGAATGCCCGTCGGCGGAGACCTCAAGTACACGGACAGGATGACCCTCGCCAAGTCCATCGAATGCCGCCGCTGCATGTAGTTTCCCGGCAGCCGGTTCCCCGGTCGCCGCGGGCGGCCCCCCCCGGAAATGCCTGTCCCGCCTCGATTTTCTCAGAAGCGGCCCCGGTTTGCCGCCAAAAGGGTCCTCATAAACCAAATATATGCTGTCATAAAAAATTCTATTGACAGGGGATAGCACTTGAGATAAGAAGCCCGTGGCGTTAAGGGGGTTTCGCCCCCTCGCCGGTGGCATCAGGCGATTTCACGTCCATACGCCAAATCGAAATCCTCTTTATAGATTGGATCAACGGTGAACAGAATTCCGTGGTCAGTCCGTACGACAAATCGACGAACAAGGTGGTCGCAAGCGTTCGTGGAAGCGGCTTCGTTTGTCCGGAAGAGGCATCAATCCTAATTGGGAGATAATAGCATGATCGAGATTAGATGGCATGGCAGGGGCGGTCAAGGTGCTGTCACGTCGGTGGAGTTGCTCGCCTTGGCTGCTATCGGGGAGGGAAGGTACGCCCAGGGATTTCCGAGTTTCGGTCCCGAACGAAGAGGCGCTCCCGTGGCGGCATTCAACCGCGTGGCCGAAGAGCGGATCAGGGTGAGATCCGGCGTTTACACCCCCGATGTCGTCGTCGTCCTCGACGAATCGCTGGTGGGGCTTGTGAACGTCGCCGAAGGCCTGAAGCCGGACGGGGTGCTGATCGTCAATACGACCAAGCCGGCGAAGGATATCCGCGACATCGTGAAGTTCTCCGGCCGTATTGCACTGGTCGATGCCACGGGGATCGCGTGGAAGGAGCTGGGGGTTCCGATCACGAATACCACGATGTTGGGGGCGTTGGTGGGAGTGACGAAGATCGTGAAATTCGATTCGCTGAAGGGACCCATCGATCATCGGTTTGGCAGGATCGCGGCGAAGAACTTCGCGGCCGCCAAGAGCGCCCATGATCAGGTGAAAGTCTACCATTCATAACAGAGACTGGACGAGGTATCACAATGGCACAGAAAAAATGGCCAGAAGGCTGGCAGGAAGTCAATCCGGGCTGCATGGTGTTTCGCCCGGCGAGCGCCCGCGATTATCATACCGGCAGTTGGCGGGCCAAAAAACCGATCTGGGACAACAAGAAGTGCATCAAATGCGGCGTGTGCTTCATGTTCTGCCCGGAGGGGTGCATCACGGAAGACAAGGAAGGATACTTCACGGCGAATCTGGATTACTGCAAGGGTTGCGGAATCTGCGCCTTTGAATGTTGGCCGGGTGCGATCGAAATGGTCAATGAGGAGGGCTGATAATGGGTAAACGAATCGGTATGGAAATCGCTCTTGCCGCGGCCGAGGCGGCGGCATTGTGCAGACCGGATGTGATCGCGGCATATCCCATTACGCCCAATACGCACGTTCCGGAGCACCTGTCGGACATCGTGGCCGAGGGAAGGCTCGATGCCGAGTTCATCTGCGTGGAGTCCGAGCATTCCGCCATCAGCGCCTGCTGCGGCGCTTCCGGCGCCGGCGCCAGGACCTTCACCGCCACCAGTTCCCAGGGGCTGCTCTTCATGCAGGAAGTTCTCCCCATCGTTTCGGCGATGAGGCTTCCGGTCATCATGATCATCGGGAACCGCGCCGTGTCCGGCCCGATCAACATCTGGAACGACCACAGCGACATCATGTATCAGCGGGACACGGGATGGGTTTCGCTGTTTGCGGCCAACGGCCAGGAAACGGTGGACATGACGATCCAGGCCTTCAAGATCGGCGAACACCGGGATGTCATGCTGCCGGTCAACATCAACCTCGACGGTTTTCAGCTCACCCACGTCGTGGAGCCGATCTTCATGCCCGATCAGGAGGAGGTTGATCGCTTCCTGCCGACGTACAAGCCCCTTGCCCAGCTGCATCCGGACAAGCCGGTGTCCATGGGGACCCTGGGCCTTCCGGAGATATTCAACGAGACCATGCGCGCCAAGAACGAAGCGCTTCTCAATGCCAAGCAGGTTGTCCTCGACGTCTGGAAGGAATGGGAGCAGCAGTTCGGCCGCAAGTACGAGCCCGTCGAATCCTACAAGACGGACGGCGCGGAAACCGTCCTGGTCACGATGGGATCCATGGGCGAGACGGCGGAAATCGCCGTCGACGAGCTGCGCAAGGACGGGGTTCCCGTGGGCCTCGTGAAGATCAAGCTGTGGCGGCCTTTCCCCTTCGCAGAACTGCGGAAGGCGGTGAAGGGGGCGAAGTCCCTGGCCGTTATGGATCGCGCGGTTTCCTTCGGCGGTCCCGGCGGCCCCGTGTTCGCCGAGATCCGCTCCGCCCTCTACGAAGAGCCCAAGAAGCCCAAGACGTTCAACTTCATCATCGGCTTGGGCGGGCGTGACGTGGCGGTGGACGATTTCATCAAGATGGCGAAGAAAGCGGCCTCGGTGAAGAAACTGAAACCGGAAGACGCCTACGAAATTTATGGAGTAAGGGAATGAGCACTGCAAATCTCGAAGCAAAGAAACTCTTTGAAAATTTTGAACTCTACGCCCCGAAGCTGATAGAGAAGACGGAATATTTCTCCCCCGGCCATCGTGCCTGTCAGGGCTGCGGTGAAGCGCTCGCGATCCGCATGATGTGCAAGGCCCTCGGCAGGGACACGGTCATCGCCAATGCCACGGGCTGCATGGAGGTCATCTCGAGCCTCTATCCGACGACCGCCTGGGACCTTCCCTGGATTCACGTCGCCTTTCCGAACTCCGGTTCCGTCGGTTCCGGTGTCGAGGCGGGCCTCAAGGCGCTGCGCCGCAAGGGAAGAATCCCCGACCGCTATGTCAAGACGGTGGCGATCGGCGGCGACGGCGGAACGGTCGACATCGGCTTCCAGGCCCTCTCGGGGGCGATGGAGCGCGGCCACGACATGCTGTACGTCTGCTTCGACAACGAGGCCTACATGAACACGGGCATCCAGCGCTCCGGCGCGACGCCCTTCGGCTCGTCCACGACGACGGCGCCTGCGGGCAAGGCGAGCATCGGGAACAAGACCTGGAAAAAGAACATGGCCGAAATCATGGTGGGGCACAACCTGCCCTACGTGGCGACGGCCTGCCACAGCTATCCCGTCGACTTCATGAACAAGGTGAAGAAGGCCCGCAGCATCAAGGGGCCCTCGTACATCCACTGCCTCGCCGTGTGTCCGACGGGCTGGCGGTCCACCTCCGAGAGCTGCATCAAGATGGGGCGGCTGGCCGTGCAGACGGGCGTCTTCCCCCTCTACGAAGTGGAATACGGGAAGTACAGGATCACCGTGGACCCCCCGGAGAAGCTTCGTCCCGTTACGGATTACATCAAGCTGCAGGGGCGGTTCCGTCATCTGACCCCGGATCAGATCAAGGACATTCAGGCGCGCGTGCTCATGGAGTACAACAAGCTGATGAACAAGGTGAAGTGCTCGAAGTCCTGGGACGAGCTGGCGGCCAAGTAGATTTTCGGGATGCGGCTACAACAGACTATCGAAAAGGGGTAGCACTCGATGGAAGCGAAGATCAAGAACATCGTCAAGAAATACGGCTCTGACAGGAGTTACCTTGTCCCCATCCTTCAGGATGTGCAGAAGGAGTTCAACTACCTTCCCCAAGAAGCCCTCGAGGCGGTTTGCACGGAGCTGGGCGTTTCGAACAGCCGCGTCTATGAAGTGGCGACCTTCTACAAGGCGTTCAGCCTCAAGCCCCGCGGCCGGCATCACCTGATGCTCTGCCTCGGAACGGCCTGCCATGTCCGCGGCGCCTCGATGATCGACAACCACATCCAGACGACGTTGGGGCTGAAGTCCGGCGAGACCTCGGCGGATATGGAATTCACGTTCGAAACGGTGGGATGCCTCGGCGCCTGCGCGTTGGGACCCATCCTGGTTGTGGACGGTGAGTACCACGGCCACATGAACATCGCGAAGACGACGAAAATCCTCAAGAACTTAGGAAAAAAGGTAGAGGCTGATGATGAGAAAGCTTAAAACGTTCGACGGAGTGGAAAAACTCAGGGGTGAGCTTCAGAAGGGGCGGGACCCGAACAAACCCTGCATGACCGTTTGCGTCGGCACGGGTTGCCTCGCCTACGGGACGCAGAAACTGGTGGACAGCCTCAAGGTCGAACTGGAGAAGCGCAAGCTTCAGGACAAGATCGATCTGCGGCTGTCCGGCTGCCACGGCTTCTGCGAACGCGGGCCCATGATGGTCATCTATCCCCAGAAGATCTTCTACCAGCGCATCGGCCTCAACGATGCGGCGGAGATCATCGACAAGACCCTGCTGAAGGGCGAGATCATCGACCGGCTCCTCTATGTCGACCCGATGACGAAGGAGAAGATCGTCTACGAGCACGACTGTCCTTTCTACAAGAAGCAGATGCGGCTCGTCTTCGGCATGAACGGCCAGATCAGCCCCACCAGCATCGATGATTACATCGCGGTCGGCGGTTACGCCGCCCTGGTCAAGGCCCTGCAGAAGATGAAGCCCGACGCCATCGTCCAGGAAGTGATCAAGGCGAACCTGCGCGGGCGGGGGGGCGGAGGCTTCCCCACGGGCTGGAAGTGGGACGAGACCCGCAAGGCCACGGGCGACCCCAAGTACGTCATCTGCAACGCCGACGAAGGCGACCCCGGCGCCTACATGGACCGCAGCCTTCTCGAAGGCAATCCCCACCTGGTCCTCGAGGGCATGATCATCGGCGCCTACGCGATCGGGTCGAGCAACGGCTACATCTACGTCCGCAACGAATATCCTCTGGCCGTGCAGAACATCACCGCTGCGATCCAGGCGGCGCGGGAATACGGCCTCCTGGGCGAGAACATCCTCGGCTCGGGCTTCAGCTTCGACGTCAAGATCAACCGCGGCGGCGGCGCCTTCGTCTGCGGCGAGTCCTCCGCCCTGTTCGCCTCCCTGGAAGGCCGCGCGGGAGAGCCGCGCGTGAAATACATTCACGCGACGCACAAGGGCCTGTGGGACAAGCCGACCAACCTCAACAACGTCGAGACCTGGGCGAACGTCCCCTTCATCATCAACCGGGGCGCAGACTGGTACGCCGGCATCGGCACGGCCGGCAGCAAGGGCACGAAGATCTTCTCGCTCGTCGGCAAGATCAACAACACCGGCCTCGTGGAAGTGCCCATGGGCATGAAGCTCCGCGAGATCGTCTACGACATCGGCGGCGGCATCCCGAACGGCCGCAAGTTCAAGGCCGTGCAGACGGGCGGCCCCTCCGGCGGCTGCATCCCCGAGAAGTACCTGGACAGCCCGGTCGATTTCGACGAACTGACGAAGCTCGGCTCCATGATGGGGTCGGGCGGCATGATCGTCATGGACGACCGGAACTGCATGGTGGACGTGCCCCGCTACTTTCTGTCGTTCCTGGAAATCGAGTCCTGCGGCAAGTGCACCCCCTGCCGCGAGGGCGTCCGGCGCATGAAGGAGATCCTCACCGACATCTGCGAGGGCAGGGGACAGGAGGGGGACGTCGAGCTCCTGGATTCGCTCGCCAAGGCGATCGTCGACGGGGCCCTGTGCGCCTTGGGAAACAGCGCCCCGAACCCGGTCATCAGCACCATCCGGTATTTCCGCGACGAGTACGACGCCCACATCCGGCAGAAGAAATGCCCGGCAGGCGTCTGCAAGAAGCTGATCAAGTACCGGATCGATGCGAAGAAGTGCACCGGCTGCGGCCTGTGCGTGAAGGTGTGCGCGGTCGGCGCGACGAGCGGGGAGCGCAAGAAGCCCCACGCGATCGACATCGCGAAATGTACCCGGTGCGGCGCCTGCATGGAGAGCTGCAAGTTCGAAGCAATCATCGTCGAATAAGGATGTCAAAATGGATATGGTAAAATTCACGATCGACGGAAAAGAAGTTGAGGCGGAAAAGGGCGCATACCTGCTGGATGTCGCCCGAGAGAACGGTGTCCGGATTCCGACCCTGTGCTGGCACGAATCCATCGAATCCCCCGGCGCCTGCCGGATGTGCGTGGTCGAGGTCAAGCAGGGCAAGCGGACGCGCGTCGTCACGTCCTGCCTCTATCCCGTTTCCGAGGGGATCGAGGTCAAGACCCAGACCGACCGCGTGAAGCACGTCCGGAAAGTCGTCCTGCAGCTCCAGATGGCGCGCTGCCCCGAATCGAAGGAGCTCAAGGACATGGCCGACGAAATGGGCGTCAAGCCGGAGCCGCGCTTCACGCCGGACGCGACCGACAACACCTGCATCCTCTGCCGCATGTGCGTCCGCACCTGCGAGCAGGTCGTCGGCGTCAGCGCCATCGGGTTCTCCTACCGCGGCACCGAGAAAGTCGTCGGCACGCCGTTCAAGGAGCAGAGCAAGGTCTGCATCGGCTGCGGCGCCTGCGCGTTCGTCTGCCCTACCCATCATATCAAGATGACGGGCACCCCCGAAGAGCGCGAGATCTGGGGCCGGAATTTCAAGATGATGAAATGCAAGACCTGCGGAAACTACTTCGCCCCCATCGAGCAGCTCGAATGGATCAGCAAGAAGACGGGCGTCCCGATGGATAAGCTCAGCGTCTGCCAGGCCTGCAAATAGCGGTTCGTCCGCATCGACAAGCGCAGAACGCCGGTGAAGGGGGATCCTTCTCCGGCGTTTGTTTTTCTCCGTCAAACAAGTTCATTTTCAATTTTAAGTATCGGTAAAATTGATATCTTCTACACAACTGAAAATTCATTCCTTAAGTTGTTACGAATAGTCCTGCCGCAACGCAAGATTCAAGATTACAACTACTCACTAGGCTTCATTCAGCGACACGAAGGATTACGGGTTGAAAGGAGCGTTTGGATCAGCCGCGACTGTAAGGAGTCGGCTGCATTCGGTAGTTACACGGCCTTATTTCTATTTTTGTAATTTCGAGAAACAGCCATTTGCATCCAATCTATCGATGGCCTTGCTAAATGCTTCGTTTAGAGCCTTCTCTCCGGAACCAAAACCATAGAGATTGAAGGCAGTTGCCTTTTCGTAGATATTGTCTTGACAGACTATCTCTCCGCGCTTCTTGAGCTTGGCTACATAACCGACTTCGCCCGTCCATTTTCCGAAATTGAAATCAATCTTGAATTGCCTTACCAGGAGATCAAGGGTCAAGCCATCATTGTCGGTTGCTTCAGAAACGTAAACGCCATTTTTCGAAAGCCTTTCCGTCATGGCTGTTTTGAAGATCCTAATAGGGTCTTGTTGATCTCTAAGGGCCGGTTGATCAGGAAATGCAGCATAGATAACACCAAATGCCACATATCCGAGTACGCGGCTGCCAGCAGAGGATTTTGCGCCATCGCCAACAACGTCTTTATCAAGCCGCTCATCGTTTGATGAAACAAAGATCTTGGCGTTGGGGTTAGGGAATTGCTCCTTCTTCACCGTGTAGTTGACTGATATTCCTTCTGTAGAAGCCCTATACTGCTGGGAGAGTCCGGCACAGCCTAACAATGAGACCAGAACCATCATGACAGCTACGCACATAACACACCAAGAATATTTCATCTTGCTTTCCTCCTGTCTGGCCCTCCATTTCTTGCATACGCGTGCGTTTGCGTTTCAACCGCGGCGGCTCATAATGCCACCGGCCGCCATCGGCTGCAAACCCTGGTTAGGCCGTCGTCTCAAGTCGGACAACCGGTATTGTTCCAGAGAGTCTGCGCACCCGAACCTCGACATGAGGATGGGTCTTCGGCCCGACGATGACCTGAGTTACCTCCGATCCATCGAGGGCCACTTCGACCTCTTGCCTCTTCGAGATGAAGCGCACTTCGCCCTCGGGCTCCCAGAACTTGGTCTTCGTCAAGAGTGTCGCATAAACGCCGACCGCGGAACTTGGCTCGTTTCGAGAGCGCAGGAACTCATCGACGTGCAGTTGGCGTTGGTCGTTGTATACAACTTGGTGCAGCTGTGTCTTACAGAGTGAGTCGGGCACCGTGAACTCCACGCATACGCCTGCGCCGTCTCCGCCGTATCGACCCCACAACACCTCATTGTCCGGAGCGGTGCCGAAGCAAACGATACCGATTTCATCTCGGCTTCGCTGAATCAGATCCTGTATGACCGGTGCGGCTATTTCACCGAGCCTGCCCACGCGAACGACATCGAGCGCAATCTGCCTTGCCAGCGACGGCGGCCTGCGCTTGACCTCTTCCAACAGCTTCGCCAGCAAGTCCATCGTCGCCGGCGATTCCTTGAAATCACACGTCCATGCAAACTCGAGGGGATCATTTAGCGTATCGGGCCTAGCGCACCATAGGAGCCGGTGGCGTACGATCCTCTCAAGCCTAGCAAACGCTTCTTCATCTCCGAGAGAAAGCTTTCGATACTTGTAGATCTTCATGCCTCGACGGCCTAACAATGCTTATAGTATCGGCATAAAACACCATCCGACTTGCTGGATCGGCAACAAAAAACCCCGATTCTTCTTGAAGAAACGGGGGTTTTCAGCCAGTCCATATTTCCCTCCACCACGTTTAAAGGGGGATGGAACAGTTAACTGCTTTATTTTTGCGTGATGCGTATCATCATTTTCGACTGAAGTCCAGTATATGAATATCACTTATCAGCTTATCGTGTTCAGGAAGGAGCGCTCGCCCTCAGTCATCAGACACACACGCCACCTTTCAACCGCAAGTTCTCAATATGCCTTGGCAAAATGGTGTTTCGGTACGCTTTCGCCTTCATTAGGAACCCCAAAGGCCCGTTTATCAATACCAGCGCTTATCGTCTATTTGCCGTGTAGGATATCCATCCAACGGATAGCCTCTGTGTCGCTGACCTTGCCCAAGTAGACCTGTGTGGTTTTCAAATCCTGATGCCTCAAGATTATTTTCGAAACCACTTCCAGAGGGACACCATTTCTGCTGGCGTAGGTTGCTGAGTATCTCCGGAGGTCGTGGGGCGAAATCCGAACCTTTACCTTTTCGCCCAACCGCCTGATCAAAGTTCTGGCTGTTGAATAGCAAATGGGAAATGGACGATCATCAGGTTTGAGGTCCTTGTCCTTGATATACTCCGCAAGTTTTTTTGACACATTCTCCGGCATGAAAGCCACCTCAGCATCTTTGCCTGACTTCGGTTCCCGAAGGGTGATGGTGCGGTCAGAGATGTCTGACACCTTGATCTTCAACAATTCGCCAATCCTCAGTCCGCACCTTGCCTGTAGCTCCAACATCAACCGATCCCTCTGTCTCTTCGTATTGTAGATCATCTCGTCCACCGTTTCCCGCTCGAGGATCTTATGAGGTGGTTGCTTCGGTGCACGGTAGGATTTCCTGAGCAGTGGCGTGTTGCAAGGATTCCTCATGTTCAGCGCGCAACGATCGATGATGAAATTGTAAAAGGCTTTCACCTGCGCATACCGGAGTCTGCGCGTGGACTTTGATAGATGCTGCGTAGTGGTTTCCAGAAAGCGGTAAATTTCATCAGAACCGAGAGAATCCAGAACTTGCTCGGCATAAGCCGCCTCATATTTTTCAAGCAGGGGGCTGTAACTTTCGATGGTGCGTTTCCTGTGATTCAACCGAAGATAATCCCGGAACAGCTTTATCGCCTCTTTTGTTATCATGAGATGCCTCCATTTCTTTCCTATTAGGTTGTGAGGCCTTTGGGGTTACCGCCATTGTATCCTTCCTCGGACAAATCCATACATAAAGAACTATGGAGTGGCGATAACCGCTCCAATAAGAAGGGGTTTCCCTTCACCGCCTTTGGGGATTGCTATTCTGCTTTCCGAGGTATATGAATAATTTCAGAGAGTAAGAAGGTATTTTGGACGGTCAGCGGAGCTTGGGCGCTCCTTCCTGAAGTCAATGAGACGGCAAATGATGTTCATGTATTGGACTTCAGTCGTAAATAGTTATAAGCGTGACGCAAAAATAGTTTGAGCAGTTGAATATTCCACCCCTGCGTAAACGTCTGGAGGGAAATATGGACTGACTAAAAACCCCTGCTACCCTAAAAGCAGTGGGTTTTTTTATTTCTGGTCGGTAGGGCAGGTGATGTTTTATACCGATCCGCATAAAAACCAGAATAAAGAGGTGGGCATATTAAGCACAGGATGATGAATGTTTTTTAATTAAAGAAATCTGACGGCATCTTATGACCGACAAAAGTTAGGGTTATTATATTAAGGAGTTTTATTTGCTGAGTAAATTAGACGAAATCAAAAGCCGAAGAGCTGACGTCACTGATTGGGTTGTGCATTGGACTCGTATGGAAACGATGGATGGGAGAACAAAATCGTCATGGGATATACTTAAAAACATATTACAATGTGGATACATAAGACCTTCCAAAGCCCCACGGCTTGTGGGAGCTAAGGATCAAAAGAAATGGTGTAATACAATTCGAGGAAAGGCTCCTGCAGTCTGCTTTTCAGAGCAAACGTTGAAAGCTCGGCTTGAATCTTTCCTTGCAGATGCCCGTCGTTATTCAGGATGTGGAATTGCATTTGAAAAGCGTAGTTTGTTTCAATATGGCGGACGGCCAGTTATCTATGGTGATGATGGTTTATTGGCACGATTGCACGAGGATGACAAGTATCTCTGGGTTAACTATGATCCATTGCCTCAAATGTCTCACGAATATCCTACTGACTGGACACACGAAAGAGAATGGCGTGCTCGAGTACTCGTCTATGAGGACCCTGAACTTGGAAAATCTCCACTTGAAGGGATTCCGCTTGTTCTACCTCCCATAGATATTAAAAGGGGTCGTAAAATATTGCTCCCTAAAATTGTCGTATTAAATGATGCGGTGGAAAAAACAATCCGTGAGTTTATCTCGTCAATGCCAGAGTACAATGGCCCGAATTGCTTTATAAAATATTTTTTTGATCACATCACTGAACTTGAGATAATTAAGCTTGCAGATGTAACAGATAAAGATGAGAGATATTGGCGCTTAGAAACATTTCCATGAGGAGAGCCCAGAGTAGGCAGCATTTCGTGTTAACATGTTTTAGCGAAATTAATAGAGAGGCGGTTCTATTTGATATAGTTGCCACAAGTCGATAGACCCGACAGCGGCCCCGCACACCGCTCCGGTTCAGCTTTTTTTAGCGGGCTCTGCATAATGTACTGCGCGACCCCACAAGAAGTGATAGACGCTGTGCGCTCAATGAGTGTAATGCGCGTGGGCATCGATGGAATCGACGGCGCAGGCAAGTCCACGTTGGCTCGGGAACTCTCGTCTGCTCTTGGGCTGCCCCACATAAGCCTGGACTCATTTTTGGAAAGAGAGCAGGGCGGATATGTAGAGCACATCGACTACCCTAGGCTTGGTGCTGCCGTGGACGCGCTTCAGAGCTTTGTGGTAGAAGGAGTTTGCTTGCGTAAAGTGTTAAGGCGCATTAAGGTCCAGCCTGAGGTCTTCATTTACATAAAGCGGGTGCGGCACGGCATTTGGTCAGTGAAGCCGAGCTAGATATTTCCGAGCCAGTTGAGGTCGCTCTGGCGAAAGCGAGGGAAATGGCCAGCCTATTATCTTTTGGCGCTGTTGGTGATCTTGGGCTGGCAGAAGAGGTCATTCGGTATCATGCTGAGTATCGGCCACATAATTACGCTGACGTAACCTATATCGTATCCGCCCGCTAACCATTTGTTGCGGGCGTGACGGCCGTGAGGGGCCGCGGCCTGAGTTCAAACGTTACTCATTTTAGAATAGGGAACCAATGATTGAGAACCCGCTTCCTCACACGTGGCAAGAGTTGCAGGACGGAGTATGTCGGCTGTTTAACGAAATCGGTCTCAATGCCGAAGTCGGCAAGGTTCTTCATACTCCGCGGGGGACGGTCGAAATCGACGTATATGCTGTGGACGAGAATAGCGTGGATAAGATTCGGTACATAGTCGAGTGCAAAAATTGGTTGACGGCAGTTCCGCAAACCGTTGTCCATAGTTTTACCACCGTTATGCACGAGGTGGGCGGTAATATCGGCTACATTATTTCGCGAAAAGGACTGCAAGCAGGTGCAATTGAGTATACCAAGAGCACTAATATTGTCGGCTTAACATATGAGGAGTTTCAACGGAGGTATTTCTCTATGTGGTACGAAAGGTTCTTCGTTCCACAGATCGGCGACATTGTAGATGCCCTGACTCAGTATGTTGAACCGATAAACTCCAGAAGAGAACGTCATTTCGATGAGCTCTCGGAAGAAAAACAGGTAGAGTTCCGCACTCTCCTTGGTCGTTATTTTGCCTTCGGCATGTCGATGGCATGCTTTGAGTTTCCTCGATACATGCCGGAACTTGCCATTGCAGTGCCGGAGGATATTGTAAAAGTCAAAAGCAAGCTTGCTGAGTTGGGGGACGAATACAAGTTCACGTCGCAGTATTTCCGAGACCTACTGCCAGAAATACGGCAGAAGATAATTGACGTTACCATGAAATTCAATGCCGTTTTTGGAAGGAACATATTCGCATAAGACTATGGAGCCGATCGCTGACGCTCCGGCCCAACTCTGCGTTACTCTCTTTCGATCCGTATTCCTCACTTTTGCTATATATCCGCCTGGGAGGACTTGTAGGTGGCAGAGATAACCAGTGATACTTTTCAGGCTGAGCATTTCGGGTTCAAGTCTGCTACAAAATCAAAGCGTCCCCGCTCATTGACTTCAATAAATAATCACTAGTCATAGTCTTCAGAACTGCCATAGAGACATTCGTGCGGCGCATCTGTAATGAGAATGCTGTGAACGCCTGGAAGTAAAAGGAAAAATCCATCGCTCCCGTGATGACCTTCCAATCAGGAGTGTAAAGCCCCCGTCACGCGCTTCTTTTTTCGATGACGGCCTGGTTCGATTCGGGGTTGATGTAGCCTTCGAAAAGAACGAGCTCGGGATGCCGGTCGAAGACCTCCCAACCCGTGATCTCCACGCCCTTCTGCGCCGCCTGGCTCAACTTGAAGATCCTCACGTGCGTCACCGGCGCGCCGTTGTTCGCGTTTCCCGCCTTCTCCACGCACCGGACGTCCTTCGTCAGCGTGTCCACGTCCACGCCCTGCTGCACCAGCTTCCCCCAGACGCCCGCCTTGATCTCCCTGACGACTTTCGCCTTCCTGTTGAACGGCCACATACACCACCTCACGTAAGTGATTGTTAACTTCCCTATGTCTTTTCACGCGGCCTTGTCAAGATAAAATGTGTGCACGTCCTCACATTTCTGGCGGTCTGTCCCTTGCAGGGAGAATCGCCCGTCCGAGCGCCGCGCCGGCGCTGCCCTGCGGGCCGGCGCGGCGGAGATATTTCACCTTGAAATCAGGAGATCTTTGGTGCAAAAGGGGCGTCTGCGCCTGCTGTGCGCGGGCGTCGAATCTCAGCTTTTGAAAGGAAATGGAAGTTTATGGCGATTTTCGAATACGGCGAGTACCGGAACGAATACGATCCGCCCGACAACCTGGTGGAGATCTTCGAAAGCAGCGTCTCCCGGTATCCGGACAATCCGCTGATCGGCGAAAAAGACGACGCCGGGGTGTATCGATGGGTGACTTACCGCCAGATCGCGCTCCGGGTGAACAACCTGCGGGCAGGTCTGTCCGCGATCGGGGTCAAGGCGGGCGACGCCGTCGGGATCATCGCGAACAACCGGAAGGAGTGGCTGATCGGGGAGATGGCCGTCCAGGGCCTGGGCGCCATGTACGTTCCCATGTACGAAAAAGAGCTGGTGTCGATGTGGAAATACATCGTCAGGGACGCCGAGATCAAGGTCCTCTTCGTATCGAAACCGGCGGTGCTGCAGAAGGTGAGGGACTTCCCGCGCGAAATCCCCGCGCTGAAACAAATCTTCCTGATCGAGGGCACGGGGGAGGACTCCATGGAGGCGCTGGAGAGGAAAGGCGCGGAAAAGCCGGTCCCTTCCCGGAAGCCGAAGCATTCCGACATCGCCCTCCTGATCTACACCTCGGGCACCACGGGCGAACCCAAGGGCGTTCTTCTTTCCCACGGCAATCTGGCGGAAAACGTCAAGGCGGGGCTCGCCTGGTTCACCAACCTGACCGAGAAAAGCCGGTGCATCTCCATGCTGCCCTGGGCGCACTCCTTCGGGATCACCGCCGATCTGCACGCCTTCCTCATGCGGGGCGCTTCCATCGGCATCATGGGGTCGGTGGAGACCCTCATCGACGATCTGCCCAAGGTGCGGCCCACGTTCATGATCACCGTGCCCCGCATCTTCAACAAGGTCTACAACGGGGTATGGGCCAGGATGAGGGAAGCGGGCGGCCTGAAACTGAAGCTCTTCGAGATGGCGCTCGCGGCCGCGAAAGCCAAACGGGAGACGGGCAAGGTCGGCTTGCAATACAAGATCCTGGACAGGATCGTGCTGAAGAAGATCCGGGACCGCTTCGGGGGATGCCTCGAGAACGCCGTCACCGGCAGCGCCCCCATGAACGTGGAGATCGCCAAGTTCTTCATCGATGTCGGCATCCCGACCTACGACGCCTACGGCTTGAGCGAATGCTCTCCGGCCATCGCCATCAACTCGCCCCTGATGGGAAACCGCCTGGGTTCGGTCGGGAAACCGATCAACAAGACCAAGGTCGTGATCGACCGCTCGCGGACCGGCACAAGCGGCGCCGACGGGGAGATCCTCTGTTTCGGACCGCAGTGCATGGTCGGCTACCACAAGAAGCCGGAGAAAACCAGGGAAGTGATCGTGGAGATGCGCGGCATGCGGGGGCTGCGCACCGGGGACCGCGGTTACCTCGACGATGACGGCTTCCTGTACATCACCGGCCGGTTCAAGGAAGAGTACAAACTCGCGAACGGGAAATACGTCTATCCGGAAACCATCGAGCAGGAGATGAAGGTCCTGCCATGGATCCTGAACGCCGTCGTCGCCGGGGCGGGCCATGAATACAACGTGGGGTTGATCGTCCCGGACATGAAACTGCTGCAGCACCTGGCCGCCGAGATGAAACTGTCGGTCGCTCCGAAGGACCTCTTCGACCCCTCCAACCCCGTGAGCCAGAAATTCAAGGACCTGCTGACCGCCGAGGTCCAGAACCATCTCAGGAAAACGGTGGGATCCTACGAAATCCCGCGCAAATTCGCCTTCATCTTCGACGACTTCACGCTGGAGAACGGCATGCTGACCCAGACCATGAAGATCAAGCGGGGCGTGATCATGGAGAAATACGGGGACATGCTGGAGGAGCTTTACAGGAAGTAGGGAGGGGAGGGCCTGCGCGGCACGGGGGCGGGACACGGAGGAGGGACAGGGAAAAGGCCGTCGCGGCGGGCCGGCGGTCCACCCTACGCGGCGGACCTGCCTCGTTTGCCGGTGCACCGGCCGGCGGGGTGGGTGTGAACGTAGACCTTGCGCAGGAGGTCGATCCGCTTCAGCAGCTTCTTCTCCACGGACGTCGCGATGGCGTCGGCCTCGGCGACGCTGAGCGCCCCGTCGATGCAGATCGTGATGTTCGCGACCAGATAGGGGCCGAACCGGTGGGCATGGATCTCCTCGACCTGCCGGACGACCACCTCGTCCGCCAGCGCCGCCTTGATCTGATCGGACAGGCCCCCGCTGGGCACGCTGTCCATCAGCTCGTCCGCCGCCTCCCGCAGGGTGTCGAGGCCGGTCTTCGCCACGATGATCGCGACCACTGCGCCGGCAAGGGGATCGGCCCACTCGATGCCGAGCATCGCCAGCAGGATGCCGGCGGCGGCCCCCAGGGAGGCGAAGATGTCGTTTCGGTGGTCGCGCGAGATGGCGATCACCGCAAGGTTTTTCGTGGCAATGCCCGCGGCGCGCGCCTGCAGCATGAGCGCGATCTTGATGCCGATCGTCGCGACGGCCGTGTAAAGCGCGAACGCGCTGACCGCCTTGACCTCCGCCTTGCCGGTCATGAGGTCGAAGGCGTCGTTCACCGAATCCCAGAATATGGCGAGCCCGGTCGTGATGATGAACGCGCCCACCACGAGGGCGGCGATGGTCTCGTACTGGTAGTGGCCGTAGGGGTGTTCGGAGTCCGCCGGTTTTCCCGAGAGCCTGACGAACAGCATGACGACGAGAAAGTAGGCGACGTCGGAAATGGAGTTGACGCCGTCGGCAAGGAGTGCCCGGCTGTGGCCGAAGATGCCGACCCCGAGCTTTCCGACCGCGAGCAGCGCGTTGAACCCGAGGCCGAGGTTGACCACGAATTCGACCCTTTCCTGGCGCCGCGCGTGATGGGTGCCGGTGGAGGGACCGAGCGGGGAAGTTCCTGTCTGATCCATGGAATCCACCTGTGAATCCGCGCCGAACGGGAAATCCCGTTCGGGTGCTTTTCTTTTGGGAACGGGGTCAGTGTTCGATGCCCGCACGGTCCTTGATGCCGGCGTTGTAGTGGTGCTTGATCTCCCGGACCTCGCTCACCGTGTCGGCGATCTCGACAATCTCGGGGGGCGCGTAGCGGCCCGTGAGGATGAGGTCCAGCCCCGGGGGACGGTTGCGGACCAGCGAGAGGACGTCTTCGACGGAGATCAGCTTGAAGTCCATGGCAACGTTGATTTCGTCGAGGATGACCATGTCGTACCGGCCGGAGGCGATCACGTCCTTCGCCAAGTCCAGTCCGGAGCAGGCCATCTCGATGTCGACGGGGGCGGGCTTGCCGCGCATGACGAAGCTGTCCAGGCCGCAGCGGTGGATGGTGAGGAGGGGGAGGTATTTTTCGGCCGCCAGGAGCTCCCCGTACTTGCGGCCCTTCATGAACTGGACCATGCAGACCCGATAGCCGTGGCCGATCGCCCGCAGGGCCTGACCCAGGGCCGCCGTGGTCTTTCCCTTGCCGTTGCCGGTGATGACGATCACGAGACCGCGGCGTCCCGCGCTCCCGGCCTTGTCTTCGGTGCGTTCCTCCGGTTTCATTGCGCCGGCTCCTTGTCGCCGAAGCATTTCTTCAGGTACCGGGTGGCCACCTGCTCCGCGAGCGTGTAGGGATCGGACTCCTTTTTCAGAACCGCGTCCGCCATCTTCGTCATCTCGCCCGTTTCGACGAGCTCCCGGAGGACCGGCTCCAGGATCGAGGCGGTCAGCGATTCGTTGATCTCCAGAAGCGCCTTTCTCCGCAGGCGGTTCCCGATCAGGTCCGTGTCGATCAGGTGCCGGTAGTGTTCCCGGACCTTGTCGCTGAGCTCCTTGACGCCTTTCCGGAAGACCTCAGGCTCGAAGACGTTTTCCACCTTCACGACCGGCGGCCGCCAGCCGCCGGGGAAATCGCTGGCCATGGCGAGCATGAGCGTGATCTCGTTTTCCAGCTGGCGCGCCCCGGTCCTGTCCGCCTTGTTGATGACGAAGATGTCGGCGATCTCCATGATGCCCGCCTTGATCACCTGGATGTCGTCGCCCATCCCCGGGACCAGGATCACGATCACCGTGTGGGCGTGATTGATGATCTCGACCTCCTGCTGGCCCGTCCCGACGGTCTCGATGATGATCACGTCCTTCCCCATCGCATCCATCACATGGACGGCGTCGCCGACGGCCTTGGAGAGCCCGCCCAGGGCGCCGCGGGTGGCCAGGCTCCGGACGAAGACGCCCGGGTCTTCGGCATGCCGCTGCATGCGGATCCGGTCGCCGAGGATCGCCCCGCCGGTGAAGGGGCTTGTCGGATCCACGGCCAGGACGCCGACCGTCTTTCCCTCCTCGCGGAAGGCGCTGATCAGGGCGTCTGCAAGCGTGCTCTTGCCTGCGCCCGGCGCGCCGGTCAGGCCGATGATGTGCGCCTTGCCCGTGAAGGGGTAGATGTGCTTGAGTTCCGATTTCGCCGCGGGAAGCTGGTCCTCCAGCCCGCGGATCAGGCGGGAGGCAGCGCGGACGTCCCCCTCCCGGATCTTCTTTGCCTTGTCCATCTTGCCTTCCTTCATGTTTTGCTCTCCGCCGTCTTGCAGAAGTCGAAACCCCCGGCGTACGCAGGTGAAGCGATGCAATCGGCTGTCAGGGCGGGGCCGCCGCGGCCCGGAGTCCGTCCCGAGAACCGCCTCTACGCCCCGCCTTCGGCGGCGTCCTTTCGCTTCGTCGCCTCAGGCGCAACGTTGTCGCGCACCCAGGCGACGATGGAGTCGAGCGAGGCGCCCGGCGTGAAGATCGCCCGGATCCCCGCGTCGTAGAGTTGCTGAAAATCCCGATCCGGGATGATCCCGCCGCCGATCACCGGGATGTCGCCCGCTCCCTTCTCCCGCAGGAGCTCGACGACGCGGGGGAAGAGGTAGCTGTGGGCGCCGGACAGGCAGCTCAGCCCGACCAGATCCACGTCCTCCTGAACGGCGGCGGCGGCGATCTGCTCCGGGCTCTGGTGGCAACCCGTGTAGATCACCTCGAATCCCGCATCCCGGAAGCAGCGGGCGAGGACGCGGGCGCCCCGGTCGTGCCCGTCGAGCCCCGGCTTGGCGACCATGATGCGGATCTTGCGTTTAACGGTCATGCCTTTCCCTCATCAGAGGCTGCTCAAAAATGCCCGGATGCAAGGCCTCTGTTGCTTCGACAGGCTCGGCATGACAAACCGTGGAGTTTGTCCTGAGCTTGTCGAAGGATCGGACGGCGAGGGATGAAGAAAACGCCGCAGACGGGCGTTTTTCAGCAGCCTCCATAATTAATACAATCCCGGGTCCCGGTACTCCCCGTACACTTCGCGGTACACGTCGCAGATCTCGCCGAGCGTCGCCAGGTTCTTTACGGCCTCGATGCAGTGCGGCATCACGTTGTCGCCGCGCCGGCAGGCTTCCCGGAGATCGCCGAGACTCCGCGCGACGGTCCGGCTGTCCCGCCTCCTCCGCACATCCTGGAGGCGGGCGGCCTGGCTCCGCTCCACCGCCTCGTCGATCTCGAGGAAGGGGATTTCCTGCTTCTCTGCGGTGACGTACCTGTTTACACCTACCATGACCTTTTCACCAGCGTCCAATTGCTTCTGGAAACGGTAGGCCGCCTCCGAGATCTCCATCTGCGGGAACCCCTTGTCGATGGCGGCGAGCATCCCGCCCATGCCGTCGATCTTTCCGATGTAGTCCCAGGCCTTTTCCTCCATCTCGTTCGTCAGGGCCTCGACGAAGTAGGAACCGGCCAGGGGATCGATCGTGCCGGCGACGCCGGTCTCCTCGGCCAGGATCTGCTGGGTCCGCAGGGCGATTTCCACGGCATGCTCGGAGGGAAGGCAGAGGACCTCGTCGAGCGAGTTCGTGTGCAGGGACTGCGTGCCGCCCAGAACCGCGGAGAGCGCCTCGACGGTGGTGCGGACGACGTTGTTATAGGGCTGCTGGGCCGTCAGCGAGCAGCCCGCCGTCTGCGTGTGGAAGCGCATCCACCAGGAGCGCGGATTCTTCGCGCCGAATCGGTCCCTCATGATCCTGGCCCACATCCGCCGGGCGGCCCTCATCTTGCAGATTTCCTCGAAGAAATCGATATGGGCATTGAAGAAGAAGGACAGGCGCGGCGCGAAGTCGTCGATGTCGAGGCGCTTGCGCCGCACGACGTCCTCCACGTATTCGATCCCGTCCCGCAGCGTGAAGGCCAGTTCCTGGACGGCCGTGGAGCCCGCTTCGCGGATGTGGTAGCCGCTGATGCTGATCGTGTTCCAGCGGGGGACGAACTTCGTGCCGAACTCCACCGTGTCGCTGATCAGCTTCACCGAAGGCTCCGGCGGGCACATGAACGTCTTCTGCGCGATGAACTCCTTGAGCATGTCGTTCTGGATCGTGCCGCTGATCTGCGAAACCGAAACACCCTGGTGCTCCGCGGCGGCGCAGTACATCGCCCAGAGAACGGAGGCCGGCGGATTGATGGTCATGGAAGTACTGACCTTCCCCATCGGGATTCCCTTCATCAGGACGAGGAAATCCTCCAGGGTGTCGATGGCGACGCCGCACCTGCCGACTTCCCCGCGCGCCTTCGGCGAGTCGCTGTCGTAGCCCATGAGCGTCGGATAATCGAAGGCGGTGCTGAGGCCCGTCTGGCCCTCCTTCAGGAGCATGTGCCAGCGGCGGTTCGTGTCCTCGGCCGTTCCCATCCCCGCGAACATCCGGAACGTCCAGTACTTGCCGCGGTAGCCCGTCGGCTGGTTGCCGCGCAGAAACGGATACCGGCCGGGGACGCCGATGTCTTCCGCAAAATCCGTCCGCCCGATGTCCTCGGGGGTGTAGAGTCGTCTGATCTCGAGGTCGGAAACCGTGGAGCACCGCTCCCCGCGGTCCGGCGTCTCGGCAAGGGCCGTTCGCACGCTCTTTTCCCAGTCGGCGGTAAGTTCCTTGGACTGCTTCAGGGTCTCTTCGCTGAACAGCACGGGTGAGCTCCTTTCCTGTGCCGCCTCACGTCTGGGATCGTCGGCCGTTGGTGTAGAAGATCGTTTCATTGGCCGCCATCGACTTCTCGATCGCCTTCAGGGATTTCTGGTAGTGCTTCACGGCGAAGCACGCATAGAGGATATCGACGATCAGGATGTGCGGCATCCGGGACGTCATGGTGTCCTGCATGAAATTGGAGTACACACTCGACGTGACGAAACAGATGTCCGAGTGCGCGACGACCGGCGAGGCCGGCGTATCGGTGATGCAGATGGTCGTTGCGCCGGCTTCCCGCCCCATCCGGATGGCGTTGACGACGGCCCTCGTCCTGCCCGAACTGGTGATGCCGAGAACGACGTACTTCCGGTCCAGCAGCGTGGCGGACATGTTCTGTTCCGTTGCATCGCTGTAGAGGATGCAGGGTTTTCCCACGCGGTAGAATCTCGACTTGGCATTGTAGCCGGCGACGACCGACGTGCCGGAACAGTAGATGACGACGAGGTCCGCCTTTTCGATGGCCGTCACCGCTCTCTCCACATCCGCGGGGGAAATGAGGATCTTCGTGGCATTGAGCGTTTCGATGTTCTTGAAGGTGACCTTTTCGATGATGTTCCCGACGGAATCGCTCTTCTTGACATCGTCGTAGACGAAACGGTCTTCCGTCTTCTTTGCGTCCGGATGGCCGAATGTCACCTCCGCCGCCGCAATCTTGAGATCGTGGAATCCTTTCAGCCCGATGGCCTTGACGAAGCGGGTGACGGCCGACTCGGAAACCCCGCACGCCGTCGCCACCTCGCCGATCCGCTGGCGTTTCACCTTGTCGGGGTTGTCGAGGATATACAGGGCGATCCGTTGCAGCGCGGGCTGCAGGGATGTCAGCCGGTTTCGAATCCGGATCAGGATGTCGCCTTCCCGGTTCATGATCCCGATGGTCCTCCGTGGATGCGCCGTCGTCTCCGGCACGGAAAGCACGGCCTTTATACATCAAATGTCGCCTGCCGTAAACAGGCAACCCGCGGCGGCGGGGCGGGTATGGAAAAAATTTTTACAATAATTCTTGACAAAAAAATAAATTTCATCTCTACTGCCCCACGACAGGGCGGCGGGACATCGTCCCCTGCCGCATGCGAACACGGAGACCGCGGACCGGTCGGTCCCGAACCAGATGCCCTGCCTCGTCGGAGGAGGAAGGCCCATGGCGTCCTGGCAGCGTTCAACGATCCGAACTCCCGAAGCCCCCCGTCTCCGGCTTTCCCCGAACCTTTTCCAGACAATGCCAAGCATGGAGCGGCGTCCCCGCGGCTGCCGCTGACTTTGATTTTTCTACCCAAAGGAGGTCGTTATGAAACGGTCGAAAGGAAAGATGTACTGGGTCGGGGTTGTCTGCGTTGTGGCCTTTGCGGTCGTCATGATCGGTTCCGCCATGGATGCGGCTGCTGCCGCGAAGACGCCCATGCGGATCAAATCCTCGTCCATCGGCGGGTCCTGGTATGCAGGCGGCTCGGCCTGGGCCAAGCTGATCGGAGACAAGTATCCGGAATTCCAGGCCGTGAACATCGCCGCGCCGGGACTCGACAACGAAAGCCTGAAGAGGCTCTTCCGGAAGGAAGCGGAGCTCGTCTTCCTGACCGGCCCCGGCGCCTACAACGCCTACAAGGGCGTTCCGCCCGTGTGGAAGGAGCCCATGCCGCTGCGCGGTCTGTTCGGCATCTGGCCCGGCGTCATGAACACGGTCGTCGCCGCCGAGTCGAAGTTCCAGACCCTCCAGGACCTCAAGGGGGCCAAGATCGCAACCTATGTTCCCGGTGACATCAACGGAGAGCAGACGCTGGCGCTCCTCAAGCACCATGGAATCACGGAGCAGAACACCAAGATCTACAAGATCATGAAATCCGACGCCGCCCGCATGTTCATCGACGGGGCGATCGATGCGGTCGTGTACTACTACGGGTACGGCCACGCGAACCTCAAGGAGATGTCGGCGTCGCGCAAGATCCGTTTCCTGCCGAACGATCCCACGATGGTGCAGGCCTTCATGAAGGAAAATCCCTTCTACTACATCGCCGACTTCGGTGCGGAGTTCGGTGTTCCCAATGCAAAGCAGCTGATCGGACCCTATCACACCGCCTGCCGCGCCGACATGCCGGAGGAGACGGCCTACAAGGTGACCAAGGCGTGGTTCGACAATCTGGACTGGCTGAAGAAGGTGCTGCCTTCGAACATGCCCTACGTGAACGTGAAGGAGCCGGCGGCCGGCGTACCCGTCCCCCTGCATCCCGGCGCCGTGAAGTACTACAAGGAAAAGGGGATCATGTAAGAAGGGAAGGAACGGGAGCGTCGACGGCCGTTTTCCGGACGTCGGAGGGTAGGAGACCATGGAAGAGAAAAAGTCCAAGAAACAACGGAGTGAAAGCTTTGCGGACGCCGCGACCAAGGTTGTGGGGGTCGAGGAGAGCGTCAATGTCTACGATGACAACGACATCCAGGGACTTCCCAGTATGGGCGGTTGGAGTTCAAGGCTCGTTTTCTGGGTCGGGTTCCTGGTGAGCGCGCTTTCCGTATACGAACTCCTGGTCGGCAATTTCGAGCCGGCGCTGCAGCGGCCCCTGCACATATTCCTCATGGGGACGCTGACGGTCATGGTTTATCCCTCCCGGTTTTTCAAACCCCGAAGCGCGCGTGAGGGGTGGTTCAACCTCCTCGTCATCGCGCTTCTGTTCGTGAGTTGCCTGTGGGCCGCGGTGGAGTGGACGCCCCTCTACATCGATCCCTATCCGACGAAACTCGGGGTCGCGATCGGCATCCTCGCCATCGTCATGGTCCTGGAAATCACGAGGCGGTCCGTGGGCATGCCGATGGTGATCATCGCCCTCTGCATGCTCCTGTACTGCTTCGTGGGGCCATACCTTCCGGACATGATCGCCCATCCCGGGTTCTCGGTGGACAATGTCGTCGTGCATACCGTCGTCGGCACCGAGGGCATGATGGGACTGCTCCTGAGCATCAGCGTGAACCAGATCATCTTCTTCATGATGTTCGCCGCCTTCCTCATCATGTCCAACTCCACGAACCTGTTCATGGACCTGGCCAAGGCGCTTGCCGGCGGCTATGCCGGCGGCCCGGCCAAGGTCGCGGTCGTCTCCAGCGGCATGATGGGGATGGTCTCAGGGAGCGCCAGCGGCAACGTGGCGACGACGGGGGCGGTGACGATCCCGCTCATGAAACAGATGGGATTCGCCCCGCACATCGCGGCGGCCATCGAGGCCGTCTCCTCGACGGCGGGACAGTTCATGCCTCCCATCATGGGGGCCTCGGCCTTCGTCATCGCCGAGTACATGGGGATCAGCTACTGGGCGGTCTGCGTCGCGGCGGCTTTTCCGGCTCTCGTCTATTTCATCGGCATGTACGTCGTCGTCGACGTCCAGGCGCGCATCGACGGCCTGCAGGGTCTTCCCAAGTCGCAGCTCCCCCGGCTGTGGCCGGCCTTCAAGGCGACCATCCCGCTGCTGGTTCCATTGACGGTGCTGGTCATTCTGCTGACCTACATGTACAGCCCCCAGTGGGCGATCATCTGGAGCATCATCGTCCTGATCGGCGTGACGCTCTTCATCCCCGGCCAGCGGATGGGCATCCCGAAGATCATCAAGGGATTGGCCCTGACGGCGAAAATCCTGATTCCCATCGCCACGTCCTGCGCGACGGCCGGAATCATCGTCGGCGTCATGTCCCTGACGGGGTTGGGGAACCAGCTGTCGTACTGGATCTGGATCATCGCTGTGGCGCACGGGAATCTCCTCTACGGGCTCCTGTTCACGGCGTTCGTTTCCGTGATCCTCGGCATGGGAATCCCCACGCTGGGCGCCTACGTCGTTCTGGCGACGATCGGGGCGCCGGCCCTGCAGCAATTGGGTGCACCGCTCATCGGGGCGCACCTGTTTATCTTTTATTTCGCCTGCCTGTCGGCGATCACGCCGCCGGTGGCCCTGGCGTGCTTCGTCGGCGCCGGACTGGCGGGATCGGATCCCTGGAAGACCGGCTGGACGGCCGTCCGGCTCGGGATCATCAAGTTCATCATCCCCTTCATGTTCGTCTTCCGGCCGGGATGTCTTCTCCAGGCGGACCTGGCGACCAATCTCTTCCACATGACGGAGCTGCTGCTGCTGATCATTCCCGTGTCGGTGCTGACGCAGAAGGGGTTCTGGCTGGTCAGGTGCACCTGGTGGGAGATGGCGCTGTTCGCGGGGGCGATCATCGCGATCTTCCCGACGGAACTGTGGACGTTCCCCGTGGCCGTCGGACTGGAGACCCTGGGGGTCGTTCTGCACGTCATCCGTTTCAGGAAGCTGACCGGGAAGAAACAGGCCGAGGTTGCGGCATCGGCCGCCTGATGATTCTTGGATGCAATCCAAACGAATTGTGGAAGCGATGGGTCTAGTTGGATAAATGGATCACGGATCAAGGTCGGGAGAAAGGAGAACAGTCATGAGGAAATTCAGGATTTCTTTGGTGTTGTTCGCGATGGCGGCGTTTCTGCCGGCGCTCTCGGCGACGGCGACGGAAATGAACTTCGACGTCACGCCGAAGGCCAAGCTGGTGAAACTCAACCTGCAGCACAAGGAGCTGATCAAGAAATCGAGCGAGAAGATGATCGTCTTCGAGATCACCCTCCAGAATACGGATTCCGCTGCCAATCTCTACAGCATCACGGTGGACGTCCCCGGCGTGGGCGCGGCTGAAGATTTCATTCCTGTCGAGGGAGAGAAGAAACTGGAGCCCAAGGCAGTGGGCAAGACATCCGTAGGCGTGGCCTCGGACAAATTCCCCCCCGAAGGCTTCACGATCCGGATCGAGGCCGTGGAGTCCCGCTGAAGGCCGTCGTCGTGGATGGTAGTGATGGAAGAGAAGATTCTTGCCAAGGTGGAGAAAAAGAAGGCCGAGCTCGTGGATTTTCTGGCCAGGCTCGTGCGCATTCCCAGCCTGACCGGCGAGGAGGGCGCCGCCCAGGAATTCCTTGCGGCCCGCGCGCGGTCCCTGGGGATGGACGTGAAACTGTCGGAACCGGACCTGGAATTGATCTTCCGGAAGTATCCGGAATCCGCCCAGTACCCGACTCACTGGCGGCATGACCTGATTCTGTCCTACGATCGTCTGGCGTCTTACGAAGAGCTGATGAAGAGCGGCAAGAGCGGCGTGCTCAACTACAAGGGCAGGCCGAATCTCGTTGCCGCGCTCAAGGGGACGGGCGGCGGGAAGTCCCTGCTGCTGACGGGGCACGTCGACAACGTCACGATCGAACCGAGGCATGAGTGGCGCTACGACCCCTTCGGCGCCCAGATGGCGGACGGTCTGATGTACGGCCGCGGCACCTCGGACATGAAAGGGGGGCTCTGCGCGGCCCTGCTGGCGGTCCAGTGCCTCGTCGAAGCGGGTGTCAGGCTGCGCGGCGACGTGCTGTTTGCCTCGGCCGTCAACGAGGAGCACTCGGGCAACGGAACGCTCTCCCTGGTGGCGGAGGGCCTCAGGGCCGACGCCGCGATCGTGACGGAGCCCTCACGGAACCAGGTCTACATCGCAACGCCGGGCGATGTGTACTGGGAGGTGGTCTTGACGGGAGTGCCGAGATCGCCGGGGGCCCGCTGGGAAGGAAAAACGATGGCGGGAGTGAGTGCCATCGAAAAGATTGCCCCGTCAATCGAGGCCCTGCTCCAGGTGGAGCGGGACCACAACCGCATGGAACCCCATCCCCTGTATCGGAACGGGAATTCCTTCTCCTGCGTCATCGGCGAAGTCGCCGGCGGAACCTACCCGACGGTGACCGCCAACGGGTGCACCTTGAGAGGCTGCATGTACTTCGGACCTTCGCTGGGTTCCGTCAACGAGATCATGGACCGGATCAGGGATCGGGTGGCGGAGGAAACCGCCGTGGATCCGTGGTTCAAGGATCACCCCGCAAAGGTGCGGTTTCTTCATCACCGCAACAGCGTCACAACGGATCCGGAAGCGCCGATCATCGGGAACGTCTTCGGCGCGGCGAAGACCGTCAACCCCGGCGTCGGTCCGATCGCCGGCTGTTCCTACTGCTCGGACATGGAGTATCTCGGCAACCAGGGCAAGGTGCCCACGGTCATCATGGGACCGGGCTGGATCGGGTATGCCCACAAGGCCAACGAGTGCATACCGATCTCGGAATACCTGGACTGCGTGAAGATCCTGGCGCTTTCCATTTACCGGTGGTGCGCCTGATCTGCGGCCTGCCGGCCGGCGGGACCAGGAAGGGGGATGCGTTTCCGCGCATCCCCCTTCTTCGTTTCGCGGTATTCCGCCGGATGTTGCCGTTTATCTCACTCGGGTGTATGGTGCCGCTAAGTGGAATAAACACATAGCGGACGATCGGGAGGGAATATTCCATGAAGAAGGAAGTGCAAAAACCTGAGGATCTGGAAAACATCGAACTGGCGAAATTGATTGTCGACCTGATGCATCGGATGTCCGTTCACCATGCCCTGTGGTTCGGGGAGGTGGTCTCGCACCTGGGGATGGAGGCGGCCCTCCCGCTGATGGATCGGGTTTGGCGCCGCAGCTATGCCATCCAGATGGAGAGGCTGTCCGGCTTCTTCGGTTTCCCCCTTCAGGAGGGCGTTCCCGCCGTCGTCGCGGGCATGCCGAAGAAGGACCTCCTGTCGCTCATGGGGGAGCTCGGCAAGAACTGGCTTGCCGACGACGGGACCTGGTTCCAGGCGGTAGAGGCGTCCCACGGCATGACCGAAGCCAAGTGCTGCAACGACTCCTGTCTGGATCGATTTTCGACCTTCGAGGCCTATTCGATCAAGAGCTTCCTGGGGCTGCCGGAAAAGGCCGGCCTGGACGGGCTGAAACGGGCGCTCAATTTCCGCCTGTATTCGCGGGTCAACACGCAGTCCATCATCGATGAGAGTCCGACGAGCATCATCTTCCGCATGGACGACTGCCGCGTGCAGTCCGCGCGGAAACGAAGAGGGCTTCAGGATTACCCGTGCAAATCGGGCGGCTCGGTGGAGTACCGGGCATTCGGCGCAACCATCGATCCCCGCATCCGGATGGAGTGCGTGGCCTGTCCGCCCGATCCGCATCCCGATGAATGGTTCTGCGCATGGCGGTTTTCGCTTCCCGCCGGCGACTGAAGAGGCCGGTCGCGTCGCAAGAAAACAATGGCAAAACGGGGGTTTTCGGGTTAAAAGGCGAGCATCCAAGTCTCGAGGGAGTTCTGCATGACGAGTGAAATCAAACCTCTTCCGTTCCGCGGCGCCGCGAAATACGTGCTCGATGAAGAGCTGGCCCGGATCGTCAACATCTCCATGGCCCTGGAAATGCCGCTGCTCCTCAAGGGGGAGCCCGGTACGGGAAAGACCATGCTCGCTCACGCCATTGCCGAGAGCCTGAAGATGCCGCTCATCGTCCTGAACGTGAAATCGAGCATGAAGCTGGTCGACGCCCTGTACCAGTACGACACGCTGACCCGCCTCAACGACAGCCGTTTCGGGGATTCCAAGCGCGATGTGAGCAACATCGAGGAATACATCCGCATGGGCAGGATCGGGCAGGCCTTCGTATCCGAGGTGCGGACCGTCCTCCTGATCGACGAGATCGACAAGGCCGACACCGACTTCCAGGACGACATGCTCGACGTCCTCGACCAGATGCAGTTCGACATCATCGAAATCGACAAGACCATGGCGGCCAGGCACCGGCCGGTGATCGTCATCACCTCCAATGCGAAGAAAGACCTCTCCGATCCGTTCCTCGGCCGATGCAACTTCCACCACATCGCCTTCCCCGATACGGACATGATGCGGCGGATCATCGGCGTGCACTTCCCCGACCTGTCGAAGGACCTGGCGGATGCCTGCCTCGCCGTCTTCTACCGCCTGCGGGAATTCCGCGGGATCGAGAAGAAGCCCGCGACGCGCGAGCTTCTCAACTGGATCCGGGCGTTGCGGGCCGATCCGGACTTCAACGCCCGGACGCTCTCGTCGGGGACTGTCCCCTATCTGGGCGTCCTGTTCAAGAAAAGCGGTGACCTTTCGCTTGCGGCGCAGCAGGCCTGCCGCGGGCGGTAAGGAGCGGGTGTGTTCGTCGAGTTCTTCTATACGCTTCGCAAGCGGGGCATTCCCGTCAGCCCCACGTCCTTCCTGCGCCTGCAGAAAGCCCTGAGCCTGGGGCTCGTCGCCGGCATCGATGATTTCTACACGGCGGCGCGCTGCATCCTCGTCAAGAGCGAGCGGTATTTCGATCTCTACGACCAGACCTTCGCCCACTGCTTCCGGGGGGCCGCCCTCGCCGAGGACTTTTCGGAGGTCGAATTGGCCGACGCGGTCCGCTCGCTCCTGGAGGAGTGGCTGAAATCGCCCGAGGAGCTTGCAGCCGCCCTGGGGCTTTCGAAGGAAGCGGTCGGGCAGATGACGCCGGAAGAACTCGTCCGCTATTTCCTCGATCGGCTCAAGGACCAGGATGGCGCCCACCACGGCGGGAGCCGCTGGATCGGGACGAAGGGCACGTCTCCGGTGGGCCATTCCGGCCATCATCCCGGGGGCATGCGCGTCGGCGGCGCATCGCGGGGGAAGTCCGCGATCAAGGTCGCGATGGAGAGGCGCTACAGGGACTACACGCAACAGGGGCCGCTCACCGAAGTGCAGATGGGCGAGGCCCTCAAGCGGCTTCGCCGGATGGTCCCCTCGGGTCCGAAGGATGTCGTCAACGTGGACAAGACCGTTTACGAGACGATCCGCAACGGCGGCGAGATCGAGATCGTCTTCGACCGTCACCTGGCCGACCGCCTCAAGGTCATCCTCATGATCGACAACGGCGGCTGGTCGATGGACCCCTACATCGACCTCGTCCAGACGCTCTTCAACTACGCGCGGTCGCAGTTCAAGGATCTTACGATCTACTATTTCCACAACACCGTCTACAGTCGGGTCTGGTTGGACCCGACGCGTCACCACAAGCCGGAGTTGATAGAGGAATTCGTCCGCAAGGACCCGGAAACGCGGCTGGTCTTCGTCGGCGACGCGAGCATGGCCCCCTACGAACTCATGCATGCCGACGGCGCCCTGTACGTGGGGCAGCGGGAGATGCAGGCGAGCATCGACCGCCTCATGTTCCTGGCGGGAATCTTCCGCCACAGCGCCTGGCTCAATCCCCAGCCGGAGTCCGACTGGACCGGAACCTGGTCGATCGGCAGGATCCGTGAAATTTTCCCCATGTTCGAGTTGAGCCTGGACGGACTCGAGAAGGCCGTTCAGCATCTCAGAAGCCGCAACTGAACGACAGGACGGAAGAAAGAAGGAGTGCCGCGATGAAACGATGGATCCGGGCGGTAATGATGGCCGCCATACTCTGCTGGACACCCGCGACCGCGAGTTCCGCGGAGCCGGCGGCGGGACAGCCGCTGCCAGATTTTGCTCTGGCGGTTCCGAAGGATGCCGGCCTGCGCGACTATCTCGGTCTCTCCGGAGGCGCGACATTCCGGATCGGCGACATCAAGGCGGAGGCCGTCGTGATCGAGATCTTCAGCATGTATTGCCCGTACTGCCAGAAGGAGGCGCCCGTCGTCAACGAGCTGTACCGGAAGATCGAGGGCGGCCCCCTCAAGGGCAGGATCAAACTCGTCGGCATCGGCGTGGGCAACTCCCCCTTCGAAGTCGAGACCTTCCGGAAGAAATACGCGATTCCGTTCCCCCTGTTTCCCGACGGGGATTTCACGATCCACAAACTGGTCGGCGAGGTGCGGACGCCGTTCTTCATCGTACTGAAGACCCGGCAGACCGGCGCTCCCAAGGTGATCCATGCAAAGCTCGGCGCCTTCGAGAGCGTCGATGGCTTCCTGGAATTCGTCGCCAAGTCGGCGGAGATCAAGTAGGAGGATTTGATGGGACGGACCGCTCGTCGGATTGCACTGGTGGCGGGATTGGCGGTGCTTCTGTGGGCAGGCACTGCCGCGGCCGCTTCCGAGGCCTACAGGGACAACGTCTACGACCCCGGGAAGCTCAAGCCTGTGGACAGCGCCCTCAAGGTCAAGGTCGGACAGCGGGCTCCGGATTTCACCCTGAAGGCCCTGTCGGGCGGAACGGTGACGCTCGGCGGCTTCCGCGGAAAGAAGAACGTGGTCCTCTCCTTCGTCCCCGCCGCCTGGACTCCCGTCTGTTCCGATCAGTGGCCCGGCTACAACATCGTCAAGGACCTTTTCGACGCGCACGATGCGATCCTCCTGGGGATCACCGTGGACAACATCCCCACGCTCTTTTCCTGGACGAATCAGATGGGAAAGCTCTGGTTCCCGGTGCTCTCGGACTTCTATCCCCACGGGGCCGTCGCGAAGCGCTACGGGATCCTGCGGTCCGACGGCACGTCGGAACGGGCGCTCTTCGTGATCGACAAGAAGGGCGTCATCCGCTACATCGACGTCCACGACATCAACGAGAGACCCCCGTTGGAGGCGCTGGCGGCGGAGCTGGAAAAGCTCCGGTAGCGGCGTGCCCCTCAGGTTCCGAGCATATCCCGGTCTGGCGCCGCTGGAAGGCAGGAGACGGCGATGACGGAGACGGTTCTGTATTTCTGCCTGTATCCCTCCAAGGCATTCCTGAAAAGCGGTCCGTCCTGCAGCGGCAATGCGGCAACTTCGTAAGGCGGAACCAATAGAAAATCATTTCCGCGGGGGCCCGGGAAGGCGCCCTCTGCGGCCGGGGGAAGTTATGCCATTAATGGCATAACATATAGAAATCATTATAAGAACTTGACACCTTGCCGCATCTCGGATATACGAAATTGCCGTTTTGCGGCAGCGTAAACGCGTCGCAGTTTCGATGCAGTCCATGGTCCCGGTGTCGAGGCTATACGATACGAACTTTGCATTCCTCCACACATCATTCTGAAAATCTTCTCCACGGCCGACCCGTCGAAACAGAGCGAAGAAAACATAGGGGGGACGCCTTCCAGGTCTGACCCCCTGACGGAATAGGTGAATTCTCACGAAAGGAGCGCACGTTATGGAGGTAACCAGGAGAGGTTTCTTGAAGATCTCCGGTTTCGCCCTGGCATCGAGCGGGCTAGGAATTTCCCTCAAGCCCGTTTCCGCCTACGCGCAACCGCTGAAAATCAAGTACGCGAAAGAAACCACCACCATCTGCCCCTACTGCTCCGTCGGATGCAGCATCATCGTGTCCGCGCGCAACGGCAAGGTCGTGAACACGGAGGGAGATCCCGGCAGTCCCATCAGCCGCGGCTCGCTCTGCACCAAGGGCGGGTCGATCTATCAGATGTCCGTCAACAAGAACCGCCTGGACAAGCCGCTCTACCGGGCCCCCAACTCCGCGGAGTGGAAAGAAGTCAGCTGGGACTGGGCGCTCGACAAGATCGCGGAGAACGTGAAGAAGAGCCGCGACAAGAGCTTCCGCGCCAGGAACGGCAAGGGCGAGACCGTGAACCGGACGGAGGGGATCGCCTCCGTCGGGAGCGCCGCCCTCGACAACGAGGAATGTCAAGTCTATCAGAAGTTCCTGAGGGGGTTGGGCCTGGTCTACATCGAACACCAGGCCAGGATCTGACACAGCCCGACTGTACCGGCTCTGGCAGAGTCGTTCGGACGCGGCGCAATGACGAATCACTATATCGATTTCAAGAACAGTGATGTGATCCTGATCATGGGCAGCAACCCTGCCTCCAACCACCCCATCTCGTTCAAGTGGATCACCAGGGCCATGGAGAAGGGCGCGAAACTGCTGTGCGTCGATCCGCGCTTCACGCAGTCCGCGGCGAAATCTCATGTCTACGCCCCCCTCCGCTCCGGGACGGACATCGCGTTCCTCGGGGGCATGATCAAGTACATCATCGACAACAACCTCATCCACGCCGATTACGTCAAGGCCTATACCAACGCCTCCTTCCTGGTGAATCCGGCTTTCCGGCTTCCGGGGGACAACAAGGGCGTGTTCTCAGGCTTCGGGGACGGCAAGTACGACAAGGCGACCTGGAGCTACCAGACGGACGCAAGCGGCGTCATCAAGAAGGACCCCACCCTCCGGGACCCCCACTGCGTGTACCAGCTTCTGAAGAAGCACTACTCGCGCTACACGCCGGAGATGGTGAACCGGATCACCGGGACCCCAAAGGACAAGCTCCTGGAGGTCTACAAGATCTACGCCTCCACGGGCAAGCCGGACAAGGCGGGCAACGTGCTGTACGCCATGGGCTGGACCCAGCACACCGTCGGCGTGCAGAACATCCGCACCATGTGCATCATCCAGCTCCTCCTGGGCAACATCGGCATCGCCGGCGGCGGCGTCCAGGCCCTGCGCGGCGAAGGCAACGTCCAGGGCTCCACGGACGCGGGGCTCCTCTTCCACATCTGGCCGGGCTACATCGGGACCCCCACGGCGTCCATGAAGACCCTGAAGGAATTCAACGAGAAGAGAACGCCGACGACGAAAGAGCCCAACAGCCTCAACTGGTGGAAGAATACCCCTAAGTACATAGCCAGCTTCCTGCGGTCCATGTACGGGATGAACGCCACCCTCGAGGAGGCCTACGACTACATGCCCAAGATCGAAGACGGGGCCAACCATTCCTGGCTCATGCTCTTCGACCAGATGTACAAGGGAAAGTTCACCGGCTTCTTCGCCTGGGGCATGAACCCCGCCTGCAGCGGCGCCCATTCCAACAAGGTCCGCAAGGCCATGGCGAAACTCGATTGGATGGTCAACGTCAACCTCTTCGACAACGAGACCGGCTCCTTCTGGCGCGGACCGGGCATGGACCCCGCGAAGATCAAGACCGAGGTCTTCATGCTGCCCTGCGCCGCCTCCATTGAAAAGGAGGGGAGCATCACCAACAGCGGCCGCTGGATGCAGTGGCGCTACAAGGCCGTCAACCCGCCGGGCGCGGCCCTGCCCGACGCGGACATCATGACGGAGCTCCTCTACAGGATCCAGGATCTCTACCGGAAACACGGCGGCCCCGTGAAAGAGGCCGTCACGAAGCTCACCTGGGACTACGGCTTCAAGGGCGCCGACGGCAGGATCCACCACTTCGACCCGCACGCTGCAGCCAAGGAGATGAACGGCTACTTCCTCGTCGACAAGACGATCGAAGACCCCGTGACGAAGCAGAAGCGGGAATTCAAAAAGGGGGACCTCGTCCCGTCCTTCGCCTATCTGCAGGACGACGGTTCCACCTCGTCCCTGTGCTGGGTCTATTCCGGATGCTACACCGCCGCCGGCAACATGGCCGCACGGCGGGGCCAGAAGGACCCCACGGGACTCGGACTCTATTCCGAGTGGTCGTGGTCCTGGCCCGTCAACCGCCGGATCATCTACAACGGCGCCTCCGTCGATCCGACGGGGAAACCCTGGAATCCTAAGCGCGCTCCGATCTGGTGGACGGGCAAGTGGAACGGCGACGTTCCCGACGGCGTCGGCGATCCCGGCTCCGGCAGACCGCCCTTCATCATGAAGCCCGACGGTTACGGCTGCCTCTACGGCCCCGGACTTTCCGACGGGCCGTTCCCCGAACACTACGAGCCGCTCGAGTGCCCGGTCGAAAAGAACCTCCTGTCGCCGCAGAAGCACAACCCCGTGGTCAAGCGCTTCGACAAGCCCGGCATCGGTTCCGACATCGATGCCTACGCGAGTGTCGGGAGCTGCGACCCGCGTTTCCCGTTCATCTGCAGCACCTACCGGGTGAGCGAGCATTGGCAGACCGGCGTGCTGACGCGGTGGTGCCCATGGCTTGCGGAGATGCAGCCCGGGATGTTCGTGGAGATGAGTGTTGAATTGGCCAAGGAGAAGGGCATCGCCAACGGCGAGCAGGTCGTCGTGAAGTCGGCCCGCGGCGAAGTGGAGGCCACTGCCATCGTGACCCCGCGCTTCAAGCCCTTCAACATCGACGGCAATACGGTTCATGAAATCGGCATTCCCTGGCATTTCGGGTGGATCACGACGGAGAACCGCCCGTACAATCCGGGAGACAAGAAGGCGGAAGTCTTCACCTTCGGCGACGCCGCCAACCTCCTGACGCCGACGATCGGCGACGCCAACACGATGATCCCGGAGAGCAAGGCCTTCATGGCCAATGTCGTGAAGAAGGGGGTGAAGTAAAATGGCCGACAAGACGAAACTGATCGACCTTTCCAAGTGCACCGGCTGCCGCGGCTGCCAGCTGGCCTGCAAGCAGTGGAACAGCCTTCCGGCCCGGCAGACCGTCAACCGGGGCAGCTACCAGAATCCCCCCGATCTCCAGCCCAACACCTGGATGCTGATCCGCTTCCAGGAACTGAGCGACGACAAGGGGGGCATGAAGTGGCTCTTCCGCAAGGACGGCTGCATGCATTGCACCGACGCGGCCTGCGTGAAGGTCTGCCCCAGCGGGGCACTCTACCACACGGACATGGGAACGGTCTCGGTTCACAACGAGCGCTGCATCGGCTGCAAGGAGTGCGTAACGGCATGTCCGTTCAACATCCCGCGCTACGATGCGGTCACGGACAAGATCTACAAGTGCGACATGTGCCTGAGCCGGATTCAGAGCGATCTCCTGCCCGGCTGCGTGAAGTCCTGCCCGACGGGCACGCTGCAGTTCGGCGACACCGAGGACATGCTGAAGCTGGCCTACGCGCGGGTCAAGGAACTGGGCGGCGACGCCAACGTCTACGGCGACAAGTTCGTGAAGGGGACGCATGTCCTGTATGTGCTGCAGGAGAAGCCGGAGGTGTACGAAAAGCTGCCGGTCAATCCGCGGGTGCCGCTTTCCGTGATCGCCTGGAAGGATCTTCTGAAGCCGTTGAGTCTGATTGCGGCGGGCGGCGTTCTGGCGGGTTCGTTCCTGCATTACATTACGCATGGGCCGAAAGCGCCGGACGACGACGTGCAGGGCGGCGATGCCGGGAAGGGAGGGAAATGACGATGAAGAAGGGTCTCATTCAAGTCACGGACGCCTTCGAGAGGGTTGTCCACTGGAGCCTGGCGGTTTCCTGCCTGATCCTGTGCATCACGGGCCTGGGGATGATGTTCCATTCGTTCAATTTCGTGGGAACGCTGATGGGCG
>Ga0116159_1000521_pt1 | contig 43973 bp, 30 predicted proteins | sample AD_JPNAS1_MetaG_FD_89878 | JGI IMG/M metagenome (GOLD analysis project Ga0116159, IMG submission 89878) | Active sludge microbial communities of municipal wastewater-treating anaerobic digesters from Japan - AD_JPNAS1_MetaG | ecosystem: Engineered > Bioreactor > Anaerobic > Digestate | place...
AAAGCGCCCGTCCGACGAACCGTGGATCAGGTGCGCCGCCGCGCCCATGTTGGCGCGGAGGTCGGCGCACTCGGACGCGCGGAACAGCTCCAATACCTTTTGCCTGCCGCAGTAACCGTACTTGCGGATGAGCGCGTCCACAGCCTCATCCTCGCCGAAGCGCGCGACGCCGGGCGCGAGTATCACGAGCTCCCCGCCGTCGGCGATGGCCATGCGCGTGCGGTAGACCGCCTTGTTGCCGAGCCAGGTGCTTTTGAACTCCCTGGGATCAAGGTAGACGACGCATTTCTTCAGGCCGCGTTCTACGAAGTCGATGTTCTTTTGCTGCGAGAGGGCGATCGCGGCTTCGAGCGCGTCCCGCCCGCCGCCGCAGAACAGGCCGTGCGTGCGGATGTTCCCGCCCGGCGCGGTCGTGACGGTCAGCAGGAACAGGATCGGCCGGTCTTTGAGGAAGCGTCCGAGCGCGTAGTCGAATATTTTGCGCACGGGCGTATGGTCGCGCCCCATCATGCGCTCCATACCGTAAATCGCGCCGACCATGTGCGAAGCGTTGATCATTTCCGCCCCGCCGACGCCGACGAAGAGGTTCTTGGCCTGGTTTGCCATGCCGATGACCTCGTGCGGCACGACCTGCCCCGGCGAGAGTATGAGGTCGTAGCTTTCATCCATGACGCGGCGGTTGATCTCGACCGATATGGGCTCCTTCCAGAGCCCTTCGGTGATCTGCCCGAGATACTCCCCCGGCACCTCGCCGAGCTTCACGACGTCCGCGCGCCAGTTATGGCGCAGGAAGCGGGCGTACGGGATATCGCCGAACATGTCCGCGGCCTCGCTCTCCGTCACGGGCACGTGCGTGCCCAGGGCGGGCAGGATATCCACCTGCGCGCCTTGAGCGGCGTAGTGATGATAGCAGACGTTCGTGATGAACCCCGCCTTGCTGTGATAGCGCGTGTAGTCCGGCGGAACGATCAGCACCTTTTTCGCGGGGTGCCCCGCGAGGAGCCCTTCGAGCCCCGCGCGGAGCGCGTCGTCGGAAAGCCCCTGTTCGTCTTTGGCGCGAAGGCAAAGCTCCATACAAGCGCCTCCCTTTTCAGGCCGTGTAGGTCGAGGCGGCGGTGTCCCCGCCCTCGCCCGTCCAGTTCGTGTGGAAGTATGTGCCGCGCGGCGCGTCGAGCCGCTCGTAGGTGTGCGCGCCGAAGTAATCGCGCTGCGCCTGAAGGAGATTTGCCGGGAGCTTCGCCGAGGTATAGCCGTCGAAATACGAGAGCGCCGAAGCGAACGCGGGCGCGGGCACGCCGTGCGTGGCCGCCGCCGCGGCCACGCGCCGCCACGCGGGGATCAACCCCCGTATGGCTTCTGAAAAATACGGGTCGAGCAGCAGGTTCGAAAGCTCCGGATTCCTGTCGAACGCCTCCTTGATTTTGCCGAGGAACACGCTGCGTATGATGCAGCCGCCGCGCCACATCAGCGCAATGCCGCCGTAATTGAGCTTCCAGCCGTAGGTTTTCGCCGCCGCGCGCATGAGCGTGTAGCCCTGCGCGTAGGAGATCATCTTCGAGGCGTAGAGCGCCTTTCGGATGTCCTCGATAAAGGCGGCTTTGTCGCCCGCGAACGCGGGCTTTTCCTTGCCGAAGGCGGCCGCGGCCTCGAGCCGCTCCTCCTTCATGGCGCTCAGGCAGCGCGCGAACACGGCCTCGCCGATGAGCGTGAGCGGCACGCCCTCGTCGAGCGCGGCGATGCCCGTCCACTTGCCCGTGCCCTTCTGCCCCGCCGTATCGAGTATCTTGTCGACGATGGGGGAACCGTCCTCGTCCCGATAGGCGAGTATGTCCCGCGTGATCTCGATGAGATAGCTGTCCAGCTCGCCTTTGTTCCATTCGGCGAACACCGCGCTCATCTCGGGGGCGCTCATGCCGAGAAGATCGCGCATGAGCTGGTACGCCTCGCAGATGAGCTGCATGTCGCCGTATTCTATGCCGTTGTGCACCATCTTGACGAAATGGCCCGCGCCGTTCTCGCCCACCCAGTCGCAGCAGGGGGAGCCGTCCTCCACTTTGGCGCAGATGGCCTGGAAGATTGGCTTCACGATGGGCCACGCCGCCGGAGAGCCGCCCGGCATCATCGAGGGCCCCTTGAGCGCGCCCTCCTCGCCGCCGGACACGCCCGTGCCGACGTAGAGAAGCCCCTTGCCCTCGACATACTTCGCGCGGCGTATGGTATCCGGGAAATGGCTGTTGCCGCCGTCGATGACGACGTCGCCCGGCTCGAGCACCCCGAGCAGCGCTTCGATGTAATCATCCACGGGCTGCCCGGCCTTGACCATGAGCATGACCTTGCGCGGCTTCTCGAGCGCGTCGCGCAGTTCCTCGAGCGTATGGCAGCCCACGACGTTTTTCCCCTTCGCGCGGCCTTCAATGAAACGCTCCGCCTTCTCGACGGTACGGTTGTAGACCGCGACGGTGAAGCCCTTCGACTCCATGTTCATGGCGAGGTTTTCGCCCATGACGGCGAGGCCGACGATGCCGATGTCCGCTTTTTTCATAGAACTTCTCCTATCTTTTAACCCTCGCGTTGCCTTTATGGATGCTCCAGACCTGTTCCTCGTCGGCGGGAGTCGCGTAGTCCGCGAGCTCCGTCACCGCCAGCGCGCCGCACGCCCAGCCGAACTGCAGGCATTTTTCGGGCTCCCAGCCGCGATAGACGCCGTAGAGCAGCCCGCCCGTGAAGCCGTCCCCGCCGCCGATGCGGTCGAGCACCGGTATTTCCCGCGCGTCCTCGACGAACCACCGGCCGTCCGCGTGCAGCAGCGCGCCCCAGAGATGCTCGTTTGCGGATTTCACCTCGCGAAGCGTCGTCGCGAAGTATTTGGCGTTCGGATATTGCTTCTTCGCCTCGGCGATCATGCCCTTGAAGCCTTCGATCTTCGCGCCGAGGCCCTCCCCGCCCGCCTCGGGGCCGGAAAGATCGAGCGCGAGCTGGAAATCCTCCTCGTTGCCCACGAGCACGTCCGCGAGGGAGGCGATGCCGTCGAAAATGCGGCGGAGCTCCGCCTCGCGCCCCTTCCAGAACGAGGCGCGATAGTTGAGATCGAAGCTCACGACGGTGCCGTATTCCCTGGCGGCCCCGGCGAGCGCGGCGCAGAATTCGCCCGTTTCGGGCGAGAGCGCGGCGATGAGTCCCGAGATGTGCAGGATTGAAACGCCCTCCTCCCCGAAGATGCGGGGAATGTCGAACTCCCCGATCGAGAGCGTGCGGCCGACCTCGCCCGCGCGGTCGTTCCACACGCGCGGGCCGCGAAGGCCAAAGCCCGAATCCGCGATGTTGAACTGGTGCCGGTAGCCCCACGGCCCGCCCTGCGGCACGGATTTGCCTTCGCAGCGGATGTTCCTCGCCCGAAGCGCGCTCTGTATGAACTGCGCCACGGGGCTGCCCTCGACGAACTTGGTGAGCGCGAGGCACTCGTGGCCGAGCGAGGAGGCGATGTTGAGCACGTTGGTTTCCGCGCTGGTCGCCTGGAGCATGTAGAGGCTCGACGTGTGCACGCCCTGCCGGTTTTCCGGCGTGATGCGCACGCCCATGCTCGTGGGGCTCGCGATGGCGTATCTCTTTTTTCCTTCCATGATTTCATACCTCGTATCGATGTGTAGTCGCGCGCATACAGCTTTTCCCAACTTCAGTATAAATGAAATCGCGTAAATCTTCCATGCCGAAATTGCCGATGACATTGCCAGGATTGCCCTGTCGTGCTATGATGGTGCGCGGGGGTATGCGGCCATGCTCGGACGGGACGAATTCCAGCTCCGGCAGCACATGCTGCGGGAGGATTACGAGATCTATCACTATCTGGACAGCAGCGAGCTGCATGTTTCGCTGCACTTCCACGACTTCTTCGAGTGCTACTTCTTGCTCTCGGGCCGCGTGTCGTATCAGATCGACAACCAGGCTTACACCGTGACCCCGGGCGACCTTTTGCTCATCAGCCCCAACCAGCTCCACCGCCCGCTCATCAGCTCCGCGAAGCTGCCCTACGAGCGGATCGTGCTTTGGATTTCGCGCCGCTGTGTCGAGCGCCTCTCCACGCCGGAAACGGACCTTTCAAGCTGCTTTACGAGCGAGCAGTATAATTTAAGCCGTCCGGCGAAGCTGCGCCGCGCCGCGCTCGAGCGCAAACTCTTCGCGCTGCTCGAGGCGACCAACGGCGGGGGCTTCGGCCGCGACGTGCTCTGCCGCGCGAAGCTTGCGGACCTGCTCGTCGAGCTCAACCGGGATTTTCTCGAGGCGCGGCACCTGCCCGCGCGCGCGGGCGCGAGCGTCGGCGCGCTGGTGGAAAGCGTTTCGGCCTACCTCGACGAACACATCGCCGAGACCGTCTGCCTCGACGACCTCGCCGCGCGCGTATATCTCTCGAAATACTACCTCGCGCGGACATTCCGCAAGGAAACGGGCGTCACCATATTCCAGATGCTCATGCAAAAGCGCATGATCCGCGCGCGCAACCTGATATTCGAGGGCATGCCGCTCGCGCAGGTATCCTCGCTGTGCGGCTTTTCGGATTATTCGGGCTTCTACAAGGCGTTCGTTGCCGAATACGGCGTTTCCCCGCGCGATTACGCGGGGCAGGCGGAATGACGGATGATCAATTTGAACCGGCAGAGGTTTTGATACGATGGACTTGTTACGAAAGATCGGCGGTTTCTTTCGGAGCGAAACCGTGCTCTGCGTCGCGGCGGCTTGCGCCGCGATTTCGATGTGCTTCGTCCCGCCGGACGGGGAATATCTCGCCTATCTTGATTTTCGCGTGCTGTGCCTGCTTTTCTGCCTGATGGCGATCGTCGCCGGGCTGCAGGAATGCAACCTGTTCTGGGTGGTCGCCAACAGGCTGCTCGCGGGCAAAATGAACCTTCGCGCGCTCATGCTCACGCTTGTGCTGCTTCCTTTCTTCACCTCGATGTTCGTCACGAACGACGTGGCGCTCATCGCGTTCGTCCCGTTCGCGATACTCGTGCTCAAGCTTACGCGGCGCGAGAGGCTGCTGGCATGGATCGTCGCGCTGCAGACCGTCGCCGCTAACCTCGGCAGCATGGCGACGCCCGTAGGCAACCCGCAGAACCTGTTCATCTTCGCCAAATACGCGCCGGACGCGGGGAGCTTTTTTGCCCTCGTGCTGCCCGTGACGCTCGTTTCCCTTGCGGCCGTGGGCGCGGCCGCGCTCGTTTCAGACCGGGGAACCGCCGAGGTCGTCTTTGAACAAAAGGCGCATCTTCGCGCGCCAAAACATCTTTTCATGTTCCTCGCGCTGTTCGCGCTGAGCTTGCTGGCGGTGTTCCGCGCGGTGCATTACCTCGTGCCCACGGCCGCGGCGGCGCTGTACTGCCTGCTCTTTTCAAGAAAAACGCTCGCGAAGGTCGATTATTGTCTGCTGATGACGTTCGTTTTCTTCTTCGTCTTCTCCGGCAACATCGCGCGTATAAGCGCCGTGCGCGATCTTCTCACGGGCGCGCTCGAGGCGGACGCGCTTTTGACCGCCGCCGCAGCGAGTCAGATCGCAAGCAACGTTCCGGCCGCCGTATTGCTCTCGGGATTTACGCAAAACTGGCGCGCGCTGCTGCTTGGCGCGGACATCGGCGGCCTCGGCACGCCCGTGGCGTCGCTGGCGAGCCTCATCTCCCTCAAGCTCTATGCCCGCGCGGAGGGCGCGCAAACCGGGAAATACCTTCGCTTGTTCACGGCGCTGAACGCCGCGCTGCTCGCGCTGCTGCTGCCGCTCGGATATCTTGTTTTGAAACTGATTGGGGATCGATGATTCACAGCGCCGTCAGCTCGATTTCGCCCTTGGCGCCGACCTTTCCGCCCGCGACCGCGAGCGCGCCGATCACGCCGGGCACGCGCAGCACGTCCTCGAGCGCGGGGGCGATGTCGTTCTCCGACTGGATGGCGTTGCCGAGCCTGGTCGCCGCCGCGTCCGCGAGCGCGGGGTCGGGGGAAACCACGAGCGCGGCGTCCGCGCGGCCAAGGCTGAGCGAGTGGCCGAACGTGCCCGAGGAGGTGCACACGCCGAGCCCCTTTCCCGGACGCAGCCTGACGCCGAGCTTACCCGAAAGCGGGCTGTCGCCTGCGAACACCGCCACGACGCGCTCCCGGACGCCGCATAAAAAGAGATCGCCGCCGTTTTCGACGATGACCTCGGAGGAGTGCGCGAGAAGCGCGCGGCCGACCGCGCCCGCGATCGCGCCCGCGACGGCGGCCATGGGGCCGACCCCGGCGCGTTTGGCGGCCTTGAGCATAGCGCGCACGAGCGGCGCTTCGCCGCCGCGCGGCGGAACGGGTTCGAGCGAGGTGAGAAACGCGGGGTTCGCGCGGATCGCCGCCTCAACTTCCGTGCGCGCCTGGGCGAGCGCGGACAGCGCCTGCCCCCGCAGCGGGCAAAACGCGCCTATGTGCAGGTCGCTCTCCAGCAGAGTGACCCGGAAATAGGCGAGATCCGCCGCGTGATGGAGCGCGCGGTAGGCGCGCCTGTCCAGGTAAGGGTCGCTTTTCATTCGTATAGGTCCACGCGTATGGAGCCGGTCGGGCAGGCGCCTATGCACATCTCGCACACGACGCAGGCCGCGTTGTCGAAGCACAGCTCCGCCGTGCCGGGGTCGAGCGAGAGCGCCTTGGGCACGCACACCGCCGTGCACGCGCCGCAGTGGACGCAGGTTTCGTTGTTCCAAACGACGGCCTTGGAGAGGATCTTCACATCCACGCCCTGATCTTTGGCGAACGCGAGGCTGCGCTCGAGGTCCGCCTCCTCGCCCGTCATCTCCATGATGGTGCGCCCGCCCACGCCGGGCCGTATGTCCGCCTGGAGGATCGAAAAGACGATGCCGTAATCCTTGGCGAGATAGTAGATCATCGGCTTTGACGCGGAAAGCGCGTCGAACCTGAGCCGCACCTTGATCGATTTTTGCATGTCAACCCTCCAGTTTGCGCTTGGCGGTATCCAGCGGCAGCGGGGAAACGGGGCTCGTCAGCAGGAACTCGCCCGATCGCACGCGCGCCTTGAGCAGCTCCGCGATCTCGCGCGCCTTTTTGAGGCTCGAGAGCGGCGCGGCGGGAACCTTTTTGCCGAAAAGCTCCATGGAGCCGCTTCGAAGCTCCGCGTAGCTCACGCGGGAACGGAGCACGGGGCGGCTTCGCACGGGCACGGAATAATCGTAAACCTCGGTATACAGTTCCTCGTTGGAAGCGGCCAGGCGCGCCATCATGTCCTCGTCGAGCACGGGAAAGGGGATGCCCACGCCGACGTAGAGCGAAACGCCGTAGCCGTCCATGACCGCGGCGCGGATGAACGCCGGGGACATTTTCTTCATGTCGCCCACGAGCGCGAGCGTCGCGCCGCCGATGTGCTCGAAGCCGTCCGCATCCTTTATGATCGAGGGGAAGCACTGCGTCCCTTCCCACGCGACGTAGCCTTGCGCGCCACCGAAGAACACGCGCGTGCCTATGCCTATGGTGCGAAGCTCCGGGTCCTTCAAAAGCGGGCTCAGTTCGCCGGAGGTCGAGTAGGTCGCGTTGGCGCAGCCCGGAAGCAGCGTCCCCATATAGGTTTTGATCACGCGCCCCGACGTGTTGGCCGCGCAGGAATAGTTCTGGTAGGCGTTCCTCGGGTTGAACATGAAGCATTGGTTCATCCCTTCGAGCGCGACCTCGGTTTCGATCTCGCGGCGCGGATAGCAGTCCGTGCCGTAGCTCGTGGCCCGGAGCTTCACGGATCTGCCGGCGATCAGATCCTCGATGACATGCGCGCCGCCGTAGGCCATGCCCTGCTTTTCGCTCAGCTCCGTCGCGCCGATGTAGCAGTCCACCGCGGCGAGCCCCGCGTAGGCCAAAACATCGTTGAGCAAAACGCGGCTCATGCGCATGAGCGGTTCTGCGTGGCCGAAGTTCAAAAACGCGCCGCTCGAGCACATCGGGGCGAAGGTGCCCGTCGTCACGACGTCCACGCGCTTTGCCGCTTCCTTCACGCCCGTTTCCCGCGCGAGGGAAACGACCTCCTCGGCCGTCATCACGACGGCGTCGCCGGACCTGATCCTCTCGTTGATCTGATCGATGCTTCTCGTCATCAAGAACCTCCGTATCAAGCGAACCTCGCGCCGCGCGCGCGGCGATGGACGACATAATATATACTATAATAAGATAGCGCGGCAAATGAGAGATTTCAAGCGGAAACGCAAAATTCAACAGTTCCCCGTATAAATGTAATTCAGCTTTTTTGCCGCGATGTCGCGCAGGCGGTATACGGCCGGCACGGGCGTGGGCGACGCGTCCCGCATCCTGTAGCACGGGAAAAAGCGGCTGATGTGGAGCGGGATATTCGGGTCGAGAGAGGCGAGCCACGCGGCCTCCCGTTCCATTTCCCGCTCGGAATCGTTGAAACCCGGCACGACGAGCGTCGTGACCTCGACGTGGCAGGCTTGCGCGGATCGTTCAATCGTCCGCTTCACGACGTCGAGCCAGCCGCCGAGCTTTTGATACGCTTCCTCCGTGAACGCCTTGAGGTCAATGTTCATCGCGTCCACGAAGGGCAGCAGCTTTAACAAAGGCTCCTCGCAGACCGTCCCGTTGGTCACGAGCACGATTTTGAGCCCTTCTTCGTGCGCGAGCAGGGCGCAGTCGTAAACGTATTCATAGCCGATGAGCGGCTCGTTGTAGGTGAACGCGAGGCCGATGTTGCCGCGCGCCTTTTCGCGCGCGGCCGCGGCGACGAGCGCCTCGGGCGAAACATAGGTCGAGCCGACATCGCCGCCCGCCATGGAGATATCGCTGTTCTGGCAGAAGGAACAGCGAAGGTTGCAGCCGTAGCTGCCCGCGGAGAGGATAAAGCTGCCCGGATGGAAGCGCGCGAGGGGCTTCTTCTCGATGGGATCGAGCGCGAGCGAGGTGACGCGCCCGTAGTTCGCGCACACAACGGCTCCGCCCTCGTTTTTCCGCGCGCGGCAGAAGCCCGGCTGCCCTTCCCCGAGCGCGCAGCGGCGCGGGCAGACGGGACACACGGCCTTCAAGTATGCCTCACCACCTCGAAGCGGTAGAGCCGCACGTTCTCGCCCTCGCCTATGCCGGCTTTCTGCTTTGCGATGCGCACCTGCTCGCGCGCGGTGTCCACGCCCGCGAGATCCGGCAGCAGCAGCCCGCGCCGCGCCCCGCGCTCGACGATGACGCCGTAGCGTTTCGGGTCGAGCTCGGCTTCGCTCGCAATCGGCTCGGGCGAGCCGAGCACGTCCACGCTGTAAACGAGGGAATCGAGCTCATCTTCCCCGACGGGCTCGAAGCGCGGGTCCTCGCTCGCGGCGGACACGGCGTTGCGCAGTATCTCCTCGGCGAGGCTTTCGCGCACGGGCTCTATGGTGCCGATGCAGCCGCGGAGCCTGCCGTCCTTTTTAATGGACACAAACGCGCCCGCGCGGACATCGGATAATTCCCCGGGCAATCCCCCGGGCAACCGCGCGCGTTCGCCGGTTTTGACGAAGGTTTCCACGCCGCGCCGCGCGAGGCGGACGTATTCGTCCTCCGCGGCCCTTCGCGCCGCGCGCTTTTCGGCTTCCTTGCGCGCAGCCCGCCCGCCGATGTCGCGCGCTTCGTCCGCGCCCGCGGGGATGAAGGCCGCCACGGCGTAGCCCACGCCGAAGGGCCCCTCGTAGCAGAGCAGCTCGCTTTCGACCTTTTGCCGGTCGAGCGCGCCCGCCATGATCCAGAGCGAACGCAACCCGCACTCCCCCGCCTCCTCGCACAGCTCGGGATCGAGCGTGAGCAGCGCCTCGAAATCGCCGTTCGCCATGGCCCGCGTCACGAGGCGGTCGAACTCCGGCCCTTCGGGCGCGAAGCCGTAGGGCCCGTCTTCGGCGAGCTTATGGGAGAGATCCCCGCTCGCGATGAACACAACGCTTCGCGAAAGCGCGTCCGCGGTCCCGGCGATGATTTGCCCGAAGCGGTAGTGCTCCGTCGCGGAGAGTCCCGAGAGGCCGACGCGCACGAGCCGGTAATCCGCCGCGAACTCGCCGAGAAACACGAGCGGGATCATCGTGCCGTGGTCGAGCTTCTTCTCGCGCTCGCCGAGCGTCCCGGCGGGAAAGCCTTCCCGCGCGCATGCGGCCGTGAGCGCGCGCGCGAATTCCTCGTCGTACGCCGCCTCGACCTTCACCTGCGGCGCGCCGAAGCGCGCGAAGCTCCCCTCGGCCTTCGCGCCGGGGGATACGTGGAAGTAGTCCGCGTAGAGCGTCGCGTGCGGGCTCGCGAGCACGACGATATCGGGCTTGAGCTCCGCCGCGCGCCGCATGGCCCTGCGGTAGGCTTCGGCGGTTTTGCGTATCTTGTTCTCCTCGCCCCGCCCGACGCCGGGCAATATGACGGGCGGGTGCGGCACGGCAAACGCCGCGAGCATGGGCATGACCTCGCCTCCCTCCTGCGGATGCTTTTCGGCTCCATTATGGACCGGGAACGCCGAAAAGTAAAGCTTTCCGGGGTTTACCGGCGCGCGCGGACATGGTATTATTTTGGTTAAATACCGCGATCTCGATACGGAGGAAATGCGATGCGCATACTCGTGAGCGCCTGCCTGCTGGGCGTCAACTGCCGCTACGACGCAAAGCGGATTCCCATAAACGAAGCCGTCGCGAGGCTCATGGAAAAGCATGAGCTTATCCCCTTCTGCCCGGAAGCGTACGGCGGCCTGACGACGCCGCGCGAGCCCTCGGAAATCCGGGACGGGCGGGTCTGGTCGCGCGGCGGGCGGGACGTGACGGAAAATTTCCAAAGGGGCGCGGAGGAGGCGCTCGCGCTCGCGCGGCTTCTTCGATGCGACTGCGCGCTGCTCAAGGAGAAAAGCCCTTCCTGCGGCGCGGGCAAAATCTACGACGGCACGTTCACCGGCCGCCTCGTCGAGGGGGACGGCTTCGCGGCCGCCGCGCTCAAAGGGGCGGGATACCGCGTCTGCGGGGAATCGGAGATCGACGGGCTGCTTCGAGTTGAGCGATGAACAACGCCGAATAAAGCTTTTAGAATGGAGTTTGGATTATGGACGCAAACAAAATCGCCGTCGTAAAATTCGGCGGCACCTCCGTCGCGGACGAGCGCGCGCGGACCTGCGCCATCGCGCGCATCAGCGAATACCGGCGGGCGGGCTATTCCCTCGCCGTGATCGTGAGCGCCATGGGGCGCATGGGCGCGCCCTACGCCACGGACACGCTGCTCTCGCTCGTGCGGGGGGAAGACACGCTTCCCGAAACGCGCGACCTGATCATGAGCTGCGGGGAGACGATCTCCGCGTGCGTGTTCGCGGACGCGCTGTGTAAAGAGGGCGTCCCCGCCGTGCCGTTCACGGGCGCGACCGCGGGCATTCAGACCGACGGGATACACCTTGCGGCCGAGGTCACGGGCATGGATACGAGGCGCGTGCTCCAGGCGCTCGCGGCGGGCAATGTTGCCGTGATCACGGGTTTCCAGGGCATATCGGAGACGGGCGCGGTCACGACGCTCGGGCGCGGCGGCAGCGACACCTCCGCCGTATGCGTCGCGGGCTATCTCGGGGCGGACGAAACGGTCATCTACACGGACGTGCCCGGCGTGGCGGAGTGCGACCCGCGCGTCGTGCCCGAGGCGCGCTTCCTCGGGGAAATCGACTGCGACGACATGCTCCTGCTCGCGCGGCTCGGCGCGGGCGTCGTGCATCCGCGCGCCATCGAGGCGGGCAAGCGCTTCTCGATGCCCGTGTGGGTGCGCTCCACGTTCGAATCGACGCAAGGCACGAAGATATCGGCCCTTGGGAACAAGCCCGAAGGTTTCGTGGGCATCGCGATGAAGCGCCGGGGCGAATCCGACGCCGTGAGCATGGTCTACCGGGACGCCGCGCGCGTCGCGGGCAGGGTCGCGGAGCTGTTCCCCGGCGCGCCGGTCGGCGCCGAGGGAGACGCCGTGAGCGTGATGCTGCCCGGGGCGGAGGCCGCCGCCGCTGCGCGGACGCTTTACGCGGCGTTCGCGCGGTAATATAAAACAACGAAAACGAACTGAAATAGCGCGGGCGGCCGACGACGGCCGCCCTTGGCTTATCGAACGGGAATCCCCTTGTTCGCTCTTTCCTTGATGACCGGCACGGCGAGCACGAATTTCTCCACGGCGCGCGGGTTCCTCGGACGTATGCTCGTGTAGCGTACGGGGTTGGGCACGTCGAACTGGCTGCCCATGGTGAAGGGCAGTTTGGAGAAGGTCGAGAGCGGGTAGACGAGCGTCACATGCTCGCCGTTGCAGGTCCCCTCGTAGGTGAGCGCGTTCCGCCCGAGCGTCACGACGCCCTCGCCGACATCCTCGAGCAGCACGGAATTGCGCCTGTTGTGGAACTGCAAATACGCCTTCTCGCGAAGCGCAAAGTCCTCCCCCGCCTCGGCGAGCTCCTGCCGGATGCGGCCGCGCTGCAAATCGATCCATTCCGGCGCGGTGCGGGGGATGACGTCGTCCCCGCCCGCGGGGTGCAGGAAGCCGTATTTATCCATGAAGCCGCGGTTGCCGCAAGTCCCGCAGAAGATCTCGTCCTCAAGCGTATCCATGGTGAACTCCCGGCCGCAGCGCGGGCAGAGATAGAGCATGTTGTGCAAGCCTTCGGCGCAGCGCCTGTGCGGGAAGGGGACCATGGCCGTTTCCTGCCAGGCGTAGTCGTTGCTCTCGAGCGCTTCGCAGATACGGCCGTACAGCTCCGCGTCGCTTAAGGCGCGGAGCGTCTGCGCGTCCGCGATTTCGGCGGCCTCCGCCGTCACCTTGCCGCGCCGCACGACGGGGCCCCACTTGGGCCGCGTAAAGTAGCTGCCGTGCGTGCGCACGGCGTAAACCGGCACGTCGAGCATGCGGCAGAGCTTGACGATGCTGCGGTCCGGTTTCTCGCACCGGCCCGTGCCGTTGACCTCCCCCTCGGGATAGATCAGCACGCTCGCGCCGTTTTTGACGCAGGCGCGTATATCGCGTATGGCCGAAACGTCCGCGCGGAACTGCTCCTTGGCGATGCAGTGGAAAAAGCGGAGGAGTTTGGCGAGGCGCTCGTTGTTGAAATAATAGCTCGTGACGACGGCGTTGAAGCGCTTTTTTCGAAGAAGGGGCAGCGCGAAGAGAAAATCGAGGTTGGAGGAGTGCGAGCCCAGCAGCAGTATCGGCCCCGCCGGCAGCGCGGGGATTTGCCGCGGCGGGGAGAAGTTGTACATCAGCCTGAGATAGGGCCGCAGCAGCGCGCAGACGAGCGCGTACAGGAACGGATTGTGCTTTTTCGTGCTCGCGCGTTTGCGCATGCTCCCATCCTCCCTTCAGCCGAGTATCAGCATCAGCACCGGTATCGCCACGAGGCAGAGCAGCGTCGTGAAGCTCATGCCCAGCGCGTTGTATTTTTCATCCGCCCCGGCCAGGCCGGACACGACCACGGATTGTATCATCACGGGCATCGCGGCCTCTATGAAGAATACGCTGCGCGCAAGGCCCGTGATGCCGAAAATGCGGCACATCAAAAGCATCAGCGCCGGCGCGCCGATAAAGCGCACGGCGCTCGCAATCCAGATGCCGCGGTCGGGCTTGAGGTTGCGAAGGCCGGTTTCATAGATCAAAAAGCCGATGTACAAGAGCGCGAGCGGCGTCACCGTGGCGCTCATGTACGAGGTGAAGGTCAAAACGAGGTGCGGGAGCGTCACGCCGGCGAGCAGCAGCGCGATCGCGCCCAGGAGCGCGACCAGCGGCGGGGACACAAGCTGCTTAAGCGAGGCCTTGAGGGAAAACGCCTTCCCCGCGTCCCCGCAGCGGTAGATGATCAGGCTCCCGAGCGTCCAGAACGCCGCCGTGTTGACGATGTAGTAGAACATCAGGTACGGTATGCCCGCGTCCCCGAACAGCTCGTGCGTGATGGGGAAGCCGACGAAGAGCGAGTTGGAGAAGGCGCACATCACCGCGAAGCCGCCGAAGCGCTTCCTGGGGATGCGGGCGAGCCTGCCGATGCCCAGCGCCGCGGCGAAGGTCACGAGGTTGAAGAGTATGGGAACCAGCAGCAGTACGCCCGCCTGGGCGAGCATCTGCCGCGTGAAATATTCGAACACGTTCTTGACGCACATGCATGGCACGGCCATGTAGATGAGAAACCTGATCACGAGCGGCTTATGCTCGGCCTTCATCCAGCCGAACAAGCCGAACAGATACCCGACGCCCACCATCAGGAGCACCAGCAGCACCGCAGAAATGGAGTTCCATATCCCCGTCATGTCGCCTGAAATACCCGCCGCGCGCGAAAGCAGAAGGCCCGCGCGCGCCCCTCCCTGAATAAAATTCATCGGGGCGGACGCCGTCCGCCCCGCAACCGGCTTTACTTTTGGATTTTACGGCACTCGAGATAGTACCGCTTTTCGTTGGCTTCGCCCATGGAGAATGTCTTTCGCGGCAGCGCGCCGTCGAAGATGACCGTGCGGAAGAACGCGCTCTTTTCCATCGGCGGCAGCAGGAAGCCCATGCTTCCCGGCTTGCGCCCGAGCTCGTTCACGACGTCCGCGCCGTGTATGTAGTCTATGGCCGCGCCCTTCATCTCGCATAGCATCGCGTCGAGCGCGTTCTGCAGCGTGCCGACCTCGAGCTGCGCGGCGGGCTGTTCGACCCTGAAATAGCCGTACGCGTCGGCCGTCACGAAGGGCAGCATGTGCGCGCCGGAGCCCGCGGCCTTGGCGAGGTTTTTCTCGCACTCCTCCCGCGAGGCGAACTGGGCGACCTCGCAGCCCCCGTTGTCCAGGGCGAGCTTTTTTTGCAGCCACGATACTGCGGCGCCCGCGTCGAGGTTGAAGAGCACGCGGTGGATGGGCTCGAATACGATGCCCGCGTCGTGCACGTTCTCGATTTCAACGAGCGCGAAGCGCGCGGGATGATCCTCCCGTTCCGCGTCGGAAAGGTTCGCCTTGAGGTTCTCCCAGTTGGTTTTGGCGGTCGCGAGGGAATGGTTGCCGTCCCCCATCGCAAAGAGCAGCGGAGGCTGGTCGCAGCCGTACTTTTCTTTGAATGCGACGGGCTCCGCGAGCTTTTCGAGCGCGCGCAGCACGGCGCCGATGCGCGCCTCGTCCCCGATGAACCAGCCCTCGACATGGCCGCCGCCCTGCATGAGCTCGAAGTCATACGCCTTGCAGCCGGGGCACACGGATTCCGCGACGGGCTCTATGACCGTGCGGCCGGGATCGTCGATCAGCACGAGTATGTGCGGCAATTCGAGCGGCGCGTCCTTCCTGATGCGAAGGCGCGGCGGTATGCGCTCCACGATGGTGCCCTCGCTCGCGCGGATGAGCGAGGCGGAGTCCTTTGAAAAATCGTAGCGCTCGAGGTCGAGCGCGAGCACGAGGCCAAGACGGCTCCTTCCCGCGACCGTGCGGCGCACGAACACGAAGCCCTCCCCCCGGTTCTCGAGCACGCCCGTGTCGAGATACTTTTTCATCGTGGCGTTGATGGCCACGATCCGCTCGGCTTCGCCGGGCTTGTCCAAATACATTTCGGGCAGCATCAGCCGGAGCGTCGAGGGGGCGTCCCCCGCGATGCGCTCCGTCTCTTCCCAATAATCGGGCTGCGAGGTGAACTGGTCGCACGCCACGACCGCCCATCTGGTCATATCCGTGCCCGCGCGGGGCAGGAGCACTTCGGGCACCTTCACGCCCGCGCTGTTGCGATAATCGCTCATATCCGGCCTCCCTTATACGGCTGTCGATCTTATTTAGACTGACAAAAAATCCGGCAATTGTCAAGGGGCCGAAGCCCCCTGAACACCGGATATATTTTTTATTGAAGCGTCGTGCCCGCGCGGCCCTCGAGCGCGTCCACCGCCTTGTCGAGCGAGGTGATGATGGCCCGCCTGCCGGGCTTGCTCTCAACGAACATGAGCGCGGCCTCGATCTTGGGGAGCATGGAGCCCGGCGCGAAGTGGCCTTCCCCGATATAGCGCTTCGCGTCCGCAACGCTGAGAATGTCGAGATCCTTCTGGTCGGGCTTCTTATAGTTGACGCTGACCTTTTCGACCGCCGTGAGTATCACCAGGGCGTCCGCGTCCGTATCCTCGGCGAGGCGCTCGCTCGCGAGGTCCTTGTCGATGACGGCCGCAGTGCCGGCGAGGTTTCCGTTTTCATCCTTCACGACCGGTATGCCGCCGCCGCCGACGGTCACCACGATGAAGCCCGCGGCGCTCAGCGCCTTGACCGCGTTGAGCTCCACGATCTCCACGGGCATGGGCGAGGCGACGACGCGCCGCCAGCCGCGGCCCGCGTCCTCCTTCATGACGTAGCCCTTCTCCCGGGCGATGCGCTTTGCCTGCTCCTCGCTGTAGAAGGGGCCGATGGGCTTCGAGGGATTCTTGAACTTGGGGTCCTCCGCATCGACGACGACCTGCGTGACGACGGTGACGACCTCCTTTTCGATCCCGCGCCGGCGGAGGACCTTCGAAAGCCCCTGCTGGATGTGGTAGCCGATCATGCCCTGGCTCATGGCGCCGCATACGTCGAAGGGCATGGCGGGCGTGGCCTCGCTGTCCGACCCCTCGTTCTGCAGAACGATGCGGCCGACCTGCGGGCCGTTGCCGTGCGCGATGCATACTTCGTAACCTTTTTCGATGATGTCGGCGATGTGCTCGCTGGTGCTTTCGACGACCGCGAGCTGCGCCTGGGCCGTTGCGGGCTTGCCCGCCTCCTGCAGGGCGTTGCCCCCGAGCGCGATGACGATCTTACTCATTTGCTGTCTCCTTTTTAAGCCTTTATGAAGCTTTCCCTGCATATGTAACCGAATATGCACATGCGCTATTAGTATATCGACCGGCCTATTCCGTGTCAACGGGAGAGCGTCGATAATCGATCGTTTTTATGAAAATTTTTTTGGTGGTAAAAAGAATTTTTAGGTCGGCTGCGAGCAAAGGCGAGAACGCCCTCCGCCGCTGAAGCGAAAGGCGATTGATCCAAATTCAACTGTCAATTTTTCCCGTCGAACAAACGGCTGTCCTTCAGGAGCACGTCGTGCGCGCCGCCCTCGGCGATGCTCGCGGGTGAGACGAGCGTGAGCCGCGCCTTCTCGCGCAGCTCGGGTATCGTGAGCGCGCCGCAGTTGCACATGGTGGAGCGCACCTTGGCGAGCGTCGTCTCGACGTTGTTGTGCAAGCTGCCCGCGTAGGGCACGTAGGAGTCCACGCCCTCCTCGAAGGAAAGCTTGGCGTCCCCGCCGCTGTCGTAGCGCTGCCAGTTGCGCGCGCGCGCGCTGCCCTCGCCCCAGTATTCCTTCATGTAGCTGCCGTTGATGAGCACCTTGCTCGTGGGGCTCTCGTCGAAGCGCGCGAAGTACCTGCCGAGCATGCAGAAATCCGCGCCCATGGCGAGCGCGAGCGTGATGTGGTAATCCATGACGATGCCGCCGTCCGCGCAGATGGGAACATAGACGCCCGTTTCTTTGAAATACTCGTCCCGCGCCTTGGCGACCTCCTGCACGGCGCTCGCCTGACCGCGGCCGATGCCCTTGGTTTCGCGCGTGATGCAGATGGAGCCGCCGCCGATGCCGACCTTGACGAAATCCGCGCCGCAGTTCGCGAGGAAGCGGAAGCCCTCGCGGTCCACCACGTTGCCCGCGCCGATCTTGACGGTATCCCCGTAGCACCCGCGGACGAAGGAAAGCGTCCTCTGCTGCCATTCTGTGAAGCCCTCGGAGGAATCGACGCACAGCACGTCCGCGCCCGCGCCGACGAGAGCGGGCACGCGCTCCTCGTAATCGCGCGTGTTGACGCCCGCGCCCACGACGTAGCGCTTGTTCGTGTCGAGCAGCTCGTGGGGATTCTCCTTGTGCGTGTCGTAATCCTTGCGGAACACGAACGCGGCCATGTTGCCCTCCCTGGTGACGATGGGCAGGGCGTTGAGCTTGTGCTCCCAGATGATGTCGTTGGCTTCCTTAAGCGTGACGCCCTCGTACGCGAACACGAGCCGCTCGACGGGCGTCATGAACGTTTCGACCTTCGTTTCGGGGTCCATGCGACTCGGGCGGTAATCGCGGCTCGTGACCATGCCGAGGAGCTTGCCGTTCGGGCCGCCGTCGTCGGTGACGGCGACGGTCGAGTGCCCCGTCCTCTGCTTCAACTCCATCACGTCGCGCATGGTATGCCTCGGCGTCACGTTGCTGTCGCTGTTGGCGAAGCCGGATTTATACTTTTTGACGCGGCGCACCATATCCGCCTGGCTCTCGACGGACTGCGACACGAACACGAACGACACGCCGCCCTCCTTGGCGAGCGCGACGGCGAGCTTTTCGCCCGAGACGGACTGCATGACGGCCGACACGAGCGGTATGTTCATCGTAAGCGGGCTTTCCTCCCCGCGGCGGAACTTGCACACGGGGGTTTTGAGCGACACGTTCGCGGGCGCGCAGTCCGCGCCCGAATAGCCGGGCACGAGCAGGTATTCCGCGAAGGTATGCGAGGGTTCCTCGAAATAATAGGCCATAGGGATTCCTTTCGTCGCAGGTTCGGATGTTTTCATTATCATAGTAAAAAGTATCCCCGCGCGCAAGACGAAAGTATGGCGGAAGGCGCCTTTTCGTTATATGATATGTACATACCTTTCATATTCGGAGGACGCGTCATGGATCATGCGAATCAACGGGCGATGGAACTCGTTTCCCGGATGACCCTCGAGGAGAAGGCGTCGCTTCTCTCGGGGCGCAACTTCTGGCATCTCAAAGGCGTGGAGCGGCTGGGGCTTGAGGGCGTCATGGTGGCGGACGGCCCGCATGGCCTTCGCAAGCAGCCCGAGGAGACGGACCACCTCGGCCTCAACAAAAGCGTGCCCGCGACGTGCTTCCCCACGGCGAGCGCGACCGCGTGCTCCTTCGACCGGGGGCTCATGCGCGAGATCGGGCGCGCCATCGGCGAGGAATGCCGCGAGCAGAACGTCGCCGTGATACTCGGGCCGGGCCTGAACATCAAGCGCAGCCCCCTGTGCGGCAGGAACTTCGAGTACGTCAGCGAGGACCCGTATCTGACCGGAGAGCTCGCCGCGGCCTACGTCGAGGGCGTGCAGGGCGAGGGCGTGGGCGTGTCCCTCAAGCATTTCGCGCTCAACAACCAGGAGCGCCGCCGCATGACGAGCGAATCCGTCTGCGACGAGCGGGCGTTTCGCGAAATTTACCTCGCGGGCTTCGAGCGCGCGGTCAAACAGGCCAAGCCCTGGACCGTCATGTGCTCCTACAACAGGCTATACGGCGAGTACGCCTGCGAAAGCAAGCTTCTGCTCAACGACATCCTGCGCGACGAGTGGGGCTTCGAGGGCATCGTGATGACCGACTGGGGCGCGATGAACGAGCGCGTCAGGGCGGTGTCGGCCGGATGCGACCTCGAGATGCCCGGCGTATCCGACGCGAACGACAGGCTCGTCGTCAAGGCCGTGCGGGAAGGAAAGCTCTCCGAGGCGGACGTGGACAGGTGCGCCGCGCGTTTGGTCGCGCTGATGCTCAAGGCAAAAGAGCGCGCGCCGCTCTCCGGCACGAATCAGGCGCATCACGCGCTCGCCCGCCGCGCCGAGGCCGAAAGCGCGGTGCTGCTCAAGAACGAGGGCAGTCTTTTGCCGGGGAAGCCCGCGCAATCCGCCGCCGTGATCGGCGCGTTCGCCAAAACGCCGCGCTACCAGGGGGCGGGCAGCTCGAAGATCAACCCCACGCGCGTCGACTGCGCCTGTGACGAGCTTGCGGCGCTCGGCCTCGCGTTCGACTATGCGCCGGGCTACGGCCTCGCGGCGGACGCGCCGGACGAGGCGCTGATCCAAGAGGCGTGCGAGGCGGCGAAGGGCAAGGACATCGTTTACCTGTTCGCGGGGCTTCCCGACCGCTACGAATCCGAGGGGTTCGATCGCGAGAAGCTGACCTTGCCCGCGTCGCACGCCGCGCTCATCGAGCGCGTGCGCGAGGCGAACCCCAACCTCGCCGTGATCCTCTCGGGCGGCTCCGTGATGGATCTTTCGTGGGAGGCAAGCGCCAAGGCGATACTGCTGGGCGGCCTCGGCGGGCAGGCGGGCGCGGGCGCGCTTGCGGAAATCCTGCTCGGGCGCGTCAACCCCTCCGGCAAACTCGCGGAAAGCTGGTGCGAAAAGCTCGAGGACAATCCTTCTTACGGCTATTTTCCGGGTTCCACCAAGTCGGTCGAATACCGCGAGAGCATCTACGTCGGCTACCGCTACTACGACACGGCGAAAAAAAGCGTGCGCTATCCGTTCGGCCACGGCCTCTCGTATACGCAATTCGAGTATTCCAATCTTCGCGTGGAGAAAGGCGAAGGCAACTCCTTTACCGTGCGCGCGGACGTGAGGAACACGGGCGCGCGCGACGGCGCGGAGATCGTGCAGCTCTACGTCGCGCCGCCGGAATCGGCCGTCTACAAGGCCGAGCAGGAGCTCAGGGGCTTTGAGAAGCTCTTTCTCAGGGCCGGGGAAACCGGCACGGCGGCGTTCGCGCTGGCTTCGCGCGACTTCGCCTATTGGGATGCGAACCAACACGCCTGGCGCGTGGACGCGGGCGAATACGAGCTGCGCGTATCCGCCTCGAGCAGGGACGCGCGTCTCAGGGCCTTCGTTCGGGTCGAGGCGGAGAACGCGGAAAGCCCCGCGCCGGACTTCCGGGCGAGCGCGCCGTGCTACTACGACCTTTCAAACGGCATCGGGAACGTGCCGGACGCTTCGTTCGAGGCCGTGTACGGCGGCAGGCCCCCCGCGCGCGAGCGCGCGCCCGGCGAAGCCTTCACGCAAAACTCCACGTTGGTCGACATCCGTGAAAAGGCGCTCGGCCGCGCGCTCGCGAAGATGATCGTCAGGAAGGCGGGCGAAATGACCGGCGACGACGAGGACGAACGCCTGATGATGGAGGGCATGATCAGGGAAGCGCCGCTTCGCATGCTGCTCATGGCGGGCGGCGCCGTCACGCCCGGGCGCCTCGAAGGCATCGTGGAATTGCTCAACGGAAGGTTCTTCAAAGGGCTGGGAAAGGTCCTCAAGGGTTAAGGAGAGGACGGTAATCCGGTTAACCGTAAATCGCTATACGAAGCATCGCAGGGGACGGTTCTCCGTTGTTTCCGGCGGGCCGTCTTCCGCAGGGCGGCGGCGGCTGCCGCCACCCTCATTGCCCTCATGCATCGAAAACCGTACTGCGGGAGAAACGATGAACAAAACGAAAAACGCCCTTCGCCATTGAAGCGAAGGGCGTTTGCGTCCATGCGATTGTCAATTGTCCATGTCAATTATTTTTCCACCGCGAGCGCGATTATGGCGTCGGCGATCATCTTGGCGTCCTCGACGAGGTGGGCGACGGGCATGCGCTCGTTGGCCATGTGGACCGGGGAAGGCTCGCCCGGGCGCTCTATGCCAAAGGCCACCGCGTTTTTGAGGTGGCGCGCGTAGGTGCCGCCGCCGATGGCGAGCGGGGGCAGATACTTGCCCGAGCGCGCGGCGTACACGTCGAGCAGGGACTTCACAAGCTCGCTCTCGGGCGGCATGTAATAGCCCTCGCTCCAGCTCGCTTTGATTTCGGCGAGGCCGGCGGGCGCGAAGCCTTCGGCGAGCTTTCGGCGGATCACGTTGCCGTCAGCGGAGATGGGCGCGCGGATGTCCACGGTGAGGCGCCTGAGGCCCGTTTCGTCCCAATCGACCACGCCGACGTTGAGCGTGAGCCTGCCCGAGGCGTCCGCCATATCGAGGCCGAACCGCTGCCCGTAGTAATCGAGGCGAAGAACGTCCGCGAGGGCGGAAACGGTCGCCGCGTCCTGTTTTTCGAGCGGCAGTTTATCGAGGAGCTGAAGCAGCGCCAGGAAGGCGTTTTTGCCCTGCTCCGGCATGGAGGCGTGCGCGGCGACGCCCGTCACTTTGATGCGGCAGCCGCCGTCCGCCGCCTCGGCGGCGCAGGCGTATTCGCTCCTTTCCATGAAGGCTTCCACGATGGGCAGTATCCGGTTGAGCGAAAGCGAAAGCTCCGCCTCCGCCTCGCCGGGCACGGCGTTGGGCACGGTGCCGGATCTGATGCGGATCGCGGAGGGATATTCCTTTTTATATTCGCTGCGGAAGATCATCTTTTCCGAGTTGACCACGGGGTATTCGGCGTCGGGCGAGAAGGCCATGTCCGGAGCGGGTTCGACCTTGTTGTAGTGCGCGAGGCACTCCATGCCGCTCTCCTCGTCGCAGCCGAGTATGAGCCGCACGCGGCGCTTCATGGGTAAATCCAGCGCCTTGATCGCGGCCATGGCGTAGAGCGCGGCGAAGGCGGGCCCCTTGTCGTCCATCACGCCGCGCGCGTAGAGCATGCCGTCGTGGATCTCCGCCGCATAGGGGGGATGCTTCCACCCCGCCCCCTCGGGCACGACGTCGAGGTGGCAGAGTATGCCCAACTGCTCCTCTCCCTCGCCGAAATCGACGCAACCGCAATATCCGTCGAGGTTCTTCGTTTCAAAGCCGAGCGCCTGCGCCTGCGCGAGCGCGTCCTCGAGGCAGTCCGCGATCTCGGGCCCGAAGGGCGCGCCCGGCTTCGCGGCGGCGGAATCCTTCACCGTCCTGTAGGAGAGGCACTTTTGCAGGCCCCGTACCATCTGTTCCCCATGCTCGTCTATCCAGCGATCGACGCGTTGATCCATATGCGACCTCCATTTTTTTGTATGCTCCATCAGCATACCGCAACCGGGACGGCTTTTCAATCTCCGCTTGCTATATTGGCGGCGAAAGCATAAAATAAATCGAAGCAAAAACCGGGCGCGCCTGTTGCTTATCTGCGGCCGCCCCTCGGTCATAGAGGAGAATTTTTTCATGAATGTTCTGATCGCGGCGCTGCTCGGCCTCGTGCAGGGGCTCACGGAATTCCTGCCCGTCTCAAGCTCCGGCCACCTGATTTTGATGCAGCGGATCTTCGGCATAGAGGAAGGCGCGCTGTTTTTCGACACAATGCTGCACATCGGCACGCTCGTCGCCGTCGTCGCCGTATTCTGGCGCGAACTGTGGGCGCTCGTCAAAAAGCCGCTCCAGAAGCGCGTGTATATGCTCGCGCTCTCGAGCGTCGTGACCGCGGCCATCTATTTTCTGCTCGAGGATTTCTTCACCGGCGCATTCGAGGGAACTTTCCTCGGCTTCGGCTTCGTGCTCACCGCGGCCATCCTTTTTGCGAGCGAGAAGATCGCCAAAAAAGGCCACGCCGTCGAGCGGATGAAGGTTCCGGACGCGCTGGCGGTCGGCCTCATGCAGGGCGTGGCGATACTGCCGGGCGTGTCGCGCTCCGGCTCGACCATCGCGGGGGCGCGCGTGTTCGGCCTCTCCAAGGAGGAAGCCGCGCAGTATTCCTTCCTGCTCTCGATCCCCGTGATACTCGGCGCCGCCGGGCTGCAGCTTCCCGACGCCATCCGCACGGGGCCGGGCGACGCGTCGTGGCTCTGCGTCGCCGTGGGCGCGCTCGTCGCCGCCGCGAGCGGGTATTTCGCCATCCGCTGGATGCTCAGGCTCATCGTCAGAAAGGGCTTCGCGGGCTTCGCGCTCTACACGCTCATCCTCGGCCTCGCCGTGCTCGGGGATCAATACGTCGCGCACATCTTTTTCTAATATAACGGATAAAATCGGGGAGGTCATTCTATGGATCCGAGGGAAAGCATCGTTTACCAGATCTGGCCGCGCTCGTTCTACGATTCCAATGGGGACGGCATAGGCGACCTTCCGGGCGTCGCCGCCAAGCTCGACTATTTGCACGAGCTGGGCGTGGACACCGTCTGGCTCTCGCCCATCTTCCCCTCGCCGAACAACGATTACGGCTACGACATTTCGGATTACCGCGCCGTCAGTCCCGAGTTCGGCACCATGGAGGATTTCGAGGCGCTCGTGGCCAGGGCCGGGGAGCGCAAAATAAAAATACTCCTCGACCTCGTGCCCAACCATACATCCGACCGGCACGCGTGGTTTCAGGCGGCGCTCGCCGATCCGGAATCCAAATACCGCGACTATTACATCTTCCGCAAGGGGAAAAACGACGGGCCGCCGAACAACTGGATGAGTTTCTTCGGCGGCAGCGCCTGGACGAAGGATGAGAAGAGCGGCGAATACTACCTGACCTCGTTCACGCCGCAGCAGTGCGACCTCAATTGGGAGAACGCCGGGCTTCGGGCGGAAATGTACGACATGATGCGCTTCTGGATGGACAAGGGCATAGGCGGCTTTCGCATAGACGTCGTGAACCTGCTGAAGAAGCCCGAGGGCCTGCCCGACAAAGACCCGCACAAGCGCGGCCTCCAGTTCCCCGGCAAGCTCACGACCGCCCAGCCCGGCATACACGAGATACTCCGCGAGATGAACGAGGAGGTCTTTTCAAAATACCCGGACTGCCTCACGGTGGGCGAAGGGTGCCTCGTGGGCATAGAGGATGTGCCGGATTTCACTTCGCCCGAGCGCCGGGAGCTCACGATGATGTTCCACTTCGACCTCGCTACGCTCGGCTGCGGGCCCCTCGGCAAGTACGACTTCCGCAAGCTCTACCGCTTTACGACGCTCGAGTTCAAGCGCGTGAGCGACGCGTGGCAGCTTGAGATGCAGCGCGCGAACGGCTGGGTGGGCAACTACCTCTCCAACCACGACCAGCCGCGCCAGCTCGACCGCTTCGGCAGCGTGGACGAACGCTTCCGCCGCGCGAGCGCGAAGGCGCTTTGCCTCTACAACATGACGCTGCGCGGAACGCCCTTCATCTACCAGGGCGAGGAGTGCGGCATGACCAACCTCGCGCTCGAGCCGCACGAGTGGAAGGATTTCGAGGCGCTCAACAGCTTCAAGCTGCTCCAGTCGATGATGCATGTGCCAAAAGCGCTCGCGACGAAGATCGTCAAGCGCGCAACGCGCGACAACGCGCGCACCCCCGTGCAGTGGGACGGCGGCCGCAACGCGGGCTTCACGACGGGCACGCCGTGGCTTCGCGTCAACCCCAACCATACGACCGTCAACATACAGGACGACATGACCCACATGGACTCCATCGTGGGCTTCTACAAGCGCGCCATCGCCCTTCGGAAAGAGCATTCCGCGCTCGTCTGGGGCGAGTACGCGCCCGTCGACCGGGACAATCCGCGCGTCATCGCCTATACGCGCGCGCAGGCGGGGGGCGAAAGGCTGCTCGTCGTCATCAACCTGACGGGTAAAAGCGCGAAAGCAAGGCTCCCCGAAAAGAAGGGAGCCGAGTGCCTGCTGTATACGCATTCCTCGCGGCCTCTCGCCGCCGAGGTGCTACTGCTGCCGTACGAGGGACTGGTCTACAAGCTTTAACGGAGTTTCGGGGCGCTCGCCGTGCGTGGCCTTGTAGTAGTACTGCATGATGTCGCGCCGCGTGACGATGCCGATGAAGGAGCCGAGATCATCCACCACGGGCACGAAGTTCTGGTTCATCGCCATGAGCAGGAGATCCTCTATGGAGGCGTTGATGTTGACCGAAGGGTTGTGCCCCGCGCGCATGATGTCGCGCACATAGAGCCGTTCCTGCGCGCGGTTTTCCCACGAGGAGGAGTCCGCGAGTTTCCAGAGGAAGTCGCCTTCGGTGACGGTGCCCATGTACTTCCCCTCGCGGTCGATCACGGGGATGGCCTGATAGCCGTAGAACCGCATCTTCTCGAGCGCCTGGCGCAGGGTATTGTCGTGGAACACGTACGCGACCGTCGCTTTGGGCTTGAGGAAAAAGAGCACGTTCATTCCCACACATCCTTGTATGTTGTTTGTTTCATCATAACACAACGCGAGTCGGAAATGGTGGCCTCAATGTAAAATATTGCGGCCATTTTTATTTCCATAAATCAAGGGCCCCCGCTTTCGCGAAAGCCCTATGAGCCGGCCCGCCGACAGACCGGTTATGTGCTGCTGTCGAGGTAATACTCGCCGCGGCGGTAGTCGTAAATGGCGCCGCGCGTGAACTTGTCGATGTTGTCGAGCACCTTGCCCGTGCCTATGGCCACGCAGGAAATCGGGTCCTCCGCCACGAAGCAGGGCACCTTCGTGTGCTCGGCGATGAACTTGTCCACCCCAAAAAGCAGCGCGCCGCCGCCCGTGAGGCACAGGCCGTCCTCGGCGACGTCGCTGGCGAGCTCCGGCGGGGTCTTTTCGAACATGGCGCGCACGCTCTCGAGTATGGCCTGCAGCGGCTCCTCGAGCGCGTCGATCATCTCGTTGCTGCCCACGACGATGGCCTGCGGCAAACCGGAAATCAGGTTCCTGCCCTTGACGTCGATGAAAAGCTGCTCCTTCCTCGGGTACGCGGAGCCGATGCGGATCTTCATTTCCTCGGCCGTGCGCTCGCCGATGAGCAGGTTGTGCTTCTTTCTCATGTAGCGCACGATGGAATCGTCGAATTTGTCGCCCGCGATCTTGATGGAATCGGAGAGCACGGCGCCGCCCAGCGAGATGAGCGCGATGTCCGTCGTGCCGCCGCCGACGTCGATGACCATATGGCCGCGCGGCTCGGCGATGTCGATGCCCGCGCCTATGGCCGCGGCGATGGGTTCCTCGATGAGGTAGGTATGGCGCGCGCCGGCCTCCTCCGTGGCGTCTATGACGGAGCGCTTCTCAACCTCGGTCACGCCCGAGGGGACGCACACGACCACGCGCGGCTTGAAGAACACGTGCGTGCCGACGACCTTCTTGAGGAAATAATGGAGGATGCGCTCGGTGATGTCGTAGTTGGAAATCACGCCGTCGCGAAGCGGCCTCACGGCCGTGATGGTGCCGGGCGTGCGGCCGAGCATCCTGCGCGCCTCCTCGCCGATGGCGAGAATGCGGCCGGAAACCTTCTCGACCGCGACCACGGAGGGCTCGCGCAGCACGATGCCCTTGCCGCGCACATACACGAGTATGCTCGCGGTGCCAAGGTCGATGCCGACGTCGTTGAACTCGAAAAGTCCCATATCCTAAACTCCTCCAAACGGGAGATACCGTCAAACTTCCCGTTTCGTCCGTCTTTCCGAATCATTCTATCATTTCTCATATCGATGAACAAGCCTTCTTGGAAGGCAAATTTGAACAATTTGCAAAAATCGGGCCGCGCCTTTGGCGATTCTTGTGAATTGCGCACGGATAGGATATAATGAAAAAACGATCCGGAAACTGAGGTATTGCGCTTGATGAAAAAGGGTTTTGCCCGAAAATTGTTGATTATCGCGCTCGCGGCGCTGCTTTTGCCCGCCGCCGCCTGCGATTCGCAGGACGGCTACGACGTCGACATCGACGTGCCGGGCAGGACGCAGTCGCCCGATGGGACGAACGGCCAAACCGATTCCCCGCAGGAAACGATTCCCGGCACGGACAGCCCGGATGTGACGGCGACGCCGATTCCGTTGTCGAACAACGTCGATCCCTCCAACACCATCGACCCGAACGAGCTCGACGGCACGGACATCGTCGACGAGGAGGAAAAGCTCAGCTACGCCGAATACCGCGCCATAAACTCCGACGTGGTCGGCTGGATCAAAATCGGCAACACAAACGTGGACTATCCCGTCGTGAAGAGCCGCGACAACATAGACTACCTCACGCAGAACGCCAAGAAGGAAGCCTCGAAAGCCGGCGCGATCTTCATGGATTACCGCTGCGGCGTGAACGACAGCCACGTCATCATCTACGGCCACAATATGAGCAAGTCGAAGATCATGTTCGCGCAGATGACCAATTACGCCAACCGTTCCTTCTACGACGCGAACCGCACGTTCGAGCTCACCTTCGGGGATAAGACGTATACCTACAGGGTGTTCTCCGTCTACTCCGTCGACGTGAGCGACGCGGATTATATGGCCGTCGACGAGGACATACCGAGCGACGAGGCCTTCGTCAACTATATGAACAGCACCATCGCCGCGCAGTCCATCTTCCCCGTGGATGTAACCATACAGGCGGGCGACCATGTGGTCACGCTTTCCACCTGCACGCACACCAACTACGCCAACGGCAGGTTCGTCGTCCACGCCGTGCGGGTGAGCTAGCCATGCTTCGCGCGCGCGCGGCGGGATACGCAAAAAAGCTTTCGGCGCTGCTGCTGTGCGGGGCCGTATGCCTGCTTGCCGCCTGCGGCGGCGCTGTGAGCGCGAGCCCGACGAACACGCCCATACAGGCCAAGGCGACCATGGCGCCCACCGCGCCCCCAAGCGCGAGCCCCGCCGTCACGCCCGAAACGACGCACGCGCTCCCCGGCCAAACGGACGGCGGAGCCGAACCCATACTCGCCGAGCGCGAGTTCACGGCGGACGAGCTCAACGGCATCGCCCAGGCGGACGACGTGTTGCCCACGCTCAAATATGAGGACGCGCGCAAACTGAATCCCGACGTGGTCGGCTGGATCAGCATACCCGGCACATCCATAGATTACCCCGTGGTCCGCTGCGACGACAACGAGTATTACCTCGGCCGCAACGTGGAGAAGCAGAAGAGCCGCTACGGCACGGTCTTCATGGATTTCCGCAACGCCGACGCCGAGCAGCAGAAGCACATCATACTCTACGGCCACAACATGAAGAACGGCACCATGTTCCACGACCTGATGAACTACAAGCAGAAGGATTTCTTCAAAGAGAACAGGTTCATCTACTTCCTCTGGGACGGCACCGAAACCGTGTGGGAGATCTACCTCGCCACGATCATACCCAACACCGACGGCTTTACGATCAACTACATCGCCACGCGCTTTTTGGACGACAACAACTTCGTCAGCTATATGGCCGAGATGGCCGCCTACGCCAACACCGTTTCGCCCTCGCTCGTGGACGAGTCCGTCGCCGTCACCGCGGCGGACCAGGTGCTGACCCTCTCGACCTGCACGTACGAATACGACAACTCCCGCTTCGCCGTGCAGGCGCGGCGCATTAAATAATTTCCAAATACAGACAAATAACGATTGACAAAACATGAATCCGGCGCTACGATATGTAGTACCGGATTTTACTTCACATACAAAATCTAGTATAAAATCCAATATTTATCATTACGAGGTAACTTTATGATTCAACGAGTCCGCAAGCGCGACGGGCAGCTTGTCCCCTTCCGGCAGGAGAAAATCACCTGGGCCATCTACAAGGCCGCGGCCGCCGTCGGGGGCGACGATTTCGCGCGCGCCCAGCGCCTTTCCGACGAGGTGGTCGAATACATAAGCGCCCGCACCGAAGGCGGCATCGCGGACGTCGAGAGCATACAGGACGCCGCGGAGAAGATACTCATCGAAAACGGACACGCCAAAACCGCCAAGGCGTTCATACTCTACCGCGAGAAGCGGCGCGGCGCGCGCGAGAACAACGCCCTCATCGGCGCGACCATCAACATGTTCTCCGACTACCTCGACGACAAGGACTGGCAGATCCAGGAGAACGCCAACACGCAGAAGTCCATCAACGGCATGAACAACTACGTGCGGGAGACCTTCACCAAACAATACTGGCTGCACGAGATCTATCCCGAGGATGTCCGCCAGGCGCACGTCGAGGGAGACATGCATCTGCACGACCTGGGCTTCTTCGGGCCGTACTGCGCGGGGTGGGACCTCAGGCAGCTTCTCACGGACGGTTTCGGCGGCGTGGGCGGCAAGGTGGAATCCTCCCCGCCCAAGCACCTTAGAAGCTTCCTCGGGCAGATCGTCAACTCCACCTTCACCACGCAGGGCGAAACCGCCGGCGCGCAGGCGTGGAGCTCCATCGACACCTACTGCGCCCCGTTCATCCGTTACGACGGCCTGAGCCCGCATCAGGTCAAGCAGGCGCTGCAGGAATTCATCTTCAACATCAACGTGCCCACGCGCGTGGGCTTCCAGTGCCCGTTCTCGAACCTGACCTTCGACATCAAGGCGCCGCGCACGTTGAAGGATGAGAACGTCATCATCGGCGGCAAGCTGATGAAGGAGAAGTACGGCGAGTTCCAGAAGGAAATGGATATGTTCAACGCGGCGTTCTGCGAGGTCATGCTCGAGGGCGACGCCAAGGGCCGCGTGTTCACCTTCCCGATCCCCACGATCAACGTGACGGCCGATTTCGACTGGGATTCCCCCGTCGTAGACAGCTTCATGGAGATCACGTGCAAGTACGGCATCCCATACTTCTCGAACTACATCAACTCCGACCTCTCGCCCGAGGACGCGCTCTCGATGTGCTGCCGCCTCAGGCTCGATACGAAGGAATTGAGAAAGCGCGGCGGCGGCCTGTTCGGCTCGAACCCGCTCACGGGCTCAGTCGGCGTGGTGACGATCAATTTGCCGCGCATCGCCTATAAATCAAAGAGCCGCGAGGAATTCTTCGCGAGGCTGTGGCGCATGGTGCAGATCGCCAAAAGCTCCCTGGAAATCAAGCGCAAGGTCGTGGAAACGCAGACCGAGCGCGGCCTCTATCCCTATTCCGCGCACTATTTGAGGAACATCCGCGCGCGCACGGGCCAGTATTGGTTCAACCATTTCAACACCATAGGCATCATCGGCATGAACGAGGCCTGCCTAAACCTGTTCCGGGACGGAAGCGATCTCACGAGCGAAAAAGGCCAGAAGTTCGCCGTGGAGATCATGGACTACCTGCGCGGCCAGATGACCATCATCCAGGAGGAAACGAACCACTTCTACAACCTCGAGGCCACGCCCGCCGAGGGCACGAGCTACCGCCTCGCCAAGCTCGACCGCATGCAGTATCCGGACATCGTCTGCGCGGGCACGAAGGAAACGCCGTATTACACGAACTCCACCCATTTGCCCGTGGGTTTCACGGACGACATCTTCGAAACGCTCGAACTGCAGGACGAGCTGCAGACCCGCTACACAGGCGGCACGGTGCTGCACCTGTATTTGGGCGAGCGCGTACCGGACAAGGAGATCGCCAAGTCGCTGATCAAAAAGATCTTCACGAACTACAAGCTGCCTTACGTGTCGCTGACGCCGACGTTCTCCGTGTGCCCCAATCACGGCTACATCGCGGGCGAGCATTTCGCCTGCCCGGACTGCGGCGCCGAAGCCGAGGTGTGGAGCCGCGTCGTAGGTTATCTTCGCCCGGTGCAGAATTTCCACCGCGGCAAGCAGCAGGAATACGCCGAGCGCGTCAAGTACGTCGTAAAGGAAGCCGAGATTTGAACATCGCCGGACTTCAGAGGAGCAGCACCCTCGATTTCCCGAAAAAGCTATCGGCCGTGATCTTCGCGGCGGGCTGCAACTACCGCTGCTTCTACTGCCACAACCGAACCATACTCGACCATCCTCCGCTTCTGCCCGAAGCGGAGGTTTCGGCCTTCCTCGAGCGGCGCGCGGGGCTCATCGAGGGCGTCGTGTTTTCCGGCGGGGAACCGACGCTCCAAAAGGATCTCGCCTGGTGGCTCAACCGCGCGAAAAAGCTCGGCTACGCCACGAAGCTCGACACCAACGGCTCGCGGCCGGATGTGCTCTCGAACCTCCTGTGCGCGGGTCTTCTCGATTACGTCGCGATGGATTACAAGGCGCCTTTTGAGAAATACGCCCCGCTCTGCCTCGCGCCGCCCAAGGGCGTAAGGGAGAGCATAGATTTGCTGCTTGCCTCGGGCGTCGCGTTCGAACTGCGCACGACCGTCGTGCCGCAGCTCACGATACGGGAACTGACGGGGATGGCCGAGGCCGTCCCTCCCCTGCCCCGCTGGGCGCTGCAGCTCTACCGCGAGCAGCCGGACGACCGCGCGTACCTCGGGGAGCTCGCGCCGTACCGGCCGGAGGAAATACGCGCGTTTGCCCGGGCGCTGAAGGGAATACAGCAAAACGTGGAGGCGCGGGCGTGAAGAAAGAGTTGCAGGCCGATATGGAACCGAATAAGCAGGCGGTGGCAGTATGGATTTCCCTCGTCGAAAACGAAATCGGATGCGCAATTACGATCCGGTATTATAATCTGTTGGATGAGTTGTTTTGAGGAAAAAGGATTTCTTCCTTTCACCGTTGGGGACGGTTCTCGCCGGTTCCCGGCAGGTCATCTTCCCCAGAGCGGCGGCGATTACCCTTAGGGCTGTTACCCTTCGGCACCGAAAACCGTCCCCCGGGAGGAACACAAGGTTCTTCTCCGTCCGGGGGACGGTTTTGCGCGCATGAGGGTGAAAGGAAAATGAAAATGATTTCCGGCATGCCGGAACAGCGCCGCGGGGAGAAAGGCAGAACCGTCCCCAACGCTTCAAAAAAGTAAATCGGATTGTTTTTATTAAACCGTCCCCACCTGCTCCCGATGTTGACATTCCCGCCCGGTGCATAATATAATGATACTTCAGTAAAGCTTTGAGCGGGACACACGGTTTTTCAACGCCCCACAGCGAGCCGCGGAGGGTGCAAGCGCGGCGGGAAACGGAAAACACGCATCGCCCGCAAGCGCGGAGGCCGAAGGCGATTTTCGCTGCGTAAGCCCCGCCGTGCGCGCACGTTACAGCGCGTGAGAGGGCATGTTTATGCCAACTCGGGTGGTACCGCGCGAATCCGCGTCCCGTGCAGGGGCGCGCTATTTTTTGTTTTGGGGAGGAAGTATGTACAAAAAGGTTCCCACGTCGCTCGACTTCGCGGCGCGCGAGAAGGAGACGCTCAAGTTCTGGAAGGAAAACGAAATCTTCCAAAAGAGCGTCGCGCTTCGCTCCGGCGCGCCCAAATATACGTTTTACGACGGGCCGCCCACGGCCAACGGCAAGCCGCACATCGGCCATATCCTGACGCGCGCCATCAAGGACATCATACCGCGCTACCGCACCATGAAGGGCTACGACGTTATGCGCAAGGCCGGCTGGGATACGCACGGCCTGCCCGTGGAGCTCGAGGTCGAAAAGCAGCTCGGGCTCGACGGCAAGGAGCAGATCGAGGCCTACGGCGTCACGCCCTTCCTCGCGAAGTGCAAGGAATCCGTATGGAAATACAAGGCCGACTGGGAGGAGATGAGCGACCGCGTCGGCTTCTGGGCCGACATGGAGCATCCTTACGTCACCTACGAGGACGATTACATCGAATCCGAATGGTGGGCGCTCAAGACCATACACGAAAAGGGCCTGCTCTACAAGGGCCACAAGGTCGTGCCCTACTGCCCGCGCTGCGGCACCGCGCTCTCGAGCCACGAGGTCGCGCAGGGCTACAAGGACGTGAAGGAAACCTCGGCCACGGTGCGCTTCCGCTGCACGGACGAGGACGCTTCCTACCTCGCCTGGACGACCACGCCCTGGACGCTGCCCTCGAACGTGTGCCTGTGCGTCAACGGGGACCTCGTCTACTGCACCGCCGAAAAGGACGGGGAAAAGTTCATACTCGCTAAAGAACTTGTAGAGAAAGTGCTCGGCGAGGACGCGAAGGTGCTCTCCGTCTATCCGGGCAGCGCGCTTTCCGGGCGCGGCTACGAGCCTCTCTTTGAATGTACGGCGAAAGCCGCCGAAAAGACCGGCAGGCGCGGCCACTACGTCGTGGCGGACGATTACGTCACGGCCGAGGACGGCACGGGCATCGTCCACAACGCGCCCGCGTTCGGCGAGGACGACTACCGCGTGTGCGCGAAGTTCGACATGCCCTTCATACAGCTCGTCGACAGTCGCGGCGAAATGACCAAGGATACCCCCTGGGCGGGCGCGTTCGTCAAGGATGCGGATAAACTGATCCTGCGCGACCTCAGGGAGAGCGGCAGGCTTTTCGCCGCGCCGGAGTTCGAGCACAGCTACCCGTATTGCTGGCGCTGCGATACGCCGCTGGTCTATTACGCCCGCGAGAGCTGGTATATCAAAATGACCGCCGTCAAGGACCGGCTCATAGAATACAACCGCCGCGTCAACTGGCTGCCCGAAACCATCAAGGAAGGCCGCATGGGCAATTTCCTTGAAAACGTCGTGGACTGGGCGCTCTCGCGCGAGCGGTACTGGGGCACGCCGCTGCCCGTGTGGGTTTGCGAGGACTGCGGGGAACTGCACGTGATCGGCTCCCGCAGGGAGCTGCTCGAGGCCGCGCCCGGCACGCCGGGGGACATCGAGCTGCACAAGCCCTTCCTTGACCCCATCACGTTCAAGTGCGGCAAATGCGGCGGCGTCATGCGGCGCGAGAAGGCCGTCATCGACTGCTGGTTCGACTCCGGCTCGATGCCCTTCGCGCAGTGGCACTATCCGTTCGAGAACCAAAAGGAATTTCTCGAGCGCTATCCCGCGAACTTCATCAGCGAAGCGCTCGACCAGACGCGCGGATGGTTCTATACGCTGCTCGCGATCTCGACCTGCCTGTTTGACGACCCGAGCTTCCTTAATTGCATCGTGCTCGGCCTCGTGTGCGACAAGGACGGGCAGAAGATGAGCAAGCACAAGGGCAATGTGATCGACCCGTGGACCGTGCTCGACGCGCAGGGGGCGGACGCCGTGCGCTGGTATTTCTACACGGGCTCCGCGCCGTGGCTGCCGAGCCGCTTTTCCGCGGAAGCGGTCAGCGAGGCGCAGAGGAAGTTCATGGGCACGCTCTGGAACACCTACGCGTTCTACGTGCTGTACGCCGAGATCGACGGCTTCGACCCGACGAAACACGCGCTCAGGCGAGAGAACCTCTCGCCCATGGACAAATGGCTGCTCTCGCGGCTCAATACGCTCGTCGGGGAGGTCGACGGCTATCTCGGCAACTACCGCATCACCGAGGCCGGGCGCGAGCTCGCGCGCTTTACGGACGATCTCTCCAACTGGTACGTGCGCCGCTGCCGCGAGCGCTACTGGGGAAGCGGCATGACCCCCGACAAGGAAGCGGCCTATATGACGCTGTACACGGCGCTTAAAACCATGAGCCTGCTGTGCGCGCCGTTCACGCCGTTCATGGCCGAGCAGATCTACCAGAACATCGTGCGCTCCGTCGACCCCGCCGCGCCCGAGAGCGTTCACCTGTGCCTCTTCCCCGAGGCGGACGAAAGCCTGATCGACCCGGCCCTCGAGAAGAACATGGACGAGGCGCTCGACATCGTCGTGCTCGGGAGAAGCGCAAGGAACGCCGCCAACCGCAAGAACCGCCAGCCGCTCGCGCGCATGTTCGTGCAGGGAAGGAAGCTGCCCGATCTGTTCGTGGATATCGTGGCCGACGAGCTCAACGTCAAGGCCGTGGAGTTCGTGGACAACGCGAGCGCGTTCATCTCCTACAAGGCCAAGCCGCAGCTCAAGACCCTCGGGCCGCGCTACGGCAAAGTATTGCCCAAGATCAACGCATACCTGCAAGGCGAGGGTGTGGGCGACCTCGTGGTCGCCTCGCATAAGCAGGGCGAAAACCACGAGTTCGAGCTCGACGGCCTGTCCGTATCCCTCGCGCCCGACGACGTGCTCGTCGAACCCGTGCAGAAGGCGGGATATGTAAGCGAAACCGAGCGCGAGCTTTCCGTCGTGCTCGACACGAACCTGACGCCGGAGCTTATAGACGAAGGCTTCGTGCGCGAGCTCGTCTCCAAGGTGCAGACCATGCGCAAGGAGGCGGGCTTCGAGGTGACCGACCACATCGCCCTCGCCTACGCGGGCAGCGCGCGCATCGCGGACATCTTCGCGCGCTACGGCGCCGCCATCGCCGCCGACACGCTCGCGGACAGCGCGAACGAAGAAGCTCCCCGAGGCTACGTCAAGGAATGGGACATCAACGGGGAAGCCGTGACGCTGGGAGTGGAACGGAAGCAACGGGGATAATCGGCAATTGACAATGGACAAAAGAAGGGGGATCCCGCATCGCGGAATCCCCTCATGCAGTAAGGGCGGCCCTATGCGGCCGCCCGCTGTTCGTTATTCCTCGTCCTCTGTTTCCTCTTCCTGAAATTCCGGCGCATCCTCGTCGGCGGCATTCCCGTCGGCCTTTTCCTCGGCCTCCTGCTCCTTCAGGCGGGCTTCGACCTCGGGATCGGCGGCCTGCAGACGGGTGCGGCGCTCGGTGAAGGTCTCGATCTGGACCTCCTCGCCGTTGAATATCTTCTCGAACTCGTCGCCGTCTATGCGTTCGTATTCGAGCAGCGCCTTAACGACGCGCTCGAGCGCCTCCCTGTTGTCGAGGATCGCCTTGCGCGCGCGCTCGAACTGCTCGTCGAGTATGCGGCGGATCTCCTCGTCCACGCGGGCGGCGACCTCCTCGGAATAGTTGCGCTGGTGGCCCCAGTCCTTGGCGATGAATACCTCCGTCTGCCCGCCGAGGAACACGGGGCCTATCACGTCGCTCATGCCGTATTCGACCACCATCTTCCGGGCGATCTCGCTCGCGCGCTGCAGGTCGTTGTAGGCGCCCGTCGAAATGTCGCTGAGCATCACGCTCTCGGCGACGCGGCCGCCCATGAGCTCCGCGATGCGGTCGAGCAGCTTGCCGCGCGTCATGTGGTGCTCGTCCTTGTCGGGCATAGTCATGGTGTAGCCCGCGGCCATGCCGCGCGGAATCACGGAAATTTCGTGCACCGGATCGCAGTTGGGAAGAACCCGCGCGACGATGGCGTGCCCCGCCTCGTGGTAAGCGGTGTTCCGCTTATCCTCCGCGGTGATGACGCGGCTGCGCTTCTCGGGGCCGACGATGGTGCGCGTGATGGCCTCCTCAAGCTCGATCATGGTGATGTGTTTCTTCTTAAAGCGCGCGGCGAGTATCGCCGCCTCGTTCAATACGTTTTCAAGGTCCGCGCCCGTGAAGCCCACGGTGCGCTTGGCCAGCACGCCGAGGCTGACGTCCGGCCCGAAGGGCTTGCCCTTCGCGTGCACCTTGAGTATCTCCTCGCGGCCCTTCACGTCGGGATAGTTGACGGTGATCTGCCTGTCGAACCTGCCGGGACGCAGCAGCGCGGGGTCGAGTATGTCCGGCCGGTTGGTCGCCGCGAGCACGATGATGCCCTCGTTGACCGCGAAGCCGTCCATTTCGACGAGAAGCTGGTTGAGCGTCTGCTCGCGCTCGTCGTGCCCGCCGCCGAGGCCTGCGCCGCGCTGGCGGCCGACCGCGTCTATCTCGTCGATGAAGATGACCGCGGGCGCGCTCTTCTTTGCGGTGTTGAACAGGTCGCGCACGCGGCTCGCGCCCACGCCCACGAACATTTCGACGAAGTCGGAGCCGGAAATCGAGAAGAACGGCACCTTCGCCTCGCCCGCGACGGCCTTTGCGAGCAGGGTCTTGCCCGTGCCCGGAGGGCCGACGAGCAGCACGCCCTTAGGTATGCGCGCGCCCATTTCGGTGAAGCGGCGCGGGGAGCGCATGAACTCCACGACCTCGCGGAGCTCTTCCTTTTCCTCGTCCGCGCCGGCGACGTCGTCGAATGTGGTCTTGTTGTTCGGATCAAGCTGCGTGCGCGCGTGGCTCTTGCCGAAGCTCATTACCTTGTTGCCGCCGTTCTGCGAGCGCAGCATGAAGTAATACAGCACGCCGACCGCCGCGAAAAGCAGCAGGTACGGCAGCATTGCCTCGAAAACCGAGGGCTCCCTGGGCGGGTTGTAGGTGTATTTGAAGCTGTATTCCCGCTGGGTCACCTCTTCGACGCTCTTGCCGGTTTCCGCAGCGGCGATGACGTTCATGTCCTTCAGGAAGGCTTCCTCCGAGGAAGCATAGAAATAGAAGTCGAACCGCTTGGGGAAGGATTCCTTGTTCTCGGAGCCGACCTTTATGCCTACGATTTGCCCGTCCATAAATTCGACCGCCTCGACCTGCTTTTGCTGGACGAGCTCTATGAATTCGGCGTATTCGATGAGCTTGTCCTCGGTGTCCTGCTGCTGAAGCTGCGTGATCAGTATGATGATGACCAGCACGATAGCAAAGTAGATAAGCGGCGTTCTGATCTTTTTGCTCAAACTTTCCCTCCCGTATGCAAGCCTTCGGCCGCATACTAATCCATAATGCAATCCTAATAATATTACCACAAACGCCGCCAATGGCAAAGGAATAATTGTGAAAAGGAAGCAAAGAAACGCGCCAAAACAGGTATTTTTGTCCGAACGCGCGCTGTGCCGGGATGAATTGTTTTCGCCGCGCGGGCAAATAGTATTTGAACGGCGCGCATTCGTCGCAAAGGCCGCGGGAACGCCGCCCTGCCGGCAAAACGGCGCATAAACGGCGTTTTTTCGCGGTTCTCCCGCCCCGGCGCGGCGAAGCGATCCACGACTTTTGTCGTACGTTCGGCGGCCGCTTTCCAGAAAGCCGCGCGCGTGGTAAAATATTGAAAATCGCGTTTTGTGGAACGCCGCAAAAGGCTTACTGAAACAAAGGGGGACTTTTTTATGTCGGAGCAAGGGGCGTTCAGGCTGATTTCCCGGGAAAACATCGCGGAGCTCAACGGGATACTCAGCGTATACGAGCACGTCGGCACGGGGGCGACCCTCGTCCACATCGGGGACGACAACCCGCAAAAACTGTTTATGATCGGCTTTCGCACGATGCCCTCGGACGACACGGGACTGGCGCACATCATGGAGCACAGCGTACTGTGCGGCTCGGGAAAATATCCCGTGAAGGAGCCGTTCGTCGAATTGATGAAGGGTTCGCTCAACACCTTCCTCAACGCCATGACCAGCACGGATTTCACGACCTATCCCGTCATGACGCCCAACCTTCGGGATTACTACAACCTCATGGACGTCTATCTCGACGCGGTTTTGAACCCGCGCATCCGCGAAAAGCCCGAGATACTCATGCAGGAAGGCTGGCACTACGAGTTGGACGACGCGGGGGAGCTCATACTGAACGGCGTGGTGTACAACGAGATGAAGGGCGCGATGTCCTCGCCCGACAGGCAGCTCGCCGAGGCGGTGCAGCGCACGCTCTTCACGAACTTCTACCGCTTCAACGCGGGCGGCGCGCCAAACGCCATACCGGGCCTCACGCAGGAGCAGTTCGCCGCCTTCCATAAAAAATACTACCATCCCGGCAATTCCCTCACCGTGATCGCGGGCGACATGCCCATAGAGCCCGTGTTGGACTGCATAGACGAAAAATATTTTTCGCATTACGAAAAGCCCGTGGAGCGGATCTTGCTCGAGCCGCAGGCGCCGCACGCCGCGCCGCGCGAAGCCGTTTTCGACTACGCCATCCCCGAGGAGCAGGACGACGCGGGCATGACGTACCTGTCGGCGAATTACCTTGTGTTTCCCCCGAACGAGCGCGAGGAGGAACTGGGCGTGATGATGCTCGCGCAGATGCTCTTCGGCGGCGAGGCCGCGCCCGTGCGAAAGGCGCTGCTCGAGGCGGGCGTCGGCCGCGAGGTCACGGCGCGGCCCGAGCGCGCGCTCTGGGGCATGCTGCAAATCACGCTCAGCGGCGCGGAGGCGGACGGCATGGCGAAGTTCCGCTGCGTCATGGACGAAACGCTGCGCAAGCTCGTCGCGGAAGGACTCGATCCCAGGCTCGTCGAGGGCGCGGTCAACCGCCTGGACTTCGCGCTGCGCGAGGCCTCCTTCTCCGGCGTATACGCGCGCATCATGAGCGCGATCTACGTGCTGCAGGACTGGAACTACGGCGCGAAGATCGGCGCGGGCCTCAGCTACGAGCGGGAGATCGAAGCCATACGCGAGAAGGCGGGAAAGCGCTATTTCGAAGGCCTCATCGAAAAATATCTGCTGGACAACGACAACGCGGCCTTCGTTACGCTCAAGCCCGAAAAGGGCCTGCTCGCGCGGCAGGAGGCCGCGGAGCGCGAACGCCTCGCAAAGGTGAAGGCCGGAATGAGCGGGGCCGAGCTCGCGCGCGTGAAGGACGCCGCCGAAAAGCTTCGCGCATGGCAGCAGACGCCGGATTCGCCCGAGGCGCTCGCGGCGATACCGCGGCTGACGCTCGCCGACGTCGAGAGGAAGGCGACGCCCTTCCCCGTCGAGGAGAGCGAATGCGGAAAAGTCAAGCTTCTCTGGCACGACGCGTTCACGGCGGGCATCGCGTATGTGACGGCGATGTTCGATCTTGGCGGTTTCTCTCAGGAGGAATGGAAGGACGCGGCGCTTCTCGCCTACCTTCTCGACAAGCTCGGCACGAAGAACCGCTCCTTCGAGGAGCTCGCCAAGGACATCGACGTATCCACGGGCGGCATCGTTTCGGAGTGCAGGGCGATCCGCAGGAAGGACCAAAACGTATATCCCTACCTCGGCGTAACGCTGCGCTGCGTGACGGATAAACTGCCCGAGGGTCTTGCGCTCATGGAGGACATCCTCACGGGCGCGAATACGGACGACCGGACGCGCCTTGCGCAGCTCGTGCGCACCCTGAATGCCGCGCTGCAGCTCGAGTTGCAGGACAACGCCTACCAGTACGCGGCTTATCGCAACCGTTCCTATTATCACGAGGAGGCCGCGGTCATGGACGCGGCGGCGGGGCTCGGGTTCTACGAGCACGTCGCGCGCGCGGCGAAATCCCTGCCCGGCGGCGCGGACGCGCTCGCGCAAAGGCTCGGCCTGCTCGCCCAGAAGCTGTTCACACGCGCGAAGCTTACCCTCGCGCTCACGGGGCAGAGGGAGCAGCTCGATGCGTTCGCGGCCAACGCGGACAGACTCACGCAAAACCTCCCGGAAGAGAGCGCACAAGCGCGCGCAACGGGGTTTGCCGAGCGCATCCGCAACGAGGGCATACTCTCGGCGTCGATGGTGCAGTATGTTTCGCAGTCCTACGACTTCGTGAAGCTGGGCTTCCCCTACAGCGGAAAGCTGATCGCGCTGCGCAACTTCCTCCGCAGCGGTTACCTCTGGAACGCCATCCGCGTGCAGGGCGGCGCGTACGGCGCGATGCTTCGCATCTCGGAGGACGGCATACTCGAGCTTCTGAGCTACCGCGACCCGAACCTGAAGGAAACCTTCGCCGTCTACAGGGGCGTCGGGGATTACCTGCGCGCGGCCGGCTTCACGCAAAGCGACGTGGAGAACAACGTCATCAGCGGCATCGCCGACCTCGACGCGCCTCTGCCGCCCTTCATGCAGGGGCAGGAGGCCGTCAAAAGGCACATCGCGGGCATCACGCACGAGGATCGCCAGAAAGAGCGCGACGAACTGCTCTCGACGGGCGTCGCGGATTTCCGCGCCGCGGGCGAGATGTTCGACGCCGTCGTCGCGAAAAACTGCGTGTGCGTGTTCGGGAACGCGGAGAAATTAAAGGCGAATCGGGATTTGTTCGGCGCGCTGATCCGGGCGGAGGAAAATTAACGCCGCAGGGGCGGATATCATCCGCCCGCGTGATCGTTTGAAAACGTCAAAGGGCCGATATGGAATCGGCCCCCTACTTTGTCGCCTATTGTCGTTGAATCAGGGGCCGATATGGAATCGGCCCCTGCTTTGTCGCCTATTGTCGTTGAATCAGGGGCCGATATGGAATCGGCCCCTACTTTGTCGCCTATTGTCGTTGAACCAGGGGCCGATATGGAATCGGCCCCTGCTTTGCCGCCTATTACCGTTGAACAACGACATGGCATTCCCGCAGGAATTCTTCCAAGAGTTCCGCGCCCAGCGCCACGGCGTCGGCGCAGCGGCGGCCGTCGCGGGCATATTTCGGCTTGAGGTCGCGGCAGTCTATGCCGCCGAGCCTTCCCTCGAAGCGCGCGACGTAGTCCGCGCACTTCTGCTTGAAGCCGGGCGTCGCGTGCGCGCGCGTTTCGATCAGAACGGCGCTGATGACAGCCATCGCGCCGCACAGCGCGCCGCAGGCTTCCCCGCGGCCCATGCCGCCGCCGAAGCCGCCCGCGAGCCGCAGCGCGTCCTCGCGAAGGCCGAGCGCGCAGGCGTCGTTGGCCGCGCGCAGGATCGCCTCCGCGCAGTTGTAATCGCCTTCGAGGTAGTATTTTTCAGCCCTTTCCCTGAGCATTTTGCCTCTCCGCCCCTAGGAACGGCGGCCGCACAGGGCCGCCCCCCGCAATTCCCCGCCCGCGGCGGCCGTTCCTTTATTGTCAATTATCAGTTGTCAATTGTCAACTATCCTCAGCTCCCCGCCGGCGCAATCCACCGTGAACACCGTGTCCGGCGCGGGGTCGGATTCGATGATGCGGCGGGCGAGCAGGGTTTCGAGCTTGCTCTGGAGCAGGCGCTTGAGGGGCCGCGCGCCGTAGAGCGGATCGTAGCCCGCCTCGGCGATGTGGCGCCTGGCGGCCTCGGTGAGCGTCACGCCGAGGCGCTTTTCGGCGAGGCGCTGCCGGATCTCCCCAAGCATGAGCTCCGTGATGCGGTAAATTTCCTCGCGTTCAAGGGGCTTGTAGAACACGATGTCGTCGATGCGGTTGAGAAACTCCGGCCGGAAGCTCTGCTTGAGCATGGCTTCGACCTGCTTCTTCGCCCCGTCCGATATGCGGCCCTCGCGGATGCCCTCGAGTATGAAGGCGCTGCCGAGGTTGCTCGTCATGACGATGACGGTGTTCTTGAAGTCCACCGTGCGCCCCTGCGAATCCGTGAGCCTGCCGTCGTCCAGCACCTGCAAAAGCACGTTGAACACATCCGGATGCGCCTTCTCGATTTCGTCGAACAGGACGACGCTGTACGGCTTCCTGCGCACGGCCTCGGTCAACTGGCCGCCCTCGTCGTAGCCCACGTACCCCGGAGGCGCGCCGATCAGGCGGGACACGGAGTATTTCTCCATATATTCGCTCATGTCGATGCGCACGATGTTGTTCTCGTCGTCGAAAAGCGCCTGCGCGAGCGCGCGCGCGAGCTCGGTCTTGCCCACGCCCGTGGGGCCGAGGAACAGGAAGGAGCCTATGGGTTTTTTCGGGTCCTTGAGGCCCGCGCGGGTGCGCAGTATCGCGTCGCTTACGGTGCGCACGGCCTCGTCCTGGCCGACGACGCGCCTGTGGAGTATTTCCTCAAGGTGCAAAAGCTTTTCGCGCTCACCCTCCATGAGCTTCGACACCGGTATGCCCGTCCAGCGCGCGACGATGCGCGCGATCTCCTCCTCGCTGACGCGGTCGCGCAACAGGCCCGACGCCCGGCCCTCCTCGCTCGCCTTCTCGGCGCGCTCGAGCTCGGCGCGCAGCTTCGGAATGCGGCCGTACTTCAATTCCGCGGCCTTGTTGAGGTCGTACTCGCGCTCGGCCTTCTCCATTTCAGCGTTGAGCTTTTCGAGCTCTTCGCGCGCGCTCTGCACCTTTTTGATGGAATCCTTTTCGGTTTCCCAGCGCGCCTTGAGGCCGGAGAAGCGCTCGCGCTCCTCGGCGAGGTTCTTTCGGATCTCGCTCAGATGCTCCTGCGAAAGCCTGTCGCTCTCCTTGACGAGCGCCGCCTCCTCGATCTCGAGCTGCATGATGTGCCGGGCGAGCTCGTCGAGCTCCGTGGGCATGGAGTCCATTTCGGTGCGGATCAGCGCGCAGGCCTCGTCCACAAGGTCTATGGCCTTATCCGGCAGAAAGCGGTCGGAAATATAACGGTTGGAGAGCGTCGCCGCGGCGATGAGCGCGGTGTCGTTGATTTTGACGCCGTGGAACACCTCGTAGCGCTCCTTGAGGCCGCGCAGGATCGAGATCGTGTCCTCGACGGTCGGTTCGTCCACCATCACGGGCTGGAAGCGGCGCGAGAGAGCGGCGTCCTTCTCGACGTATTTTCTGTATTCGTCGAGCGTGGTGGCGCCTATGCAGTGCAGTTCGCCGCGCGCGAGCATGGGCTTCAGGAGATTGCCCGCGTCCATGCTGCCCTCGGTGCGCCCCGCGCCCACGATGTTGTGCAGTTCGTCGATGAAGAGTATGATCTTCCCGTCGCTGCGCTTGACCTCGTTCAAAACGGCCTTGAGGCGCTCCTCAAACTCGCCGCGGAATTTCGCCCCCGCGATGAGCGCGCCCATGTCGAGCGAGAATATCTTCCTTTCCTTGAGCGAGGCGGGCACGTCCCCGCGCACGATGCGCTGCGCGAGCCCTTCCGCGATGGCGGTCTTGCCCACGCCCGGCTCGCCTATGAGCACGGGGTTGTTCTTGGTTTTGCGCGAGAGGATGCGGATGACGTTTCTCACCTCGTCGTCGCGGCCGATCACGGGGTCGAGCTTCTGCCTGCGCGCGAGCTCCACGAGGTCCTGCGCGTACTTGCCCAGCGCATCGTAGGTGCCCTCGG
>Ga0116159_1000529_pt1 | contig 43636 bp, 28 predicted proteins | sample AD_JPNAS1_MetaG_FD_89878 | JGI IMG/M metagenome (GOLD analysis project Ga0116159, IMG submission 89878) | Active sludge microbial communities of municipal wastewater-treating anaerobic digesters from Japan - AD_JPNAS1_MetaG | ecosystem: Engineered > Bioreactor > Anaerobic > Digestate | place...
CCGCCAGGCCATCCGACAGCGAAATCCTGCTGATCCCATCCCCCTCTCTGCCCGACTTCGCAAAGGTAAGCATAAAGCCGTTGTCGGTCGCTTCAACAAATTGAGCCAGATGCCCGTCAACATAATTACATTCCACGCCCGACCGGTAACGGGTACCCCAGGCTGCATTGATCGCCGCGCGGACATCATCCTGGACCCTTATATAGGCTTGTTGATCAGCCGTAAGCGGCTCATCATAAATCGGTACCAGGCCATCCTGTTCAAAACCGGTGGCGGGCGCCGAACGCCCCGTCCACTCACGCCGTTGTACAAGTTCCCAAGCTCCCGATCCGGTCGTCTTCCCCGCGGCGGCTGATGCCTCAGTCCTGCTTCCGCCGTGTTTGGATCCTTCGATATAGAAAAATCCTTTGTCATGACCATAAATCCCGTTCTGATCGCTGTAGGCCATAAAATCATAAGAAATATTCAGCGTTACGATAAACGGCTGGAACGCTCCATGCTTCTTTTCTTTGGCGATATCAATATTGAACTTCTGATTCCGGAACATCTGCGAGTTGTTAATAGCCTCCCGAATCTTCGCAGGATCGAGCTTGAGTTGGCCTTTTGCGGCATTCGCCCCAAGTGCGTTCGGCCCCGACTGCACCGTTCCCGAGGCCACGTCGCCAAGGGCTTTTTCGATCGACGGCTTTCCACTCATCAAATCTTCGGAAATAACCACACCCACAGCGTCGGGACCGGCCGTTACCGGCGCGGGAGTTTCGGTTGCGGGCTCACCGGCGGCATCACGAAGAAGCGGTTCTGCCGGGATCTCGGCGAGCGCCCTCTCGAGCCTCGCGGCCTTTTCGGCCGTTACTTTCGCGACATGATCGGTCAGTTTCTTTTGGGCGGCGGCAAGATCACTATCATTCTTGATCGCGGAGGCCTCCGGGAGTCCGGTCTTGATGAATTTCTGAACATCCGCGCGAACTCCGGCGTCCTTGATCCCTGCCACCGTATCCCTGATAAATTTCTTGTAGCTGTCGATCGCGGCCTTCCGTTCGGATCCCATCGACGGACCGAAGAGGCGATCCCAAAACGACTCGCTCGCCGGCGTTTCCATCTTCTGATAGAACGGCAGCGAATAGTCAGTCAACCGTTGCGTCGCGTCGGCAAACGTGATCGTTCCCTCGTTCAACTGGTTCATCAGCCTGGAGGCCTCATTGCGAACAAGGTCTTTATCATTCTGATCCGTCAGCGCCGCCAGGATCTGATCCATCTCTGCGCGAAGTCGCGTGACTTCCTCCGGAGTGGCCTTCACCGGTTCAACGGCTACAGGCGTCTCCTCCTCCGAAGGGGCCTCCATGGCCTTTATAAGGACGTCGTACCGGCCAAGCTCAAGCTTCAGATCACTGTAATTTTTCCGGAGTTCCTCGACCTTTTTGGCATCCGGTGTTTCCGCGTCCCGAGCCGCGGTCAACTCACCGAGAGCTCCGGGGATGCGGTAATTCCTGAGGATGTCGGCCCGCATCGCGATCTCGTCGGGCTTCATCGCCGCGTCAGGGGCGGGACTCACGGAAGCGGCCATGATCTTGCCGGCAAAAACCTCAAGAGCCCTGTGAGCGCGCCTGATATCAGCGGGAGTGCGCATGGTCTTTTCCAGTTCCGCGGCGTCATCAAGGAATCTCTGGCGGTACTTGGGATACTTGATATCGCGTGCCGCGGATTCTTTAAAAGAGCTGAAGTCCTTCATCGCTCTGTCATAGGGCGATAGCGCGGGCTCGGAAATCGCGGGCTCAAAAGCCTTGCTGAGGAGCTCGGCCGCTTCGCGATCCGCGCGTTCTTTGGCGAGCGCCGCGATCCTGGCATTTTCCCTGTCCCGGATATCTTGCGTCTCAGTAAGGATCAGGGACCCTGCCGCTGGCGAGGTCGTCTGCTTCGCCGTGGAGGAAACCGCTGCCGCGGGAGACGCTACGGACCCTTGCGTGGCTTCTGCCGCGGGCGGCGGACCGCCGGCGCCCGGCGTCCCCATCGGAGTCGCAGTAGCCATCGCGAGCGACGCGAGAGCAGGAGCGATCTTTTGACTGATCCGCATCAGCACTTTTACCGTCGGGGCACTCCGGATCTCGGTTTCAAACTGCTTCCGTTCCCTGGAATCCTCGGGCAACTGCTCGATCCGCTTCAGGAGGTCCTGGCGCATCGCCTCGAAATCCCGGACCGGATCGACCACAGGGGCAACATTTGTGGCCACTCCAGGTGACTGGAAAAGGCTGCGCAGATTATCAAGGAACTGCTCCCGCGATTTCGCCTCAAGTTCCGCCTCATACATACTGTTCGTGACGATCGCGGCCTGCGGTGCGATGGCGCCCGCGCCGAGCGACGGAATAGCGGCCGACACGGCAACGCCCGCCATCAGTCCCTGGACGATCTTGCGATTATCAATGCCGAACATGTTCGCGAGCCAGCCCTTCGGGGTTTCCCCTCTTGCCCGGATCTCGAGGATCTTGTTGCGATAGCCGATCAGCCCGCGCGTCGACAGAGCACCCCCGATGAGAAGCGTCGCAGTCAGAGCGACCATTCCAGCGGCAGGAATACTCGCCGTAAGTGAGCCAAGACCGAACGCAAGACCGACGATTGATGTCACACCGATCATCGTCCCGCGCGCATTGATCGCGAGAGCCTCAAAAACCTCGGGGACAGCAAGCGAAGCAGCCGATCCACCCACGGTTTTTGATTCCACGGTCGCGAAACGGTAGGAGAGCTGCGGGAGCGCGATAAAATTAAGAACAGTCGTAATCACAAGGATAAGAGAACTCAGCACCATAACCCCCGCGAGCACAGAACCGAATGTCCCGGCCGCGACGGCAAGGGCGAAAAGACCCGAGAACACGAGCGCCGCGACGCCAAATCCGACCCATGCCGCGTGTTTTGCGGGTTTCGTTGTCTCAAGCGTTTTTCCATAGGCCTCAAGGTACCTGTTATTAAGGAGATAACCCGTAAGACCGATGGCAACCGCCGCAAGCAACCCCGGCACCATGGACGGGACCAGCATCAAGAGCATGCCACCGCCGGTAATCGCCGTGAGACCGAAGAAAACCACGCGAAGCCCCCGGGAAAAATTGCTTGCCTGATCGAGTTTTGTGTCTTTGATGTGCCTTTTGTAGTTGAACGCAATGAGGGCAACGGAGGAAAGAACGCCGATCGCGGCCATCACAACCGCGGCAGGGATCAGAACAGGCGCCGTCACGGGGAAGGCAAGAGCCGCGATAAGCGCAAAAAGCGACGTCGCCGGCATCATGGCCCCCGTCATCGTCAAAAGCTGCACAGGGAATGAAAGCAGGGCTTCGGCGGCCTCCTGCCTGGTCGCAAGCCCCTTGAATGCGAGTGATAATTTCTGCTGACCTTTATAGCTTTGCGAGAAACGTTTGACGTAAAGCTGGGTCAGCGTAAACCCGACCGCGACAAGAACGATTGCGGCTACCACCCATAAGGCCGCGGGGAGCGCGGTGAACGCGGACGCGAGCATGCTGAGAAGTTTAAATTTCGCGACAACCTCGGCCATCGTCGCGCCCGTAGATGCAAGAGCCTGAACAATACCGATATACTTTGTGGCGGCGCTTATGAACCAAACCATCCCCGCAATGACGGAGCCGATCACTCCGTAACTGACGACCTTGGTGCGGACCGTGGTCCAGTTAATATTGAGGAACGGCTGCGCCCTCTCGGCGCTGATTCTCCCCATCGTCTTCTGCGACGCGAGCAACCGAACAAAATCCATCGCGTTCGCGTGCGCGGACGCGGAGATGCCGCGGAATTTCACGTAGGGGTCCTGCTGGGCGGCAGCGCCAATCCAGTCTTCCTGCGACTCACGAACAAGGTCGGCGCGCGCGTTGCCGACGGGATCCAGATAACGGCTCAGCCCGCGGTCCAGCACTTCGAGGATACCCCGGCGGAAAGTCACTTTATCGGCCGGCGCGATTCCCGCGGCTGCCGCGGCAATGCCGGGAAGCGCATCGTTAAGCGCCACATCCGAGTAATTTTCGTTGAGTACCGCCTCGCGGAGTTTGAGGAACTCCGCCTTGCGGCGGTCGATCTCATCATCATACTGCTCTTCCGACTTGGCCTGTTTGATCCTGGAATCCATGATCGAGCGGCGCATCGCGGCAATGAGATCGGCAATACCCGTCGGCCCTTTTTCTCCGGGCTTGGCGGTTTCGATGACCGGATCACCGGCGGCATTGAACTCCCCGCGAAGGGCCGCTAAAACCGCTTTCACTCCCGGAGTTTCGAGGTACTCCCCGAAAATGGAATCTTCGAGCGACCAGAAAGCCTTGAAAACGCCCGGTTCCCCGCGGCGTCCGACACGACCTCGGAACTGAATGTCATTAGCCTCGATCGGATCGATGAAGGTCGAATAACCGGTAAACACCCTTCCGGTCTTCGCCATTTCATCGTTCAGTTTCTTAAAGACTTCCGTCAGCTTGATATCGACACCGCGGCCGCCGCGCCGGGTCACGATCGTGATCGCACCCGCTTCGCCGCCGTGTTTTTCAATGGCGGCAAGGTCCGTATCCGAACCGGCGTCAAACTTGCGGATGACCGTATCTTTGGGAAGCCCGTGATCGAGAAGATCCTGGGCCACCCGGTCGACCTGACCATCCGCAACCTGGATAATGATAGGGATGTCTTTGGCGTGCTGAGCGATCACATCGTCGCGGAACGCGGCCCACTTGTCCGCTTCCGTTTTATAGATCTGAAGTGTTTCCGTGCGGCTGCCCGGCCCGACATCAGGCTCCACCGGCGTCTTGTTATAGTTAGCCTTCATGGCCTCAAGGTCCATCGTTCCGCTGGCGCCTCCGAAATTTTCGACCAGCCCGCTTTTCATGAGGAACTTACCGAGCTTCGTCATGTTCCGGGTCCCCTGATCCAGCTTCACCTCTACGCCTTCGGCCATATGCTTGACCTCAACAGCAGTGTGAATCCCGTTCGACCAGCGCGATCCCGGCTGAAGCTTGCCGTTTTCCCCGATAATGACGATCTCCTTGACGCCGTTTTTATCCGTTACGATCTCATACTGTTTTTTCTCCCCGGGAGCGTTATACGCGAGCTCAACTGACAGGGCCAGTTCAACGAGCTGCTTCCAGAGCGTCGTATCCGCGCCAAGCCCCGTTCCGGCCAGAAGCTCTGATCCCTGCCCCTTCAGGACCTCGCCAAGCCGCTCCAGACCGGCATCGGTCAACGTAATCTTCTTCGAAGCCGCCCTGGACCGGTTCACGAGGGCCTTTCCGGCCGATTGTTCTTCCGCGGCAAGAATCTCCAGCGCGAGCATTCGCGCACGAATATGCTGAGAGCGGGCAAGAAACGCGTCAGCTTTCTCACCACCCGAGATAATGAACGGATTCGTCGATTGATAGGTCAGAGGCTCGTCAGCTTCGTCAAAAAGAACAAAGTATTTTCGTCCGGAAAAGATCACATCGTCCTTGTCGAGCGCGAGTTCTTCATCCAGCGAGCGGTGCACGAACTTGTCGATCGTCCCGTAAATGATGTCGGCATCACGATAGACTTCATCGGCCGTGGTTTTTTTCATCTCACCCGTTTCGGCGTCATAAAAATAGCCGACTTTGTCCGGCACTTCAGTTTCCTTGCCGTCCACGGTCCGTTTGACCATTTCATCCTTGATAACGCCGACGCGGGTCCCGAACTTCGAAAAGATGGCTCCCGCCGACAGGGCATCGCGGAACGCGAGATCATCGTTGACGGTGGCAACAAGAGTCCCTTTCCCCTGCGCCGTGGTGTAATTCTTTGTCTTGTCTTTGTTATTGGTAAGCAGATATCCGGCCACGCGCAGGGTCAGCGTCTTACCGAAACCCATCGGGATCTTGTAAAGATTGCCTTTGGCAAGATCGATACCCGCGGACACCTGGACCTTCATGGTGTCAAGGTTTGGCGTGATGCCGGCCGCGCGGAGGCCTTCCAGTTCTGCGCGAAGGAGCGGTTCGAGTTCCGAACCATACGCTTTGGAAAACTCCACTTCCTTTTCGGTCAGGACGGGCGTAACGGCAGGAGCCGCGGGGACCCTGGACTCGGAAACCTGCGCCCCGGAGATCTTCTGCTTCAGCGCGGCAAGCCGTTCGAGACGCGCGGCGTCATTTTTCGCGATCAAAAGTTCGGCTTCCTTGAGCGCGCCTTCAGCCGTTGTGATCTGTTTGTCCGTGAAATATTCTTCCGCGATCCGCATCCAGTCATCGGCGTCTTTTTCCGCCGAATATTTTGACTTGAGGAACGCTTCCCTCTTTCCGGCTTCGGAATAGGTCAGGATGTTCGCATAATTGACAATGATCCCCTGAACGGCGAGCCATTCCGCCGTCGCGACCGCGGTCCTGAAGGCGTCCAGACTTCTGGAATACCGGAGCAGCTTCAAAGCGACAGCATGGGTCAAGGCGCTCCGCGCGTTCGCGGCCATACCGGACAAAACCTCGAGTTTTGCGCCGAAAGCCTCATCAAGAAGGATCGTCCGGACCGCTTTCGCCTGCCCATCATTGCCGGGCGTCAGGATGCGTCCCGGATCCAGTGTGACGCAGGCGTCCTTCGAAAAATTAGCCTCGAGATACGCGTTCAGCACCGCAAGGTTATCCTTAATACGACGCTCAAGTTGGGGCGCGGCGGCGTCCTTAACCGCAGGGGCGGAAGGTTTCGCCGCATGTAACTGTCCCATCGTCGCGGTGACGCCCCCGCCGACCGTCGTCGTGGAAATACCGGCTTGAGAGTAATATTGAGCCAGAATCCACTGAGGAATCTTCGCCGTATCCCGATCGATCTTCGGATAATAGACCACCGACAGATCGCCAAGCTGATAGGTTTGAGTCGCGCCACGAGCTCCGGAGAGCAGAACTTCCCGTTTAGGAGCATTCCGCTTGGCCGCATCCCTGGCAACCAAAGCGGAGGTTTCAGGACCGTTGAACATCCAGATCACGTTCTCATCCCTATCCATATAAGCACGATCAAACTTTGAAAGCTCGTTTTCGACAAAGGGTCTCGCAACAGGATCGAGGGTCGGAATGGCATCCCGGACCCGTTTCGTGGCCGCTGCGGCATCCTCTGCTTCCGCGATGCTTGCGATGGCGGTCATCCTGACCTCGGCGCGGGCGAACGAAAGGCGCTTGGGATCGCCCTCACGGAGTTCGGCGAGCGTCGGAGTTCCGCGGGGTGGCTGCAATTGATAGCGCGGATCGTTCAGCACGGATGACTTTGGCTGAAGATAAGCTTCGGAGAGGACCTTCTCTATGGCAAGAGGGGCTTCGCGAAGAGCCGCGTCATACAAGGCAGCCTCTCTCCTGGTGTCGATCGCGGAAATGCGCGGGGCGACTACTATATAAGAAATGCCCTTCTCCCTCAGGTAACGCTCGATGCCGGGCGTATGAAAACCGCCGGTCACAATGGCGGAGAGCCGGGCCCCCGTCTCGGAGGTTTTCTCAACCGCTCGCTCGATCAGGACCTGGTCGCGCTTCAGAGCGGCTTCATAGAAGCGCTCGACGCGCGGCAGATCCCGATCGAGTATCTCCAGTTGGGACGGCAATCCGTAGGAGAAGTGGTACTTCCTGGTGAGCGGTTTGAGAAAATCCGAGAAAGTCGCCGCCTTGAACTCGTTCTGATGGGTGTAATAGAATTCCGCGTCCTGCTTCGTGAGCGTGAAGTCAAACATCTTCTGGCAGATATCGTAAATCCGGCGGAGGTGGTCAAGCCGGATCTGATCGTCCGTCGTGAACACCCTCGCCTTGACCGCTTTCTCGAGGCCGTCGATCTCGTCGAATATCCGCACATCCACGGAATCATACAGGCGCATGTAGCTGATATAGGCAAGGACGTTCGCGTATTTCTCTTTCAGCGCCGCGCCGTCCGTGGAATTGTCGAACGCCGCCTTGACCTCGTCCTGGAGGTAACCGTAATAATCGGACCGCTTCATCTTGTTCATGCGGAAGTGGACGGTGTTTGTGAGGAAGCGCGTCAGTTTTTCGCGGGAGACAAGTTTTTTCAGATCCTGGATCAGGAGATCGACCTCTTTTTCGGCCTTCCCGAAATCCACCTGCTTTTCGAGGTCCACGAGGGCAAGCAGCGAATGCATCGCGGGATAATCGCCGAGCGATATGCCGTTCTTGTGCGCCAGTTCGACGAGATAGCGCACATAAGAGACCATTTCGCGGCCGCCATCCTGAAATCCCGCGCGGCGGCGATAGAGCTCGCGGATCTCTTCCGGGAACACAAAACGTCCGACACCGTCAAGGACCTTCGACACCTGCGCGAGCACTTCCTCGTCCGCCGCCTTGAATTCGAGCGACTGCACGTAGGCCAGGCGGTTCTCTTCGTAAAGGTCCGGGTCCTCGACGCCGTTCAGAAGGACCGGCGCGCGATCGACGATCGCGAGATACTCGGGACCCGTGAGACGGCCCTCGCGGAGAAAATAATCGGCGACCTTTTTGCGGGCTTCCCGGTTCGGGAAGAACGAAAAGAGTTCCGTGTAGAGTTCTCCGCTCGCGCCTTCGAGGTTCACGAGACCAAGCTGGTACTTTTCGTTGAAGTGGCGAATGATGTTCGCGATGTTCCGCTGGGCATCCTCATTGATGTGAGCGTCCTGGATATGGATGACAAAGGCGTCGCGGTTCCCCTTGTACGAGGATTTGATCGTGCCGTAGGTATCGGGAAGGTCAGGCCGGTCAACGATCCGGGAAAGCGGGAACGGCGCGGGAGCGGAAGCAGGGTCGAGTTGCGTCTGGGAAACGGCCGCCTGCGCCTGGGCCTTGCTGAGGCCGGTGTCAAAAACAACGGAGGTAAAAGTGAAGACAATGACGGTAAAAAGCGCAACGGAACGAAGCCAGGGCTTACATGCAGGTTGCTGCCAAGCTATCATGGTCGGATTGCCGTCCTCCCTTTTTTATCTCGCTGTATAGCAAAGAAAAAACAAGATATCATTAAACTTTGGATAAAGTCTTTATAAACCTAGTAGGAATATAGCCGCTAATTTTCCGCTTGTCAAATTTTTCAAATTTTTGTTATCTTCGCATCCTCTTTATTTATAAGTAGTTACAATCAGCCTTTAATTTTTTTAATTTTCAAGAAACAACTCTTAACAAAATTACGCCTAAAGTCCCCTTAAAACGGCCCCCAGGAACCTCTTTTGATTTTGAAAAGTAAATAATTTATAAATAGTTTTATAGCGGAATTCACAATTACCATGGAAGCAACTTCGATATAAAAAAGGCCGTTCGCTCCCTTGCGTGGAGAACGAACGGCGCATCACTGACATTAAAGGAGGGGGGCCTGCCCGCACCCCCATTATTTTGAACGACTGGTGAGGACTGCCGCAATTTCTGCTGCGCTGAAATTGCACGGGATTGGGACTGGCCCAGTCAACCTTGGGAATTTGTACGAGGACTGGACCTGCCCTTGCATTCCTTAAAACAATCTGCGGGTTTGCAAGGACTGGCCCAGTCAACCTTGGGGATTTGTACGAGGACCGGACCTGCCCTTGCATTCCTTAAAACAATCTGCGGGTTTGCAAGGACTGGCCCAGTCAACCTTGGGGATTTGTACGAGGACTGGACCTGCCCTTGCATTCCTTAAAACAATCTGCGGGTTTGCAAGGACTGGCCCAGTCAACCTTGGGGATTTGTACGAGGACTGGACCTGAGGAGGATCGAACTCCTGACCTCCGCAATGCGAATGCGGCGCTCTCCCAGCTGAGCTACAGGCCCTTACTTTTACTAAAACTTCAATCAGAATGCAAACCTTCTCCGGATCAAACCCGAACGGGCCCTCGTCCAAAAAAGGTGTCGTATTATACACAATCCTCAAGAATTGTCTTTAAAACATTAAAGGGCTGTTTCTGGCCGACCTCGTTAAAGATCTCATGATAAAACCCTTCAAAACGCGAAAACTCCTTGCCGGGCGCGACGAGCCGGTCAAAGAATTTTCGCGCCGCGCGAGAATCCACGATCCGCTCATCTCCCGCGGCCAGCACGTGCACGGGGCACGGCATCACAAGTGATTCCGCTTTCCAGATCGCGGCAATGCGATCGAAGATCGATCCGATCAGCTTCGCGGAGATATACCGTTTGATGAGCGGATCACTCCGGTAGAGCCGCGTTTCTTCAGGATCATGGGTCAGACGCGTGGGAATGACCGGGTTTTTATAGACATGCGCGGGAAACAGAAACCGGACTATCGCGTTGACAGCGCGCCAGAACGGGAGATTCGGAAAACCGATGAACGGCGCCGAAAGGATCAATCGCTTGACCTCCGCCGGGTTCTGACGGGCCCATTCGAACGCCACGAGACCGCCCAGGCTATGCCCCAAAAACACAATACCCCCCTTCACTCCGTGACGAATCCGCAAATGCGTGACAAGAGAACTGACGTCGGTCAGGTAATCGTCGAACAATACCGCTTCTTTCGCAGCGTCCGCGTCCCCCATCCCCCGATAATCAAGAACAGCCACGCGAAGACGCATTCCGGAAAGCCGGTCCGCAAACTTGAGGTACCGCCCGGAGTGCTCCCCGTATCCGTGAAGGATCACAAGCGTATGGATCGGGTTCGGATGGTCAAGCCATCGACAGGACAGCTCGACTCCGGGGTCTCCCGGGAACTTCTCTTCCGCCCATCCCGGCGTTACCGCTGACACGGCACGTCCCCTCGCTTTGACCATGCCTCATCCGCGCCGCGATACATCGCGTCAATCCTGTCCCGGAAATGTTCCGCGACCACGCGGCGGCGAATCTTGAGGGTCGGGGTCAACTCCCCCGCCGCTGCCGAAAAATCTTTTTCGAGAAGATCAAACGCCTTGATCCGCTCATAACCCGCCAAACCCTCCAGGCAGGACTCAAGCCGCCTGCGGACGATCTCCCGAACCGTCTCATGCCTGAGAAGGTCGGCGTACGACATTTCCCCGACCGGAACTCCGGCTGCCTCCGCCATTGCGACCAGGTTTTCCCGATGCGGAACGATCAAAGCCGCAAGATATGGTTTCTTATCGCCCACAACCATCCCATGAGAGAACAAGCTGTCAGCAAGGATGCGCCCTTCGATACGGGTCGGGGCAACGTTCTTGCCGCCCGCCGTTACGATGATATCCTTCTTGCGGTCCGTGATATGCAGATACCCTTCAGGATCAAGATGTCCGATATCCCCCGTCAAGAACCAGCCGTCCTTCACGCTTTCGTTCGCCCCTTCCGGATTTCCGTAATATCCCGACATATTACCCGGGCCGGCAACAAGGATTTCGCCATCCGAGGCGATCCGGACCCGAAGATTCGGAAACGGCCGCCCGACGCTGCCGCAGCGACGGGCAAACGGAGCGTTGACCGCAATCACGGGAACTTCCGTCAGGCCATACCCCTCAAGGATCAAAAGTCCTGCCGAATACATGAATCGGGCAAGTTCCGGAGCAAGAGGCGCTCCTCCCGAAACAAAAAACCGCATCCGGCCACCAAACGCGGCGGGAATCTTCGAAAGGACAACCCGTTTGACAAGGGCGTGAAGAACCCGGAGCCGGGCCGGTGTTCTCACGCCTTCTTTTTCGCACCGACACACCCGCCCGCCAACCCACATCGCAAATCGGAATAACATCTTCAAAAAAGTCCCGGACCGTTCAACTTCACCGAGGATCCGGCTCTGCGCCTTCTCAAAAAAACGCGGGACAGCGAACATCACCGTCGGCCTGGCGAGCCGGACATCATCCGCCACCGTCTGCATGTTTTCCGCAAATACGATACAGACACCCTGAAGGGCCGAGAAATAGTAACCCGCGGCCCGCTCGAAAACATGGCTCAGCGGCAGGAATGACACGACAACATCCCTTTTCCCCATCGGCACATAATGCCTCGCCCCCGAGCAGGTGGCCATGAAACTCCGGTGGGTGAGTATCACACCCTTGGGCGCTCCGGTCGTCCCGGACGTATAAATGATCGTCGCCGGATCATCAGCCGAAACCTGTTCGAGACACTTTTCAAACGCCCTGTCATTATTCAACTCGCGGTCCCTGCCGATCCGTTGAAGTTCCCCGATCGTCAGGGCGGCACCATCCGGCACAGGATCAAATATGATCACGGACCGTTCACCAAACCCGAGAGCGGGGTCCTGAACGCAACGGAGTTGATCCACGGTTGAAACAAAGAGAGCTTTCATCCTGGCATTCCGGACAATGAAGGCAATGTCGTCAACCGAGGACGTGGGGTAAAGCGGCACAACGATCGCGCCAAGGCTGAGCGCGCCGAGGTCGGCGAACGTCCATTCCGGGCGATTCTCCGAAAGAATGCCGATGCGGTCGCCTTTTTGGACTCCGAGGGCCTGAAGCCCCATAGCCGTGCGCCGGACGCTGAGCATCCACTGACGCCAGGAGATCTTTCCGTCATGACAGCCGGCCGTTTTGAAACGCAGCGCCGTCCGGTCGCAAAAAAAAGACGCCCGTCTCAAAAAATTGGAGGGGATGCTGGAGTCAACGTCAAAACATTCATCGGACGGAAATGCGGGGCTGACTGCCATAGCGGCGCAAACGGTTCAGGATCGCAAAGGGGAAGATCCGCTGTCCGCGGAAACCGTCATTGAGGTCTGGTTCGCGGAGGTTGACGAAGAACCTCCGGTCTGAGCGGCCTCGAGGGCGCTACGACCGCGCACCGTTTCGTCATGAATGATCCGAAGTTTCTCTTGCGCGATCAGGGCGTCCCGGGAAGGGGACTGTGACGCGGTTTTCGTCACCTGGGATGATTCGATCTGATCGAGGATCTTTTGATGGATCCGGGCCTGCTCCTGAACGCGCTGTAGCTGTGCCGCCTGGTTCGACTGGAGGCTTTTTATCCTGGCGTTGAGATCCAGGATCCTTTGAACTTCCTGCCGGATCTGACTGACCTGCGGAGGCTGTTTTGTCGGAGGCGCCGGCGGAACATAGCCGGGCTTCGCGGTGCGCGAAGAGGCCGCAACTGTTTTCGGGGACGTCCGGGCAGCGGGAACGGAAACGCCTTTCGACGCCGGCTTCGCCGGCACAGCCGTTTGTTTCGATCGCTCCTCCATGAGCTCTTTACCCGTCTTTCGGCCCACGAATTTCGCGATCTGGTCGCTGATCATGGATTGCGGCGAGGTGATGGCCTGCACTTTCCGATTCGAGGGAGCGGTCCCTGATCTGGCACTGTTCGTTGCCGCAAAATGGACTGCCACGATCCCGATCAGCGCGCAAACCCGTATGATGACATTCAGTTTCAAACAACACCTCACTCTGTTTGACAAGCGTGGATACGGACCGTGAAGCGATACGCTTCTGATTATATCGAAAAATCCCGCGTTTTCTTAATGTTTTTATGCGCCTTTACAACTCGAGCAACACAGCACCGCCCTGCCCGCCGCCGACACAAAGTGACGCGAGACCGGCGGGGCAACCCCGGCGGATCATTTCATGCAACAGGGTCACGACGATCCGTGTTCCGGAAGCGCCCACGGGGTGTCCCAATGCAATAGCGCCGCCGTTAACGTTGACCAGGCTTCGATCGAGATGAAGCTCCTTTTCAACCGCAAGATACTGGGCTGCGAACGACTCATTGATCTCAAAAAGGCCGATATCTTTCGTTGTCATACCCGCCAAATCCAGGACTTTCCGCGTGGCCGCGACTGGCCCCATCCCCATACGTTTCGGATCACAACCCGTGAAACCAAACGCCTTGACCTTCGCCATCACACGGAGTCCGAGGGATACGGCCCGCTCGCGGGACGCCACAATCAGCGCCGCGGCGCCATCCGAAATCTGGCAGGAATTGCCGGCCGTGACGGTCCCCCCCTCACAAAAGGTAGACGGCAGCTGGCTTAAAACTTCGATCGATGTGGATGGCAGCGGCCCCTCGTCCGTATCAAAGAGCCGTCTATCGCGCGACGGCAGGCAGACCGGCGCAATCTCATCCTTAAAACGTCCCGCCGCGGCGGCACAGGCCCTGCGGTGGGATTCCATGGCATAACGGTCCTGTTCGAAGCGGGTCAGCGAGAATTCACGGGCAAGCAGCTCCGCCGTTTCCCCCATCATCATCCCGGACAGCGGATCCCGAAGGCCTTCCCAAAGGGAGTCAATCATGACCGAGTGCCTGAGTTTCTTTCCAAAGCGCATATCCCGGTTCACGAACGGAACTGCGGACATCACTTCGACGCCGCCCGCGATCACAAGCCCGGCGCTGCCGGAGAGGATTGCCTGTGCGGCGCTCACGAGGGCCTGCATTCCGGAGGCGCAGTTCCGGTTGACCGTGTACGCGGGGACGCGCGGCGGAATACCCGCCATGACCGAGATGACCCGCGCGACATTATGGGCATCCGACTGCTGACCGACACAACCCATGATTACTTCGTCCACCGCATCCGGATCGACCTTGCTTCGTTCCAAAAGCGCCCGGATAAGGACCGAACCAAGCTCCTGGTTGGTGAACGATCGGAGGGCCCCGCCCAGCTTCCCTTGCGCCGTGCGGCAGGCGCCCGCAATCACGATCTCTTTCATCGGGTAATCCTTTCTTCCGGGATTAAACGCGGGTTATTCCACCAGAAGGCGTTTAATCTCGGCCAGCTGTTCCCGGGTCCGGCTCACGCCCTCGGTAATATATTTATCAGGGGAAAAGAACTCGATCCAGTGACCGTCGGCAATGGCCGCGTGGATAAAGACATCCGCTTCAGCGGCCTGCATCCTCGCGATCTCATACTCCATGAACTGGATCGTATTCATCAGGACATTGAAAATATTGCCCGTGTAACGTCGCTTGGCCCGATCCATCGTCCTCAGGATCATACGAGGCAGCGGTTTCTGCCGTTGAAGCTCCGCATGCAGGGCCTTTCGCCGCAGTTCGTTACGCCGGATCAGGTCCTTCGGCCCCGGCAGCACATTGACCGCGATGATCTTCCGGACCCCCATGGACGACAGTGTCTTGACCGGAAGCGGATCGATGATACCGCCGTCCAGGAGAAAACTCCCCTTATGCGGGAACGGACGGAAAAAACCCGGGATCGAGATGGAGGCGCGGAGGGCGTTCAACAAATTGCCCGAATCAAAGACGACTTCCTCCGACGTCAGCAAATCCGCACCGGTCACCCGGAGCGGAATCTTCAGGTCCTGGAATGTCTTATCGCCAAAATACGGCTTGAGGAAACGGACGATCTGGTCCCCCTTGAAGAACCCCATATGAAACGCGGACATATCGCGAAAACCGAGCAGTTTGAAGAACGCGCTCTTGCGGTCGAGCTGTTTGGCGATCTTTTCGATCTCATACGAATCCAGTCCCGCGGCCCAAAACCCGCCCATCAAAGCCCCGATGCTGGAGCCCGCGATCACATCGATCGGGATTTTTTCCTGCTCAAGGACGCGAAGCACACCGATATGCGCCAGGCCATACGCCGCCCCGCTCCCGAGGACAAGCCCCACAAGCCTCTCCGACCACTCCCTAGCGAGATAACTCAACATCCGCTCATAGCGATAGCGCTGATACTGAAGTGACGGGAGCATTGAGAAAAGCTGGATTTCCTGCGCCGAGCCGACGCCCGGGAGGTCTTCCTCCGAAACGCGCTCACCGTGCTGAAGGATAATCCGGACCTCCCCCCTGCTGAAACCATGATCGTGACAAAGGGCATTGACCTTCGTCGAAGCGAATGAGAACGCCTCCGCCCGGCTCTCAGCCCAGAGGTAAACCCGGTCGGAGTAATGCAGGGCTTTGACCGATACGGCGGTTTCCCGGGGAGGAAGGCAGAGGACCATATAGTCATACTGATAACTGAGGCAGGTCAGGAGAGACACGAACTTCTTGTCCTCGATCGCCAGCGCGTCATTCCGGACAAGGGCGAGAAAATCAAATCCATAACGACTTTTCGAAATGGACGGCGCGGCATCCGCTTCGCTGGCAACCTTGACCGATGCAAGGTCGAGACGACTCGAGCGAATATCGGCCATATCCTGAGGAAGCTTTGTCGCCAGATCTCCCGAGAGGTCGATGATGAGAATATCCCGTCCGGTGACCTGACGCAGGGACCTCACAAAATCAAAAAGAAACCGCACCGTCGATACATTCGCGTTGCCATGATAAAACGAGGCGATGCGGACCTCGCGCCGGTGATGGCTGTAGCCGATCTCCCCGCGAGTCAGATGCCGCCCGAGCGAGCGGCTGAGGTGAAGGGAGATGGCCGGAATCTCCTTGAGCAGCTTATGGAAATCATCCGCCGTGATCTTCAGGACGACGGCATCGGTTTTCGCCTCCACGGTCGCGCTGTGGACATTTCCCGTCAGCAAAGAGGTCTCACCGAAATGTTCCCCGCGATAAAAAAAGAGGATCGTGCTTTCGCGTTCGTTGCCCCGGGCCCGAGTGAAGAGCCTGAACCGTCCCGAAATGATGATGTAAAAGGCATCGGGGGGAGCGCCTTCTTCATAAACGATATCGCCCCGTTTGAAACCGACCATACGGGCCCGCTTTTCGATCAGGGATTGCTCTTCGGAAGTCAGCGTGGAAAAGAAAGGGACAGGTTCGAGGAGAGATCCCCCCTTGCCGTCGAACTTACCTTTTTTGCCGAAGAAAGAGAAATTCATCGTGTTTTTTATCGGCAAGAAAAGGGATTCCCCTTATCTGATTCGGAAAGAAGATCCCGGAGGGGGAGGATATCTATCGCTTCAAAGCCTTTTCCGGCAGATGAGGACAAACGCACCAACCTTTCTGCCACCGGCCGGCCTGCCGCCGACCGGATGAAAGACCCGGGAACCCGGGCTCACCATTCGTGCAGGGATTCGGGATTCACCAGATCATTAACCTTCGTTTCAAGCCAGTGATTGTAGGCATAATCCAGCACCCGAAATTTGTCGACAGGGTCCATACTCTTGAGACGCACGCCCTGATCATACCCCTGATTCGATCCTTCCGAGGGTCGGCACCAGACAACCGTACCGGAGCTGAAAATAGGCTTCGGATCATCCGGGATCGAGATTTCAAGGTCGAGTTGCGTTCCTTCCTTGATCTCCTTGTCCGAATTGATCTTGATGCCTTCCCGGCAGAGGTCGCGGCTGAGCCCGATACCCTTCAAGGTCGCATTGTCCAATCCCGAATACTTGATACTCATGTAAGCATCAAAGCGCTTGAATTTGCGCTTATCCTTGTCCATTCCCCCTCCTCCACTTTTTTTAATTCGAGAGGTTACTGAAAAAACCTCCGGTTCCATACCTTGTGAAATGAGACTTTCTAATACGTCGAGCTAATGGAATGCACCACTCCCACACCAAAAACATAGCACATCCCATCCGAAATACAAGATCGCCGCTCTATTTTTTCGTCATAACTGGCCATTACTTTACAGCCAGCCTCCGGAATCCGGATGGCACACGGGGTTTAATTGCTAACTGATTACAAACAAAAGAGATAGATTATCTGAAATTCGTAAATTGAACGGGAATGTCGAGCGGAAGTGTCTGGATGTGGCGGATCACGGCCTGAAGCTCGTCTTTACTCCTGGAGGATCCCCTGAGCTGGTCCCCCTGGATCGCAGTCTGGACCTTGGCCTTCAAATCCTTGATCGCCCTGATGATCTCTTTTGCTTTTTCGTGGGCGATCCCCTGCTGCAGCACAACCTCCTGCCGCAGGCAGTCATCGAAAGCCTTTTCGGGTGTCTTGAAATCAAGCGCTTTAAGAGGGACCTTGCGGCCGGCCATTCGCGTCTTGAGAATATCCTGCAGATTGCGAAGCTTCATCTCATCATCCGCCACAAGACGGATTCTTGCGGCATCTTTCTCGGCGAGGAGTTCGACCGAACTTTTTGAACCCTTGAAATCGTAGCGGGTCAGCAACTCTTTCTTTGCCTGATTGACCGCGTTATCGACATCCTGGAGATCGACCCTGGAAACGATGTCGAACGAGAAGTCAGAAGCCACAGTTTCTTATCCTTTTTTAGGCTGGACCAGAAAGGCCTGCAAGCGCTGGCGGGAAAAATCGTCGATATCCAGGAATTCAATTCCGGTATCGTAGAGTGTTCTGGAGGTTTTGATGTCGCGATGCGGCACGATCCACACGCTGCGCCCCGAGCACTGCACCGGCGGTTCCCCGTCTTTCAGCTCCAGGACCACCTTGCAACGATCGAACCGTTCAAGCGGCTGCTCCAGCATCACGCAAATGCCACCCATGCCGACGTTCTCGGTCGTTGTTTTGATCGCGAGTTCTTTGCCCTGCGGACGAACAACCACCTCACAGGTCAGATGCAGACGCGGAAATTTGCGTTTATTAAAACCATCCCACACAATCAGCTCTCCTTGATTTCCATGGTTTTGACAAAAGCATCCGCAAAGGGCTTCGAGACCGGACTCGATCTGAACCGGGCGAGCTGTTTTTGCGCTTCCGCGGCAGTCCCAAAACCTCCCACATATACAACATAAAACGTCGCCCCGGTCGGCCGTACGCTCTCTCTGAAGAAAGACTTAAAACCCTCGCGTTTCAGCGACGTCACTATCTTTTCCGCATATTCCTCGGAAGGATACGTAACGACCTGGATCACAAAAGACCGTGTCGCAATCGAAGGACGCACCGTTTTCGCGGAAACAACCGGAACCGCTGCGGGCGCCGCAGGGGCCGTCTCCGTGCCGGGAACAGTCGACACGCCTTCCCTGGACCCGCGTTTGGTCGCGGACACCTGTTCTTTGCCAACCGGCGGCTTCATGACCGTCCTGGAAGGCGCTTCCTGATAGGAAGTCTTCATCGCCTGTTCACGCTGAACATTCAGGGCATTCACACCCCAAAAAAGAATAAAAACAGCCAAGACACCGCCTATCCAGAAGAAAACAGATTGCGTCATGAACCGGCCGATCGATCCCGCGCCCGAAAAAAAACCGGAAAACATTTTGAAGATATTTGAAAAAGTCGAGGGCTTGGGCTGCATTCTCGTGAATTCACGGTACCGTTCATAGGCATCCATGCGATCCGGCTCGGAACGGGACGAAGCTGAAGCGGCGGGAGGAACAATCGCGGACCGAGGCTTGATCTCGATCGGCTGGCCCCCGCGTGACGTTTGCCGGAAATCAGGATGCGGGGCGGCAGGAGATTCGACAGCCGAGGAGAAAAGATCGGGAGCGACATTCGACGCCGGCGTTTTCCCGGTCACGGGTATGTTTCTTTTGGCGGGCGGCGATTCGTCGGAGCCCACCGGCCGAAGGTCCGCGTTCTCAAACTCGCCATACAGTTTCTTCTTGATCTCATTCTCCGAAAGCACAGACAATGAGCGCCCTTTTTCGTCTTTCTTTCTGGTGAACAACCCCATAGACCGCTAACCTTTTTGAGGATGCAGATTCAAAGAGAATTTCAGAAGTTCGATGGGACCAAGAGCGATGTGCGCCCGTTGCTGGAACCCCGTTTTCTTGCAAAGTTCGATCGCACCGGACATCTTGGAGGTGGTCTTGAAGATGACTTCCCCGTATCCAGCTTCCCGGCAAAAATCCAGCGCCCGTTCGACCAGTTTTTTCCCAATCTTGAGATTGCGATGAGTCGGCGCAACGAACAATCGGCGCAACAGGGCAACCCGGTCGTCCTCCTTCTTGATCGCCACCGTCCCGACAACCTTATTCTGGTCCACAACAGCGACAAAGAAAGCCTCGCCAATGCCGCCGTATGCCGTATCGACACGCTCGACATCCTCCATGGGATACGCGGCAACGGCGTCTTTGAATTCCTGACTCATCACACTCGTGATGAGATCCAGAACCGCGCGTTCATCTGCTTTCGACCAGCGACGAATCGTCACCATGGCAATCGGACCGTCCTTTATTTTTTGGCTGCGCTTTTGGCCGCCGGAGCCGCGACTCCCGCCGCTCCCGCCGCTGCCGCGCCTTCAGCGCCCTCTTTGGCTTCCTTGACCTTCTTGACCTTGATCTTGAGGGATTTCACTTTGGGAAGATTATAGATGGATTCGCGATCCGCCCACTTGCCGTCTTCCCTGAGCTTCTTGACCCGCTCGAAACGCTTGAGAACATTGCGATGCTTCGCCCCGACACTGTCGAAACGGAGACTGGGATGCTGAGACATGCCTGATCAAGCTCCTTTATAGTGATTTAAGATTCCGCAGATATATTTTCGCTCACGAGAGGACGTATTATACCGAGCAGGCATGCCGTTGGCTAGATGAAAAATGAGGGAATTTCGGGAGAATGCAATAATTCGGGACGACCGATTTGACCTTCAGGCCGGCATATTGCGCACGTACGAGTCCCCCGAGATGATCCTCTGGGAACGGAGCTGGCGCATGTATTGGTCGGCCTCTTTTTTCGTGTTAAAACCCGCGACACAGACCTGCTGATATTTTTTGCTCGGGAGAATAAAAGCCTTCTCGCCTTTTTTCAGGAGCTTATTGACCTCGCGTTCAGCCTCGGCCCTTGATGTGTAAATAACATGCTGGATCGTATACTTGCCTGAAGGTCTGACCGCCCCCGCCTTCGAATCTTCCTTCGCGGAGGGCATTGCCTTGCTCGCAGACGCAGCCGGCACAGGTTCGTGAACCATCGCGATCACCGCGGCTTGCGCGGGAGACGGAATCGACGAAGCATCTTCATACACGATCAGGTCTTTCGGGAGAGCCGCGGGAAGCGGTTGCGCAACCGTCGTTTCCGGAGAGGTTCGGATAACCTGGGAATCACGAACCGAACGTTTGCCCTTTTCAAATCCAAACGTAAAACTGATGATATAAAAGACAAGCAGAACAAGAACAATGCCGATCGTCTGATCGAGCCTTAGGGAGATAAACGTTTTCTCGAGGACGTTCTGCTTTTCGACCGACGATTCAGCTTCTTCCGTTACCGGCATGGACATTTCGAACAACTCGGTTTGCATATCAAATCCTCCGCGGAAGGATTAACGGCAAACCATCGGCAAGACTTAACGGATTTCGGGGAAAAAACTGTTTTTTTTACCGCAAAACACTATTTTGCGAGCCGGATACGCTTCGGAGGCCACCAGATCACAACGGCCTTCCCGATGATATCTTTCCGGGGCACAAACCCCCACTGGCGGCTATCCGCCGAATGGGCCGAATTGTCACCCAGCGTAAAATAATAACCCTCGGGCACCTTGATGGCATGGCCTGATTTCCCGTATTCCCAGTCCTCGACGTTGTAATAGCGGTTCTTGCCGAACGGCGGGGTTTCCTGCGGAATTCCGTTGATAATCAGGACCCCGTTGCGAATCTCGACCGTATCACCCGGTAAACCGGCGAGACGCTTCACAAAATCCTTCTTCCGGTCAAGCGGATATTTAAAAACGATGATGTCGCCGCGCGCCGGTTCGTGGAAACGGTAAGAGATCTTGTCCACGAAGATCTTGTCCTCTTCGATAAAGGTCGGGATCATGGAGCCCGACGGGATCTTGTAGGGGCCGATGATGAACGTGCGGATCAGGATCGCGAGGATCGCCGCGATCAGAAGCGGCTCACCCCAATCCTTCCACTTCTGGAAAGCCCACTTTCGGGGTTCTTTTTTCGCGAATGCGATATCGGCGAGGATCTTTTCGCGATAATGGACTGCCAGCACGACCGCAACCACGGTCCAAAGAATCCAGATTCTCATAATCACTCCACCTTCAGAACGCTGATGAAGGCTTCCTGGGGCAGATCAACCCGCCCGATCTTCTTCATCCGCTTTTTCCCTTCTTTTTGGCGTTCCCAGAGTTTGCGTTTCCGGGTGATATCGCCGCCGTAGCATTTTGCGGTAACGTTCTTTTTCATCGCGCTGATCGAATCACGCGCGATGATCTTGGCGCCAACCGCGGCCTGAATGACCACCTCGAACATCTGCCGCGGGATGACATCCTTGAGCTTCTCGACGAGTGCCCTCCCTCGTTGGTACGCCTTTTCCTTGCACGTGATCGAGGAAAGCGCGTCAACCGGTTCCCCATTGATGAGAATATCCAGCTTCACGAGCTCCGACGGCTTGTGACCGATGAACTCATAATTGAGCGAGCCGTAACCGGCCGTCATCGACTTGATCTTATCATAGAAATCCATAACGACCTCCGAGAACGGAATCTCGTAGGTCAGGATCGCGCGCGTCGGATCGAGATACTCGGTGCTCTTGTAGATACCGCGACGGTCCTGACAAAGCTGCATCACGTTGCCGAGCGCATCGGCAGGCACCATCACATGGGCCCGGATATAGGGTTCGTCGATCGTTTCGATCATCGTCGGATGCGGCAGTTTCGTCGGATTGTCGAGCTCGATGATCTCCCCTTTCTTCGTGAAGACCTGATAGACCACGCTCGGCGCCGTGATAATCAATTCAAGCCTGAATTCGCGCTCGAGCCGTTCCTTGATGATATCCATGTGCAGCAATCCAAGGAACCCGCAACGGTAACCGAATCCGAGCGAAGCCGATGTTTCGGGTTCGTAGGCGAACGAGGAATCATTCAGGCGGAGCTTGGCGAGCGCATCACGCAAAAGCGAGAAATCCTTCGCGTTGATCGGATAGAGACCGCAGAACACCATCGGTTTCACATCCTGATACCCGGGGAGCGGATTCCCGGCGGGCTCGGCCGCGAGAGTCAAGGTGTCCCCGATCTTGACCTCTGCGACCTCCTTGATATTCGCAGTCATATAACCGACAGAGCCGGGGCCGAGCTCGTCGACCGGCTGGGGGGTTGGGGTGAAAATCCCGATCTCAAGCGCTTCCTGCTGCGTCTTCGTCTGCATCATCAACACCTGGTCGTGCGCCCGCAACTTGCCGTCCATTACGCGGAAGTATGTGATCACGCCCTGATAGGTATCGTAGATGGAATCAAAGATCAGCGCCTTGAGCGGCTGCGCGGAATCCCCTTTCGGCGCCGGAACGCGCTGGATGATCGCGTCCAGGATTTCCGCGGCTCCCTCACCCGTTTTGGCGCTCGCGAGAAGAACCGTCTTTTCATCGACCCCGAGGAACGCCGCCACTTCTTTTTTGACCTTCTCGGGTTCCGCCGTCGGGAGGTCGATCTTCGTCACGACCGGGATGATCGTAAGGTTTCGCTCCATCGCAAGATAAAGATTCGTGACGGTCTGCGCCTGGATTCCCTGCCCCGCGTCGACGAGAAGAAGGGCGCCTTCGCAGGCGGCAAGGCTCTTTGAAACCTCATAAGTAAAATCGATATGCCCGGGCGTGTCGATCAGGTTGAGCCAATGGTTCTTGTAGTGGATGCGGACCGCGCGCGCCTTGATCGTGATCCCGCGCTCGCGCTCAAGCTCCATATCATCGAGAATCTGGTCGCGGAATTCACGTTTCGTAATCGCGCCCGCGTGCAGCAGAAGACGGTCCGCGAGCGTGGATTTCCCGTGATCGATATGCGCGATAATGGAAAAATTCCGGATCTGGGAGGGGTTCATCAGGAATATTTTCGAATGATGTCCCGGAACCGGGCAATCGCCTGCCCGCGGTCGGGTTTTCCGAAGATCGCGCTACCGGCCACGAGCACGTCCGCGCCGGCCGCGATGGCCTGCGGAGCCGTCACGGGATCGATCCCGCCATCCACTGAAATAAGGCCCTTGAATTGCCGGCGAAGCGCCGAGATCTTGGACATCTGATCCGGCATGAACGCCTGTCCGCCAAAACCGGGCTCGACCGACATCACGAGTACAAGGTCAAGGTCATTGAGATACGGCTCGATCACCGAGACCGGCGTGATCGGCTTGATCGAAATCCCCGCTTTCGCGCCGGAACTCCGGATTTCGGAAAGACATTTTTTGACGTCCGGTTCCGCCTCGACGTGGATCGTGATCCAATCCGCGCCGGCCTTCCGGAATTCCGCAATGTAGCGCAACGGCCGGTCAATCATCAGATGGACATCCAGCGGCAGCTTCGTCACCTTCCGCAGGGCGCTGACAACCAGGGGACCGATCGTAAGGTTCGGCACGAACTGACCATCCATGACATCCACGTGCAGGACATCACAGCCGCCGGTTTCGACTTCCCGGACCTCATCGCCGAGCCTTGTAAAATCGGCCGACAGGATACTTGGAGCGAGCATGATTTTTTTCATTCGATCACAAGCCCTTTCCGGATCTCACGCTGTATTTTTTCGTTAACGGGACCGACCAAGGCCATGTTCAACCCGTTCGTGCGGAAGATCGACCTCGCAACCTCCCGGATTTCATCTTCCGTGACTTCCTCGATCTTCTGCAGAATATTCTCTTTATCGGGAAGCTCGTTTCCGCAAAGCAGCCGTTCGCCCGCCCAAAGGAGATGATCGAGGGTGTCCTCGACCCCGAGATAGACCTGGCTCATGAAATAATCCTTCGCGCGCCGGAGTTCTCCGGACTTCACGCGGTGTTTGGTGACCTTCGACAGTTCTTTCAGAATGACCGAAGCGGCCTTCGCCGTCTTCGCGGTCTCGACGCCGGCAGACACCGTGAAAGCACCCGTCTCGTGATAAGCGGAGACATGGGATTTGATTTCATACGCCAGCCCGCGTTTTTCGCGGATCTCTTCAAAGAGACGGCTCGACATATTCGCCCCGAGAATGATGTGCAGGAGCCCGAGTTTGTAACGGTCGGGATGCATTCTCGCGAGAGCGTGAAAGCCGAGGACAAAATATGTCTGCTCGGTCTTTTTCTCGAAGAAATTCGTCCGCAGACGCGGCTGGCTGCTGTCCGCAGGCACGAACGCCGTGCTTTTCCTGGTCCCGGACCGGCGGTAAATGGACCGGACCCGCTCCACGACCTCCGCGTGCGAAACATTACCGGAAACGGCAACGAGGAGATTCGCATTCTGATATTCTTTCTTCATGTAAGCCGCGAGGTCAGACCGCGTCAACCCGGACACCGACCCCGGGGTCCCCGCTATCGAACGTCCGAGGGGCTGATCAGGCCACAGGAGCTCCCCCATCAGGTCGTGGACTTGATGAGACGGACGGTCGCGGTACATCTTGATCTCTTCGAGGATAACAGGTTTTTCGCGCGTGAACTCGTCCGGCGGGATTGTCGCGTTCAGGACCATGTCGGAGAGCACATCGAGGGCCTTCGGGTAGTGTTCCCTGAGAAGTTTCGAGAAATAGCACGTCATCTCTTCGCCCGTGAAAGCGTTCAGGATACCGCCGACCCCCTCAACTTCCTCCTTGATCTGGCGGGTCGTTCGGTTCTTCGTCCCCTTGAACAGCATGTGCTCGAGAAAATGAGAAATCCCGGAGACCCGCTTCGATTCGTGACGCGCTCCGGTCCTCACCCACACGGCCACTGCCGCAGAATCGCGACCCGGCATCGCGACCGTCAGGACCCTCACGCCGTTCGGTAAAGTCGTAACGTTATAAGGCACGGATTTACTCCTTTTGCGCGTTCGCGCTATGATCAAGATAGCACTGCAGCATTCGCTGCGCCGCGAGTTTGTCGATCACTTCCTTCCGTCGGTCGCGGCTCAGGTCAGCCTCCAGCAGTACCCGCTCCGCTTCCTTCGAAGAGAGCCTTTCATCCCACATGATAACAGGAACGGCAAGATTCGCCCTGAACCATTCCATTTCTTTCATGAGTTTCCCGGCCGCGATCCCCATCTCGCCCTTGAGCGTCACGGGAAGTCCGACCACGATCTTTTCGGCCCGATAGGACTTCACGAGCTTCTGAATCTCGGCCAGGACCTGTTCGCGATTCCTCCGTTCGATCATCCCGACCGGCAACGCGATCGTAGTCCCGGCCTGGACCACGGCGATCCCGATCCGCTTCCCGCCCATATCCAGACCCAGAATACCGCCAGCCATAATTATCGATTCCTCACTTGAGATGGAGAGAGCCCCGGAATCCGGCCGGTCCTTTTGAAAAACTATGCGCGGCCGGAATGAACAGCCCGCGCAAGCTTTGCGATGAACTGTTCAGCTGCCGGCACGCTTTTTTTGAGCTGATTGATAACCGCGCTGCCGACGATCACACCGTCCGAGATCTTCGAGATCGCGGCGGCCTGCTCCGGCGTCGAGATCCCGAAGCCGGCCAACACCGGTTTGTGGGTCAGGCGCTTGAGCTTTTTCAGATGCGGCCCGAGGTCGGACGACATTGCCTTGCGCGCTCCCGTCACACCGCGAAGCGACACATAATAAACGAATCCCCGGGACTTTTGAACGAGCATCCGCGCCCGCGCGTCCGGCGTCGTCGGGGCAACAAGCTGGATGACATGAAGCCCCTGTTTTTTGCATTCTGCGTGGAACGCACTCTCTTCTTCCGGAGGAAGGTCGGGGACGATCAAACCGTCAAAACCCGCCGAGCGCGCGTCCCTTGCGAACTCCTTCTCCCCGTAGGAATGAATGGGGTTCAAATAACCAAAAAAAACCATGGGGATGCGGCACCCCTTCGCTCGCAGTTTCTTCACGAGCCGGAACCCGTCCCGGACGGTCACGCCCTTCTTCAGCGCCTGCTCGGACGAGAATTGGATCGTCGGGCCGTCCGCGAGGGGGTCCGAGAACGGAAATCCGAGCTCAAGGATATCCACGCCGGCCTTTTCTGCTGAAAGGATGAGCCGCTCCGTCACCGGGAGGCTGGGATATCCCAGGGTCAGGAAGATGCAGCAGAGCTTCCGTTTTAGTTTTTGGGCTTCCCGGATTCTGGCCGTCAAAAGATTTTGGGAACGCATGTCAGACCTTCAGATATTTCCGGACCGTGTTCATGTCCTTGTCGCCGCGACCCGAAAGACAGACGACAACGATGCCATTTTTCCGGGTTTTCGGCATGAGTTTCGGCAGATATCCCACCGCATGAGACGACTCAAGCGCAGGGATGATCCCTTCCTGCTTCGTCAGGAGATCGAATCCCGCGAGCGCCTCCCGATCCGTCACGGCAACGTAGCGGACGCGGCCCGAATCATGCAGGAACGAATGCTCGGGACCGACGGAGGGATAATCGAGCCCCGCCGAGATTGAATGCGCCAGCCGGACCTGGCCGTCGCCGTCCTGGAGAAGATAGCTTTTCATGCCATGCAGGACACCGGCTCTTCCCTTCGTCATCGTTGCCGCGTGATACCGCGTGTTCACGCCTTCGCCGGCCGCTTCCGTCCCGATCATCCGGACCGGGCGATCCTTCAGGAAAGGGAAGAAAAATCCCATGGAATTACTGCCGCCGCCCACACACGCCACCAGATAATCCGGAAGTTTTCCGGCCGCCTTGAGAATCTGCGCGCGGGTCTCTTTCCCGATAACCGACTGGAAATCACGGACCATCATCGGATACGGATGCGGCCCCGCCACCGACCCCATCATGTAATGGGTATCTTCCACATTCGTGACCCAGTCGCGGATCGCTTCGTTCGTCGCATCCTTGAGTGTCCGGGAACCCGACTTCACGGACCGGACTTCAGCGCCAAGCAGTTTCATCTTGTAGACGTTCAGGGCCTGGCGCTCAATATCGACCTCACCCATGTAGACCACGCATTTCATGCCGAAGACGCAAGCGGCCGTGGCGGACGCGACACCGTGCTGCCCCGCCCCTGTTTCGGCGACGATCCGCGTCCTGCCGAGACGCTTCGCGAGGATCGCCTGCGCGATCGTATTGTTGATCTTGTGGGCTCCCGTGTGGAGCAAATCCTCCCGCTTCAAAAAGATTCGGGCCCTTCCGTAATGTTTTGACAGGTTTTTCGCTTCATAAACAGGCGTCGGCCGGCCCGCGTAGTCCGCAAGATAACAAGCGAGCTCTTCCCTGAATTTCTTCTCCGATCGGACCTTCAGATAAGCGGCCGTCAACTCCTCACACGCTTTTATAATGGTTTCCGGCACATACCGTCCGCCATAAGGGCCGAAGTGCCCCTTCACGTCGGGAAGTTTCATTGTCCGATCTCCTCGATATCCCCGTTCCTTACCCAGCCACTCTCACCGTTCGTGAGCAGGACACGGCTCCAGTCCTCGCGACGGTCCACAAGGAACACCCGGATCCCCTCGCCCATGCGGAACGCGACCTGGTCGTGGGCTGAAGGCCCGTAGCGGGCTTCGCATTCTTTCGTCATGACGATCGAAGGACGAACCAGCCCGGACCGGGCTTGTTTATAAAACGCCACCGCTGCCGCAAGCAACGCGATGACAAGAAGCGTCCGTCGACCGGCGCCCCAAAACACCGTTTGTCTGAAGACATAGAAACAGATCGCTGCCGTCAGAAAAATGGCCGCAAAGGACAGCGCGAAAAAATTCATTTCGGTCTGCGTAAAGCGCGACAGCGCCGATTCGGCCGCGCGCAGATACCAGTTGCGGTTATCGTCCACGCGGTACTCCAGCAGACTCCGTGCGTAATCGCGATTCTGGCGGATATCCTTGTCCCGCGGAGCGATCAGCAACGCCTTTTCGAAAGCCAGAACAGCCTCGCTCAGGCGCCCAAGCCTGACGCACGCATTCCCGAGGTCATAAAGATAAACACTGTTACCCGGATCGGTCTCGGAGAGTTCCCGGTACAATTTTGCGGCGTGTTCATAGTCTCCGGTACGATAGCTCGCGTTCGCCTCTTCGAATTTTTTGTCCGGCTGTACGGCAAGACCCGCCGGAACGATCGTTCCCAGAAACAAGGCCAGGAGGAACAAGCATTTCCCGGCAACCATCCTCTTTCCCGTCAAGGAATCCGTCATGACCGCACCCTTTCCAGCCGGTTCACGGTATCCTGAAAGATCTTCATACCGATCTTTTTGGAAGCCTGGGGGATCGCCCCTTTTCCGAATCCGGACTCGTCACAAAGATCGTAGAGCTGGATCAGCTCTTTCAGGAGCGGGTCCTCGGCGCCGAGAAGATTCGCGAGCGCCTCCTCGAGGTCGCGCCGGGTCACGCCGTAGGTTGAAAGGTTCAGCTTGTCGGAAATATACTGGGTCAGCGAATGCTCGAGCTCCACGAAGAACGCCGCGGTCTGTTCGGGCTTTGTCCCGCGCGCGAGCCGGCCGAGCTTTTTCAGGTTCATCTGCGCGACCGCTCGGGCGCGCTTGCGACGCTTCAACCCTTCATCCTTCGAGAAGATCTCTTCTTCACGACTCTTGAAGAACAGAACGCCGAGAACGATCAGGAGAAGAACGTTCAGACCCAGAAGGACCCGGTACGCCAGGTGAAAGACCTTTGCCGGCAGCGGGTCGGGAAGGCGTTCGGCAATAAAGCTGATGTCCTTGGCCTCGAGCTTGACCTGCTTCTTGAAGATCCCCTTCGCGGAGATCTCTTCCGGCATTTTGAACTCCTGGTCCGACTTCTCGACCGTCACCGGGAAATTCGGCGTCCGGAGAGTCACGTACTTTTCGGCGCGCGGATCGAAAAAGCTGAAATCAAGCGGCGGGATGAACACCTTGCCCTCGTCCTTCGGGATAAATGCGATCTCAAAACTCTTCGCGCCGCCGATCACGTTCCCGGTCTTGAACAGCTGGGAACTTGTATCCGCGTCGTAGGTCTTGAACCCGCTCAGTTCAGGAATCTTGGGACGGGTGAGCGTCTCGATGTTCCCCTCACCTTCGATCGTCAACTTCATCGTGACGGGCTCGTTCTGTTTCACCTTGTCCCTGTCGATAGTCGCCGAGATCCGGAACTGGCCCACCGCGCCCTGGAACCCCGCGGGTTTCCCCGATTCCGGAAGAGGCTTCACGGCAAGCTGGATCGGCGGCGGGTTCAGAAGCCGGTTCTGCCGGCGGGCAAAAAAAGAACCGCTATTAAAAAAACTGTCAGAAAAGAACTCGTCAAAAACACTTGACCCCCGAGGTTCCTCGCGGATCGAGACCTTGAGACTCCCGGGCTGGATCGAGTAGGTGCCCGGGGCCGTCGGAAAAAGGGCCGTCTTTTTCACATCGGCCTTGACGTAGCGTTTGCCGTTCATGCGTACGGTCTCACGCTCGATCTCCCGTTCCATGGGAAAATCCTCGATCCAGAACCCGCTCGTTTCCGGTTCTTTTTCGAATCCCTCATACCGCGTGTCATAACGGGTATAAAGCGAATAGGTCAGGAGAAGCTGTTCGTTCTGGTACACGGATTTCCGGTCGATCCACGCCTGAACAAAAATATTGTCATCGGGCGTCTGAGACACAACAGGCTGAGGCGCCTGCGGAGTTTGCTGCGGATAAGCCTGGGGCTGGGACGGCATCTGGGGAACCACCGGTGCCGAAGTCCGCGACGCGGACTGGGAAGGGACCTGACCGGAGTCGCCGAGGACTTCGATCACGATCGGGTCTGTGCGATAAGGTTGCATACCGACCTGCACCTGCACCGGATCGATCGTGAAACGGCCTGCCTTCTGCGGAATGAGCGTGTAGCTGAACTCAACGCTCGACGACGAAACACCGTTCACAAAGGTCATGTGGGACGCGCGACCCGTGTAGTAAGAATCAAAACCGTCGGGCGCCGGAAGACGCGGCGCCTGCAGATTGGCGGTCGGTCCGGTCACGCGGATCGTCAGATGAATTTCCTCTCCCACGCTGACGGAACGCTTATCGAGACTTGAGGTCACCTGCACATCCTCGGCCAATGCGGCCGAAGACAAAAGAAGCGCGCTTCCGAGGACAAGGACACCCAGGGATTTTCTGAGCACCATAAAACCAGAAGACCTTTTTGGAGAACTCGCACTGTGTTTGGAATGGCTCACGGATTTCTATCCATTGTTTCCGGCTTGCCGGCCCTCAAGACCCATCGGGATTGACACTGTCATGAACGGATAACCTGCTCCCCGGAAGACGACTCTGAAGCCATGGGGCCACGGCTGATCGCTATCCGACGATAACGCAAGCGGTTAGAATCAATCTTTCAAAAAAGCCGTTTGATTTTATAGTAACTATAACTTGAAGTCAAACAACGAGTTAAGTAACGAGCGATTCCCGGCCAGTTTGTGTATCAAACGTTCAAGCTCCTCCGGCGACCGGAGGCGGGCATGGAGTTCAAATCCTTCGCTTTCAAATCCCTGCACCGGCCCGATGCGGAGATTCTTCGAATCGCGCGTGAACGCATCCGCCCTCCCGGAAAAAACCGCCTGGGATGCCGAGAACGAGGGAAAACGGCAACAACGCACGGCATCATGGAAGCGGTCGGCCGCAAGGCGCGGGTCCCCGCCCCTCCGGCGAAGGAGTCCCGCGAAGGGTTTTGTCCTGATCAGCTTCCGAAGGTCGATACCGTCCCGTTTGAGAATATCCGCGAGCCATTCCAGGACCTGCTGCCCCTGGGAAGCTGTGAACCTGAGCCGGGCAGCGACTTCACGCGCGAAAACATCCTGATCCTCCCTGCCGAGCCTTAAAAATGCCGGACAAGCCCGGAAAGAAAGTTTTCCTTCAAGAAAAAGAGCCTTCCCCGGACCGGACACGGCATCGGTTTTGAGATAAAGCTCGAACACATTTCTATCCGCCGGCAAGCCAAGGAGAGGCAACACGGTTTCGGTCACCTCATCCCGGGTCATACCGAATTCGCGGATGGCCTTCGCGACCGCCCGCGCCCGGTCCATGTCCGGCGTTGTCTGGCCCCAGTTTGAAACGAGGCAGGCAAGGAAAGCGTCGCGATCGCTCATCCCGCGATCAATCAGCATCACGGGGATCTCGCGGACCCGGAGGGTTTTCGCCGCCGCGAGCCGTTTGTGACCCGCGATCACCCCAAATCCCCGTTTCCCTTCACGAACGGCAAGGGGCATCAGGATACCAAAGCGGCGGATCGAGTCACGCAGCAACGCATCCTCAAGCCGGTAGCGATAACCGGCTGCGGGATCTCCTGCGATCTCCGCAACCGGGACCCGGCGCACACATCCGTTGGGTGAAGGAATGCCCCGGGCTCCCGGCCCGCGGTCCCGCTTCATGCCTTAAGCGTCTTGAGCCATTCGGACTCAAGCCTTTCCGGTGATATCCCGAACACATCCTCAAGCGCCGCGTACGAATCGTTCCCCTTGCGGAGCTCCTCGAGGACTTCTTTCATGCGGTACATCCCGAAACGCTCGATGAGATAAGAGACCACGCTGAAAGCCTGCTGGTAGAAGAGCGCGATATCACGGGGCCGCATCGTCATCTTGATATCCGTCAGAAGGAATTGTTCGAACGGAAGAACCTCATCCGATCGAACAGCCGCTTTCAAAAGGGAAGTATCCACCGGACGCAATTTGTTTTCTTCATACTCCGCGAGCCCCTCCTGGATCCAGGCCGGAGCGCGCAGGGCGCTCAGATAGGCCACCAGGGCATGGGTCATTTCATGCGCCATCGTCGCGCGGAAATCCCGTTCGCTGAATCCCTTCCTGTACGCCGGAAGGCGTATCTTCCCGTCATAGATTCCGCCGACAAAATGCGGTTGCTCCGTGACATAGCGGAAGTCCTCGGGACGGTAAAAGATGACGACAATCTTGTTATTGATGTAAAAACCCAGGTCCTGCGAGACTTTCCGGTAGGTGTCGCGAAGAAGGTTTTTGAGGAAATACCCTTCATACCGGGGGTCGTCACGACGGTATTTGATGATGAAGTGCTCTTCATCGTAAGTGGCCATCTTCCCCTCGATAAGACGTTCTTTCGACAGTTTCTCGATCCTGGCCTTCACCCGCGCGGACGCATCCAGCGAGAAGCTCTTTTTATAATACTGTTCCGCCTTGTCAAAATTCTGCTGGAGGTTTTCGATCTCGCCGAGCAACTCCCATCCGAGGGGATTCCGCGGCTCAAGCTGCAGGGATTCCGTCACAGCCTCCCGCGCGATCGCGTATTCCCCTTTCTCGAAGAACTTCACACCGTCGTTATACAGCTCGATCGCCATCGAGATATGAGGCGCCGCGCCGTTCCGGACGCCCCCGTGATAATAACGCTTGAGCTCCGCCATCTGGAGCTTCTCCACCGATTCAGCTCCGCGGTCTTTATCATCGACCGCGCCAAGGCCCAGCGATCCGCAACATGTCACGATGAGGATCCATTTGATCCTGCTCATCAAAAATCTCCTTCACGCGTCGAGCGTGGTGCGTCGAGGCAAGCAAAAACCCCGCGCTAAACGCTCGCCGCGAATTCTTCCGCCATTCTGATCCTTTTCGAAAGCGCCGGATGATCGTAAAAAAACCATTCATACCAGGCAGGAGGATCCATCTCGGCAAGATTCACGCGACCGAGCTTCTCCATACATGAAACAAAAACTGACGTGTCACCTCCGGCCCGGAGCGCGAACCGGTCCGCCGCGCGCTCCCGGCGCCTAGAATAAGCGTTCTGCGCCGGCGTCATAACAAGCGCCACCGCATAAAAGACAAGCAGGAGAAGCGGCAATCCGGCGACATCCGAAACCGAAGCGATCCCAAGCGTCCCGGCCCACGCGTTCATCCCCAGGAACCCCGCGTAGAAAGCGGCAAGCGACACAGCCAAACCGAAACCGAGCAGGCGCCACACGTCGCGCGCCGTAAAATGTCCCAGTTCGTGAGCCACGACCGTCTCGATCTCGGCATGGGTGAAATTCGAGATCAGCGTATCGCTCAAAACGACCCGTTTCGTTCTGCCGATCCCCATGAACGCGGCATTGGCCTTCCTGGTCGTCTTGCTGAGATTCAGCGAATAGACGTTCCCGACCGGCATCCCGAACCTCGCGGCCAACGCCTTCACCTTTTGAGCGAGCGTTTCATCATCGAGCTTGCCGTACTTGTAGAACAGCGGAACGATCACGACCGGGAAAATCTTTCCGAGAATGTAACTCACGAAGGCATAACCCGCCCAGGCCCAGAGCCACCAGGTCCCCGGAGCAGCGCGGAGGATAAAATAGAGCAGTTCGATCAGGGCAAGCGAAAGGGCGAATGAAAGAAATGATCTTTTCAGGAAATCGGAAACCCAGGCTCCCAAGGTCTGATTGGAAAGACCAAACCGGTGTTCGAGCCGGAATCCTGAATAGAACGAGAGCGGAAGATCGAAGACGAGAAAATAAACCGAGAACAGGGAAAAGTAGACCGCGACCCTCATCCATTCGTTCCCGCCGGCGACCGCGGCCGTGAGGTCCCTCAAAACGAGGTGGAAACCCGACAGGAGCATGACCGCGAGAAGCCCGGGCGTCAGCGCGAGATGAACAAGCGTCAATTTCCTGCGGATCGCCTGATATTCTTTTGCTTTACCGTTATCCTTAACGGTCATATTCGTATCATTTATCATTCAAACTCCGTCATCACCCCAAAATGATCCGACGGCCAGATGTTTCCGCCGGGGGCGTCAAAAACAACCTTTGAAGTTTTGATCTTCGCGAAAGCGCCTTCGCGTTCCGTCACGAAAACAAAATCGATCCTCCGCTCGGCCATCTTGTCGCGTTCCATCGCCGCGTATGGATTCCTGTAATCCCACGTCAGGCCGGCCTCGCCCGGATTCGCCGCCGCGTAAGTATCCGTCCACATTTGCGAATCACGGAGAAACACGACCGGAAGCGTGTCAGGCGCGGTATTGAAGTCCCCCATGACCGCGGAGGGGCGTGTGCCGGCTTTGAGTTTGATGAACTCCACAAGCTCCAGCACCTGGCTCATGCGGATGGCGTGATCGGAAGCTTGCCACGACAGGTGCGTGTTGAAGAGCGGGACCGGTCCCGACGGCGCTTCAACGCGGACATAAAATCCATAGCGCAGATAGTCTTCGTTCGGGGATTTCGTCCGGTAGATGAGGCACGACTGCTCGACGGGCCTGAATCGTGAGAGAAAAACAAGACCGGAGTGTTCGCCGCTCACCGCGAGGAAGGGGTATCCGGACCGCTTTTGGATCTCCGCGGCCCAATCCATATTAAACACTTCCTGGAACCCGACGATATCCGGATCATAGTCCTTTAATCCGCGGAAGATGAGTTCCCACCGCTCCTTCCACGGTCCGCGTTCCTGCCAGGTGTTCAGGGTGAGAATCTTCATGCCCGGCCGGCCTCGCATGGAAAGTGCGGGACACGGCATACGAAGCACGGAAAAACAGCCTCACCCCGGGAAACCCGGAACGCCCGGGCCGGACCCCCGCAGAAACGTCTTCGTACTCCGTACTCCGTACTCATAACTGCCGTCCGTGGCGCAGCCGCGCGAGACGGGCGACCATCTCATGCCGCACAGATTCCCTGGCCTCGTCAAGCGATCGGTCATTGAGCGTCGCGAACCAGACGGGTTTACCGATCGACACCACGAACCTGGTCCGGTTCCTCAGGACGAGACTTCGCTTCGGAAGCGCGCTTCCGGTGCCGTCGATCACAACCGGGAGGATCTCGACCCCGCTTTCACGCGCGAGTTTAAACGCGCCCGCCTTGAACCCGTGGATTTTCCCGTCCGGGCTGCGCGTACCCTCGGGGAAAAGAAGGACGCTAAGACCTTTCGCGAGGAGGGCCTGAATCCGCTTCATCGCGCGACGGCCGCTTTCGTGGCTCGCGCGGTCCACGGGGATATACCCCGCGCAGCTCATAGCCCAGCCGAGGAACGGAATGCTGAAAAGTTCTTTTTTTGCGAGAAACTTGAAATGGAGCGGCAGCGCGGCGGCCACCACGAGGATGTCGAGCATGCTCTGGTGGTTCGCGATCACGATATAATGCTTGCCCTTTTCGATGCGGGAGCGTCCCGTCACGGCGAGCTTCCAGATGGGATTGCAGCCAATGATGCCCCGGGCCCAGAGATTCGTCACCTTGTGGGCAAAACCGCCCGAACCTTTTTCAAAAAGGAGAGAGAGCGGGAAGGCGATAAAAATATCCGCGACCGTGAAAAAAACCGTCAGGACCAGCGTACCGGTCCACATGAGGAACGAATAAAACAGCCCTGCCGCGTAGCCAAGTCGTTTTTCCTTATAAACCTTCATCACACACCCTGCGGTTCTTCCCCGAAGATCAATCGAATCCGGTGATTTTAACGGGCCTCGTCCGAAATATAAACTGCTATTTCTTTCACCCACTCTACCCCCGGGAGCTAGACCCCGGGGGTAGAGTGGGTGAAAGCGGGATCAGGCGGCGCGGGAAAGACTGAGAAGCGCACGAATCTCAGACCTGATCCGGCTGGAGAGAGCCTGCAGGCCTTCGGGACGGAACTGATAACGGTTCCCGCCCTTGGGATTGATTGCCTCATTCGTCCGCTGACTCAGCGTGTCCCCACGGAGCAGGTCCTGGGCAAATGAAACCGCGGCGGCCGCCCCGGCCGTTTTGAGGATCTCCGGGTCAATACCATCCACTTCGACAACAGCGGCCGGTAAAGTGTCACCCGCATCTCCAAGATGCTCCGCCAGACCCGTCACCACAAAAGCCTGGGGTTTCCCCCGCACCATTTTGGCCGCCTCATTCTGAAACCGGTCAAAAACATCCCGAACGGCGCCTTTAACCCCGGCCGCCCCGACGATACTCACGCCAAACCGCTCGTTGATATTTTTCAGACCATTCATCGCACCCCACTTCCTGACGGCATCACGCACCGCGTCAGCATTGACATCACTGAACAGGACAAGTTCATAGAACTGGTTCGGATTGAGCGCCAGCACGGCCTTGATCGCGTCGATCCTGGCATCTTCGGGATCGATCGAATCAAGAACATCCGCCACCATTCCCGCGCCCTCACCCATCGGCAACGTCACATCCGGATTCGACGACCTGAAAACCTCCGGGAGCGGAACCGTCGCCTTCGCCCCGATCGTGATCGCGAATTCGATCAGTTCCGCCGCCGCAACCTGCGGATCCTTCGCGCCAACGATCAGACGGGCGATCCACGCCACCTGCTGAGCCGGAGTGCCGTTGCGGATAGCCTCGGCGGCTTCCCCCCCAACACCCGCCGCATGCGTCGTCTTCAAAAAATCCATCGCCCGGGCACCTTTTTCGGACTTTCGGGAATCGGCGATCTGACCTTTCTGTTCAAGAACTCCCGCCAGAAATCCGGGCGCTTCCTCCATGGAAAGAATGCGGACTCCCGGAAATGCGGCCTGAAGGTCCGTCATGACAGGTTTATAGTATGAAGACATGATTACACACTTGATCCCTCCCTTGTTAAGGGTCGCATCGGGGCCACTGATCAACATAATTCCGTTCGAAGAATCAATCGGACTGACGGCTCCGAACCCTGCGCCATATCCGTATCCCTGCTCCCCTTCTGCCGGCGACATCACGGCAAGCGGCATTTCATGGATCACGCGGTCAGGATCCAATCCTTTCCGGAGCATGTCCACCAATGCTCTCAAGGCCGCGGGCTTATTCGCATGATGCCACATCCCGTGCGCGTTAAAATGGACACCCACTGCTGGCGGTATCTTTAACAGAAGCAAACCGTCATCATCAAAACTTTCCGGGACAAGTTTCCCGTTAAGTTCGCGGAATAGCGAATCCTCCGGAACCGCAGCGCTGTAACCGACCTGAAGCTGCGCAAGCTGATCCTTAAAATAATCTGTCTTGTCACCCGGATACCCCTGTCCGGTCAGCACACGAAGATTCGCAAGCCGCGTCCCTTCAATATCCGCGACATAGCCCCGATACCGGTCGCCAAGCCCTGGTCGCGCGCTCTCAACCTCCTCGTGAAGCTTTCTTTCCGCAAGCTCGAATTCACGCCGCGCCGCCGAAAGTTCCCGCACAGCTCTTTCTAACGCAACCCTGTTCTCTGCTGTGGGCTCCAGCCTCATACGAGAAATCCGACCATCCGCGAGATTCGCTTTCCTCCGAACTTCTTCGAGCGCTTCGTACCAGACCCGATGAGCAGCGGAAATCGTTTGTTCGAAGCGAGAGGATGTCTCAGCGGCGATCTCCCCGCTCCGCAAACCTTCTCTTATGCCGCGGGCCGGCTGCGTCCGCCGCTCGGCACGTGCTTCCTGCCGGGCCGTCACTTCATGCGCTTGTCCGACAATCTCACTCTCCGGTGTCCGGCGAACTTCTTTACGTTCCGCGCGGGGTTTTAGGCCTTGGAACCACTTTTCTTCCTCCCGGTAATACTCCGTGCGCGGATCTTTATAAGGCGGAAGAAATGGCTGGTCAACCAGGCGCTGGGGAATCAGGAGCTGAAGGAGGGAGAATTGGTCGGGGATCTTCCACTCCGGGATCACAACGGAAAGATTGGCGACATCGTAGGGCTTGCCGTCAACCCGAAGATCGGCGCCAAAGAGCCCCTTGTTCAGCTCGAACACATCAATTTCACCCATTTCACCCTTTTTACCCCTTGGCAGGACATCCGAAATGGTTGGCAACTTCTGAAAAGGAAGCACGTTCACCGTCACGTTTTTCGGCAACATACGAATCCCGGGTTCAGGATGAAGCAGAGGCCGTTGCTTTATCAATTTGGCCGCCGCGTTCGTCATGTAAGGCACCACAATAATGAACTTCGCGCCCGGGTTGACCCTCCCGACCTTTTCGATCGTTTCCCGGATTTGCCGGCCACTGTACGCCACGTCATCCACAACAACAAACGTCATGAAACGCGAGGCTTTCTTCAAATGATCCTCCGACTCACCCTCGTAAAACAGCCCCCCCGGCGCCCGGACACCGTCAGGGGCACCGACACGGAGATGGCTCAGAACCCAGCGCCGGGACGTATGGGGTTTGTGCAACAGCACAGCGTATGAGCCGGCGTTCCGAAGCGCATCGATCAGTTTCGGTTCAAGGTCCCGCAACCTCTGTTCAAAGTCCCGATATGGAAGCACCTTTCGAGCCGAAAAAAGCTTGGCTGTAATCGCGATGACCGGCTCCGCGGGGCGAATGCCTCTGGCCCCCAATCGGTTCATCCAGGCGTCGAAATCGGGCTTCTCGTCGAGTACTAATTCATCCGGAACCGGCAACGGCACCCTCATTTCACTGCGACTGCCCGGCTGTTTTGCCGCGGCCGGGTGTGGAGTTTTCCGGGTGACTGTTCCTCCGTTAGCAACCGAGTATCCCTGTTTTTCAAGAGAGGAGATATGATCCTCATTTAAAAAATCAGCCCCGTGAACAAAAACAAGGGAGTTGGAGTTGAGAAGGACAGGGCCCGACCCAAGAAGAAATTCCCGCGCCGCGGAATTGGCATTAATGGATAAGACCACATCGAATTCTTCTCCCCGCTCACGGAATTCCCGGACGGCATCCGGGGCGTCTTTGCCGATCATTTTCACGCCCCTGCGCGTTCGCTTTTGTTCAGGATATGAAGAATCCACCGCGATCGCTTCGACCCGATCCCCATAGCGATCCTTCAACCGCTGTAAATAGCCCGCAGTACCGGCTCCCAAGTCCAGAACACGTAACGGCCGTGCCCCGTCGAGGGCCGCGACTCTTTTTGCGATCTCATCATCAAGATCGATCCCATAGTTCCCGGCCACCCCCCGGTAATACCCTGCGCCCTCGCTGATGTTTGGCCCCACTCCCCACATAGCCAGGCGATCAAAAACGGACCGGATGAACTTGCTCGCGAAAGCGGGCAACACCCAGGGTCCGACACGAACGTTCATTACCTGTAGTGTCATCGGACCACTTTGGACAGAGGCTTGATTTACCTCAACATCCCTCCGCGATTCCGGACGGGTGCCGACGTCCTGTTTTTGATCCGATTCAGGTCGGGCCCCAGCGCGCGAACCGACGGGAGTTTGAGCGGTCGGTGCCTGCGCGGCGAGTGCCGGAGTCACGGACACGGGATCCATGAGCGCCGCCCGCATCGCATACTTGCCGTTCTCGAGCGGTGAAAACCTCAGGGCGTACACCTTTCCGTCTTTATCCGTAATATTCGTGATCTCCTCAACATCCTCTTCGTTCTTTCCGACCTTTTCGAGGACAACCACGGAATCCTTGCCGTTCCGCTTCTCGACCCAACGGATTCCGTGTTCCCTGAAGGAGCGTTCACTGATCGCCTTAATAGCCCTCGTCAGGTGCTGCGGATGACGGGCCAGAATTTTGACGAGCGTGCTCGTGAGGTATTTCTGGAACGCCTTCAATCCCTCGGGGCCGATCTGGGACCGGATCACGTCATCATCCTGCATGATGTTGAAGGCTTCGAGGTTCGCGATATCAAACACCGTGGCGCCTCGTTCAAGCATGTTGTCGCGGTAGGCCTTCTCATCCGACTTCTCCATGAGCCGGGGCGTAAGCACGCCGTAGCTCACGTCATGGTCGCGGAAGAGGTCCGTGATACCGCCCGTGTGGAAGCCGCCGGTGATGAGTACCGCGGCCCGCTCTCCGCGCGCGCTCATGACGGCATCGATCTTTTCGTAGAACACCGCTTCGCGCTCATGCGCGTGGGCGTAGAACGCGTAGGCGGCCTCATAGAGGGAATCAATCCTCGAGCGGAACGCAGGGTCCGCGTCCATCCCGGAAAGAACGGGAGCCGCGAGCCGCAGTTCCGTACTAACCGCATCCGAGAGTGCCCTGAAGTCGCGGATCATCGCGTCTATCGCGACCGCGTCCTTTTTCGCCTCGATCTCCTGCCAGTCACGGCGCGCAAGTTCGAGGTTGAGAAGTTTACGGATCAATTCTGTCCGGCGATTGAGTTCCACAAGCTTCCGCTGAGCGGGCGACGCGGCCAGCTTCTCAAGAATCTGCATGAAAAGCCGGCGAATCTCGGCAAAAAGCGCCCCGGAATCAAGTTCGCTCCGGAGGATCAGATAACCGGCGTGGACCGAATAGGCGGGATAATCGCTGAACCGGAAATCGTAAGGGCCCGCCGCCCCGGCAAGTTTTTCGAGCAGAAAGCGGGGCTGAACGCTCACGGCGCCGTTCGCCGGATTTTTGCCCGCGACGCTGATATTCTGATCCTTGAGGTTCTCAATGTCCCGGATCAGCTCCGCGGGCAGACTTTTCGAGCGCAGAAAACCGAGAAGCTTTTCTTTTTCCGCCGCGGCGCGGGCAGGCGAAAGTTCTTTCTCGATATCCTGGAGTACCAGGAGGCGCGCGATTTGCGGCCACTCCACCTGGGCGAACAGGCTTTCGAGATCAAGTTTGAGCGTCTGATTCGCCTCCCGGGCGAGGGAACGGATATAGGGCATGAATTCCCTTTGTCCTTTTTCAAACTTTTTCCACTCCCCGATCACGCGGCGGAGGTCGTTGCCGGAAATCCCGGACGAGATCGTTTCGAGGCGCGCGTCGAGTTCGTTCACGTAGCGGCTCGCGACCGCTTCCGCGCCGAACACTTTCCGGAGGGCCTCGTAGTTCTTCCGGTAGAGCTCCGCGTTCTCGATGCCGTACGCCTTCACCGATGCGGTGTTTCCGCTTTTTTCTCCGTACTCCTTACCCCGCACTTCGTACGAATCTTCCAGGAGAAACAGCTCCGCTCCCGTCAAGCGGCCGTCTTTCGCGAGCTGATCCGCGAGCAGGCGGTTGCGTTCGTCATCGGGAAAATACTTCAGACGGTCGGGATCAAGTTCCGAGCTCGCGCCTTCCACGAAGATCGTGTCAATCGAATAGGTCTTGTTCAGGTATTTGAGAAGTTCCTTGACTTTCTGCTGGGCGCCGTAGTTGGCGTGAGCGTTCTGGATGTGAAGGACCAGACGCGGTTCGGAAACCGGAGGAGCCTGATAAAGCTCATCAAGCGTCGCGAGTTCTGAGGGAATATCAACCGAAAGAAATCCCGGCGCTTCACTTTCGACATTGATCTCGATCCCCGCGGCAGGCATAGCCGTCACCGTCTGCGTGCAGGTAAATACACACAGGGTGATCAACGCAACCGACCTCAGCATTGCCTTGTTTGTATTCATATGCGTGTTTTTGCTATATTTTCTATATAAAATATATCCGATGCGCACAATACATGCAAGTTACTATAACAATTTAATATATTCTTAACCTGTTTATTTATATAGTTTTACAAACACAATAACAAACTACCTGTAATAAAAAACAACCCACTCCACCCCCGGGAGCTAGACCCCGGGCGTAGAGTGGGTTTAGGGGTTAATCCATCAGGTAGGATTTGATTATCTGCAGACTTCGCTGGTAGTCGATACGGTCGGATACAAATTTATGATACTGTTGCGGCGACAAGGAGATTAATTGCTTAAAATCACAAATGCCTCCTGAGGCAACGACACCCGTGTACTCGTGATACGACGAATACGGCCACTCCCCGGGCCGCTGAACGATTCCCGCAGAGGTGGGGTTTAGATGCACATACCTCGTCATATGGAGCAAGTCCCCGTCTGTCTCGATACGCCGGATACCAAAACGTCCTTCCCAAAGCGGTCCACGACGACGGGACCTCTTGTTCAGGTAGATGGCATACCCCGCCTGCAAACAACGCATAAAATCTTCGGCACCGTCATCCGAAAGCTGGGAAACAAGAAAATGAAAATGCGTTGGCATAAAGCAATAAGCGATCAGACGGATTCGCGGGACTCCATGCACCTCCGGATCATCAATGCCTAGGCCCCGCTTCAACGCTTCCGAATAGCTGTAACCGCGTAGGGAATCCCGGTAAAAGCGGGTCATTTCCCGCATCCTCGCGTATTCCTCGGGATAACGGAATATTTCAAAACCCGCGATACTCTTGTTAAATAAATGATAAAAACCGCCGGTATAACACCGCAGCTTGCGTCTGCTCATGATCGACCCTTTCGCGCCTCCCTGAATGGACGTCCGAACGCTATGAAAAACCATACGAAAGAATATACGGAAATTGTATTTTTGTCAATTTTTTATTGCTTTATACCCACTCTACGCCCGGGGTCTAGCTCCCGGGGGTAGAGTGGGTGCATGGGTATAAAAAAAAGGGGGCGGGAAGGTGTCTGGAACCCTCCCGCCCCGACAGTCCGACCCGGAGGCCGAACCTGCGACGATTACGCCGAAATCGCGGTCTGTTGCATCGCCCGGAACTCCTCGCGAACCCGATCCATCACAAACCGCAACGAATCATTCGTGATCGCCACACGGCGCAAATCTCGCGCGTCAATTTCGGGAAGATCCTCAAAGATTTCCGCCGCGTTAGCCATGATATCAGACACAGCTCTATACCTGGGAGACGAAACCTTATGCGACAGTTTCACAAGAGTACTATGCACCGCAGGGTCCGCATCCCCGGTTCGATCCTGATCCTGGTACACAACCAGCGCGGTCGCCGCAATATCCTCAAAGCTCGTACTCCCGAACGCGCTCCTGTTAGCCACCGTGACAACGGTATTCGCATTCATCCCGCTCTTCGTCCGCGCATAATCATTTTCCGTCATGACATGGAACCGCTTCGCGAGCTCCAGGTTCGGCAAGCCACTTTCGGGGAGTTTCTCAACCCATTGAAGAAAGGATCGACGCAAATCCTCCACTCCCTTCTTGTCATCCCCCGGCAATACCCATGTATATTTCTGGCCGGCATTGAGGACCAAAAGGATCTTCAGCACATCAAGCTGCCTCGACGCGTCGGCGGGCTCAATGAACTGAACAACGCTTCCGTCCGCTTTGGCATTGGTAACGGGCACGAAGTGATCCGCCGGCAGGGCCGCGAGCACTTTATTCATCGCTTTCGCGCCGAACGCATTCGCGAGCAAGGTCAGCTGCTCCACCGCACCCGCAGGATCGGTCATCGTGAGATCAAGAATGCCATGCGCAAGGAAAGCGACTTTCAGCGCGATATCCGCCTGTTCGCCCACCATCCCGACGTCCACCACATCCCCAAACCGCGTCTGCTCCAGAATACCCCTGGCCGTCTCACCGAGCAGCTCTCCAATCTCCCGCCGAAGCTTCTCGGCCATTTCCAAAACCTCCTCCGGCGCCATCCGCTGTTCCGCGCGCGTCGGCAGTTCTTTCCCCGTCTCGCGACTCACGAAAAGCTGCTTCACCGCGTCATTCAAGGCCTTCGCGTCAGTAACCGGCCACATGACAGGCTGACTTTTCTCGTAATGGTACACAATATTCCCGCCCTTCGCCTGAAA